>ENA-OQDA01000532-OQDA01000532.1-human-gut-metagenome-genome-assembly--contig:-NODE-532-length-15490-cov-4.044848_pt1 | contig 15490 bp, 10 predicted proteins | sample MGYA00242771_ERZ504603 | MGnify/ENA primary metagenome ERZ504603 (study PRJEB26092, sample SAMD00036328) | human gut metagenome | host: Homo sapiens | study: EMG produced TPA metagenomics assembly of...
AAATGACCATACGTATCAAGAATATTCTTTAACGCCTCGTCACCACAGGATACGCCTGATACCTCTTTTACACGGGCTACTTTCAGGTACTCGCTGAACTTGTTCTCCGGCTCGCCTCCCAACATCAGGATACGTTCCGCCAACTCGTCAACCTTCTCGGCAGCGTTGTTGTACATATCCTCGAATTTACCATGAAGAACGAAGAAACCGTGTCCCTTGATATTCCAGTGGAAACCACGAAGGTTCGTATAGAATACTTGGTAGTCCGCCAATAATTGTTTCAAGCTTGCTACTACGTTACTTACCGCTGATGCGTCTAAGTGGATATAATCTAATGTTCTCATAATTGCTACTTTTTAATTTGTTATACTTTTTGCTTTTCTTGTACCACAAAGATACGGCAAGTATAAGTAGCTGTCAAACAGATAATTTTTATATCAAGATAGAGGAAATTTATTAAACTATTCCATACAATAAGTATGCAAATGACATGAATACATAAATAATTGGATACTAACATTTTAAAAAGACGATTATCATTTTCGAAAAACACGTACGTGTTTTTTTGAAAAGTCGTACATGTTTTTCGGGAAACACGTACGACTTTTTACAGAATCATACGGCAAGGAACTAGAACATACAGAAAAATATACGATAAGTCTCCCTTTTTCAGGGGACCCAAAAGCATTTCCCCCAAAAATCCCCTACTCGAATCCTCACTGTGGTTTTAGAGAGCCGTAAAAGAATGAAGCCGGCGCCTCCGTCTATCAGAAAATTTCTTGCGCAGAGGATGGCAAAGATAGATGAGTCCGTTCTATAGCCACTTAGCAAATTTACAGATTCTCTTACCACATTTACGGATTTACCAATATCAATAGTCGTCTTTATCAAGGATTAGTTACTTGATAAAGAAAGAAACCGGACGAACACCTATAAAAACTTAAGCAAAAAGGTTACCTTTGCGGAAACAAGATTTCGCTTTGGAAGTACAAGAATTATTGAAACTATATGCCGCTCACCCGCAAGTGACGGCGCTGGACACCTTACTGAAAAACGATACGTCCCGCAATATATTCCTAAAGGGACTGAATGGCTCGGGTCCGGCAATGACGATCGCCTCTCTTTTTACGAAAGGAAGGGGAAGTTATGTGTGCGTGTTGAACGACCAAGAGGAAGCCGGCTATTTCTATCACGACTTGATGCAGCTTACCGCCAGCAATGAGGTATACTTCTTCCCATCCGCTTACCGGAGGGCCATCAAGTACGGGCATGTCGATCCGGCGAACGAGATCCTGCGCACCGAGGTACTCAGCCGGTTGCAAGACCCGGACGCCTCTTTCGTGATCGTCACGTATCCGGACGCCTTGGCGGAACGAGTCGTGGCCCGGGAGGTATTGAAGGAGAATACCTTAAAAATCAGCGTGGGCGAGAAGCTGGATAATATGTTTGTCTCCGACGTGCTGGACGAGTATGGCTTCGAGCAGGTCGATTATGTATATGAGCCGGGGCAGTACGCCCTCCGTGGCAGTATCCTCGACGTTTTCTCTTTCTCCAACGAGTTTCCCTACCGTATCGACTTTTTCGGCGACGAGGTGGAGACCATCCGTACGTTCGACGTGGAGACGCAACTCAGCAAGGAGAAACTGGACAGCATCTATATCGTCCCGGAGATGAGCAAGAACGCCATGGATAGTACTTCCTTGCTAGGCTCCCTTCCCCGGAACACCTGCATAGCGGCGAGAGATCTCGCATGGTGCAAGGAGCGCATCGGAAGCGTATGGAACGACGATCCGGTGGTAGCCGACGAGGAATCCTTCGCCGATATCGACCAGATGCGGAAGAAATTAGTCCGGGGCGAGGACTTCCTACGGGAGGTCTTGGATTTCCGTCGCATTCATTTCGGGGCACGGCCGATGGGAACGGCGGACGCTACCATCCATTTCTCTACGCAAACGCAGCCGATCTATCATAAGAATTTCGACCGGGTGAGCGAGTCGTTCCATAAATACCTCGACGAGGGCTATACATTATATATATTGAGCGATCAAGAGAAACAAGCCAACCGTATCCGGATGATTTTCGAGGATAGGGGCGACAATATCCCTTTCACCGCCGTAAACCGCACGATACACGAGGGATTCACCGATGATACGCTACGCATCTGCTTTTTCACCGACCATCAATTGTTCGACCGCTTCCACAAGTTCAACTTGAAGAGCGATAAGGCACGAAGCGGAAAGATCACCCTTTCGCTCAAGGAGCTGAACCAGTTCTCGCAAGGGGATTATATCGTACATATCGACCATGGCGTAGGACAGTTCGGAGGATTGGTACGCACCGAGGTGAACGGTAAGATGCAAGAGGCCATCAAATTGATTTATCAGAATAACGATATTATATTCGTCAGCATCCATTCCCTGCATAAATTATCGAAATACAAGGGGTAAAGAGAGCGGCGAGCCGCCTAAGTTGAGCAAGCTCGGCACGGGCGCTTGGAAAGATGAAGGAACGTACCAAGGCGAAGGTGAAGGATATCGCCCGGGACCTGATCCTCCTCTATTCCAAACGCAAGCAAGAGACGGGTTTCGCCTACACGCCGGACAGCTTCATGCAGCATGAGCTGGAAGCCAGCTTCATCTATGAGGACACGCCGGACCAGATGAAGGCTACCGCCGAGGTCAAGGCGGATATGGAAAGTACCCGTCCGATGGACCGGTTGATTTGTGGAGACGTTGGTTTCGGAAAGACCGAGGTGGCTATCCGTGCGGCATTCAAGGCGGTATCGGACAATAAGCAGGTGGCCGTGTTGGTACCCACCACCGTACTGGCTTTCCAGCATTACCAGACGTTTTGTGAGCGCTTGAAGGATTTCCCTTGCAAGATCGATTATATCAGCCGGGCCCGTACGGCCGCACAAATCAAGGCTACCTTGAAAGAGCTGAAAGAGGGCGAGGTGAATATCTTGATCGGCACCCACCGGATCGTCGGCAAGGATGTACGTTTCAAGGGATCTGGGCTTGCTTATCATCGACGAGGAGCAGAAGGTTCGGGGTATCCGTCAAGGAGAAGCTTCGGCAGCTGAAGGTGAACGTGGACACCTTGACAATCGACCGGCCACCCCAATCCCCCGTACCCTACAGTTCTCCTTGATGGGGGCCCGGGATCTTTCCAGCATCACCACGCCACCGCCCAACCGTTATCCCGTGCAGACGGAGGTGGAGCGTTTCAACCCCGATATCATCCGGGAAGCGATCAATTTCGAGATGAGCCGGAACGGGCAGGTATTCTTCATCAACAACCGTATCCAGAACATTTACGAGATGGAAGCCTTGGTACGGCGGGAAGTCCCCGACGCACGGGTAGCCGTGGGGCACGGGCAGATGGAGCCGGAGAAGCTGGAAAAGATCATCCTCGATTTCGTGAATTATGAGTATGACGTATTGATAGCCACCAGTATCGTGGAGAGCGGCATCGACGTGCCTAACGCCAATACGATCATCATCAACAACGCCCAGCAATTCGGGCTTAGCGACCTCCATCAGCTACGCGGACGTGTAGGACGAAGCAACCGGAAAGCCTTCTGCTACCTCCTTTCCCCGCCCCTCACCTCGCTGACGCAGGAGGCACGACGCAGATTGCAGGCGATCGAGAACTTCTCCGAGCTGGGTAGCGGTATCCATATCGCCATGCAAGACCTCGACATCCGGGGGGCCGGGAATATGCTAGGCGCCGAGCAAAGCGGTTTCATCGCGGATCTGGGTTACGAGACGTACCAGAAGATCTTGGAGGAGGCGGTAGACGAGTTGAAAAGCGAGGAATTCGCCGATCTTTACGCCGATAACACCGAAGGGCACCGGGATACGGGCAGCGAGTACGTCCGGGAGACCTATATCGAGAGCGACCTGGAATTGATGTTCCCTCCCACCTACATCCCCAACGACTCGGAGCGTATCTCCCTATACCGGGAGTTGGATAATATGGAGGAGGAACGTGATATCCTCGCCTTTACGGAGCGCCTGAAAGACCGCTTCGGCAAGATACCGAAGGAGGGCAAGGAGTTGATCCGGATCGTGCGCCTCCGCCGCATGGCCAAGAAACTGGGCATGGAGAAAGTGATCCTGAAGAAAGGGCAGATGAGCCTCTTCTTGGTGAATAACCCGGATAGCCCGTATTACCAAAGCGAGGCGTTCGGCAAGCTGCTGGGCTTCATCCAAAAGCATCCCCGTGAATGCAACCTCCGGGAGCAGAATGGCAAGCGAAGTATCGTGATCAAGAACGTCCCTACGGTGGAAGCGGCATGCGGCTACCTGCAAGAGATGGAAAAAATAAACTCAACCAACTTTTGACACATCCTCTTACAAACACGAAAAGATATGGAAAAGAAAACGATTATAGACCTTTTTGAGAGTTCAGCCAAGCGATTCCCGAGTAATCCTTTTTATGGGAGAAGACGGGCAAGCGATTCGAGCCAACCACTTACTCCGAGGTTCGCGACCTCGTCTATGAGGAAGGCGCGGGCCTCATATCGCTGGGTGTGCGAAAGGGGGATAATATGGCTTTACTGAGCGAAGGGCGCAACGCGTGGATCATCGGCGAGCTGGCCATGTTCTACGCCGGGGCGACGAACGTGCCCCTATCGATCAAGCTGGAGGAGGCGAACGACCTCCTGTTCCGCCTCGTCCACGCCGACGTGAAATATATCATGGTATCGGGCCAGCAACTCAAGAAAATCCGGGCGATCAAGGATAAGCTCCCCGCCGTACGGAAGATCATCGTACTCGACGAGCTGGCGGAATACCAAGACCGTGAGATGCCGCTGTCCGAGATACGCCGGATGGGGAAGGTCTATCTGGGTATTCATCCGCTAGAGGAGTTCTTGGCGATCGGGCAATCGCTGGGCAACGATGATTACGCCACCATCACCTATACCTCCGGCACGACCGCCGATCCGAAAGGCGTGATCCTCACCCACCGCAACTATACGGCGAACGTGGAGCAAGCGCTCACTTGCGTGGATATAGACGATACGTGGCGTACGTTGGTGATCCTCCCGCTGGACCATTGCTTCGCCCACGTGGTAGGATTCTACATCTTCATGTCGAAGGGAGCCTCGGTAGCTACCGTGCAGGTAGGGCGTACCGGTATGGAGACCTTGAAGAATATCCCTATCAATATAAAGGAGTTCAAGCCGTACCTGATACTGAGCGTCCCCGCCTTGGCGAAGAACTTCAAGAAGAATATCGAGCAAGGTATCCGAGCGCGAGGCAAGAACGCCGTCCGCCTTTTCAACCTAGCCTTACGGATCGGTTATATCTATAACGGGGATAGCGACGAGGAGGAAGGAAAAGGTTTCCGCGTCCTCTTGAAGCCACTGGTCCGTTTGTTCGACAAGCTATTGTTCGCGAAAGTCCGTGAGACGTCGGGGCGAACTGAAGTTCTTTTGATCGGAGGGGGCGCCTTGCTGGATAAGGACTTGCAGAAGTTCTATTACGCCTTGGGAATCCCGATGTACCAAGGATACGGGCTGAGCGAGGCGACACCGATCATCTCGACCAACGGCCCCCGCCGCCATACCTTCGGCAGTAGCGGCGTATTGGTGCGGCCCCTCGACCTAAAGATCTGCGACATGGACGGCAACGTACTTCCTCCGGGGGAGAAAGGCGAGATCGTCATCCGGGGAGAGAACGTGATGGCCGGCTACTGGAAGAACCCGGCATCGACGGCCGATACCGTAAAGGAGGGTTGGCTGTACACCGGGGATATGGGATATATGCGTGACGGGCTTCTTTATGTGTTGGGGCGTTTCAAGAGCCTGCTGATCGGAAGCGACGGGGAGAAATACAGTCCGGAGGGTATAGAGGAAGCCTTGGTAGAGCATTCCTCTTGCATCGACCAGCTGATCCTGTACAATAACCAGAGTCCGTACACGACCGCCCTGTTGGTCCCTAACAAAGAACGGTTGAGGAAGCATCTGGCCCACCAGAATCTGGACCTCACGAGCGATCAAGGCCGGGAAGAGGCCATCCGTATCATCCAGCGCCAGATCGACCGTTTCCGCAAGGGAGGCGACCTGTCTAGTATGTTCCCGGACCGTTGGTTGCCGACCACCTTCGCCATCCTCCCCGAGCCTTTCACCGAGCAAAACGGCATGGTAAACAGCACCATGAAGATCGTCCGGGGCAAGGTAGAGAAAGCCTACGTCGCCCGTATCGCCCAGCTCTATACCCCCGAGGGGAAGAACCCGCTGAACAAGTGGAACAAGGAGGCGTTGTAGAGACGCGGCGTGCTCGCCTACTCCATGCGTCCCCGAGAAGGCTCCCTAAGCACGAAGCAGTATTACAACCCGGAATATTATCCGTTCTTGGTTCCTACGTTAGATGACAATGGCAAGCAGATCGGGGATCTGGTACAGCCCGAGGGCGGCACGCGTATCATCGTGATCAAGAAGAAATGATTTATCGGCGAGGCCCGGCCACCAAGGTTGGGCCTCGCATTTTTTACAGATTTGACCTCGCGCCCGATATAAGTCCCATTTCAAATTTGAAATTCCACCTCGCACCCGATGTAAGCCCAGTCTCAAAATTGAAATTCCGTTTCACACCCAATGTAAGCCCCATTTCAAAATTGAAATTCCATTTCATGCCCGATGTAAGCCCGAATATATGAAAAATGCGATAGGTTTTGGTGGCTGGATCCCAAAATTATCATACCTTTAGCACTGTAAAACGGATCTAGCGATCCTCCTAAAATTTTCAGATATGGAAAAAATAACCAAGGTGAATATTATTTATTTACAGAGATTGAACAACGCCGAGTACCGAACCTTCATGGCCCGCTACGGGAACCTGCTCGCGGGTGGCGGAGGCGACTCGGAATCTCCCGACGAGATCAGCTTCGACCCGAACGACCCGCTGGGCATCCCCCAAGAACTTCGTACGGCCTTCGCCACCGATTTCGCCCTGTTGACCGACGCCGTGAACCAATCCTCGGCCAGCGAGGAGACCGCGCAGATGTCCGCCCTCGACAAGGAGAGGGATGATCTCTTGATCTTCATTACTTCCACTATTACCCAAATGACGAAAAGCCCGCTGGCGGCGCAACGCACGGCGGCCGAGAAGCTATACCTTCCCGTGAAGCCCTACATCGGAGCCGCACGCCTCGCCAACTTGCAGGAGACGGCCGCCATCGAGGGCTTGCTGGTAGACCTCGACAAGGCCGGGATGCCCGAGGCGCTGGCGGCGATCAACCTCACCGAAGTAGTAGCAGCGCTGAAAGAGAAGAACAAGCAATACGCCACGCTCACCGAGCAACGCGCCAACGCCAAGGCGGACGACCCCGTAGAGAGCGCCAAGAAAATCCGCCTACGCATGGACGAGGAATACGACGAGATGTCCACCTACGCCTTCGCACAAAGCGTGGTGAAGCCCACTCAAGAGACCGCCGCCTTCATCAGCCGCCTCAACGCGCTGGTCGACGAGACGAACGCCCTCTACAACCAACGCATAGCGCAGGCGAGGGCCGCAGCCGCCAAGAAACAAGAAGGCGACAAGCCCGCTACCGACAGCGACTCGCCATCAGAGATATAAAATAATGAAGATCTTTTTCGTTAAATAATGAAGCTCGCGTTTTCTACCGCCGGGTTTCCCATCGAGCGGTGGGAAACCCGGTGATTAATGATTATTAATAGCCTCTCCCCCCTCCCTCCCACGAAAAAAACATACCTTTGCCAACAGTATTATCCGTGAAGGAATAACGAGACATTTACATGATAAGATCTATTCGCTATATCACTTTGCTAGTCCTGTTACAATTCGTGACCGGCATTTCCGTCCTATACGCCCAGAGCATAACTTCCGCGTCCGGAATCGTGAGAGACTCCGTAAGCGGGGAACCCCTATCCTACGTATCCGTCATGTTCGAGAACTCGACGATCGGGGCGATGACCGACGATGACGGGGCTTTCAGCCTCCAGAATGACAAAGGGCTTACCCGGCTGGTCGTATCCTCGCTTGGATATGACAATAAGGTCGTAAACCTAAAGGCGGGGCAAAAGAACAACGCCCTCAACGTGCTCCTCCGGCCTACCTCGTTCGAGATTGCCGAGGTAGTCGTCAAGCCTAAACGTGAGAAATATTCCCGCAAGGACAATCCCGCCGTGGAACTGATCAAGAAAGTCATAGAGCATAAGAACGACAACCGCATCGAGGCGAAGGACGAGTACCAAAGCGAGGTGTACGAGAAGCTCAGCATGTCGCTGGACGACTTCAACCCCAATCTCGAGAAGAATAAGTTCCTGAAGAAATTCAAGTTCATCAAGAACTATCTGGATACCTCGGAGTTCAACGGGAAACCGATCCTGACGATCTCCGTCCGTGAGACGATCTCCGACCAATACTACCGCAAACATCCCAAGGCGGAGAAGACGATCACCAAGGCCAAACGCCAGCAGGGTATCGACAAGACCTTGGACGATGGGGGCGCCATCACCGCCAACCTTGAGGAGATATTCAAGGGCGTCAATATCTTCGACAACAATATCAATATCTTGTTGAACCGTTTCGTGAGCCCGCTGTCTTCCACGCTGGCCGTCTCCTATTACAAATATTATATCATGGATACGGTGGACGTTGCCGGAGATAAATGTGTGGATCTCGCCTTCGTGCCCGTAAACAGCCAGAGTTACGGCTTCACGGGCCGCTTGTACATCACGCTGGACGGTAATTACGCCGTCAAGAAATTCCTCTTGAACACCCCGGCGAACATCAACCTCAACTGGGTGGACAAGCTCCGGATCGAGCAAGAGTTCAAGCGGATGCCGGATAGCACTTGGGTGCTCGCCAACGAGAATACCTACGTTAATTTCTATATCGTAAAAGGGGCGCAACAGCTCTATGCCCACCAGCTAAGGAATTTCGATAAGTATCAGTTCGACGTGCAGAACGCCGACTCGATCTTCGGTCTTCTCGGCCCGATCCATGAGTTGCCCGAAGCCACCGCCCAGACCGACACCTTCTGGATACACAACCGCCATGTCCCCTTGAAAGAGAAAGAGAGCGCCTTGGACGACTTGCTGGCGCAACTCCGCAAGGTACCGGCTTTCAACGTGATCATCAAGACCGCCGAGATATTGATCACCGGTTATATCCCGACCACGGCGGACAAGGATAAGAGCAAGTTCGATTTCGGACCGATGAACACCACTTTCAGCGCCAACCATCTGGAGGGCTTCCGCATGCGTGTGGGAGGTATGACGACGGCAAACCTCAACCCGCACTGGTTCGGTAGCGGTTATCTGGCCTATGGCGTAAACGACCGTAAGCTAAAGTATAACGCCAAGCTGACGTATAGCGTGAACAAGAAGAAATATCACGAGGGAGAAAGCCCGGTGAACAACATCTCCGCGATCCAAGAGTACGACGTATATACGCCCGGTCAGGACTTCCTCTTCACCAGCAAGGATAATATGTTCGTGGCATGGAAGGTGGGCGAGCCCGTCACCATGATGCAATACATCCGCAAGACCATGCTCCAGTACCAGAAGGAATGGCTGAATGGCCTGACCCTTACCACTTGGGCGCGGAACGAGAACAACGAGGCGGCCGGAACGCTCCGCTACGACCGTTACAACGCCGACGGGACATTGACGAACCTAAAGAGTTTCACCAACACGGAGCTAGGGGCCCAGCTTCGTTTCGCCCCGGGCGAGCGTGCCTATAACGGACGAGAGGGTAAGAACTCGCTTTTCAACCTCTCGAAAGACGCTCCCGTATTCAAGCTATCCCATCAGATGGGATTGAAGAACGTGTTGGGGGGCGACTTCAACTACAACCATACGGAGATCAGCGCCGAGAAACGGATCTGGCTCTCTTCCTTCGGACATATCGACGCCTTGGTGACGGCGGGCAAGGTATGGGACAAGGTCCCTTTCCCCTTGCTCATCATGCCGAATACCAACCAGTCCATCACGATCCAGCCGCAAGCCTTCAACATGATGCGTGCGCTGGAGTTCGTAAGCGACCAGTATGTTTCGTTCTACTTCACGTATTATATGAAGGGATGGATCTTAAACCGTATTCCCGGCGTGAAGTGGCTACGTTTGCGTGAGGTGATATCGTTCAGCGGTTTCTACGGAGGACTGACCGATAAGAATAACCCGGCCTTGGACCCGACGGGACTATACCGCTTCCCCGAGGGAACCTCGCCGATGGGCCGTACGCCTTACCTAGAGGCCAGCGTAGGTCTGGAGAACATCTTCAAGATATTACGGATCGATTATTACCGCCGGTTGACGTATCTGGACCAACCGAATATCAAGAAGGGGGCGTGCGTATAGCGCTGCGGTTCTCCTTCTAAGAGTTGACAGTTGAGAATTGACAGTTGACAGTTAAATGTAGGAGAGATAAGAAAATGGGGGAGTTGGAACGCAGACCGAACGCATGGGCGTTGACGCCGCTGGTGGTATTCTTATTGACTTATTTGGTGGTGTCTATCGTGGCGGGGGATTTCTATAAGATGCCGATAACGGTAGCCTTCGTCATCTCCTCGATCGTAGCGATAGCGATCTCCAAGGGAGGCAAATTAAGCAACCGTATCGAGCAGTTCTGCCGGGGGGCGGCCAACAGCAATATCATGCTGATGGTATTGATCTTCATCCTCGCCGGGGCCTTCGCCCAGACTGCCAAGGCGATGGGTGCCGTAGACGCTACCGTGAATCTGGCGATGTCCATCCTGCCCGGTAACCTGTTGGCGGCCGGAATCTTCCTAGCCGCTTGCTTCATATCCATCTCGGTAGGTACGTCGGTGGGCACGATCGTGGCCTTGGCCCCGGTAGCCGTCGGTATAGCGGACAAGACGGGGATGCCGGACGCCCTTATGCTGGGTGTCGTGGTAAGCGGCGCCATGTTCGGCGATAACCTGTCGTTCATATCCGATACGACCATCGTAGCTACCCGCACGCAGGGTTGCCAGATGTCCGATAAGTTCAAGGTGAATATCCGTATCGCCCTCCCGATAGCGATCCTGACCGGATTGATATACGTGCTGGTGGGAAGCGGCGTGGAGAACGCTTACGCTCCGGCCCCGATCGAATGGGTCAAGGTGATCCCTTATCTGGTGGTATTGGTAACCGCCGTTTGCGGGATCAATGTCATGCTGGTGCTATTCATCGGGATCGTCCTGTCCGGTATAGTAGGTCTGTGGACCGGTAGCTTTGATATCTGGGGCTGGAACGCCTCCATGGGATTAGGTATCACCAATATGGGCGAGCTGATTATCGTGACGCTTCTGGCAGGAGGCATGTTGGAGATGATCCGTTATAACGGGGGTATCGACTGGATCATCCGCAAGCTTACCTCCCGCATCCATTCCTCCAAGGGGGGCCGAGATGAGCATAGCGGCCTTGGTGAGCTTCGCCAACCTCTGCACGGCCAACAATACGATCGCCCTCATCATGGCCGGCCCGATCGCCAAGGATATAGCGGACCGGTTCAAGATAGATCCCCGCCGCAGCGCAGCCTATTGGATATCTTCTCTTGCTTCGTACAGGGAATCATCCCCTACGGCGCCCAGATGTTGATGGCCGCCGGACTCGGGCATGTCTCCCCTATCGAGATCATGCAATATCTTTACTACCCGTATCTATTGGGGGCAGGCGCCTTATTGGCGATCTTATTCAATTATCCGAGGAAATATACGGTAAATTAAATGGATAAACATTATCTTTGCTCACAGTACTCATTTAAAGAATAAGGAGGATCCGTATGACAACTATGGAATTAAGGGCAGACATCTTCGAGAATCTTAATTTCCTGCTAGATAACGAAGAGGCGATGACACAGCTGAAAAAATATCTGTGCCAGCTGCGAAATAAAGTCGAACGGGACAGCCCTTGTAAATATGACGTTGACGAATTGACACAACGTGTACGCCAAGGTGTACAAGATGCCCGCCAAGGCCTAGGACAAAGTCACGACGACCTAGTAAAAGAAGCCGAAGCATGGTAAAAATAAAATGGCAGAAAAATGCCAAGCAAGATTTATTTGACATCTGCAAATATTACCGTTCGGTAAAGCATAGTCCCCAAACTGCCGACAATATAAAGAAGGCCCTGTTTGATGCCGCACGTACACTGGAAATGTTCCCGGATCAAGGAGCGAGAGAACCGGCGTTGACGGATAATGAGGTTTGTTTCAGATACCTTGTTGTCAAACACCATTATAAATTAATTTACTTCCACGAGAAAGATACCTGTCATATCGTTGCGGTTTGGGATTGCCGTAATAATCCCACACTATTACAAGATAAGCTTGGAGAAGAATAAATAAGACGTACAGATCCTCTATGTGAAAACACAATAGTATTCAAAGCAAAAAGACTATTGTGTCCGGGATTGAATACTATTGTGTTCGCTGATGAATACTACTGTGTTCAGGTGGGAACACGGTAGTGTTTGGGAGCGATGGGAATACCGCTGTCGGATTAGCCGAACAAATCCAGCGTAAGCTGCTTCTTCGCGGCTTCCAGTTTACGAAGATGCCGCTTGCCTTGAGGGGTGACGATCTCCATCTTATCGAAACGGGTACGTATCACCGTAGTCACGGTATAGCTCACGTTGACCACCTCTCCTAGCTCCGACAGACGGCGGGCGATCTCCAAGACGCAATCGATGCACATGCCGCTCGTGAACGAGATCTTGTCCTCGAACATCTGTTTCTTGAAATCCTCATCTTGCATATAGAAATCGATCGTCTCGCCTCCCTTGTTGTAGATACCTTTCCACCGATACTTACTGTCTTTCAGTACCGGCGAGATGATCTCTATCGTGGCCTTATTATCCTTGACCGTAGGCAGATCGTCGCTACGCAAGATAAAATAATCGAACTGGTCCCGCTTCACCTCCAGCGAACCGGAACGGCTACGATCCTTCTCGTTCAACTCACGTACCGAGATTTTCGTCACCTTCGGATACCCTTTCAAAGCCTCGTAGAAATTAGACTTGCACTTGCAGAAACGAGGCGAGGCGTTCAACAGGTCGATCAAGCGGCGTGAAGGCGTAGCCCCCGGAGTCTTCAGCCGTAGTTCACGGCGTAACTTAGACAGCTCACGCTGCATCTCCTCCTCGTCCGCCGGCGTACGATCCATCAGCGGTTGTCCACCCACCGACAAGGAAGGACGGGTCAATATCTGCATCACCAAGTTCAACACGATAGAGATAGAGCGGCTACTCTCCCCAGCCACGCCCAGCTTCTCACGGAAACCACCCTCCTTATCGTAAGGCTCGTTGTAAACCGTCAGCTTCACGTCCAGCATATCCGCCAAGGAACGTATCAGCGTAAGAATCTCCTTCTCACACCGGTGCTTGGTCATGGCATCCATATAATTGGATTTATTATTAAAGGAATAACGTATCTCCAGCTTATTCGCGAATTTTAGAATAGAGTCACTCATTTGTTTCTAGTTTTTCGGTTCTTCTTTCGGTTTACGATCAAAAAACGGGTTCTTCGACGAGGCGCTGACCGGTATCGCCATCACGCATTTACAGTCTCCCAACAGCCCCAGTCGTTGGGCCGCCAAGCCGGCGCTGAACATGACACGAGTATCCACACGCAGGTCCGCCGCCGTAGCGCAAGCCGAGCCGATAGCGATACCCAGATCGACGGAATTAATAGCGCACGGAACCAAGTCCGGCTTTTCCACGCAGGTATCGAAACCGCAATGGGCGCAGTTCAAGCCTTGTACTTTCTGGGAGGTACCGATAATCACCACGGCGTCGGCACTCTTTATATTCTCGGCGTCACGGAGCAGGAACTTGAATCCGGTCTCGGCCGCTATCTGGATCATCTCATCGGACAAGCGCAAGATATCCCCATCCGTCACCATCGCTATCTCTATGATATCAATACCCTTGCCTTTAGGAGCCGTGCGAGCGGCTGTCATCATACGGCGTGCGGCCTGTAACACAAGCTCATGCCTGATTTCTCTTTCGTTCTGTATCATATCCTTCTAAATTCAGTGAAACAAAATTAAGCAAAATATACGAAACCAAGGCAAACATATGAGGATAGAATTCATAATTCAAGATTAGTCATTCGGTCCGTGGCCTTAAAGGGATAAGCCGGGTATTCATAAATACTGAAGCGAGGCTCCGTCTCTCCCTCGCAATAATTCCAGATCGTACGGTACTCATTGACATCCTCGCCCATCTCCTTCAATTGCCTAAGGTAAGCGGCCACGGATTTATTCTCCACGATATAAACCTCACCCATTTGATCGATAATCGGGCTATGCCGACGGCTCCCGTCATGATCGAACTTGAGGATTCGTTTTCCTTCGGAAGTTAAGCCTACCGTATGGAAAGTCATGCTCTTACCAATAGCGGGCAAGTTCAATACATTACGATCCGTACCTGCGAACAACAACCCGTTTTCCTTCAGGAAACGAACCAAACGCTTGCCTAAAGGACGTTGGTTACGGATCATATCATACAACTCCGCCTGTTTCTCCTCCGGCACCTGCCCGAAGATCTTCTCCTCACGAGCCTCTTGCAACGAGCGGCTATTCGGGGTGTAAACCGCATAATTCTCCAGGAATCCTTTCACGGAGAACGTATAATAGCAAACCACCCCAAGGGCGTTTAAGGTCTGCCGTAATTTCGCCGTATGTCCCTTACGGGAAGCCGAAACCGTATATACCAACTGATTCGTGATCGTCCAGCCCGCCGCCAAGATCGCCTCGATAGCGTGCCTCGCCTCCGGTGTCACCTCTAGTGGAGACTGGAAATGCGTTTGTATATAGAACTGGCTCACGCCGATAGCGGAAGCCTTCTCCTTGAACTCCCTCAATATACCGACCAACTCATCGGTCACACGCAGCGGAAGATAAGCCAGCAACCGGGAACCTAGCCGTACCCGTTGCAGCTCGGCGTACTTCTCGCCCTCCGGACGGCTCTCGTTCGCCTTCCGTTTCCGCACCGCCATCTTATATACCGCCTCCAATATCTTACGCAAGGTAGCGTTCTGGCTCATCAAGGCATCCCCGCCCGTTATCAGGATATCCCGTAGCTGGGCGTCTTCCTCGAAATAACGCATCAGACGACGTAACTTCCGGTCCCAACTCTCCTTAGGCTTCAGGGCCTCGAAATCGAAATTCAACCGCTCGCTCTGGAAATCATACATGCGCTGGCAAGAAGCGCACAATCCACCGCAGGCACGCCCCATCGAATCGGGGATCAAGATCGCCACCTCCGGATACCTCCGGTGTATATTATGTCCCTCCGGCAATAGCCAACCCGCCGCATTCGGCTCATCGGCAACGACCATGTCTTCCTTTTCCCACGCCTTAATGCTTCCATACGTATCTACCAGCTCGTTCGAGTACATGATGTACGATCGCACCGTAGCGTCGTCATACCCCTCATGTTCTATATTTAATAGGGAAAGATAATAAGGAGTCACAAAAAAGGGCATCCCCTTCTTTTGGCACGGGCCAATAA
>ENA-OQDA01000535-OQDA01000535.1-human-gut-metagenome-genome-assembly--contig:-NODE-535-length-15434-cov-5.190566_pt1 | contig 15434 bp, 11 predicted proteins | sample MGYA00242771_ERZ504603 | MGnify/ENA primary metagenome ERZ504603 (study PRJEB26092, sample SAMD00036328) | human gut metagenome | host: Homo sapiens | study: EMG produced TPA metagenomics assembly of...
GTCTGGAAAGCTGCAATTGTGCTTGCTATAGTATTTTTCCTAGTAATTCCGGCCGTAACTATATTAGGTAATATGATGTGGAGTTCAAACCTGGATGGCGCGGATACGGGTTATGCCGGACGGGTGGAATATACCTGCACCCTTGATGGCGAAAAGTATATATATAGCATTGAATACAACGAACAGTATCAAATAACCGCCGGTGGAGGAGATTCTTTTGTGGCGGATCATGCCGATGTAGAAAACTATGATGATGCACGTAAAGCGGCGGCTGCAATTGAGGATTATTTTAGAAATCACGGAGGGACTGCAGAACAAACCGAAGCAAAGGGGTTGGAATTAGATTAATCTGCAGATAAAAACAAAATCGATTAGCAAAGCATCTCCGCGGAGGTGCTTTTTTAATGGCCGCCGCCTTTCGGTCTCTCGGGCGGCCGGCGGCCTCATTGATAACGCAAATACTTTTATACCTTATGATGATGCCATCAATCATATAGGTTCGGACAGCCCATACGGCGGTTATGTTGTCAGCTGGAGCAGTCCCGGTGTTAACGGGGATCCATTGTTCATAAATATTGGAGCAGACTACCCGGATACTTCCCGGCTAACCGTTGTCATTTGGGGCGAAAACAGAGATGACACCACAGAGGACATCGTTGATTCATTGCTTGGTAAAGAAGTGGTCGTATTTGGTTCACCATATGAATACAATGGAGCCGCTCAAATTGAAATTATGGATCCATCTGAATTACTTACATATGAAGAATTCATAGACGCTTATGAAAATCAATAAAAGCCGATCAATAAAATCTCCGCTTTAATACAAGTCCCGGTTAAAGCGCGCAGTTCTAATTATATTATCTAAGCTTGTATATACAATCTCATATGCCTAGATTTTCAAAGGCAGTTCACGCTTTTTGACAGAAAACACCGATTCAGCGTGAACTCAATTCGCCGCTTTTGCAAAATTCTAATTTTGAAACGACGGATTACCACCGGCGGTTCACGCCAAAACGAGGATTTCCTCCAATGAGCGTGAACTGTTCTCAAAAGTGCGACTTGCACACAGGAAATTCCACGGCGAAACCGTGTATAACAAAAAAAGACTTCACGCTAATCAGCTAAAATTATAGAATTAGCGTGAAGTCGCTCTGAAACTCTAGGCATATTTAATTATATCTACTTGGAAAAATCTAATTGCCAAATGAACACCTTTGGTTTTGTTTCGAGGAGCAAAATCTTCACATTCCCGCCGCCGCTTTTCGTCTTCTCAAACGGCCCCGCTCCGCCCAGCGGCCCACAGAAACAGAAAACGAGTGGCCCGCGCCGCATCCGGTCTCCCGGATGCGGCGCAGCCACTCGTTTCTCAATTCTTCATTTCCAACGCCGCAAGTCGAACCGCAATAAATCGGCGATTGTGTCCCTTTAGGCCCGATTCATTGCCTCGATGTAATCCTTTGTATCCGTGAAGATTTCCTGCTTCCACGGATTCTTCTTCTGTTCCTTCGCTCTCTTTAGGATGTAAGCGAAGACGAACACGTTCACTGCAATTGCCAGAACGGCGATAAAGCCCTGTGCCATCGGATTTGCGGTGGTCGGCATGGTGCTGCCCATGGCCGCGGAAATACCGCCCTTACCGTATACCGAGGTGACGGTGGTGAAACGGCTGGCATCCTGGAACAGCGGGAATACCTGTGCGAACATGCACCAAAGCGCCAGGGTGTTGGCCCGGTTCTGAATCCAGCCGCCCTTGTTCCACAGCGCCGCCGCAAAAGTCGGTGCCAGCAGAAGGGCCAGGCCGCAGTACCAGGAGTGGGTCGGCAGGTTCAGGTAGGTGTACTCGAAGTTCCATATGTCGTAGGCCAGGACATAGACCCAGATCATATCCGGCCACAGCATGTCCTGCTTGTTCTTCGAGGAGTAAATTCCCCACCAGCCGGTCATGCAGAAAATATTGAACAGACCCGCAATTCCGTTCAGCACATTCCACCAGCCACCGTACAGCCACACGCCCTCGGAGGAAAGCCACCAGCCGCCGGCCAGGGAGCCGGCACGGATGGCAGACTCAAAGTCCGACGCCACCGCAATCAGAATGTTGATAGCCACGATGACGAAAGGAAACGCCTTAAACGCCTGGGATTTTCCCAGTTTTCCCCAATGGAATTTGAGGATCATGAAACCGATACAGCCCGCCGTTGCTGCGTACAGCTTCGCATAATGGAACCAGCTGTTCATGTGCACGTAGGTGTCGTTGTTCAGCGCCCACTCCGCACCGTTGGCCGCGCCAATGTAGATTGCAATAAAATAAATTGTCAGCGCCGCCGGGAGTGCGATGAAGCACGCGATTCCGCCCGCCTTAGAGCGCCGTGCCACCTCGTTCATCACAACCAGACCTGCAAACACCATCAACCAACCCAGCAGCTGCCAGCCGGCCGTCTCTCCATATAGCTGAAAAAACATATCCGTTCCTCCTATTCTACTTCGATTTCCTTAATGTTAAATTCATTGCCCTGAATCAGGAAGGTATTCCCTCCTCCGCAGTAGGGACAGGTTTTTCCGTGGGCCACCGTCCCGTAGGTCTTTCCGCAATCCTCACAGAATGTCACCGCCGGAATCGTCTCCACCTCCAGCTCGCAATCCGTGAAGAGTGGTCTTTTGGCCGCCGCCCACTTCCAGCAGCTGTGAAGGTAGGACTCGATCACCGTGGACACCTCCCCCAATTCCAGGGCCACTTTGTTCACCCGGGTCACATCGTTCTCCTCTGCCACCCGTTCTACGTGATCCATGATATGAAAGGTTACGCCCAATTCATGCATGTGATTTCTCCTTTATTCCTTTTTCGGCTTCTTCTTGAACTTCACCTTTACGGACTGTTTTACCATGTTCGGAAGGATGTACTTCAATTTCTCCTCGGAAGTGCGCATCACCGACGCGCCCGGGAGCGCCCGATTCAAGTGGATGGCATCGAACACACACCGGGTGGTGCACACGCCGCAGCCGATGCACTTGTTCGGATCTACCACCGATGCACCGCAGGACAGGCACCGAGAAGTCTCCGCATGAACCTGTTCCTCCGTGAAACTGTGGGAAAGATCCCGGAACGTTTCCGCCTGCATCGCCGCATCTCCTTTTGGCGGAATCTGACGCCGAGATTCATCGTAGGCCTCCACCTTGATGTTCTCCTTATCCAGCTCAACGAAATCCCGCCGGTTTCGTCCGATGGTGAGGGTGCAGTGCTCGTGCACGTACCGGTGAAGGGAAATGGCGCCCTCCCGTCCCGCGGCAATCGCATCAATGGCGAATCGCGGTCCGGTGTAGATGTCGCCGCCCACAAAAATATCCGGTTCGCCGGTCTGATAGGTCAGCTTGTTGGCCATGGCGCTTCCGTTCGGGCGGAGTTTTACGTTCGTATTGTCTAGGATATCGCCCCAGTCGGCCGTCTGTCCCACGGAGAAAATCACGTGGCGACAGTCCACGGTGACCGTGTCGTCCTCATCGTATTCCGGCGCGAATCGGCCCTCATCGTTGAACACGCGAACGCATTTTTTAAATACCACGCCGCATACACGGCCTTCTTCTTCCAGAATTTCCTTCATGCCCCAGCCCGGATTCAATTGAATACCTTCTCCCAGCGCTTCGGAAATCTCTTCCTCGCTGGCCGGCATCTCCTCTCGCTGCTCCAGACAGAACAGTGACACTTGATGATCCGTGCATCGACTGCTGATTCTGGCCACGTCGATGGCCACATTGCCGCCGCCCACGACGACCACGTCGCCCTCGAAATCAAAATCCTCTCGAGCGCCGGCTTCTCTCAGGAAATCCACCGCCGTGGAAGCCCCTGCGGCATCCTGTCCCGAAACTCCCGGCATCCGGCCTTTCTGGCAGCCGATGGCCACGTAGAACCCTTTGTAGCCCTCTGCCCGCAGCTGATCCAAGGTGATATCCTTGCCGATTTCCACACCGCATCGAATCTCCACGCCCAGCTCCCGGATTACGTCAATTTCCGCTGCCAGGAGATTCTTCTCCAGCTTATAGGATGGAATTCCGTACCGCAGCATTCCGCCCGGCTCCGCATTTTTCTCGAAAACGGTTGGTTTATAACCGGACAGCGCCAGGTAATAGGCACAGCTCAGTCCCGCCGGACCGGCACCGATGATGCCGATTTTTTCGTCGAAACCGCCGCGCAGGGACGGCACCACCGGTTTCGGGATGTAGCGAGTTTCGGCGTTCAGATCCCGCTCCGCCACGAATCTTTTGACCTCGTCGATGGCCACCGCTTCGTCAATAGTTCCTCGAGTGCAGGCATCCTCGCATCGCCGGTTGCACACGTGACCGCACACCGCCGGCAGCGGATTGTCCTTCTTGATTAACGCGAGGGCTTCGTCGTAGCGGCCCTCCTTTGCCAGCTGCAAGTAGCCCTGAACGGCAATGTGAGCCGGACAGGCGGTTTTGCAAGGAGCCGTACCGGTATCGTAGCAGTTGATTCGATTCACGTCCCGGTAGTTATGCGTCCACATGTGCTCGCCCCACGGCATATCGCTCGGAAGGGGTTTTCTCGGGTAGGTGATTTCACAGCCGTCCTTGTCGCACAGCTTCTGCCCCAGCTTCACCGCACCTGCCGGGCAGCTTTCCACGCACTTGCCGCAAGCCACGCATTTGTTTTTGTCCACCTTTGCGATGTAGGCGGAACGGGACATGTTCGGCGTATTGAAGAGCTGAGAGGTGCGCAGCGCATAGCACACGTTCACGTTGCAGTTGCAGATGGCAAAAATCTTATTTTTGCCGTCGATATTGGTGATCTGATGGACGAACCCGTTCTCTTCGGCCTGTCTCAAAATGTCCAGCGCCTGTTCCTTGGTGATGTATTCGCCGCCCTTCTGGGTCTCCACCACGTAGTCCGCCATGTCCCCCACGGCGATGCACCAACCTTCCGGGTCGTCGGCACAGCCCTCGTCGTACTTCATCCGGGAACGCCGGCAGGAACACGGACTGGCTGCGTACTTGCCCTCGTATTTATCCAGCCAGTAGGAGATGTGTTCCAGGTCTACCGACTCGTTCTCCATCTCGATGGCCTTCTCCACCGGGATGACGTGCATTCCGATTCCCGCACCGCCTTCCGGGACAAAAGGAGTGATTTTCTCCAGAGGCAGCCGGGACATCCGTTCGAAGAAGATGCCGACTTCCGGAGATTCCTCCAGCAGCTCCGCGTTCATATTGAAGAACTCCGCACAGCCGGGAACGTACATCGGCAGAACGTATTGTTTTACCCGGGCCGCGTTCTCATAGTTGTACTCCAGAAGTCCTTTGCGGGCCATCCCCTCCAGCATCGCTTCGCACTTCGACGGCTCCAGATTGCTGAGTTTGATGATTTCCGGCAGGGTTTTCGGCTGACGAACCCCCAGCTTGAGGGCCAGCTCCGCTTCCTCGTCGGAGAGCACGGCGGCCAGACCCCAGTACTCCGGATCCTCCCGGGTGATTTTCTTGAGACCCAGCTTCTGAGGCACCCGGTCTGTAATCAGCTTTCCCAGCTTGGCGATGGGTTCGCGGAAGGGTTCCTCCGGATTCGGGGTATATTCGGGATATTCGTAGTCCGGATACAGCTCTTTATCCAATTCTTTGCTCATGATTCGCACCTCCCTGTATTACACTTCGTTCCAGTCCCGAACTCTGGCTTCCAGCCAATCCGTCCAGGCCGCCATTCCCTCGCCGGTTTTGGCGCTCACAGGGAAAATCTTCGCGTCCGGATTTCTCATGTGGATGTATTCCTCCACCCGCTCCATATCGAAATCGAAATACGGCAGCACGTCGATTTTGTTGATGAGCACCGCATCGCACACCCGGAACATCAGGGGATATTTCAGAGGCTTGTCGTGTCCTTCCGGCACGGAGAGGATCATCACGTTGGCGGAGGCGCCGGTGTCGAACTCCGCCGGGCACACCAGGTTTCCCACGTTCTCCAGAATCGCCAGATCCAGGCCGCGAACGTCCAGCGCTTCCAGTCCCTGCCGGGTCATCTCCGCATCCAGGTGGCACATGCCGCCGGTGTGCAGCTGGATGGCCTTCACTCCGGTTTCCGCAATGGTCCGGGCATCCACATCGGAATCGATATCCGCCTCCATCACCCCGATTCGCAGCCGGTCCTTCAGACCGTCGATGGTGCGTCCCAGCACCGTGGTTTTACCCGAGCCCGGAGAGGACATCAGATTCATCAGGAAGACTTTGTCGGACTTCAGCTCCCGCCGCAGCGCATCCGCCTGCCGGTCGTTGTCGGCGAAAACGCTTTCCTTGATTTCAATAATTCGAACCTCACTCATTTGCTTCAATTCCTTTCATTAAGATTCTCACCATTTCCTGCTTCCCCTGTTCGTAGGTCATCCCATTGTCATACAGCACGCTGCTCTGCATGAAGCGCTCAACGGTACCCCTTACCATGGACATGAACACCGGAACTGACACCTCTTTGAACTCCCCGCACCGGATGCCGTCCCGAAGGTATTTCTCCGCAATCTGCCATCCCATGTTCACCGCGGCCATGAGATATTTGTACTGCTTCGGATACTTGTCGGACAGCTCGTAGATTCGGTTCAGACCGATGTTGTAATACTTCGCCGGAAGGGCCAGCAGAATTCGTTCGAATTTCTGCTTGTTGTTCAGGCTTCGGTCCGCCTCGATGTCCTCCTGCATGCGGCGAAAATCCGCTGAATACCGGTCGGCAATCCCCTCCAGCACATCTTTCTTGCTGTCAAAAATAGTGTAGATTGTCTTCTTGCTGATTCCGAGTTGTCTGGCGATGTCGTTCATCGTGAATTTCAAGCCCATCAACGTAAATTCTTCGATAGCCACATCCACAATCCGTTCCTTAAGTTCTGCCGTCATGTTTCCTCCTCTATATCTCTCCCACTCCGCAATACTGCAAAATCCGGAAACCTGCAATATTTGACGGAAACCCGGAAACCGTTTTTGGTTTCCCAGTTTCCTCGATTGTATCACCGCGTACCCGCCCGGTCAATAGATTTCGTTATTTTTTGATTAAATTTTCCCGGAATTCTGCGGCTTTTCCGGCTCGTTTTGTACTATAACCCTTCAATCATGCATTCCATAACCTATGATGTATAGCAATTTCAAGGGTTTCCGCTTGTTTGCAGACATTTTTTAATGTATATTCATATTACAAAATGTAAATATTTTAACACAGTATTCGAGCTATGGAGGAATTAATATGAAAATCTTAGGCGTATCCTTGGGAACCAAAAACGGAAATAACGACACCATGTGCCGCGTGGCTCTGGAAGAAGCTCAGAAGATGGGTGCGGAAATTGAATTTATCCACCTGTTTGACTGGGACATCCAGACTTGCTCCGGCTGCGTTGCATGTTCCAGAGGTCTGGTAACCGGCAAGGGCATGATATGCACCCGCAAGGATGATTTTGCAGCACTGTATGAGAAGATGGTTGAGGCAGACGGTCTCCTGTTCGTAGACCCGATCTACGAATCCGGCGCATCCGGTCTCTTCCACATCATCACCGACCGTATGGGTCCGGGACACGATACCGGTCTGCTCTTCGGCGCAAATATGCAGATGAAAGAAGCCGGCAAAGAAGGTCTTCCGGACAGACTTTTCCAGCAGAAGGCATGCTCTTTCGTAGGCATCGGCGGATCCGACTGGGCCGTTCGTGTTGAGACCGACCACGCAATGCTGGCGATGAGCCCGGGCTGGAAGGTTATCGACAACGACTTCTTCTCCTGGTCCAAGGACGTAATCATGCAGGACGACAAGGTAGAGCGCATGAAGGAAATCGGCCGCAACCTGGTGGAGGCAGCACAGCAGATTATTGAAGACAATGCAAACTGCCACGAATTCCCAATCGCAAAGCTGACCGAAAAGTCCTACTGGAAAGGTAAGGAAGGTGCATGTCCGCACTGCCAGGGCAATGCGTTCTACATCTATCCGGGTACCACAACCGCAGAGTGCGAGCTGTGCGGCCTGCAGGGTACGCTGAAAATCAAGGATGGCGCGTTCAAGCTGGAGTTCGACCCGGCTACCGAATGGCACGCTCACGATACCATCTCCGGCAAAAAAGCCCACGGCGACGATATCTTTGAGAACGAGGGGCGTCTGATGAACCTGTACAAGGATCCGGAGTTCAAGGCTCGTAAAGCACACTACACCGCAGTATGCGAACCGACCCCATCCCCATCCAAGAACAACTAAGTAAATACCTACCTATAACACACATACCTTTCGAGAAAGGATGCTGCTTCGGCAGCATCCTTTCTCTTCGTTCTATTTCGTTCTATTCTAAAAACAATTTCGGGTTTTTCTTGTCTAACAGGGTGTCCGAGGTATAGAATACAAGAATTATAATTATATATACGCTCGTAAAAGGAAGTGTTTTAAATGAAAAAAGAAAGCCGAAATCAGGCTCAACTGAAAGAAAACGAAACCATCGCCATGCGGGTGTCCGCCCGCAGCATGGCACTGAATATCGTTCTGACCGCATTCAAACTGGTTGCGGGAATCGTCGCCCACTCCGGCGCCATGATTTCCGATGCCATCCATTCCGCGTCGGACGTCATCAGCACCATCATCGTCATGATTGGCGTCAAGATGGCGGGCAAAGCCCCGGACCGGAATCATCCATACGGGCATGACCGCTTCGAATGCGTGGCCTCCATCGTGCTGTCCGTCATGCTGGGACTCACCGGCGCCGCGATTGGCATTGAGGGTCTTCGGAACATCGTGGGCAGCAGCTACCTGCACCTCACCGTTCCCGGCAAACTGGCCCTGGCTGCGGCCGTCATCTCCATCGTCACCAAAGAAGGCATGTTCTGGTACACCCGAATCAACGCCAAGAAAATCCGCTCCTCGGCCCTCATGGCCGATGCCTGGCACCACCGCTCCGACGCCCTGTCCTCGTTGGGAAGTTTTGTGGGTATCCTGGGCGCCCGCTTGGGTTTCCCAATCATGGACCCTCTGGCCAGCGTCATCATCAGCTTCTTTATCCTAAAAGCAGCTTTCGATATCTTCCTGGATGCAATCTCCAAGATGACCGATCACGCCTGCAGCGATCCGGTGGTCAACGCCCTCCGGAAAACCATCCTCGCCGTTCCCGGTGTGGAAGGCATCGATTCCCTCAAAACCCGGGATTTCGGTTCCATGATCTACGTGGATGTGGAAATCCGGGCGGAAGGTTCCCTGACCCTGTACGAAGCCCACGATATCGCTCAGCAGGTACACGACGATATCGAACAGGATTTCCCAAATGTAAAACACTGCATGGTTCACGTGAACCCAGCATAAAAATTGAATTCGCGCACGCAAATAGGAGGCTGCCAAGCAGCCCCCTATTTGCTGAAAGGACCGGTGATATCGGTCAGATGTGGTATTCTCGCGAAAAGGTTATTTTACCCTTACGGATTTCTTTACGCTCCAAGATGTAACTGCCTTCTTGCCGCCAATGGTCTTGTATGCTCGAACGCGAACATAGTATCTCTTCTTGGATTTCAGCTTCTTGATGGTTACATTCTTCTTCGATGCGCCCTTAACGACCTTCACCTTTGCGCCCTTGAAATTGCTCTTTTTTGCGTACTGAACTTCGTAGCCCTTTACACCCTTCATGGATTTCCAGGTTACCTTCATCGCTTTCTTCTGCTTTTTCACGGATTTCAGGCTCGGCTTTCTGAGCTTAAAGTTTGCCTTCTCGGCCTGCAGCTTAGCGGCCTTTGCTTCCTGCAATGCCTTCTCTGCAGCGATTCTGTCTTCTTCGCTCTTCTTCTTTGCTGCTTCCAGCTCTTCCTGTGCCTTCTTCAGCTCTTCCTTGGTCTGCTCCAGAAGATCCTTCACATCGTCCTTGGTCAAGATGGAGAATTCAACCCACGTTCTTGCCAGCGGCAATGTGTACTCTGTGCCATCCAGCTCTACCTTCTCAACCGGCGATCCCCACTGAGTCGAACTTGTTTTTAGCTCGGCCTTTGCGTGGTACTTGCCCGCCGTGCTCGGCGCGCCGCTCAGTTTCTCGCCGACTTTGCCGTTATCGTCCTTGTAGTAGGTGATGTTATAGTTGACCTTCGCCTCTTTTCCAAGGATGTAGGTGTGGATGTACGGTGTCAGATCTACCGGTGAACCGTTTTCGATGAACAGCTCGTCGTAATGCGCCGGGACAGAACCGGCGCGTAATCCGTTCCGTACCAGGTGTAGTACAGCGCCTTCAGGAACTGAGTTCTCTGTTCAGCCTTCTGTTCCTTCGTTACCGCTCTGTAGCCCTCTTCCTTGCCGGCGAAGTAATTCAGCAGTTCGTTCGCAGAGAACTCCATGCCGTTCTCATCTGCCGATGCGAAGATGGTGAAGCGCTTGTTGGTGAAGGTTTTGCCCTTCTTCACGTTCTTGTCGTTCACGATTACGATGGTTGCCTTGTAGTAGGAAGTGATGACATTGTTTCCAATGTACATCGCACCCTGTACAGCATCTCCGCCATCCTGATCCAATACAATCTGGCCGTTTTTGTCGTGCTTCAGCTTGAAGTAGGTATCCTTCGGGGTGGTTCCGATTCCGGATTCGTTGGATACGGCCTCAACGGTGCTGTAGTTGAAGTAAGTATCCGCTTCCTTGTACGGTTCCATGCTTCTGAAGTATTTTACGTACTCCGCTGCGATCTTCTCGAACTTATCCTGCTCTGCTGCCGTGAATCCCTCGCCGGTGATTACGACGTCCTTGTTGTTGTAGTAGGACTGTGCGCCCGGATAGTCGTTATTGTTGTTGTTGGAAATTGCAGTCGCCTTGAAGGAAATGCTGTAATCCTTGGACTTTCTGCTGATTAACTCATTAGTTGCCTTATCGTATGCGGTTACCTTTACCGTATAACGTCCCGGTTTAATCGGCGCTTCGTCGCTGTCATAGTCGTAGGTAATCTCTGCTGCGTACGGAACGGTTCCGGTGTAGTGATACTTCAGAACGTATTCTTTGTCATAGTCGACCTTCAGATTCAGTGCTGCCGGCTTTCCGTCATATACCTTGTCCTTCACATCCAGTGTGATCAGATCTTCCGGTTCCACTTCGTATTCTGCCGTCATCGAGCACGCTTCATAGGTGTCGTTGCCGTCAAACGTCGCTTCTACCTTGTAGATTCCCTGCTTGGACGGTGCCTTTTCCAGCACGTTGCCCTTCGCGTCTTTGTAAACCAGGTGGAACTTATCGCCCAATTTCGAACCGTTAGTTTCTTCATTGCCGCGACGCAGGATGAAGTATTCGCTCATATCCTTTCCTTCCGGACCTGCGTAGAAAGTGTCCGCATAGGTCTGGAAGAAGATCTTTGTCTTCGTGGATCCCTTGCAGAATGCACGTCTCAGCTCTTCTTTGCATACTTCACAGAATGCATACTGCTTTCCCAGGAATCTCATCTTGCAGTTTTCGTGCGGTCTGTACCAACCGTCACCACCGTTGTCGTATTCATATACGCCAACGCCGTTCTTGCCGATGAAACGCTTCCACTTTACGTTCTCCGGATTGGATTCTGCGGTCATGTTCGCATATTCACGGGCATAGCTTGCACCGGCAAAATATTCGTCTGCCAGGTTCGCTACAGTGTGTCCCAGCTCATGAAGCATCATTTCCAGGGACTCGTTGTTCAGCGAAGCGATGCAGATGGAGCCGCCGCTGCCGCCGTATGTATCCGAGTTTACAACGATAACTTCAAAGTCGGATTCCGGGAGGAACTGCTTCTTAATTTCTTTAACTCTTGCGCTGCCTTCCGAGCCAACGGCCAACAGTCTCTGCATTCCGCCGGTCCAGAAAGAAGTCTTGAAATAGGTATCTCTGGTGTCTGCGTCGGCTTCTTCCTGATTTTTTGCCTTGTCCGCTCTGGCACCGGATTCCTTCGAAATAACGCCCTTGGCATAAATCTTGATAATATCCTTGCATTCATCCCACGGGGATGTCTTCATCACATATTCTGCCACCTTCTTGGATTCCGAGTAGAACTTATCCTGTTCTTCTGCCGTAAATCCATCGCCGCACATCAGCAACACGAAAGCGTCCTTATCGGCGAGTTTCTCATCGCCATAGACCAGCATCGGCTTCTCGTCCAGAACAGAGTTCTCGGAAGCCGCCTTTGCAGGTGCTTTCGCCGCTTTCTTTTCCGCTTTTGCTTCAGGTTCTTTCTGTTCCTCTGAATCAATCGCTTTCTGCTGATCTTCAGAAACAGCGTCCGGGGAAATAGCTTCAGGTTTTTTCTGCTCTTCCGCAACGGCTCCCGGTTCACTCGGGGAAGCTGGTTCTGTCGCATATGCAATCGTACTCATCAGTGGAGTTACGCACATGCTCAATCCCAAACACATTGCCAGAAAAGCATTTACGAGTCGTTTCCTCATGATGCCCTCCTTTACGTTGTTAACATGTAGTTTAATGTAAGGTGAGTATACATTGTTACACCGTTAACTTTCAAGTCCCGAATTGTATTAAAATTGTTTTTTAATTTATTTTAGAATTCTAAATATGCCGACCAAAACGGTAGTTTTATAAATATAGCGCACAAAAAGTGGCGATTATTTCCCTAATTAAAGAAAAATATCGCACTTTTTATTGTTATTAAATTATCATAGTTATATTGACTTCAACACTGAATATTCCTGTGCGGTGAAACCGCCATTCCGGGACGCCGGGTACCGGCGTTCCAGAGATGGGGTACCGCAAATAGTATAGATGTTATTCGCTATCGCTCTGCTTAAGACCATAGACTTCTCTCATAGAGATTTCCCTTGTTGGGTCAAGGCTCTCAATGTTTATCTTGTACGAGTCATATATGATTCGGTCGAGGATAGCATCAGTCAGAGGGCTGTCTGCACCTCCGAGCTGATCGTACCAGTCGGATTGATGATACTGGGAACAGAAGATCATGGATCCCTTCTGGCTTTTGATCCGTGCTTCCACAACCTCAAGCAGGTTATAGGATTCCTGCTGTACCAACGGGCGGATGAGCCATTCATCAAGGATGAGAAGATCCACTTTCAGGTAAGAAGCAATGGTTTTCCGGAATTCACCGGTGCCCTTAGCGACATTCAGTTCTTCCAGAAGCTCAGGAAGGCGTACGTAACGTACTTTTTTAAATTTTCTGCAGGCAGCATTGCCAAGTGCACATGCAATGTACGTCTTGCCGCTGCCGCAGGCACCACTCAGGATGATATGCCGCCCGTCATCGATATACTTGCAGGTGGAGAAGCGTGTCAGCTGCGTCTTGTCCAGCTTACGGTCCGGATGGTATTCGATCTCTTCCATACAAGCATTTGGCGCTGAAATCCGGCATCACGGATGCATTTGGCGAGCTTATTGGCCTGGCGGCGGTTCCACTCTGCATCGACCAGGAGAGCAATCCGCTCCTCGAAGCCGAGACTGCTGTAGGTATCAGGATCGCTCAGCTGGGACTCCAGTTCTTTGGCCATGGCTGAGAACCGCATCTGCTTGAGGGTATCAATCGTTGACTGGTTGATCATATGTTTGCACCCCCTTTCCGGAAAGCATCAGCGCCTCGTGTGATCCCATGGCAGGTGCCATTTTTCGGCACAGGTGCTTCAGCGGCTTGATTGAGGGGAATCTTATCCTGTCCGTTTTTGAGAATGGTGAGGATGCTCCTCAGCGCAGGTGTCGATGAAAAGGCTAATGCACGTTCACAGGCGGCATCCACACGGGCAAGGCCATATCTGTCTGCAGCCTTCATAAGGCTTACACAGTATTTATAGCCCTGCTCCGGCTCCTTCCCGGCTTCCAGGAATTGACGGATCGCTGCGGAAACAAAGGAGCCTGCCGACTCAGCCCATGAGAGGAAAGCGTCTTTGTTGTAAGAGAGGTATCTGCGGTGTGCTTCCGGCATATGTCCCGGCACCATAACAGCATCGCGCTGGGCCTTTTTTAAGCGCACATGGGAAGCAACGCGTCCGCCACGGAAGAACACTTCCACGGTATCTCTTGTAGTGCGGATGTCTACGGTCTCGCCGATCAGGTCAAAGGGCACCGAATAACGATTGAGGCCATCGGTGATCGTATAGTCGTTGTGGATCTTCGCTGTGCTCCATGTAGCCAGCTCGTACGGTGCGGGAGGAAGCGGATGCATAAAACTGCGTTCTTCCTCTTCATATGCCGTGTGGCGGTTCCCTTTCCGGGTCTTGAAAGACTTATTGTTCAGAGCCTCAAGCTTCTCTTTTACGGTGGCATAAGCCTCTTCAAAAGAGAGAAAGTGATAATTCCTGATGGCGGCAAGGATCCAGGTCGTGGCAAACTTCACGGAACCCTCTGCATTTGGTTTGTCGTCAGGAGCCTTTGGCCGGGCCGGGACAATCGCCGTATCGTAATGATCGGCCATTTCCTGGTAGGCTCTGGGAATGACGGTTTCATAACGGGTATTCTTGGTTACTCCGGTCTTGAGGTTATCCGGCACAACCAAACGGGTTACGCCACCAAAGTACTCATAGGCATGGACATGGCAGAGGATAAAGTTCTCCGACTTCATATCCCGGCAGAGTTCCGCATATACAAGGCTGCTGCAAGACAATACTCCCACGAAGAGATAAGCCGGAGTGATTTCGCCGGTAACACTGTCGTGAATGTCAACGGTTGCACCAGCCCAGTCAACCTCGAAGGTCTCTCCAGGCTTTCGGGAAATACGCATGGTTGCCTTGCTGACTCTTGCCCATTTGCGGTAGAGGTCACCAAACTGTGTACTCATGTACGGCTGCTTCCCTGCGGCATAAGCCTGCTCGCAGTACTCTGTCCAAAGAAGTGTCATCGTAACGCCTTTCTTTGCAAGTTCCCTGTGAATCCAAGGGAAGTCAATGGGCATACGGTTGGAATTCTTCTCTGCCCGGGCAGGGTACAGGAGTAACTCCAGGTCTGAGTTAGTAACATTTGCATCCAGAGGCCACTCGATCTTCAGCGCATTGGCTAAGTCGATTACTTCTTTGACAGTACTGCGGGAACTATGAACAGATGATGTGATCACCCGCTGTGAATACCCGAGATTATGAAGCCTCAGGATTTCTCGATAATCTACCATGATTATCGCCCTCCTTATAATAGTAGTCACACATTAGGTGTGCCACAATCATTATAAGGAGAACTTTAACGGCTGGTACAGCCAACCGGTAAGATGGTACAGAATTAGCGGCAGGGTGGTACAGTTAAACCGTGCAGTGTGTCACGAGCGACCGTTATTTACACTCCTCCGGAACGAATAATCGTTCTGGATTTAGTATACTTGTGGATGTCTTCAATATACAGAATCGCAAAACCAAGTTCTAATTCTATAGAACTATATTTCAAGATTTTCTTTGCATTTTTCGTAAAAAAGCGTTATGATTGAATCAGTTAAATCAAAGGAGGTATCAAATCATGAAATCACATAAATACTGGTCCTTAGGCGCACTTTTCTGTATGTTGGGATGCATTT
>ENA-OQDA01000537-OQDA01000537.1-human-gut-metagenome-genome-assembly--contig:-NODE-537-length-15390-cov-2.417546_pt1 | contig 15390 bp, 17 predicted proteins | sample MGYA00242771_ERZ504603 | MGnify/ENA primary metagenome ERZ504603 (study PRJEB26092, sample SAMD00036328) | human gut metagenome | host: Homo sapiens | study: EMG produced TPA metagenomics assembly of...
GGCTCTAACCCTGCGGCGAGGATGTAATCGATCACCTGCTGCGCCGACCAGTCGAACACGGGCCGAAGCAAATCGTCGGCGAACTTTTCCCGAAATGCCCGGACATCCTTACCACGGTAGCTGTGCTTCTTCGGCTTACCGTTTTTGTCATAACCGTAGGGCTCGAAATAATATTTGAAGTACGTACATTGCGCCGACATCTTGGCTCGCGCCGGAGATTCCGCGCCTCTGATGCCCTGAATCATCAGCATATTGTCCTGAACTTCGTCCAGCACATAGTCAATCGTCGGTTTGGTTTTGAGTTCTATCGTGCAGAACCGCGCCCGCGTCGAGGTCCCAGCGCTTTTTTTTGCCGCGCAAGATCGACCATCCCGTCGTACTTCTTCGACTTCAATGTTACCAAGTCGAGGTGCAGCTTGTCGGCGATACGGTTAATATACTCATAGGTCAGTGGATGCTCCCAACCCGTATCGCAGAACACGGTGGTAAAGTTCTTGGTAATATGCTCGCGCACCCACAACAGCGCCGCAAGGCTGTCCTTACCTCCTGAGAAGGTAACGATTACTTTCATTTTCTTTAATCTGTTAAATTCAATTCGATAATCTCGTCGATCCTGTAATCCTCGATCCCGGTACACTCCAACAGAGCCGGGATGCGTACAAGAGGTTTGGCCGGGTTGAAGTCGTAGCGACCCGAAATCCGACCGTTGAGAGAGCTGATGATCCGGCACAGTGACAACACGATGTTGTAAGACCTTTGAGGAGCCTCCAACAGGATGCAGCCGCTGATGGTCCGATACGCCTCGTCTGTCTTGTCGTTGTACTGCCGGGCGGCCCGGTCGTCGATCTTGCGAAGCATCGACCACGCGATGCCGTGAGCCTGCGCGACCAAAGTCCGGGCCTGCGTATAACGGCGTTTGGTTTCGTGGCGGAACAAGCCGGAGGCCGTAAGTTCGGATTCAAGGTCGAGCATCGCGTAATTCAGACATCCGACCAGCGTCAGCATCCGCACCGCGAGCGGCACGTACCGCTCGTCTTCCGGCCGGGGGCCCCGCTCGATTAAGCGGGTATTCATCCATGCCGTATGTTTCATCAGCATTGCCTGACGGTAAGGTAGTTTGGTCATAATTTGACAACGATTGAGGTTCCGATTTGACGGCCTATCATTTTCCCGTATTCATTGTATATTTCACGCGGATAGATGCTTAAATCGGAGATATGTACTCCGTTATCTTTTTCGAACTGCATCAGCAAGCAGGATATTTGATCTTCAAGATGCTCCTTGGCATCTTTGACTTCAGATATCGTTTTAATTACAAGTTTCATGGTTAGCTCGGCAATTGGTTGGATCGAATAATAAGCGGAATTGAAACGGCGCACTGTGTATTTCGGATTTTGGGCTTGCGTAGAATCGCCTCCAGTTTGGGAATAAGAGACTGCAATTCCTCTACGGTCAATAGTCCGAACGGTTTGCCTGCGATACGTAAATCCATGCAGAATTCGTTGACCGGGGTAAATGAAGAATCAGTCGTATCGATACCGAGGCGTTGCATGCGTTTCAACACTGCCGAACGGGCTTTTCGTAGTCGTTCTTTGTGGTCTGCAATACTTTCTCCCATCATCTTACCCGACTGTAAGCACTCGCACATATCTTCGTACTCCGTCGGCATCATCTCCCGAAGCGATGAAGTACGACCATCCGTGAATTGCAATACCAAAGTTTCCTTGTACCGGTCGAGGTCGATGCCTTTCGCCTTGGCGATAGCATAGAACCGAGAGTAGCTACACTTTTTCTTTGTCATAATCTTCGAAAGTTTGTACGCTGAAAAATCCGAGTTTGGGCCGTACGTTCATAAAGACCGGCATTCGACGATGGAGGGCGATGCACAACTCGATGCGTGCACCCTCGCTCTTCTCGTAATCGTCCAACAAGTAGATGGCGTCACATCGAAGCAGCAACGAGATATCTTTGCCTATGTGCTCCGCCCAGTCGGCCTCCAGTGGAAGGCCGTTGTCGAACGGGCTGACCGGTTCGAACCCGAACCGCCGTATCCTCTCCGCCGCACTTCGAAATTTGGCGATCGCCTCCCGGACAGGCAGTCCGGTGATCTTTCCGCTGATGTAAATTTTCTTGATGTCCATATCGTTTTACATTTAAGGTTTATCCCCAGTATTTACGCGCACCTTCTTCGTAAATCGTACATTCGCCTGTCGGACCGATAAAACGGCCCTTACTGAAGGCTTTGTAACCTTCGACCCAGATTTTCAGCGAAGCGTCGTACATCACTTTGCTCGCAGCACGTCCGTCCGGACGTTTGCCGTCGGCATGGCTGACGAAAATCAGCAATTTGTTGCGATGCCGCTCCTTGAATGCGATGTATTCCTTGTAACTCATTTGGGTATATTGGAAAGAGTCGATGACAACGAAATCCCACGATCGGGGTTTCGACAGCCGTTCGTCCATTTCTTCGAAACTCATCGAATCGTTGTACTGAAAACGACTGCCGCATTCATCTGCCCGATAACGCCGAATAGCATCCTGTGTCGTTCCTCCCAGTCCCTCCTCCAACGGCAGATAAAGTACTTTGCCATGAGCGCACAGCGCCTTGCAAAAGGATACCACAGCCGAAGTCTTTCCGTTGCCGCTGTTACCCCAGAAGAACACCACACCCGTACGGTCGATTTCCCCCACGCAATCATCCCAAGATGCCGCCCCAAACGAATCGTCGCCAGGCGTTTGATCGTCAGATCCTGTTTTGCAGATCAGTTGTCCGGCCCATTTGAATTGCTTTTGCAAGCCAAGTACATTATTTTCATTGATTTACAGCGATGCTTTTTATCTTTTGTTGTCACCGATTTCCGAACACGGCGCATGTCGTAATAGTCCCGCACTTGCTTCTTATCCCATGGATTTGCAGCTTTCGATACGACCGTGCGGGCATCTGCCAACACTTTGGAGATTGCTGCTTCGGCATTCAGCCCGTTTGCCAGACATACGGCCGTCACCTCATGGCTGGTTGCGGGAGTGAGGTCGATGAACGCGCCCGATACGTGAAAAACATCTCGCATAACCCTTTTTGTCGTACTCCAAGCCGATACTCATCCGCCGCTTGATGTATTCGGTCGATAGAAAGATGATTCCGCAGCGTCCTTCGAGCGCGTTGTAAATCGAAATGAAGTAGTAAAACACCGTATCCATCAACTTGTCGCCTTCGTCGAAGACGAGCAGCGGCCGGTCGAGCACACGCAATTCATCCGTTACGGCTTGGAGTTTCTCCCGCAGGCTCGTCTGGGCGAGTTTGAGCCCTATGACGCGGGCCATTTCACGAATAAAGTCCCCGCGACGCATGTCCTCCGAACACGAGATAACGAACACGTTTTCATGCTTGGCAGCATAATCGTGCGCGGTCGTCGTCTTGCCGATACCGGCATTTCCGACCACCCATGACACGTTTTGATTCGCTTGCGCATCCTCCAGCAAAAGAAATAATTCCCGGTAAGCCGTCGTTTCGCAGACAGTCCATTCCTCCGGATTCACAGGAGAAATTTGCGAGCGGATCCGCAGGAACATTTCGTCGCTGATGTTGTCGAATTTACCGTTCAGAATCGTACTAATCGTACCTGCACTGATACCGAGTGAATTCACCGCCTTGTTTTGGCTGGGATACTTGGATACATAGACCTGCAAACGGGCCTGAATATCCTTTTTCTCTTCGAGAGATAACTGTTTCATATTGGTTTGTAATTAAAAATTTACATTCGATTGAATATCGCCGTCGGATCGCAATCCAGATTGCTGACCGCCTTGGTATATTCGCCGACGGTCACCGGTCTCGGAGTACTGCCCGGAGGGCACGACTACAACCGTATCGGCCAGGCGTTCGTACTCTTTTTCGCTGATGCCTTTGATCGCCGGTGTCCGCAGCCCGTGCTGTTCCGGTGCGACGCCGTGTTCCAGTTCCAACGCATGCGCCTCGATTTGACGGCGCACCCGCTCACGTTTGTTCGCTTCATCGTTGTAGCGAATCAGCTCCATATCGCTTTCCTGTTGTTCCTGAATATTGCGACGGACCGTGAGATAAGGATATGCTACGGTTTCGTAACGTAACCCCATCGGGGTCTGTTCGTAAAGCAATGCGCGATCCATGGACTTCGGATCGAAACGCACGAAGAATTCTCGGCCGGTATTCTCACTGCGCCATGCGTAATCGGGCGTACCATCGGAGGTCAATACCTCGTAAGTGTACTTGCGGTTTTGGTATTGGATCGTGATACCATCGGCTGTAAATATGCTCGGCCGCTCGGTTGTCAGCCAGAACAGATCGATCATATCCAATTCCGTTACGCGCTCCGTTGCAGGATTGACGCTCGTGCGGTACATCTCTTCGTGTGCAATCCCCGTCTGGTAGTGCTTCATCGCATTCCATTTGCTGCGGGCGACGGAGTAGGCCTCCAGCATCTCCTCGTAGGTGAACAATTTCTCCTTGTTCGCTTCGAGGAACTCCCGGTTGATCTTCCACGCCTCTTTCGAAGTGATGTTCCCGCCGGTGAAACGCCAATCCTCATGCAGTACCTGCTTTTGAAAGCGACCGAACACCGACTCGATACTTTTCGACGGAGCGTTATATGGTGCTGTCGGGCGATTGATGCGGCAGATATTCGCGAAGAACTTCTGAGCGATCTTGCTCCGCTGCCCGCCCTGATTGTCGGTAACGATTTCATACGGTTTGTGTCCGGCTGTTTCGATAGCCATACGGAATGCCCGAAACTGAGCGTCGAAATTCTCCGTATCGCTGACCGCATAGCCGAGCAAGGTTTCGCTGTAAGCGTCGATCACTTCGTACACCGATGCGGAACGCACCACCGTTTTGCCGTTCTCGACCGCCTTGTAGAAGAGGTTGAGCTTCGTTCCGTCACCGTACCACAGCGAATCGCGCATCGTCGGCATTTCGGTCTTGTTGCGGCGTGCATAGAGCTGTTTGGCCGCCAGTTCACCATAAACAGCGTCGTACCACAGCGGCTTGATCTCCGGCCGTTCGAGGTATTGCACCAGCGACGACTGCGAAGCGAGCCGTTTCCAACCGCGACGTTCGGCGATGCGGTTGAATTCTTCGAAGAGCTGCTTGGTCGTATAGACCGGGACGCGACAACGACGCAGGGCGACGATCTGACGTCCGGCCGCTTTGGTAATTTTCAGCGTGTTCGCATTGCAGAACTTGCCAGACACGAGGCAGGCATAGCCCTCTTTCGTATATTGGCGGAGCTTGTCGCGCAGACGAGCTTCACTCTTGGGCAGGGTGTGTCCGTAGGCTTTGCGCAACTCCTCGGCCGCAGCGAAGATGTTAGACCAGATGACCGGCGTATTGTTATTGCACGCACGACGCATCGCTTTTTGTGTCCCCCGCATTTCCCGAAGAGCATTCAGCACCCGCGCATTCAGCGTGTATTCTGTTTGTTTATCCTCCGGTAAATGTTCGCCGTTCGGCAACAGATATTCATGATAATACTTTTGTGCTTCGCTATCGACTGCAAGCGGCATATCTTCCTGTTTCATTATCTTTTCAGGATTACCGTATTTCGCTTCAAAACGCAGTCGGAACCGTTCAGGTAGCGAGTGGTACTCGATCAGAGCATACGACCCGAGTCCCTTGCCCGGACGTAGAACATTTACCCGGCCCCGCGTCACGAGATGATCGTAAGCACTACGACTCATTACCGCCTCGCCATCGTCCGACCGCGTCAGCTCGTGCATCGTTACTGCTATTATGTTTCCGAAATATTCCATCGCTTCGTTGTTCTCGATCCCGCGCCGGTATCGCTCCGGGCAACGCCTTCAGCGTTCGTGGGAAAATCGCTATATTTGTGTTGCCAACTACAAAATTTCAGCGATTATGTTACCTGCCGATCTATATATCCATTTCATTTGCCCGTCGGAACAACTGATGTTCCGTACTCGTGAATCGATGTCTCCTCAATTGCGCCAGTTAGACGTGAGATACAGAACTGATAAATCGTATCCTCCCGAATGTTACCGATTTGAACTTTCCATTCCTGCCGTGGAGGAGTACACGATGACCTTTCGGGTGTGGATTGATAAGCATGATCCCCGGATTGAGCAGATCCTGACGGCTGCACACAACGTTGTCGAAAGCGTTTCAACAGAGATACGTCTTGAAATAGAAAGGTGATCGTACCGTCGGCTTCGTTCCAGTCGGACTCTCCGAGACCGTATCCGCTGATCGATTCCAGTTCTTCGACCGCCGCATGCAATAGCTCATTCAGACGCTCTTCGTGACGGGAAATAGCCTCTCTTTGGTGTTTGGGTATCATAAGCCTACCTGTTTAATGAATCCGTGAGGCTTTGCGCCTCGAATACGATGTTTCCCCAGTCGCGAACCTTGACATCGGAGAACGTTTTTACGGCACGATTATCCCGACTGATGCTGGCTGTGCACGTCGCGTTGTCGAACTCCACTCGAACACCGTTCGAGAAGGTTTGAATGATCCGTTGTACGCCGCCGATATCATGTACGAAATCGATCTCGCAATTCGGCATGAAACCTTCCGTGACATCGAGCTTGATCATTACGCGTCCGCCATTTTGCACGGCCATGCGGCGAATCTTTTCTGCCAACTGGCTCTGGGTCTGGAAGGTCAAGGCCGACCACAGCGTTACACGGCTTACCCCCAACGCCCGACAGATGCGAGCTTTTTAGAAGTTCGATAATTCGATATATTTCATCATTCTCTTGGTTATGTTTGGTTCTATCAAGTAGTCAGACAGTATCTCTTTGAAATGCCATCATCGGGATATCGCCGGGTTATTTTACTTCATTGATGCTCGGTCTCAAGGAACAACCGTAAGCCGTTACCAAAGCGTCGAACATGCGCTTCACGAAGGAAGCGGACGCTTCGAAAACAATTCCGGACTTCTCCGTATAACTGAATGCGATACCGCGTGTAATCAGGTAAAAACAGACCTTGTTCTTGTTGCTTTGCGTTTGCCACTTCTTCATTTCCTCTTTCATAGCCATAATTCAAAATTTTCACTATCTTTATAGCGCCTTAATATGTTAGGACGATGCAAATATAAACGAGATATTTCGACTATGCAAGAAAATAAGCAAGAAAAATCACCTATCAAGCGAAAAATATTGTTATTCCTTTCGGAAAATGGTATAAGTCAGTATGATTTTTACCGAAAAACGGGTATTACAAGGGGGATTTTGGGACAAAATAATGGTATTAGCGAGGATAATATGGCGAGATTTCTTGCTGCATATCCACAAGTATCGGTCGAATGGTTATTGACAGGACGAGGTTCAATGCTTCGAGATCAAGATATCCAACTTGCCACGCCTGTCGTAAAAGAACAATTCCATCTGCGAACGGATCACAAAGTAGGATTGCAAAGCATCCCCCTCTATGAATTGGATGCAACAGCCGGTTTAGTGGAACTGTTCAGCGATCAGGCCCGCCAAACACCCATTAGCCATATACAAATCCCCGATCTTCCGCCATGCGATGGAGCTCTTTACGTGCGAGGGGATTCGATGTATCCATTACTGAAAAAGTGGAGACATAGTTCTATATAAAGAAATTGCAAATAATTCGTCTGGTATATTATGGGGCGAAATGTATCTTCTATCGTTCACACTTGACGGCGAGGACTATATTACTATCAAGTATATACAAAAAGCCGATGACGACGTTTCGTCGGCTCGTTAGCCATAACCCACACCATTCACCGAAAGACATCCCCGCCGACTCGATCCAAGCACTGGCATTGGTAAAGGCGAGTGTGAGATTCAACACGATGGGATAAAAGCGTGTCACGCGCACTTTTTCAAACAGCAAACAGCGGCAACTTGAGCAGTTGTTGCTGTTCTTTAGACGATTATACAAAATAAGCGATTGAAATTTGTAAAAAGTGTGGTCATTAAGGGGGTACATATACCGCCATTTTCTGCATTTTTGCACGGTTTTGGTAGTTAAAGGTTAGTTTAGGTGCATCTCTTTTTCACGTTTTTGGCAGTCTTAATGGCTGTTTAACGTGGATATTTCGTTTTGAAACACGAAAAAACAGAGGCAGTTTTAACGGCCGTTTTTGTGGCCGTCTAAATCTCAGATCATAGAACATGACTGCCGAAATGGCAGAACGACCTTGCTTTGTTTGGTGAGGGTTTGAACGGCCGTTTGAACGATAAAAATACGATACTCGACTGGCGTCACCTATACACGCCTACCAATGGCTGAAATCGCAGCACAAACAGCCTCAGTCGCAAATCCGACCTACGGTCGCAGATATCAAAAAGCCTCCGAAATTTGACCGTTTTTGGCCGTTTTCGGAGGCAATGTAACATCGGAGGTCGAACACCGCGTTCAAATCTGGTTCAAATGTAACACGAAAGTATCACCGAAGTAACATTTGGTTTCGCGGTGCGTCCGGGGGTGTCGCGCTGCTAACCTTCTGATATATACCGGATATCTATCTTTCTGTCGCTGCTCTTCTTTTGTACATTTGGTTTTTACCCCCATAGATCGTTCCGTTGTTCTGTAAAATGAAACTATATTTTGTAAAATGAAATTTTCTGCGTATGTTTGCATCGTAATTGATGTATGCCCGCAGAGCTATGAGGATTTTTACCGAACAGGCCATTAAGGAATATGCGGAACGACACCCGGAATCGAAGGTGGCCTTGCAGGATTGGGTGCAGAAGGTCAAGAAAAGCGAATGGAGTTGCTTCGCGGATGTGAAAAAGACTTTCAATAGCGTTGATAATGTAGGCAACCAGCGTTATGTGTTCAATGTCAAAGGAAACGATTTCCGCTTGGTCGCCGTAATCAAATTCACGATCCGGTTCGTGTATGTACGGTTCATCGGGACGCATAAGGAATACGACAGAATTGATTGTCGGAACATATAAAAAGTAGAGCAGGTATGACGAAAATCGAGAACAAGGCCCAATACGATTGGGCGGTTAATCGGGTGGAAGAGTTGCTGCCGCTCGTAGACGACAATACGCCGAAAGATGATAAGAACCTTATCGAACTCGAATTGTTGTCGAGCCTCGTAGCGGATTACTCGGAAGAGCATTTTGCGGTCGGCACCGCATCTCTGGCCGACGTGATGAAGTTGCGGATGTACGAAATGCACCTAACGCAGCGCTCGCTGGCGGCCATGCTGGGTATCAGTCCGTCGCGTGTCAGCGCCATCGTCTCCGGCAAGGCCGAACCCACCTACAAGGTGGCGCAGGAGATCAGCCGCAAGTTGAATATCGACGCAGGCATCGTGCTGGGCGTCTGCTGATTGCATCTGCAATACCGCGAATTTACGAGGGAGCCGGACTCAAGCCAGTCCGGCTCCTTGTTTTCCCGCAGGCCGCACATGGCGGCCTCTCAGCGCTTCCTGCCGCGCAGGCAGTCGTTCAGGTCCTTGTAGTCGGCGTAACGTACCGCTTCGTTTACCGTCCTCCCGATCCCGTACAGCCCGGCGATGGTCTCTACCGTCTTCTGGCCCGGCGAGATCGTTGTCGAGGTAGCAGTGGATGTATTCGTAGCTTTCCAACACCTGCAAGGTCTTCTTCAGGTTACTTACCGTGTTCATTACGATATGGTCGCACGGCGCCTGGATACATACCACGGCATCGCCCCGTTTGAGCAGGGTCCGGTAGGAGAGGAAATCCATGAAGCCCTCGAACACGTTCACGTGCTTCTGCCTCGTGCCGGCTGCCTGTTCGACGACGGAAATGTCTTTCTGCCCGATGCACCCTTTATAATAAGGATTGCGCATCTCGTAGCCGCCCGATACGTTCCCGAAGGCGATGGCGAAGTAATGCCGCCTGTGCAGTTCGTAGTGTATCTCCCGACAGAACTGCCGGGCGGTCTGCGTATCTATACCCCTCGAATGGATATACGACAGGAGCGCATGGTGGTTCAGCGGCACCACCTCGACGCCTTTCATCATCTCCTCTATCGCGTCGGGCATGGCGTTGTGGGGACGGGTGCGGAGCAGGGGAGCCGCGCCCGTTTGCACCTCTATGAGCCGAAGGACCTCGCTCACGCTCGATGTCCGCAGGAACAGCATCGCCAGCTCTATGATACTCCCGCCTTCCGACAATCCGAAGTCATACCATTCGTTCAGCCGGTCGTTGACCTTGAAGGAGGGTGTGTCCTCTTTTCTCAACGGGGACAGGTACCAATACTGTCCGCCGCGCACCTTGACGGGTTCATGGCCGAGCAGCCGCAGGTAGTCTACGATTCGTATTCGTTTTGCCTCTATCGTATTCATGGGTTCGGGACGTTTAGTGTAGTTTTTCTATATATACCCGCAAACTAAACCGACCGGTTTTTTATGCGGAAATTCTCGTTGTAAGCATACCCGCGGCCGTCTTTTACGATGGCCTCGTTTTGTATGAGGAACTTGCACAGTCCCACCAGCGTATTCCGTCCGCGGCTGTAACCGATGCTGTCGTATCCTCTTTTCAGGGCGTCGAGCAGCATCTGATACCCCGGAACGTAGTTGTCCGGAAAGGCGACTTCCAAAGCTGTGCGGTGCTGCTGCTCGGTCATATCCATGTACGAGGACAGCCGGTCTCGTTTGCTCATCTTGAACTGGTGGTCCTTTACCAGACGGGGAAGCGAATCTTCCCCGATCTCGAAGGCGAACGGGGTAAACTCCCGGTCGCGGATGTGCATGGCCCGCACCTCGCTGATCCTGCCGTTCTCGACGCTTTTCGATATTTGCAGGATGGTTTCCGCCTTGTTGTTCAGCTCCGAGCCGATATGCCCCCGGGTATTGTCGTCGCCTTTGTTCAGGTGCAGCACCGTATGGATGTGCAGCTCGTAGTAGCTCGACCACCGCATCAGTTCGTTGATGATGTCGAGCGACTCGCTCGGACTGTTGATGTCGTGGATCAGGTCGCGGATGCCGTCGATGATGACCAGTCCGATGTTCTGCTCCTCGTGCAGCGCCCAGCGGATGATGTCCCTGCGCTGGTCGGGCGTGTACTCGCGCAGCACGAAGAACTCGATCCGGTCGTTCTCCCGGTCTGTCGGCAGCCCCGCCAGCTTGAGTATCCGGTGCAGTACCTTGTGGCAGTGGCATTTGCTCTGTTCCGTGTCAATGTACAGCACGCGGTTCTTGCAGGGCGGCAGCTCCGCCTTGTATTTCAGCACCTCTTTCCCCGACAGGGCAGAGGCCACGATGGCGCTGACATTGAACGTTTTCTTGCTTTTGGGCTTTCCGGTCGATGCGCTGAAATTGCCCAACGTCGCCACGGTCACGCCGTCTACCTGCACGATCTCCTGCGGAAAGTCGTACTTTTCGGTGACATTCAGACGAATGTATTGCAGTAGCGACTTGCATTTCTCCTCGTCTATCCGGTGGTTGTCCGGTAGTGTCATATCGGTTTTTTTCATGATTCTCATTTCTTGAATGTTCGTGGTTTCTGCTGTTGCTCCAGCCTGTATGCAAGCAGGTTGGCCCGGCTCTCTATTTCCCTGCCGGACACGCAGGGGTTGCGTCTTATCCATTCGTTCAGGTCGTCCCTGCGGACGAAGATGGTCTTCCCGTTCGGCTTATATACGGTAAACTCCCTCGAAGCCGTCAGTTTGTAGACGTAACTTTTCGACACTTGGAGGTAGTAGGCCACCTCGTCGATGGTCAGGAACTCCTTCGCCGTGTAGGCTACTTCCTCCACCCGTTTCAGGTGAGACAGCAGTTCGTCCAGCGAGCCGAACCGCTTCAGGTAGTTGTCCACTCTCAATATCTCTTTCTGAAAATCCTCCAACGAGTTCTTTTCGAGGAAAGATTTCAGCCCTTCTATGCGTGCAAGCAACAGGTCTATCTCTTTTCTGTTCATATCGTCTCGTCGTTTGTGCAGGCCGTCGGCTCTGCCGTTTGTACTTGGTTTTTCATCGCCCATTCGCACAGCTCCCGCCGGTTGAAATACACCAACTTGCCGTTAGGCTTGTAGTGCGGTATCCGCTTCGAGGAAGTGAGCTTGTAGAGATAACTCTCCGAGAGGCCCAGATAGGCCGATGCCTCGGCCGTCGTCAGTACCTCCTTGACAGCCCAGATGTGGTCCTTCAAGAGCTCGACACAGCTCTCGATCGCCTCTATTTTATCCACTTCGTCGATCTTCTGTTCCAGCGATCGTATGCGCTCGATGGGCTTCTCCGACCTTACCATGTCGATGATCTTCTCCATCTGGCGTATGCGGCCGGATGGCAGCTTGTTTGCGTTTGTCGTCCTCGGTGTGTCATGGATGGATGCTGTTAAGGTTTGACAATAGCGGAGCGTCCCCCGCAGCAACCCGGTTGCGGGGGACAAAGGTATGGGCATCCGGCCGGCTCTTCGCGTTGATATTGTTGAGTGTCAAGACCACTCTCAACACAACTATCGACAAATCCGGCTTCTTATGTTACACTTCCTTGCTCTTGATTTTCCTTATGTATTTGTCAATGATGGCAAGAAAATGCTTTTCAGAAATACTAGGTGGCGTTTCTTTACTTCTATTGAGGGTGGATGACATGTCGTGCTGGTCAAGGTATTTCCTGCCCGAAGAACTCACGACAAGTTTCTTTTTTGCGATCACGGCCTGCCAATGGTAGGGAATGATGCCGCTCGACGCCAGTTTGTCCAGCAATACGACCAGCCGGGTATTGTTCCGTGAGGTCATTGTCCGCAACGTGTCCGTCGCATAGCGGGCGGCCACGTCGTCCGCGTCCAGTTTCTCCTTAAATAAACCGACCTCATTGGCAAGTTGCACAATGAGGTCAATCGTATACTTGTCGAGTACAGACTCGATGGTGTTATTCGACGGGATTGGTTTAGTCCTATCCCTGTCTTCATGTCCGGTTTCGATAGGTATTGTTTTCGGTAGGTCGGAAACATAAAATTCGTTGAGCAAATCCGCAATTTCAGCATCATCTAATTTATTGCGGTTGAAATATTTGTCATACTAATTTTTCATGTTCCCTCAAAGATCGGTTATGGTGTAGTAGTTCTTCTGGTGTTCATTTTTGCTCCAGGCATCTTTTTCGTCATGGAACTGATTTGAATGAATGAAATCAAGCGCATAGCGCTTGTAGCTCTTTTGCAAGGTCGATACTTCGGCCTTATAAGTTTCATGGGCTTGTTTGACCAACCGGAATAGCCCTTGTGTTCCGGTCTGCGCTGGGGTCCACCGAGACCTGAGCATCGCTCTTTTCAAAAAGAGAGAGGTGCAAAGATATCATATGAAGGGTGGGGATCACTATCCTGTGATATTGATATTTAGTTAACCAATTATATTTTTCATCAACAAACAGTGTCGCTGCGATATAAAATATTTTTCGGCTATGCCATACTTATGGCGGTCATCGGTAGCATGGTCGCCATTCTCATCCATGAACCTGCGAAGTTCCACGACCTATATGCGTATGTTGAATAACGGTATTTACACAAACAGCAAATGAGCGAACAATTCGTTACCACTACCAAGCATTTCCGCAAGCTGCTTGCCGCAGGCTATCTGTTGATAGTCCTGCTGGTGGGCGGCATCATCTGCACGTGGCTCGGAGAATGGCGCGACTTGGAGTTGCTGGAACGGGAGAACCGTGAAATCAACCGCTTCCGCAAGGAAACACACGATGCGTATGTGGGTGTGGTGGAGTTGTCTCTTTTGGGCGAGTCGGTGCTGGAATGGGACGATAAGGATGTGGCGGCATACCGGCGGCAACGGATGACGGTGGATAGTATGCTTTGCCGCTTCAAGAGCCATTACGAATCGGTGCGCATAGACAGCGTGCGCCACTTGCTGGAGGACAAGGAAAAGCGGCTGTGCGCCATCATGGAGGCTCTGGAACAACAGGCGGACATCAACCGCCGGATAGCCAAGCAGGTGCCGGTGATAGTGCAAACGAGCAGGCAGGAAGAGCCGAAGAAACAGAGGAGGAAAGGTTTTCTCGGGTTGTTCGGCAAGAAACAGGAAGCACCTCCGACGACGACCACCACGATGCTCTACACACTGAACCGTGATATGATAGCGCAACAACGTGCCCAAAGCCATCGTCTGTCGGAATATGCCGACAGCCTTGCCAGCCGCAATGCGGAACTGAACCGCCAACTGCAAACCCTTATCCAGCAGATGGACCACAAGGTGCAGGCTGACTTGCAGGAACGTGAGGCGGAAATATCCGCTATGCGTGAAAGATCGTTCTTGCAGGTAGGTATCATAACGGGTGTCATGCTGCTGTTGCTCATTATTTCATACATCATCATTCACCGCTATGCCACCCGCATCAAGCAGTACAAACGTAAGACAACAGATTTAATCGGGCAACTGCAAAAGTCCGTAAAACAAAACGAATCGTTGATAGCCTCACGCAAGAAAGCGATGCACACCATCACCCACGAGCTACGCACACCACTGACTGCCATACATGGATATGCGGAACTGATGCAGGACAACGAAGAAGAAAAGATAAGCGGTTATGCGGACAATATCCTGCAAGCCTCCAAGAGAATGACCGACATGCTCAACTCCCTGCTTGACTTCTTCCGCTTGGACAGCGGCAAGGAACAGGCGAATGTCCGTCCGTTTCGTTTGGAAAACATCGCGGAGCTGTTGCAAACGGAGTTTACGCAACAAGCAGAAGCAAAAGATCTTAAACTTACCATCGAGTGCCCGGAGGGTATTATCCTGAATGGCGACAAGGAGCGCATCATACAGATATGCGACAACCTGCTGGGCAATGCCGTCAAGTTCACGAATGCCGGAAGCGTTTCACTTGTCATAAGCTATGACGGCAATAGGCTGACCCTTGTAGTAGAGGACACCGGAACCGGCATGAGTGCGGAAGAACAACAGCGAGTGTTCGGAGCGTTCGAGCGGCTTTCCAACGCCGCAACGCAAGACGGTTTCGGATTGGGGTTAAGCATTGTGAAACAGATTGTCGGTATGCTTGGCGGCACTATACGCTTGGAAAGCGAAAAAGGAGAAGGCAGTCGTTTTACTGTGGAGTTGCCAATGAACACTGCCGATATTGGTATTGAAGAACAGACAGGCGCAGAAAGTCTGGCTCATATAGAAAGACCTTATTCTGTCATCGTATTGGACGACAATCCGATGGTATTATCCATGACAAAGGAAATGTATGCTGGTATAGGTGTGCATTGCGACACGTTCACCACTATTGGCGATGCAATGGAAGCCATGCGGCAGCACACATACGACCTCATGATAACCGATATGAAGATGCCGGAGATTAACGGCTATGAGAATCTGCCATCCAATGCCTGCAAGGAATAAAACACCGGTCAGGACAAGGCTGATCTGCCGTTTCCTCACATCCATTCCGGCAAGAATCCCCAGATACAGCAATATAATTGCACTCTTTACTTCTT
>ENA-OQDA01000539-OQDA01000539.1-human-gut-metagenome-genome-assembly--contig:-NODE-539-length-15334-cov-2.681726_pt1 | contig 15334 bp, 18 predicted proteins | sample MGYA00242771_ERZ504603 | MGnify/ENA primary metagenome ERZ504603 (study PRJEB26092, sample SAMD00036328) | human gut metagenome | host: Homo sapiens | study: EMG produced TPA metagenomics assembly of...
GCCAGCTGGTTGCCAAAGAGAAGTACCGCGGCGTTGTCTATCAGGGGCTGGAAACCGCACCGGAAAACTGGCAGCACGCGCAAAATCGTCTGGCGGACTGGCTACAAACACTACCGCCAGCAAACCGGTATTATCGCCGTTACCGACGCGCGGGCACGGCACGTCCTGCAAGTCTGCGAGCACCTGCATATTCCAGTACCGGAAAAGCTGTGTGTGATTGGGATCGACAACGAAGAACTGACCCGCTATCTGTCGCGGGTGGCGCTGTCATCCGTGGCCCAGGGAGCCAGGCAGATGGGGTATCAGGCCGCTAAACTCTTACATCGTTTACTGGCAAATGAAGAGCTGCCGCTGCAACGTACACTGGTTCCTCCGGTGCGCGTCATTGAACGCCGCTCAACCGACTACCGTTCATTAACCGATCCGGCGGTGATTCAGGCGATGCACTTTATCCGCAACCATGCCTGTAAAGGTATTAAGGTTGAACAAGTGCTGGATTCAGTGGGGATTTCTCGTTCGAATCTGGAGAAGCGTTTTAAAGAAGAGGTCGGAGAGACTATCCACGCCGTGATTCATGCCGAAAAGCTGGAAAAAGCGCGCAGCCTGTTGATTTCTACCACGCTTTCAATCAACGAAATTTCACAGATGTGCGGCTATCCGTCTCTGCAATACTTTTATTCGGTCTTTAAGAAAGAGTATGACACGACGCCCAAAGAGTATCGCGATGTGAACAGCGAAGTGTTGCTGTGAGGAATATTGCCGGATGCGGCGAAGCCGCCATCCGGCACACAGAATTACATATGCGCGGCGATTAAACGCTGGTTATCCTGATACATTGCGAACAAATAGTTGTTGTAGCTCTGTCCTTTAGTGGAATAACCCTTCAGCTTATGAATCATCGCGGTAGCGGTGACTTCCTGATCGGCTTTACGCAGCTGCGCACGTGACTTACGGAAAGAAGAGTAAGCCGGATGCGTGTTCAGGTTAATGACGTAGGCATTTACCGACTCTTTCACCGATTCAAACTGTGAGTAGCCTTTCACTTTACCCGGTGCATTGTTACAACGACCTTTGCCACATTTCATGCCAAACAGGTTGTTGTTGCTACGCGCCAGCTTCGACGTACCCCAGCCACCTTTCAGCCGCAGCCATGGTTGCCACCATACTGGTCGGGATAATGTCTACGCGCTCAAGCAGCGTATTCCACGGAATTTTACGCGTGTTGCCAGACCAGTTCACCTTGTAGCGCTTCGCGATGTCTTTCATACGCGTACGCTCAGTCGGTGACCAGCGGTTCTGGTACTGTTTTGAAATCAGCCAGTTACGGTCTGCCGTAATGGCAGCATTTGACTGGTAATATAAGGCATAACCGTCCGGAGAAACGCTTTTTTCCTTGGTGTTCCGGAAGGGTATTTTCGCAAATCAGGAAGTGAACTACTCTTTGCACTATTGCGAGAATACTCTTGTTTACTGCTTACCTGTGTATTACTTGTCTTGATTACCTGGGGCTTGTGACTCGTTGTCGCCGTGTGTGTCTTTGCCAGCACCTCACCCGAAAATGCAACGGTGAGTAACATAAGAATCATTGCCCCATATCGTCGAATGGGAGTCAATATCATTAGGTCTCCTGGTCGGATTTATACATTCCAACACCTTATATTTTTCACAAAAATGAGAGATGAATCTCAAATCATATCAAAAATAGCCGTCAAGAGCACCCAAAGGAATAGTCCAATTCTGAAACCATGTCACGCATTAACGGTTCAGGGTGCTATTAATTCGAAGAAAATGTGGAGGTTATCGCAAAATAAGTTCATTTTTTGCGCGCGATCGCTCACCCTCACTTCTCCTCCTGGCGGAATCGACTCAAAGGAGGAGTTTCCGGCCTGATTTCACTGGCAAACTGGCGAAAATCGCAGCACCAAGGACAGCATTATGAAACTTGCCGCCGTTGCGCTGGCGCTCATGCCCGGCATTGCCATCGCCTCATCATGGACTTCTCAGGGACTCCCCACCTTCGAAGCGGAAGGTACGGGTAAATTCGTCAGCCATGCAGCGTTGACGAAGGGTACTCGTCCTCTAATCCTGAATTTTGACCAACAGTGCTGGCAGCCTGCTGATGCAATAAAACTCAACCAGATGCTGTCGCTAAAACCGTGTGAAGGCGCCCCGCCGCAGTGGCGCTTATTCAAAGACGGCGATTACACGCTGGAAGTGGATACCCGCTCCGGAACGCCAACGTTGATGCTCTCGGTAAAAAGCGCCGCTGACCCTGTCACGACCCAGATTCGCCAGTGCCCGAAATGGGATGGTTCGCCGTTAACACTGGATGTGAGCCAGACCTTTCCGGAAGGTGCCGTGGTACGTGATTTCTACAGCCAGCAAACGGCAACGGTAAAAAATGGGTCGATTACCCTACAGCCTGCTGCAGCCAGTAACGGACTGTTGCTGCTGGAACGGGCGGAAACTGACGCCCCAGCCGCTTTCGACTGGCATAACGCTACGGTGTACTTCGTCCTGACGGATCGCTTTGTAAATGGTGACCCAAGCAACGACCACAGCTATGGGCGTCGCAACGACGGCATGCAGGAAATTGGCACTTTCCACGGGGGCGATTTGCGCGGTCTGGCCAGCAAACTCGACTATCTACAACAGTTAGGCATCAACGCCCTGTGGATCAGCGCGCCGTTTGAGCAAATCCACGGCTGGGTCGGCGGTGGCACCAAAGGTGATTTCCCCCATTATGCTTACCACGGCTATTACACTCAGGACTGGACCACGCTCGACGCGAATATGGGTAATGAAGCTGACCTGCGTGCGCTGGTTGACGGTGCGCACCAGCGCGGCATTCGCATCCTGTTCGATGTCGTCATGAACCATACCGGCTACGCCACGCTGGCGGATATGCAGGAGTATCAGTTTGGGACCCTGTACTTGTCGGGCGATGAACTGAAAAACACGCTCGGTGAACGCTGGACGGACTGGAAGCCAGCCGCCGGGCAAAGCTGGCACAGCTTTAATGATTACATCAACTTCAGCGATAAAGCAGGCTGGGAAAAAGTGGTGGGGAAAAACTGGATCCGCACCGATATTGGCGATTACGACAATCCGGGTTTTGACGACCTGACCATGTCGCTGGCTTTCCTGCCCGATCTGAAAACCGAATCCACCACGCCTTCCGGGCTACCAAACTTTTATCAACACAAACCGGATACGCACGCTAAAGCTATTGCTGGTTACACGCCCCGCGATTATCTGACCCACTGGCTCAGCCAGTGGGTGCGTGATTACGGGATTGACGGGTTTCGGGTCGATACCGCCAAACACGTCGAACTTCCCGCCTGGCAGCAGTTAAAAACACAGGCCAGCGCGGCACTGGTTGAATGGAAGAAAGCGAACCCGGATAAAGCGCTTGATGACAAACCTTTCTGGATGACCGGCGAGGCCTGGGGTCACGGCGTGATGCAAAGCGACTATTACCGTCACGGCTTTGATGCGATGATCAATTTCGACTATCAGGAGCAGGCGGCAAAGGCCGTCGATTGTCTGGCGAGTATGGATCTCACCTGGCAACAGATGGCGGAAAAATTGCAAGATTTCAACGTTCTGAGCTATCTATCCTCGCACGATACGCGTCTGTTCCGCGAAGGTGGAGACAAAGCCGCCGAGCTATTGCTGCTGGCGCCAGGCGCGGTACAACTCTTTTACGGCGACGAGTCGGCCCGGCCCTTTGGACCAACAGGTTCAGACCCATTGCAGGGTACGCGCTCAGAAATGAACTGGCCGGATGTGACCGGGAAATCTGCCGCCAGCGTCGCTCACTGGCAACGCATCAGTCAGTTCCGGGCCAGACATCCCGCCATCGGTGCCGGTAAACAGACCACGCTGACATTGAAGCAGGGATACGGATTTATCCGCGAGCATGGCGACGATAAGGTGATGGTGGTGTGGGCCGGTCAGCCCTGATCCCAACAGGCTTCTCGCTGTGCATACAGCGGGAAGCTCAACACAAAATAAAAAACCAGCCAGGTAAACATCTGTAGCATAAAACATCAATCCAGCCCCTCCCCCCTGATTTGCACCCTGCCATAGGTAGCGCTATGGTTAGCCACTTTACTACTCAGTTCGACAGACCCCCTGCTATGACATTCTCACTTTTTGGCGACAAATTTACCCGCCATTCAGGCATCACCCGCCTGATGGAGGACCTCAACGACGGTTTACGCACCCCAGGCGCCATCATGCTCGGCGGTGGTAATCCGGCGCAAATTCCAGAGATGCAAAATTACTTCCAGTCTCTGCTGACAGATATGCTGGAAAACGGCAAAGCCACTGATGCGCTTTGCAATTATGACGGTCCGCAAGGGAAAACCGAGCTACTGTCTGAACTGGCGAAACTGCTACGTGAGAAGCAGGGTTGGGATATCGAGCCACAAAATATTGCACTGACAAATGGCAGTCAGAGCGCGTTTTTCTACTTATTCAATCTGTTCGCCGGACGCCGCGCTGACGGAACAACGCAAAAAGTGTTATTCCCGTTAGCGCCGGAATACATTGGCTATGCCGATTCCGGGCTGGAAGAAGATCTCTTCGTCTCTGCACGTCCGAACATTGAGCTGTTACCGGAAGGCCAGTTTAAGTATCACGTTGATTTTGAACACCTGCACATCGGTGAAGAGATGGGGATGATCTGCGTGTCGCGCCCCACTAACCCGACAGGCAACGTGATCACCGACGACGAGTTGATGAAGCTGGACCGGTTGGCCAACCAGCATGGGATCCCACTGGTGATTGATAACGCCTATGGGGTACCGTTCCCCGGCATCATTTTTAGCGAAGCACGCCCGCTGTGGAACCCCAACATTGTGTTGTGCATGAGCCTTTCCAAGCTGGGTCTGCCGGGTTCCCGCTGCGGTATCATTATCGCGAATGAAAAAATCATCACTGCGATTACCAATATGAACGGCATCATCAGCCTTGCACCTGGCGGGATGGGACCGGCGATGATGTGCGAGATGATTAAACGTAACGATCTGCTACGCCTGTCCGAAACGGTTATCAAGCCGTTTTACTATCAGCGCGTTCAGGAGACGATTGCGATTATTCGCCGCTACTTGTCTGAAGATCGTTGCCTTATCCATAAACCTGAAGGCGCGATTTTCCTGTGGCTATGGTTCAAAGATTTACCGATCACCACCGAACTGTTGTATCAGCGCCTGAAAGCGCGCGGCGTACTGATGGTTCCTGGTGACTACTTCTTCCCAGGTCTGGATAAACCCTGGCCGCATACCCATCAGTGCATGCGGATGAACTACGTACCAGAACCTGAGAAAATCGAAGCTGGCGTGAAGATTCTGGCTGAAGAGATCGAACGCGCCTGGCTGGAAGGCTAACGCAAACCCGACCCAGGTGTGGGTCGGGCTCACTTCACAGCGGCTGTGAACGCAGGCGCTGGCGCTGAATACTGACGGCATCAACACACTGCAACGCGCTGGTCGGGCAGGCTTCGACACACGCTGGTCCCGCCTCGCGATGCCAGCACAAATCGCATTTTATCGCCTGCACCCGCGACGAACGGGCAACGACATTCATTGCCCCAAACGGGCAGGCCAGCATACAGCTTTTACAACCAATACAACGTGCCTGTTCAACGAAGATATGCCCATGTTCACGACGAATGGCGTGAGTTGGACAAACATTCGCACAGGGAGCGTCTTCGCATTGATGGCAGGCGACCGCCGTGGTAAAGGCGTCGTCTTTGATTACCCGAATCCGCGGGATAAACGCAGAAGAAGAGACCGACGCACAGTCCTGGTTTTGCTGATGCGCGACGACACAGGCAACTTCACAGGTACGACATCCAATACATTTTGCCGCATCCGCCATAATAAACGCGTTCATTGCCCCCTCCTTCTGCGTGAAAACCACAGAGTGCCAGAGAGACCGCCCCTGACGCTTTGATCGGACAGGGGAAACGGTTAAATAGTGTCAGGTGCCTGAACGACGCCTGGCATGTGCCTAATCGCGAACGGTAAAACCCAGCTCATTTGAAATGGCCTGCGCGGTTTCCCGTAGCGGCTTGAGTAGATTTTTTTCCCCTATCTGCTTAAGTCGCGAGGTAGAGAGTGAAATTGACACTGCGTACGGCACCCGACCATGAATATCAAACACCGGCACGGCAATACAGGAAACGCCCAATTCGTTCTCTTCCCGATCCATCGCCATACTGCTTTCGCGGATCTGCGCCAATTCGTCGTACATCGCCGGTAAACCGGTAATGGTATTGCGGGTCAGCGGCTGAATAAGATCCTGATGGCTCTCCCAGTAAGATTTCACATAATCCGCATGCCCAAACGCCATGTAAATTTTACCCATCGCGGAGCAATACAGTGGCATATGTTGACCGATATAAGCGCGAGTACGCAGCATGCCCGTCGTCGGTTCCAGCTTATAAATCAGAATCGCGTGGTCATCTTCACGGCTGGAGAAGTTGATTGTTTCACCAGTAGCAATATTCAACGCTTCGAGGTGCGGAGCGGCAACATGGATGATATTCAGTGACGACAGCGCCTTCTGCCCAACGGCGATAAATTTGGTGGTCAGCCTATAGCTACCCGCAGCAGGTGCAGGCGTGACATATCCGCAGGACTGCAGCCCTTGCAGGAGTCGATGCACAGTACTTTTGTTCAGCCCGGCCAGTTCAGACAGATGGGCCAATGGGCACCCATTCGGATAGTTACTCAGAATCTCAATCAACATCAAACCACGGAACAGGCTCTGACTTCCGGCTGGCCTCTCTTTGTCTTGCGTCATTTCACTCTCTTTTGTGCCCATCGCTTCCGCTCCCCTTTTCGTCGCGCTCTGATGGTAGCGCAAAGTGTGTTTCAGTTCACGATCTGAACCGAAAAAAACACAACCATTTGATTTTGATGATTTTAAAAAATAGACCACCCCGTTGATCTGTCAAAATTTGATCGCTATATTTGAAATCAGATTTCGCATAGTGAAATTTAGAGATAAAAAAAGCGATCAAATTTAAACAAGGAAACAGGAATGAAAGTCACTTTTGAGCAGTTGAAAGATGCGTTCAATCGGGTACTGCTGGCACGCGGTATTGCCGTTGAAACCGCCGATGCCTGTGCCGAAATGTTTGCGCGCACTACCGAGTCCGGCGTTTATTCGCACGGTGTGAATCGTTTTCCTCGTTTTATTCAGCAATTGGATAACGGCGACATCATTCCTGAGGCCAAACCGCAACGCATTACCAGCCTGGGGCGATTGAACAATGGGATGCTCAGCGTTCGATCGGCAATCTGACGGCGAAAAAGATGATGGACAGAGCCATTGAGCTGGCCTCCGATCACGGTATTGGCCTGGTCGCACTGCGTAACGCCAACCACTGGATGCGCGGTGGCAGCTATGGCTGGCAGGCGGCGGAGAAAGGTTACATCGGTATCTGCTGGACTAACTCGATTGCCGTCATGCCGCCGTGGGGTTCGAAAGAGTGCCGCATTGGCACTAACCCGCTGATCGTCGCGATCCCCTCATCGCCAATCACCATGGTTGATATGTCGATGTCCATGTTCTCCTACGGCATGTTGGAAGTGAATCGCCTGGCCGGTCGCGAACTGCCGGTAGATGGTGGCTTTGATGATGAAGGCAATCTCACCAAAGAGCCGGGCGTTATAGAAAAAAACCGTCGCATATTGCCAATGGGTTTACTGGAAAGGTTCAGGTCTGTCGATTGTGCTGGATATGATTGCCACTCTGCTTTCTGATGGCTCTTCCGTTGCGGAAGTCACCCAGGATAACAGCGATGAATATGGCGTTTCACAGATATTTATCGCCATTGAAGTGGATAAGCTGATTGATGGCGCCACCCGTGATGCCAAGCTACAGCGGATTATGGATTTCATCACCACCGCCGAACGCGCAGATGAAAACACGCCTGTACGTCTGCCGGGCCACGAGTTTACAAAGCTACTGGAAGAAAATCGCCGGAACGGTATCACCGTTGACGACAGCGTCTGGGCAAAAATTCAGGCCCTGTAAGGAGCAACACCATGATCTTCGGACATATTGCTCAACCTAACCCATGCCATTTGCCTGCTGCGATTGAAAGGGCGCTCGACTTTCTGCGCACCACAGATTTTCGCAAACTGGAGCCGGGCGTGGTGGAGATCGACGGTAAAAATATCTTCGCGCAAATTATTGATTTAACCACGCGTGACGTTGCCGAAAATCGTCCTGAGGTGCATCGCCGCTATCTTGATATTCAGTTTCTGGCCTGGGGTGAAGAGAAAATCGGGATTGCCATTGATACCGGGAATAACCAAATCAGTGAATCGCTATTAGAACAGCGCGATATTATTTTTTATCACGCCAGCGAACATGAATCTTTTATTGAAATGATTCCGGGAAGTTACGCCATATTTTTCCCGCAGGATGTTCATCGTCCAGCATGTCATAAAACTGTCGCCACACCGATCCGCAAAATAGTCGTGAAGGTTGCTATTTCAGTTTTATAAAAGGAGCACAAAAAATGAAAGCTAACACTACCGGTTATATTATCGGTGCGTACCCCTGTGCACCCTCATTTCACCAAAAGAGTGAAGAGGAAGAGAAGGAATTCTGGCGACAACTCTCCGATACCCCGGATATTCGCGGACTGGAGCAGCCCTGTCTTGAACATCTGCACCCGTTAGGCGACGAATGGTTATTACGCCATACGCCGGGCGACTGGCAAATCGTGGTCACGGCCATTATGGAAACCATGCGCCGTCGCGGTATTAATGGTGGTTTCGGGCTGGCCTCCAGCGATGAAGAACAGCGTAAAGCCTGCGTGGCGTATTACCGTCATCTGCAGCAGAAAATCAACCATATCAATGCGGCCAACGGCGGAAAAGTGATTGCACTGGAGTTGCATGCTGCCCCGCTGGCGGGCAACCCGAACGTCGCTCAGGCCACCGACGCGTTTGCTCGTTCGCTGAAAGACATTACCCGCTGGGACTGGTCCTGTGATCTGGTGTTGGAACATTGCGATGCCATGACAGGCCCCGCGCCACGCAAAGGATTTTTACCGTTAGACAACGTGCTGGACGCGATAGCCGGATATGACATCAGCGTGTGCATTAACTGGGCGCGCTCGGCTATTGAAGGGCAGAGCCTCACTCTACCGCTGACCCACACGCAGCAGACCAAACGGGCTGGGAAACTGGGCGCACTGATGTTCTCCGGCACCACGCTTACGGGGGAATACGGCGAGTGGCAGGACTTACATGCACCGTTTGCCCCTTTCTGTCCAGAAGGTCTAATGACCACAGAGCATGCCCACGAATTATTCGCCTGCGCAGGAGCTGAGCCATTGCAATTTTCTGGCATTAAATTGCTGGAAATAAATGCCAGTGCAGATGTGAACCATCGTGTAGCGATATTGCGCGACGGTATCGCCGCATTAAATAAAGCAAAACTATAAAAATAAAATACTACTCTACGAGAATATTAATATGAACATGACCTCTCGCCCTACACTTCAAGACATACCCCGTCAGCGCTGGCTACGGATTATTCCACCTATTCTCATCGCCTGTATTATTTCTTATATGGACCGCGTCAATATCGCATTCGCGATGCCCGGCGGAATGGATGAGGAATTAGGTATTTCCGCCACCATGGCCGGTCTGGCCGGCGGTATTTTCTTTATCGGCTATCTGTTTTTGCAGGTTCCAGGCGGAAAAATTGCCGTTCACGGCAGCGGCAAGAAATTTATCGGCTGGTCCTTGGTTGCCTGGGCGGTCATTTCCGTTCTGACGGGCTTAATCACAAATCAGTATCAACTGCTGGTTTTGCGCTTCTTACTCGGCGTTGCCGAAGGCGGCATGCTGCCGGTCGTGCTGACGATGATCAGTAACTGGTTCCCCGATGCAGAACGCGGTCGCGCCAATGCGATTGTGATTATGTTTGTGCCGATTGCCGGGATCATCACCGCCCCGCTCTCGGGTTGGATCATTACCGTTCTCGACTGGCGTTGGCTGTTTATCATTGAAGGTTTATTGTCTGTCGTCGTCCTGGTGCTGTGGGCCTATACCGTTTACGACCGTCCACAGGAAGCGCGCTGGATCTCTGAGGCCGAGAAAAATTACCTCGTTGAGACGCTGGCCGCCGAGCAAAAAGCCATTGCCGGAACCGAAGTCAAAAATGCCTCTCTGAGTGCAGTGCTGTCCGATAAAACCATGTGGCAGCTAATCGCGCTGAACTTCTTCTATCAGACCGGGATTTACGGTTACACCCTGTGGCTGCCTACCATCCTCAAAGAGTTGACGCACAGCAGCATGGGACAGGTCGGCATGCTCGCCATTCTGCCATACGTCGGCGCAATTGCCGGGATGTTCCTGTTCTCTTCACTCTCTGACCGCACCGGTAAACGCAAGCTGTTCGTCTGCCTGCCGCTGATTGGCTTCGCCTTGTGCATGTTCCTCTCTGTGGCGCTGAAAAATAACGTCTGGCTGGCTTATGCCGCGCTGGTCGGCTGCGGATTCTTCCTGCAATCGGCTGCGGGCGTGTTTTGGACTATTCCGGCGCGTTTGTTCAGCGCAGAAATGGCAGGTGGCGCACGTGGGGTCATCAACGCTCTCGGCAACCTCGGTGGCTTCTGCGGCCCTTACGCGGTCGGCGTTCTCATCACCCTGTACAGCAAAGATGCGGGCGTTACTGCCTGGCCATTTCACTGGCTCTGGCCGCGCTGATGGCGCTGCTGCTGCCAGCGAAATGCGATGCCGGCGCCGCGCCGCTAAAGACGCTGAATCCACATAAACGTACAGCTTAAAACAATGCCCGGTGGCGCTTCGCTTACCGGGCCTACAGCTAGCAACCGTCCCAGGCCGGATAAGCGCAGCGCCATCCGGCAAAAATGAGATAACAAAGATGAGTGAGAAAGCGACCTTCTGGCTGGGTATTGATTGCGGCGGTACATATCTGAAAGCAGGTTTGTATGATGCCAAAGGTCATGAACAGGGAATTAACCGGCAATCGCTGCAGACAATATCGCCATTACCAGGTTACGCCGAACGCGATATGCACCAACTGTGGCAACAGTGCGTCGCGACCATTGCCGGGCTGTTAAAGCGTACAGGCGTGTGCGGTGAGCAAATCAAAGGCGTCGGCATATCCGCTCAGGGCAAAGGTCTGTTCCTTCTCGATAAGCAAGATAAGCCGCTAGGCAATGCCATTCTCTCTTCTGACCGACGCGCGATGGACATCGTTCAGCGCTGGCAGCAGGATGGGATCCCTGAGCAGCTCTACCCGGTCACCCGCCAGACATTGTGGACCGGGCATCCGGCATCGCTCCTGCGCTGGGTGAAAGAGAACACCCCTCAGCGCTACGCGCAAATTGGAAGCGTCATGATGGGTCATGACTACCTGCGTTGGTGCTTAACCGGCGTCAAAGGCTGCGAAGAGAGCAATATCTCCGAGTCGAACCTCTACAACATGACCACGGGTCAGTACGACCCGAGGCTGACCCAGTGGCTGGGCATCAGTGAAATCGACAATGCCCTGCCCCCCATCGTTGGTTCAGCAGAAATATGCGGGGAAATCACCGCTCAGACAGCCGCCATCACCGGTCTGGCGGCGGGTACCCCCGTCGTCGGCGGACTGTTTGATGTGGTCTTTCCACCGCACTCTGCGCCGGTATCGAAGATGAACGCACCCTCAACGCGGTGATGGGTACCTGGGCCGTCACCAGCGGGATCGCTCACGGCCTGCGCGACCACGAGCCCCATCCCTATGTCTATGGTCGCTATGTAAATGACGGGCAGTACATCGTTCACGAAGCCAGCCCAACCTCTTCCGGCAATCTGGAATGGTTTACCGCCCAGTGGGGCGAACTCTCTTTTGATGAGATTAATCAGGCCGTTGCCAGCTTACCGAAAGCCGGTAGCGAGCTTTTCTTTCTGCCCTTTTTGTACGGCAGCAACGCCGGGCTGGAGATGACCAGCGGCTTTTATGGCATGCAGGCTATACACACTCGTGCCCACTTATTACAAGCCATCTACGAAGGCGTGGTTTTCAGCCATATGACCCACCTGAACCGCATGCGCGAACGTTTTCCGCAGGCACATACCCTGCGCGTTACTGGAGGTCCGGCCCACTCCGACATCTGGATGCAAATGCTGGCAGACGTCAGCGGTTTACGTATCGAATTGCCACAGATTGAAGAGACCGGCTGCTTTGGCGCTGCGCTCGCCGCCCGCGTAGGCACCGGCGTTTATCACAATTTCAGCGACGCGCAGCGCAGCTTACAGCACCCGGTTCGCACACTGCTGCCAGACGCTACGGCGCATGCGAGCTACCTGCGTAAATACCGCCAATACCAGAATTTAATTACCGCACTACAGGGCTATCACGCCCGCATTAAGGAGCACGAATGATGAGTCGACCATTACTGCAACTGGCGCTCGACCACACCAACCTGCAGGCGGCCCAACACGATGTCGCACTGCTACAAGAGAGCGTCGATATCGTTGAGGCAGGGACGATTCTCTGCTTAACCGAGGCCTGGCTGCCGTGAAAGCGCTGCGTACTCAGTGTCCAAATAAAATCATCGTCGCCGACTGGAAGGTGGCCGATGCGGGTGAAACCCTCGCACAGCAAGCATTTGGCGCTGGCGCTAACTGGATGACCATCATCTGCGCTGCCCCACTGGCGACGGTGGAGAAAGGCCATGGCGTCGCGCAGTCCTGCGGCGGCGAAATTCAGATGGAACTGTTCGGCAACTGGACGCTGGATGATGCCCGTGACTGGTATCGCGTTGGGGTTCGCCAGGCAATTTACCATCGTGGCCGCGATGCTCAGGCCAGCGGACAACAATGGGGAGAAGCGGATCTGGCGCGCATGAAAGCGCTTTCCGATATCGGTCTGGAGTTGTCGATTACCGGCGGGATTACGCCCGCCGACCTGCCGCTGTTTCGCGATATCAACGTTAAAGCCTTTATCGCCGGACGCGCGCTGGCTGGGGCACAAAACCCAACGCAGGTTGCCGCTGAATTCCATGCGCAAATCGACGCCATCTGGGGAGCACAGTATGCGTAATCATCCGTTAGGTATCTATGAAAAAGCGCTGGCGAAAGACCTCTCCTGGCCGGAGCGTCTGGTGCTGGCGAAAAGCTGCGGTTTTGATTTCGTCGAGATGTCGGTGGATGAAACCGATGAACGTCTGTCGCGTCTCGACTGGAGTCCTGCTCAGCGTGCATCGCTGGTGAGCGCAATGTTAGAAACCGGCGTGGCAATCCCTTCAATGTGCCTGTCCGCCCACCGTCGGTTTCCCTTTGGCAGCCGCGATGAATCAGTCCGTATTCGGGCACGCGACATCATGACCAAAGCCATTCGTCTCGCGCGCGATTTGGGTATCCGCACTATTCAACTGGCAGGTTACGACGTCTATTACGAGGAACATGACGAAGGTACGCAGCAGCGCTTTGCCGAAGGGCTGGCATGGGCAGTCGAGCAAGCCGCCGCCGCGCAGGTCATGCTGGCGGTAGAAATCATGGATACCGCTTTTATGAACTCAATTAGCAAGTGGAAAAAGTGGGATGAAATGCTGTCATCGCCGTGGTTCACCGTCTATCCGGACGTGGGCAACCTCAGCGCATGGGGTAATGACGTCACTGCCGAATTGACGCTGGGCATCGACCGTATCGCCGCTATCCACCTGAAAGACACGCTGCCGGTAACCGAAACCCATCCGGGCCAGTTTCGCGATGTGCCTTTTGGCGAAGGGTGCGTGGACTTTGTTGGTATCTTCAAAACGCTGCATGAGCTGAACTATCGCGGGTCGTTTCTGATTGAAATGTGGACTGAAAAAGCAAAAGAGCCGGTACTGGAAATTATCCAGGCACGACGTTGGATAGAAGCACGTATGCAGGAAGGAGGATTTCCATGTTAGAACAACTGAAAGCCGATGTGCTGGCGGCCAATCTGGCGCTTCCGGCTCATGGTTTAGTCACCTTTACCTGGGGTAACGTCAGCGCTGTGGATGAAACGCGTAAGCTGATGGTGATTAAGCCGTCCGGCGTGGAATATGACGTGATGACCGCCGACGATATGGTGGTGGTGGATATTGCCAGCGGCGACGTGGTTGAAGGCAGTAAAAAACCCTCATCTGACACGCCAACCCATCTGGCGCTATACCGTCGCTACCCTGAGATCGGTGGGATCGTCCATACTCACTCACGCCACGCGACGATCTGGTCGCAGGCGGGTCTTGATCTCCCGGCATGGGGCACCACGCATGCCGATTATTTCTATGGTTCAATTCCGTGTACCCGGCTGATGACCGTTGAGGAAATCAATGGTGAATATGAATATCAAACCGGTGAAGTGATCATTCAGACCTTTGAGCAACGCGATCTCAATCCGCTGCAGGTTCCGGCAGTGTTAGTACATTCACACGGTCCGTTTGCCTGGGGTAAAGATGCCGCAGACGCTGTACATAACGCAGTGGTACTCGAAGAATGCGCCTACATGGGGCTTTTCTCGCGCCAGTTAGCTCCGCAGTTGCCGGATATGCAGCCTGAGTTGCTGGATAAACACTATCTGCGTAAACACGGTGTGAATGCGTATTACGGGCAAAACTAACGTCCGGTGGCGCTGTGCTTGCACTGGTCTGTCATTTTGTAGGCCGGGTAAGCATAGCGCCACCCGGCGATCCTCATTTACGCCGAATTAATATGCTCTTTGCAGTAGCGCCGTTTCCACGCCGCAGGCGTCAGGCTGGTATGTTTACGAAAGATTTTGCGAAAGTAACCCACATCATTAAACCCACATTTAATCGCCACATCGGTAAGCGACAGCGAGTCACTGATCAACAGCTTTTCTGCCGCCCTTACCCGCTGGCGATGCAACGCTTCAGTTAGCGTCAGCCGGAAAACGCTCCGGAATACACGCCCCAGATAGTCGGCATTGCAATGCAGTTCTTTCGCCAGAGTTGAAGCACTAATCGGCAGGTGGAACTGGGTGTGGATTATTTGTTGCGCTTTCCATGCCAGCGCATTACCGGGGCTATCTGCGGGTTGCTCGCTAGCCGCCGCGGAGATTTGCTGCAAAATCAGCAGTAGGATCAGTTCCAGCGCTATGCTGCGATGAATATTTTCCTGCTCGCGTAAGAACTGGCGAAACAGCGAAATAATATATTGTGGCTCGCTAACCCGGGCATGCTGAGGAATCGCAAGTCAACGGTTCTGTAAGTGAAGCATCGTTTTCTTAGCTGTCACCTCAAAAGTGTAGCCAGTAAAATTTCAAATCAGCCGGAAACTGTCCCACACCAATATGCGAACGC
>ENA-OQDA01000540-OQDA01000540.1-human-gut-metagenome-genome-assembly--contig:-NODE-540-length-15325-cov-4.363271_pt1 | contig 15325 bp, 17 predicted proteins | sample MGYA00242771_ERZ504603 | MGnify/ENA primary metagenome ERZ504603 (study PRJEB26092, sample SAMD00036328) | human gut metagenome | host: Homo sapiens | study: EMG produced TPA metagenomics assembly of...
GCCATCCTCTGCCACGAATGCTTCCAGCTTCTTGTAATCCGCATCGTATTCATCCTTTTCAAAGTCGAAGAGTTCGATTTCATCTTCTTCCGGAGGAATGTAATTCTCAATCCGATTTAATGTTTCATTGAGAAGCTCTTCCACGCCCTGGCGGGTCGCTGCGGAAATCGGGAAGACATCTCGACCTTCCTTTTCCATGAAATCCATAAATGCGTTCAGCGCTTCTTCATCCTCCACCAAATCAATCTTATTGGCAGCGATAATCTGCGGTTTCTTCAAGAGTGACGAATCGTACTGCTCCAGTTCCGCATTAATTTTCTTATAATCCTCGATTGGATTCCGACCTTCACTTCCGGAAACGTCGATGACATGAATCAGCATCTTAGTACGCTCTATATGCTTCAGAAAACGAATTCCCAAGCCAAAGCCCATATGAGCACCTTCAATGATGCCGGCGATATCCGCCATCACAAAGCTCTTGTCGTGGATGTTCACCACACCCAGATTCGGATCAATTGTGGTAAAATGATAATTCGCAATTTTCGGTTTTGCACTGGTAGCCACCGACAGAAGAGTGGATTTCCCCACATTCGGGAATCCCAAAAGTCCAACGTCGGCGATCAACTTCAGCTCCAGAATAACGGTACGTTCCTTTGCCAACGCTCCGGCTTCTGCAAAATTTGGCGCCTGACGTACAGAGTTCTTGAAATGCACGTTTCCCTTTCCGCCTTTGCCACCCTTTGCGGCAACCAGTCGATCTCCCGGATTCTTCATATCCTTCATCAGCAGCCCGGTTTCTTTGTCGATAATCAAAGTACCCACCGGAACGTGAATGATGAGATCCTGACCTTTCTTTCCGAAACGTTTCCGGCGCATTCCATCCTGACCGGATTCCGCCTTATACACACGCTTGTATTTGAAATCCATAAGGGTACGCAGGTTGTTATCCGCTTCAAAGATTACACTGCCGCCGTTACCGCCATCGCCGCCATCCGGGCCTCCTTCCGGCACAAATGGTTCCCGACGGAAGGTAACCGCTCCGTTTCCGCCCTTACCGGAAACGATATTAATTTCTGCTCTATCTACGAACATGTTTATCTCCCGTTTTACAAAAAAATATGGCCCATTCCAAGAAAGGGCCATAAAAAACTAAGCTTCGTTGCTGTATACGCTGATCTTCTTTCTCTTCTTGTCAAATCTCTCGAATTTAACATTTCCGTCGATCTTAGCGAACAGAGTATCATCTCCACCGATACCAACGTTGTTGCCCGGGTGGAACTTGGTTCCTCTCTGTCTTACGAGAATGCTTCCTGCACTTACGTACTGACCAGCACCAATCTTCAGTCCAAGTCTTTTCGACTCAGAGTCACGGCCGTTCTTGGAACTACCTACTCCTTTTTTACTTGACATAATGACACCTCCTAAATTAAAGTCAATTTCTTATGCTTCAATTGCTTCCAGAATCTCTGCCTTAGTAGCTTTGCTGGATACTTCGATTCCCTTCTCGTTTGCGATTGCAAGAAGTTCCTCTTTCTTCATGGACATGCTTGGCTTTACATCGTCCTGTTTCTCAGCTGCAGCTGCCTTCTGACCACCGGATACGATATCGGTAACCTTAACCAGTGTGTATGGCTGTCTGTGGCCATTCTTCTTTCTGTAATCCTTCTTTGCCTTGTACTTGTAGATAATCACCTTGTCGTTCTTACCCTGCTCAACTACTTCAGCATGTACAGCAGTGCCCTCAACAAATGGAGTTCCTACTGTCAGGGTGTCACCACCTACAGCGATTACCTCATCAAAGGTAACGGTGTCGCCTGCTTCAGCATTGATCTTCTCGATCTTGAATACATCGTCCTTCTGAACTCTGTACTGCTTTCCGCCAGTTTTAATAATTGCATACATAATACTTTTCCTCCTCTATCCAGACTCGCCGGGAACGGGTGCGATTGCTTATAACCCTACCCGAGCGGCTAACCATTAAATAGTAGCACGATTTTCGCATTATGTCAATACAATTCTGCCATTATTTTCAAATTGAGGTGTTTCAAACACCCATGAACCGCCGTACGTCTAGTCCTCGATTACAACGCCGTCTTCGTCCACCTTAATGTCATCATCGATGGATTCCGGTTTGAACTGATCCATCACCTTCTTACGGATTTCTTCCAGCATCTCTTCATGACTCTGAAGATAATCCTTTTACATTCTCTCTGCCTTGCCCAATACGTTCTCCGTTGTAACTGTACCAGGATCCGGCCTTATCCACAATCTTGGCCTCTACCGCCGTATCCAATACATCGCCGGCCAGAGAAATTCCGGTACCGTACATAATATCGAATTCCGATTTCTTAAACGGCGGAGCCACCTTGTTCTTTACAATCTTCACGCGAGTCCGGTTTCCCAGCATCTCATCCCCTCGCTTCAGCGTTTCAATCTTCCGCACGTCCAATCTCATGCTGGCATAGAATTTCAACGCCCGACCACCGGTGGTGGTCTCCGGATTTCCGAACATCACACCGATTTTCTCACGAAGCTGGTTGATGAAGATTACGCAGGTATTGGTCTTGTTCACGGTTCCGGCAATTTTTCGAAGTGCCTGAGACATGAGTCTGGCATGAAGTCCCACGTGGGAATCACCCATCTCACCCTGAATCTCCGCTTTCGGAACCAGTGCCGCTACCGAGTCGATGACAATCAAATCGATTGCTCCGCTTCGTGCCAGCATCTCACAGATTTCCAGCGCCTGTTCTCCGGTGTCCGGCTGAGATACCAGAAGTTCATCTACGTCTACCCCAAGATTCTTCGCATATACCGGGTCCAGCGCGTGCTCCGCATCGATGAATGCAGCCTTTCCGCCCGCTTTCTGCGCTTCTGCAATGGCATGTAAAGTCAATGTAGTCTTACCGGAAGATTCCGGTCCGTATATCTCAATGATTCTTCCCCGCGGATATCCGCCCACGCCGGTCGCCAAATCCAAACTGATAGATCCGGTGGAAATCACGTCTACCGATCCGGTGAGGCCTTCCTCTCCCAGCTTCATAATTGCGCCTTTTCCGTACTGTTTCTGAATCTGTTCCAGCGCCTGCTCCAATGCTTTCTCTTTATTCTCCGCTGCCGATGCGGTCGATTTTCCTGCCATGTTTCCTCCTGTATCGAACATTTGTTCTCGTTTATAATACCTGTTTCTCCGGTTTCTGTCAACCTCTTACGGGCTTCCTTTTATGATACCATTATACCCTCCGGCACTTTATGGGGTCAATTCTACCGGGTTTAAGAAACGAGGCATTGGGTACTTTTTTCCGAAGAAAAAGTACTATTTTATTTCATCCAATATTTCGTTCACGACTTTCAGCATCATCAGTCGGAAATAGTTTCGATTCCATGCCCGGTCATTTCTTTTGGTGAACAGTTCCACCGCACCGACGGTATCGTCATAAGCATAGCCGATATACGCATTTCCGGCCTCCCGACCTTCGTCCGCTTCCGGGCCGGCATATCCGGTGATGGATACGGCGATATCGCTCCCTGCTTCCAGGCGGGCACCCTTGGCCATTTCAATGGCCACCTCCGAGCTTACCACCGTGTATTGATCGATTACTGTCGGATCCACACCCAGCATGGAAATTTTCGCTTCCTCATCGTAGGTGATATAGCCTCGGCTCAGGACCTTAGATGCACCCGGAACATCCGTAATGGATGCGGCAAATGCACCACCAGTACAGGATTCCGCGGAAGAAATGGTCAGTCCCTGCCTCTGCAGCTTATGCACTACGACCGATTTCAATTCCTCATCATCGTAACTGTAGATATACGATTCAATCAGATTATTCATCCGGGAAATCATATTTTCTACCGCCGCCTGCGCCTCTTCCATGGTATCTCGCTGAGAGGCTACACGGATGGTGCATTCCCCTTCCTTCGCATAGGTGGCGATGGTTGGATCCGTCTGATTGTCAATCAGTGGCATCAGGAGCGTCTCCAGATCCGATTCTCCAATTCCGATGGTTCGAATGACCCGGTAATAAATTTGCTTCTCCTTGAACTTACGCAGGAAATCCTTTCCGCTGTCTTCAAAGATCCACTTCAGTTCCCGAGGCGGTCCCGGATAACAGATGACCCATTTATCCCCTTTATTCACAGCAAAGGCCGGAGCCGTACCGGCTTCATTTCGGAATATCACTGCATTCTCCGGTATGTACGCCTGCTGAACATTGTTGGGCGCCATTTCCCGATTTCGAATCGAAAAATATCTCTTTACCTCCGCCAGGCACTCCTCATTCAAGTACAGCGGCGCATCCATCACCCTCGCAACCGTTTCCTTCGTCATATCATCCTGGGTGGGACCCAGGCCACCGGTAACAATTACCAGATCCGTATCCGTCAGTGCCCGCTTCAGCGTATGCTCCAATCTGCCGTCGTTATCGCCTACCACAAAATGATACATTACATTGAAGCCCAGATGATTTAGATTCTCCGACAAATAGGCCGCGTTTGTATTAACAGTCTGTCCGAACAGCAACTCCGTTCCGACAGCGATAATCGATGTGTTCATTCTCCTTCGCTCCTACATTGAAAATACGCTCTTGTTCTTCAGCACATATTCCGTTCCGGAATATACGGTCATCACCAGGGATGCCCAGAACACCAGCATGCCAATGGTCTTCAGCTGCGGAACCGGACCTACCGCAATAATCAGGATGATTACGGCAACCATCTGCAAAACGGTCTTGATTTTACCACTCATGGCCGCAGCAATAACGATTCCCTCGGATGCCGCCACGGTGCGCATTCCGGAAACAACAAATTCCCGCGCCAGAATGATAATCAGCGTCCAGCCCGGAATGGTCCCGTTTTCCACAAACAGACACAATGCGGAATACACCAGGATTTTGTCCGCCAACGGATCCATAATCTTTCCGAAGTTGGTCACCAGGTTGCGCGCTCGGGCAATTTTTCCATCCAGCATATCCGTCAGCGACGCGACGATAAATAGCGCAAATGCCACAAAGAACCATTTTTCCATATAGGCTGCAATGAAAAACGGCACCATGATAATACGAAGAACGGTCAACTTATTTGGTAAATTCATGTGAAACCTCCTCACCATACAAATCATATTCTGAACTGTCTGTTACATTAACGAACACAATATCTCCCGGCTGATGGGATGTCGTTCCGGTGAATTCCACCGCATCATCGATTTCCGGCGCATCGTACCGAGTTCGACCCAGGTACCGGCAGGCCTCTTCATCTACGGCCTCATCCACCATCACCTCGTAGGTCTTTCCGATTTTCTCTTCATTCAGAGAATCGCTGATTCCCGACTGAAGGCGCATCAGCACCTCTACACGTTCATTTTTCGTCTCTTCATCCAGCTTTCCCGCCATCCGATAGGACAGGGTTCCTTCTTCATCGGAAAAAGCAAATGCGCCCAACCGAGGAATCCGTGTTTCTTCTACAAAATCCAGGAGCTCGTTGAAATCTTCTTCCGTCTCTCCCGGGAATCCCACGAGAATTGTGGTTCGAATATGGATATCCGGAATTTCTTTTCTCAGCTTCGCAATCGTCTTCCGAATCGAATCCCCGGTGGATTTTCGGCGCATGCCCTTCAGCACCGGATCCGCCACGTGCTGAATCGGAATATCGATGTAGTTGCAGATTTTATCCTCCTGCTTCATGGTTTCAATCAGCTCATCGGTAATTCCGTCATCGTACACGTACATCAGACGAATCCACCGAATTCCGTCCACCTTACACAATTCGTGCAGCAGTTCCGGGAGCATCGCCTTGCCGTACAGGTCTTTCCCGTAATACGAGGTGTCCTGAGCAATCACAACCAATTCCCGAACGCCTGCCGCCGCCATATCCTCCGCTTCGCGCACGCAGTCCTCGATGCGCTTGCTGCGATACGGTCCGCGAATCTTCGGAATCGCACAGAACGCACAGGTGTTGTTGCACCCTTCGGCAATCTTCAGGCTGGCAGTGTAGGTTCCCTCCGGAAAAACGCGTTTCCGATACGGAAGCACATCTTCCACTTCCCCCTGCACTTTGTCGCCGGTGCTCTCCGCCAGCAGCAATCCCGGCAGGTCGTCGTAATCGTTTACGCCGGTGAACAGATCCACCTCCGGAATCTCCTTGGACAAATCTTCGTGGTAGCGTTCGGAAAGGCAGCCGGTAACCACCAGTTTCTTGCTCTCCCCTTTCAGTGCCGCCATGCTAAAAATATGTTCGATGGATTCCACCTTTGCGGCCTCAATAAAACCGCAGGTGTTTACAATCAGGATGTCCGCTTCTTCCGGCGAATCCGCCAAGCCGCATCCCCGTTCCAGCAGTTGTGCCGCTAAATTCTGGGAATCGTACTCATTCTTCGCACATCCCAAAGTGTCAATAAAAATTTTTTTACTCATGTGTCGTTTCCTCTGCTCCGTTATTCTGCGAATCAATCGCGTCGTAATATTCTTCTTCTGTATAGAGCACCTGGCGCGGCTTGCTGCCGTCCGCCGGGCTGATAATCCCTCGGGCTTCGATTTCATCAATGATGCTGGCCGCACGGTTATATCCGATACGGAACCGTCGCTGCAGCATGGACACTGAAGCCTTTTTCTGTTTCAGGATAAACGCAATGGCATCCTCTGTCAATTCATCGGAAACCTCTCCGTACTGGGATTTTTCCGGTGTTTCAATGGTTTGAATCACCGACTCATCGTAACCGTTCTCCCCCTGCTTTTTCACAAAATCAATGATTCGCGCGGTCTCCGAATCAGAGATATACGGCCCCTGAATTCGGAGGGGCTTATTCTCGCCCACCGGGGAATAGAGCATATCGCCCTTGCCCAAAAGCTTCTCGGCGCCTCCCACGTCCAGAATGGTTCTAGAGTCCACCTGAGAAGACACGCTGAACGCAATCCGAGACGGGATGTTGGCCTTAATCAAACCGGTCACCACATCTACCGACGGTCGCTGGGTTGCCACAATCAAGTGCATTCCGGCTGCCCGGGCCAGCTGTGCCAATCGGCAAATGGATTCTTCCACCTGAGACGGTGCCACCATCATCAGATCCGCCAGCTCGTCGATAATAATGACGATTTTCGGCAATACCTTATCCGGCTCCTGATTGGCTCTCATCAATTCGTTGTAGGAATCCAAATCCTTTACGCTTTCTTCGGCAAAGAACTTGTACCGCTGAGTCATCTCGTTTACCGCCCAGTTCAGCGCAGCCGCCGCTTTCTTCGGATCTGTCACCACCGGAACCAGCAGATGGGGTATTCCGTTATAATTTCCCAGCTCCACCACTTTCGGATCAATCAGAATCAGCTTCACCTCATCCGGCAAAGCCTTATACAGCAAGCTGGTGATAATCGTATTGATGCATACGCTCTTTCCCGATCCGGTCGCTCCCGCAATCAGAAGATGCGGCATCTCTTTCAGGTTCGCAATTACATTGCGTCCGGAAATGTCCTTTCCCACCGCAAAGCTAACCTTCGATGCAGCGTTCCGAAATTCCTTGGAATCAATCAGTTCCCGAATGGAAACCATATCCGGTTTCTCGTTCTCCACTTCAATTCCCACGGCCGCTTTTCCCGGAATCGGGGCCTCGATTCGGATGCTCTTCGCCCGAAGGTTCAAGGCGATATCATCTGCCAGCTTCGTAATGCTGCTGACCTTTACACCCACCGCCGGCTGCACTTCGTACCGCGTTACCGACGATCCCTGGGTGACATTCAGCACCCTCGCATCCACATGAAAATTCTGCAATGTATTCTCCAGCAAAGCCGCCTTCTGCTGAAGCTGATGTTCATTCATCTGCATCTGCTTTGCCCTCGGCTTCTTCATCAAATCCACAGGCGGAAACACATAGGATGTGGCCGGAATCTTCTTGGCCAAATTCTCCTCCGCCTGAAGCGCCATCTCCGTATTTTCCAGTGCCGTCGGAGTATTCTCCTTCCGGATTTCTTTGATATTTTCCGTAGCCGCGGGTGTCGACAATGCCGACACTTTTTCCGGTTCCGCATTCAGCCCCATCGACTCCGTCGTTGCCGAATCCACACTTATAAAATCATCCATAAAAGGATTCGGCGCCGTAGCCGCGTTTTCCGGCGATGCAAAGCCTCCCGAGAGTCCCAGTCCAAGACCTGCGCCGGAAGCATTTCCGCCGTCCAGCCCAAAACCGGTATTGCCATACGAAGAATCGCCTCCGTCCAGTCCGTACTGCAGTGATTCTGTTTTCGGTTCCTCCGGCAGTTCTGCCGGTATCTCCGAAATCGTCGGATCTTCCTTTTTCGGCGTTACAATCGACTCGCCGGAATCCGCTCCCTCTAGGTTCTGCATGAAGTTTTGCCGAGCCCCTTCCTCCATCGGAAATGCCAGCGGGTTCTTTACCTGCGGCACCGAATGAGATGGGGTGATAATCGGGACGCCGCTCTCTTCCGGCATGGTCTTCGCCTGCGCCTCTCTCTTCTCGGTCAGCATTTCCCGAAGAATAGTCTTTTCTTCTCGTTGCTCTCGTTTCTTGCCTAGATACTTGGAAATCGGCGTATCCGCAACCAAGAGAACGGAGATGGCAATCACCGCCACCGCAAAAATAATCAAGCCCGGTTTTCCCAGCAGCTTGATAATCAATCCTCCCAGCCACATGCCGAAAACGCCGCCGTTCCGAAGCTGAATTCCACCGTCGAAAAAATCACCGATTGCGGAGATGGACAGCTGTATGTTCGTCTCATCCAAGTAACGATAGGAATTCAGAATACACAGCACGACAAAAATCAGGAAGGAGAAAAATGTCGTCCTTCCATTGATGTGCTGCATTTTTCGAAGGAACAGGCAGAGAGCCAGCGCAATAAAATAATACGGCAAAGCATACGCCATCAGCCCAAAAAGTCCAAACGCGAGACTGTGAATCGCATTTCCAAAGGTGCCGGTGGTGTTCAGCTGCGTCGTAATCACCAGAAAAATTCCTACGGCCAAAAATATGATGCCCCAAATCTTATCCAGAATGCGGTAATCTCGTTTCCGCTGCTCCTGAAGCTCTCGAATCTGCTCCTGCCATTCCTTTAGATGCGGAGAGGATGCAGTTTCTTTTGTTTTTGCTGCAGTTTTTTTCGTCTGTTTTTTCTTCTTTCCAGAACCGACTGCCATCGTCCCTCCCTGTATATCACTCAAAATAAGCTAAACCTAAATATCGTATTATTATACTCCATATTCAATTGGATTGCAAAATCCGTATACTTTGCATAAAAAAAGTGATTCAAGCTATGCTTGAATCACTCACAATCAAACATCAATTAGTTTTCGTTTACAACGTCTTTTCCGTCGTAGTAACCACAGTTTGGACAAACTCTGTGCGGAAGCTTAGGCTCATGACACTGAGGACAAATTGAAAGTCCAGGAGCGCCCATCTTCATATTCGCAGACTTTCTGCTTCCAGTCTTTGCTTTTGATGTTTTCCTCTTAGGTACTGCCACTGTCGACACCTCCTTATAACTCTATCTGATTTTGTTTATTTACGCGTTACAACAATTAATTATAGCTTTGCACATGCATATTGTCAAGTCTTTTCTAAATTATTTTATAACTACCCTTCGGCAGTTGTCGGAACCGTCCCAAACCGATTGACCGGTCATCAGATTATACACATCCGAAGCCAGTACATCCATCTGAAGCATCCGGGAATCCAACCCGCATTTGTTGATATTATCCACAAAAGGCAGTCGATTCCATTCGTTTCTCTTGGTTTCCCGAAGAATTTCCCGACCTCTCTCGCTGAAACCCAGTACCCGCAGGTATTCCGGCGACCGATTCTGCAGTTCAACGGTAATCCCCAGAAGAATCTGATACAGCCACCTGGAAATTCTGGTATAGGTATATCGCTTGGATTTCGTATTCAGAATCAGTTCATCCAAGGACTGCGCCTTTCGAGCTGCCTCCTTCAAGCGGTTTCCCAGACCTTCTCCTCCACCCGGAGCAGAGTCCAGTTCCTCCGGTGTTTTCATGAGAATCGCATATCTAATTCCTTGAAACCATTTCTCTTCCGAAATATGGAAATCCAGTTTCTCGGAAGACCAGGGTACCCGATCCTCCGGCAGTCGATTTTCCGAAATCGCCTTTCGGATTCCGGTACTGCTCCAGAATTCTTTTTTCGGCGAATCCGTCTCGTGATATCCGGCTCCCTGTCGCTGCACGGCAACCGGTTTCATAGCCCGGATATTCTTCAGGTATTCCAAAGCCAAAATATCGTTAGATGCCTGATACATAGAGACTTCCTTCATGTCGGATTCTCTCAGTACATTCTCCCGAGCAATGGGTAGCTCTCCCCGACTTTCGGCGCAAAGCAATCTTCCGGCGAATTTCGGACTCATGTTCCCGCATATAGTCAGAAACCTTCCGCAATCCTTCCAAATCACCGGATTCGCTTCCGAACGCAATGTGGGTAACTCCACCGAAAGCCTCCAGCAACTGAACTCCAGAAGCCGCATATATCGCGGCATTTCCGAGGCAGTGTACCGTCGGAATCTCCAGCACCAAATCGACGTGGTTTTGCAAGGCAATCTCCGTTCGCTGCCATTTATCCAGAACAGCCGGTGCGCCTCGCTGTACGAAATTACCGCTCAAGGCACATACCACGGCACTCGCCCCGTCCGGCGCTTCGCCTCTTCAATCAGATAGCGATGGCCGAAGTGCATAGGGTTGAATTCCGCAACAATTCCAACGATGTTACTCTTCATCTTCTCCGTAGGATGCATAGCGGTCATCAGAAGCCGCTTCCCGGCTCTGAATGCGCTCTGCCATATCCCGCATTTCCTGACGGTTGCTGTTCACCTGGGTGTTGATTCCATTCAGCATCTCCGTGAAGTGATCGTTCATCGGCTGAATGTAATCGGTCGCCAGCTTTGCGATTTCATTCTGCATATCGTACAACATCTTGTCGATGTATTCGTAAGAACGCAGCTTCATGTACCGTCCGTGGCTCTCCGCCTCTGCGATTACCGCACCGGCACGTTTCTCTGCTTCTCTCTTGATTACATCCGTCTCCACAAGATATTCTGCCTGCTTCTTCGCTGCAACGATTACCTTGTCGTACTCTGCTTTTGCTTCGTTGATGATTCGATCCTGTTCATCCTTCACCCACTGTGCCTGCTGAATATCCTTCGGCATGCTGAGTCGAATGTCGCTGATAATCTGCGAAATCTCCTCGCTATCCACAATGGCCTTGTCCGAGAAAGGAACCTTCGAGGCAGTCTCCAGGATATCTTCCAATTCATCTAGCAGCTGCATTACTTTAATGGATGCATCACTCATAGCATTAATCCTCCCATTTATACATATAAATTCGAATTATGTCCGTCTTCTGTTCGCTCTACAAATTTCCGCTGAATCGCTTGCAGCGCACACTCCGGCAAAAGGCCGGATACATCGCCTCCCAAAGACGCCACTTCCTTTATTAATGAAGAACTGATAAAAGAATATTTCGGATTCGTCATTAAAAAATGGTTTCCGTATTTCCGGTGTACAATCGATCGTTCATCTGCGCCATCTGAATCTCATATTCGAAATCCGTTGTCGCGCGAAGACCTCGAATCACTGCACTGAACTGCTTCCGGTTTACATAATCCGCTAAAAGGCCGCCGAAACTTTCCACTTCCACATTGTCGAGATGGGTCGTCGCCTCCCTCACTACCTGAATTCGTTCTTCCAGTGTCAGAATCGGTTTCTTTGAGTTGTTCACCAGAACTCCCACTGTAATCGAATCGAACATATGTGCCGCCCGTTCCACGATATCCAGATGACCGTTTGTGATTGGATCGAAAGAACCGGCATACAATGCGGTACGTTTCATATTTTCACCTACCTCTTCAGTTAATTCTATCAAAATACAACAAGCTATGCAACCATTTTAGGCTCTTGTGTAGATATCCACTCCAATGGTTCCGTACTTCTTCTCTTTCATCTTTTTCAGGCCGGCAATTTCCTCCGGAAGAGTTTCTTCGTACAGATGTTCTGCAACAATTAAGCCTCCCTCCGCAAGGAGGTCGTTCTCCATTATTTTCTCGATTGCTTCTTCGTAATAGCCGGCCCGGTACGGCGGATCCAGGATAATCAAATCCATTTTTTTCTGCAGAGAATCCAGGCACTTTCGGAAATCCATCGTGGATACGGTGGCCTTGTCATTCGCCTTGCAGTGGTCGATGTTTTCCTGAACGATAGCAACATGCTTTCTGGAACAGTCATTGAACCGACAATGACCCGCCCCACGGGAAAGCAGTTCCAATCCCAACACCCCGGATCCGGCAACAGATCCAGAACGTTGGCCTCCGGAATTGACGGCATCACCATGCTGCAGATGGCCTCCCGAACCTTCTCGGTGGTCGGCCGGATATCCGCCGGAAGCTCAATTTTTCGAAATTTATAATCTCCCGCATTAATTCTCATTGATTCACGCTCCTTATTTTTTTCTATAGCAATATTTATATCGTATTCTCGTAATTATCCCAAAGGTACTGCTTCATTTTGTTTCGCACGTTTTCATCCAGATGAAGCAAATCCATCTCTTCCACATCCTCTTTTGCATATTGAAGAATGTGTTCGTATTTCAGAAATTCTCCTAACATGCTCATGCTTCCGTGCTGCATGGTTCCGTGCACATCTCCCGGTCCGCGAAGGCGATAATCTTCCTCACTAATCAGGAACCCGTCATCCGTCTCCTGCATAATCTGAAGTCGATCCGCCGCACCTTCCGAATCGCTGTAGTTTACCAGCCAGCAGTAGGACTGTCGATTGCTTCGCCCCACTCTTCCTCGAAGCTGGTGCAGCTGCGCCAGTCCGAACCGATCGGCATTCTCGATAACCATCACAGTGGCTTCCGGCACATCGATACCCACCTCGATTACCACCGTGGATACGAGAACCTGAATCTTTCCTTCAGCGAACTCCGCCATAACTCGTTCTTTTTCCGAAGGGTCCATCCTTCCATGAAGCACGGACACCACCGCCGGGGAAAACCATTTTTTTACCTCTCGATACAGTGCTGTCACGGAAACCATTTCTTCCCCTTCATCGATAGCCGGCGCCACGATATAGGCCCGATTTCCGCCTTGAACTTCTTTTTTTACCTGAGTATACGCCTTCGACCGCAAGCGGTGATTCACCACCCGGGTGATGATGCTCTTTCGCTCTGCCGGTCTGGACCGAATCATGGAAAAATCCATATCTCCGTACACTGTGGCCTGAAGCGTCCGCGGAATCGGCGTTGCGGACATGACCAGCACGTTAGGAATTCGGGATTTCTCCATCAGCAAACGCCGCTGATTCACACCAAATCGATGCTGCTCGTCGGTAATCACCAGTTCCAGGTTCTGAAAAATCACATTCTCCTGGATGATGGCATGCGTTCCCACCGCCACATCGGCCGTGCCCTCTTGAATTTCCTGAAGCACCTTCTTCTTCTCCGGTGCACTCAAAGCGCTAATGAGCAGAACACAGTGAATCCCCAGAGGCTCAAAATCCTTCGACAGCTTCTCATGATGCTGCCGCGCCAGAATCTCTGTGGGCGCCATGAACGCACACTGTCCGCCGGCCGCCGCCACCCGGTACAACGCCGTCTCCGCCACCGCCGTCTTGCCGCAGCCCACATCTCCCTGAACCAACCGATTCATCGGCCTTGAAGAGGTCAAATCCTGCTGAATGTCCCGCACCGCACTTTTCTGACCCTCCGTCAGCTCGAAGGGCAACTCCTCCAAAAACGGTGTCAGATCGGTTTCCGCCACCGAGGAATCCCCCGCCTCGTGGCAGAGCTGCGCTCGATTCCACTGCGTGACAAGTTGGTATAAAAACAAATTTTCATAGATATAGCGCGACCGAGCAATCCGATACGCCTGCAGCGATTCCGGAAAATGAATGTGTTCGTATTTATATTTTTCAGTGCAGAGTTTTCGCTTTCGAATCACGTCCTCCGGAATCCATTCCGCATCGTATTCCAGCGCCTGCAGCGCATACTTAATCCACCGATTGAAATCATTGGTGGTAATGCCCGCCGTACACCCGTATACCGGGAGATATCCCTTTCGCTCCAGATCCTTCGCACTGCCTTCCGGACAGATTTCCGGATTGTCAAAAATCGGCAAATCGTCCCAGCCCCGTCTCCGGCATTTGCCAAAGACGACGTACCCTTTATTCAGTCGCAGATTTTTATCCAAGAAAGGCATATTGTAGAACCACACCTTGTACTGACCGTATCCGTCCCGAAAGATGCATTCCAGCATCGGGGTTTTTCCGTTTCGGCCGCCGTACGCGCTGAACCTCTTTCGCTCCAGCTTTCCGGCAACGCGATACTCCCCGCCGTCTTCCAAATCCTTGGAAAACCAGTTCCACCGCCAATCCCGATACCGCACCGGAAAATGGTCCATCAAATCCCGTACCGTGGCGATTTCCAGCTTTCCGAGAAGCTCTTTTTTCTTCTTCCCGATACCTCGAACCGAGGCAATGTCATCCGATAATTTCAGCATCCCGTCACTCTTTTTCCCGTACATTTCTTCTTCTCAAGGTATACTTTCTTCCCACCGGCTGCTTCCCGCCCTCCGGCAGAAAGCCCATGATATTCATTCGAATTTCCGCCGGTTTCTCCAGGCACAGCACGCCGAAATCTTCTTCCACCATATTAAACAATTGCTGGGAAGCTCCCACCAAAGTTCCGTGAACGGCCGCCACCGCAAAAATATCCACGTGAATGCCTTCCGACTTCTCCCGGATTTCGACGGAATTTCCAAGCTCATGGTTTCCGGTAAAAATACCCTTCCGAAGCAGCTTGCCTTTCCGATTGCACGGCAGCAAGGTATCTTCAAAAAAAAGAAGGTTGTCCACAATCATCCGGGTAATTGCACTTCCCGCGACGGAAATGACACCGTATTCATTCTTCGACATCGTTGCCATATTGAAACCTCCTTCACCTCGTATCGAATAAATTGTATCACAGCGCAATTGCTCTGCATACAATATTTGCATATAAAAAAAGTCTTAAACGGAAATCCGTTTAAGACTTTTACACAGCCTGTATGGACTAGATGGCACGGTTAACCTTGCCAGATCTCAGACAACTTGTGCAAACATTCGCCTTTCTGACCGAACCGTTCTCACTGACTCTTACTGTCTGAATATTCGCATTCCATTTTCTTCTGGAGTGTCTATTCGAATGAGAAACAGCGTTTCCCGAAGTCTGTCCCTTACCGCAAACTTCACATTTCCTGGACATTTGCCGCACCTCCTTTGTTCTCAAAAATTTACATCTCATTTGACGCAATTAGTATTATAGCACACTTTCACAATCCCTTGCAAC
>ENA-OQDA01000543-OQDA01000543.1-human-gut-metagenome-genome-assembly--contig:-NODE-543-length-15294-cov-7.330718_pt1 | contig 15294 bp, 10 predicted proteins | sample MGYA00242771_ERZ504603 | MGnify/ENA primary metagenome ERZ504603 (study PRJEB26092, sample SAMD00036328) | human gut metagenome | host: Homo sapiens | study: EMG produced TPA metagenomics assembly of...
GCACGCATGGCCGTGGCGCAACTGATCCCAGTATCGTCGAATTTGAGGTATACAAAGTTCCCGTAGTTCGTGAGCCACAGAATCTGCTTTTGAATAAGTCCGTTTCTGCCAGTTCTTCGCATTTCTCCTGCCCCGCATCCAAAGTAAATGACGGCGATGCCTCTCAGGGTTCCCGCTGGGCTGCTGCCAACTCGGATCTTCCTGCATGGCTGGAATTCGATCTTGGCTCTGAGCAGACCTTTAACAGCGTAACCATCACAGAAAATATTATTCCAAATTGGGCATCCGAACGAATTACCGGCTTAGAGTTCCAAGCATGGAATGGTACGGAATACACTACAATCAGTACCTATAGCGGCACGATTGGCACATCCAAAACCATTTCCCTGCCAGAAACGACTAGTTCCAAATTCAAGGTCTTGATTACTGGATTGCAGGAAGACACTACGAAAAACAGCAAAGGTCAAACCGATCCTAGCATCCAAGAAATCGAGCTTTACTACCGCTAATATAACAGAGCCGCTTCAAGCGTATTGCATAAGTGCAACGCTTGAAGCGGCTCTATTTTTATTCTTTAGAATAAGCAACTCCCGCGCTTGTCAGGCACGGGAGTTAAAGAAGGAGAAAACACGATTTTGCATGATGCACTCTACTGCAAAACGCAAAATGAAAAAGCAGATTAGCGGTATCAGCAGTATTTTTCAATTACTTTTTGCATGGCATCCCAGTTCCGTTCCATATCGGCAGTCAACTTGAACTGGGTGCGGGCGCGATTCAGGTTCTGCTGTTCGTAGTTGATGTGGAAGTAGTGGTCGCCCTCCAGATAATCGGCGAGGAAACGCATACCACATTCCATCGTCATCAGCTTGGCACCCCAGGGCAGGGTCTGCTTTTCCAGCGGGGTGAACGCATCCCCTGCTGCCTGCAAAAAGCCCTTGGTGTAAATTTCAAACAGTTCCATGCTGAAATTTACTTTCGAGAGGTCTGCCTCATCCTCGGCGCAGTGGTTGGCACCGAAGCGGATGGAATCGCCAAAATCATTGGCGGCAAGGCCCGGCATGACGGTATCAAGGTCGATGACGCAAAGGCCCTCGCCGGTCGTTTTATCGAACAGGATGTTGTTCAGCTTGGTATCATTGTGGGTGACGCGCAGCGGCAGCTTGCCCGCCGCCAGCAGATCCACCATGATGTGATAATCCGCTTCGCGGGCGCGGACAAACTCGATCTCGCGCTGCACCTGGGCGGCACGGCCCATGCGGTCCTCGGCCACGGCGCGCTGGAAATCGGCGAAGCGCTTGGGCGTGTCGTGGAAGTGCGGGATCGTCTCATGCAGGGTGTGGGCCGGGTAGTCGGCCAGCTGATGCTGGAAGTTACCAAACGCAACGGCGCTCTGGTAAAAATCCTCGGCGGACTGCACCTGTTGCAAGCAGACGGTGTCCTCCACAAAGTCATAGACACGCCAGCAACCGCCATCGACAGCCTGATAATAGGGCTTTTCCTCTTTGGTAGGCACCACATGGAGCGTAGCACGCGCTGGGTCGTTCCCGCGTTGCCTGGCCTTTTCGCGCAGGAAATCCGTCACGCCGCAGATATTTTCCATCAAACCAGCCGGGTCTTTGAATGTATCTGTATTGATTTTTTGCAGGATGTAGCGTTTTGCCCCCTGCTCAGATGTTACCGTGATGGCATACGTCTGGTTGATATGCCCTTCGCCATAGGGAATCGGCTCTGATACTGAGCCATTCCATTTCCATGCAGTTAAAATATCCTTCATTTGTATATACATCCTCTCTGGTTTTGTTTATGCCGCGATACTGTACAGCGCGACACCGGCCACAGCGGCCCCCGCCATGACCTTGATAGGGCTGGGCTTCCACTTGCGCAGAATAACGAAGCCCACAAGGAAAATAGCTACTGCAATCAAATCCATATTGCCTAAATCAGCAGGGAAAGTACGCTGACCGTACAGGGCCATGCACACTAGGGAAATGCCAGCAGAAGCAATCATCGCAATAACGGCGGGGTGCAGTCCGGCCAAAATCCCCTGCATAACGCTAAGGCCGCGGAAACGGTAATACATGTAGGCCAGCGCCATGACGATGACGCAGGACGGGAAAATACAGCCAATCGTGGCAATCAGTGCCCCAGGCAGCCCCGCAACCTGAATACCAACGAACGTCGCGGCGTTTACGGCGATGGGGCCGGGGGTGATTTCGGCAGTCGTAATAATGTCCGCAAAGCCTGTCATCGTCAGCCAGGGGTGAATGTCCACGACTTGGTTTTGAATCAAAGGCATAGCCGCATAGCCGCCGCCGATGCTGAACAGGCCAACTTGGAAAAAGCTCCAGAATAATTCAAGGTAGATCATTTGCTACCCTCCCGCTTTTGTAGATACAGGGTATCCAGCGCGCCGATGACGCCGCAGACGAGGATAATCAAAATGATGTTCACCGAGAAGAAACGGGTCGCCGCAAAAGCTGCCAGCATAACCGCGATGGGCAGCCAGCGCTTCTTTTTCAGGATGGGTCGCGCCATGTTGATGACCACATCAAAGATGACCGCCGCCACACCGGCCAGCATACCGGCCATTGCCATGCTTACATATCTGTTTGAGCGGAACGCCTGATAGAGCACGGAGATGACAGAAATGATGATCAGCGGTGGCAGCGCCGCGCCCACCACAGTAATCAGTGCGCCGGGGATGCCTGCTACATGGTAGCCCACCAGAATCGAGGCGTTGATGGCAATAGATCCGGGGCTTGATTGGGCAATCGCCGTCAGGTCCAGCATTTCCTCTTCCTCGATCCAGTGCAGTTCTTTCACGAAGCGTTCACGCATCAACGGGATAATGACGAAGCCGCCGCCGAAGGTGCAGGCGCTCAACTTAAAGGTAGAGAGAAACAGCTGCCAGTATTTATCTTTCTTGTCCAATAGATATTTGTCTCCTTTTCAGCGGTACATTTGAACAGCGCGAACCATTTCGTACAGGCGCGGTTCTGCGTAGGCAAAAAACTTTTGCAGCGCTTTGCAATAATAACTGCGCCGTACTTTGTCGGCAACGTTGCGGTCACGTTTGCAGCCGCCACGGCACAGGTGGACCCACTTGCATTGCTGGCACTCTGCGGGTATCTGCCAGCCGTCCGTGATAAACGCCCGCATTTTTTCGCCGGTAAGCAGCGATTGCAGGGTGTCGTTTTGCACGGTCCCGAGTTTGTAAGCGTCCAAGCAGAAAAAGTCGCACGGGTAGACGGCGCCGCTGCCCTCCACGACCATGTACGCGCCGCAGGTGCCTGTTGTGGAGCAGGTCCCTGCGGGGCCGCCCAAGAGCAGGTGGACGTAATCCTCAAACAGGCGGATGCTGACATAGGTACTGGTTTTCCAGTCCCGATACCAGGCATCAAACAGGGCGCACAGGAACTGCGCGTACAGCTCCGGCGTTAAGGAGTAGTTTTGCTGCCCTTGAGGCGTATCCAACGGGTCCAGACAGGGAATGAACTGCAGATAGCGCACTCCTGAAGCCTTCATGGACTTATATACGCGCTCCGCCTTTTTGGCTAGCCGCTTGGTAACGACACACAGAAGGTTGCACTCCACACCGCAGCGGCGCAGCAGTTCGATCGTCTGCGTAACTTTTTCCCACGTCCCGTTCCCCTGTGCATCCGGGCGCAGGGCATCATGCACATCCGGGGTGCCGTCCAAGCTGATGCCCACGAGGAAATGTTCCTTGCTGAAAAATTCAGCCCATTCCTCGGTAACTGCGAGGCCATTTGTCTGAATGGCATACTGCACCGTGACACGCTTTTGGTTGTACTTTTGCACGGTCTGCGTAAAGAAACGGAAGAAATCCAGCCCAGCCAAGGTCGGTTCCCCACCCTGAAAGGCAAATGAGACAAAACCGCCCTTGTCGAGTTCTGCAAAGCAGCGGCGAATCAATGTTTCCGCTGTCGCTAGTGACATCATGTAGTCCTCGGTATCCGTGCAGTTTTGCTGCTCGTCCCGGTAAAAACAATAGTGGCAACGCATGTTGCAGTGACCCGCTGCGGGCTTTATCAGGAATTGAAGTTGCTTCATAGCACCTCGGTATGCTGCAATACGGTCACGGGCGTTTTGCCCACAAGTAGATTATGGCCGTCTATGTAACCCTCTTCGCGGTTTTTCAGCGCGTCAATGAGAAGTGCGCGCAGTTCGGCCACACGCTCCGGGTTTTCATCCAGTGCATTTTTGTTTCGTGCGGGTCGTCGCGCAGGTTGAAGTACAGTTCCCGCCCGGTCTGCGAGTACCAGATATATTTATCCTCTTTTGTCAGGATAAAGTGCATGGAATCTTCACCCAGCGTGTGTTCCCCATGCAGGTATTCGCGGTCTACCGGGTGCAACAGGCTGGTGCCGTCCACCGTTTCGGGAATCGGTGCTCCTGCCAGTTCCAACAGCGTGGGCATAACATCCCGCAGTTCAGCCAAGTCCGTGCGAACCGTGCCGCGCTTTCCGATGTAACGCTCCGGTCCGGAGATAAACAGTGGTACATGGATACTGCCTTGGAACGGCTTTGCCTTCTGGAACATCAAATGGTCGCCCAGCATTTCACCGTGATCGGAGACAAACAAAATCACGGTGTTATCCATAATCTGTTCTTCCACCAGCGCGGAAATCAAGCGTCCAATTTGATGATCCATATGGGTGATGGCAGCATAATAGCCCGCCCGCAGCTGCTGAATATAGCTTTCATCCGAGGGTGCCGTCTGGGCATGGTAGCTGTGGCCGTCACGTTCCCAGCGGACGCAGTCATTCCAATCACCGCGCCAAGGCTCGGCCAGCGACTCATCTTTGTACAAATTCAAGTAATATTCCGGGGCATCCAGCGGAGGGTGTGGCCGCACAAAGCTGGCCATCAGGAAGAATGGTTTCGAGCGGTCACGGCGGCGCAGAAAGTCTCGGCACTCGCTGGCGACCCAGTTTGTGGGGTGATACTTTTCCTCGTAGATCCAGGGGCGCACAACCCAACTATTGCAGTCAAGGCCAGTGTCCACCGGGTCTGCATCCACGCCAAGCTGCTGTTTGAGCCACCAATAATAGTCATCGGCCACACGCTGATCCTCATAACTGGGCGTGGTGGGGCGGCGGTAGGCATGGAGATAGCCATCATGCAGCCGTACATCATGGAAACCCAGGTTGCTGCGCAGCGGATGAACATGCATTTTGCCGACACACTGGGTATAGTACCCGGCCTTGCTCAACTCCCCGGCCAGTGTGTGGGGATAATCCCACGGCACAAGATCCTCATACCCGACGCGGCCGGTGTGCTCCTGAGACATGCCGGTATACAGCGTAGCCCGCGCGGGAACACAGGTCGGACAGGCAGAATAGGCATTTTCATACCGCACGCCCTCGGCGGCCAGTGCATCGAGGAACGGCGTTTTTACATCCGGGTGACCGGCAATACCAAGGCAGTCGCCGCGCATCTGGTCTGCCATAAGCAGGATAATATTAGGACGTTTATCCATAACAAACCTCGTATCAATGTTTTTGCAGCCAAAGGCGTGCCGCACAGCACGGCACGGCACGCCTCTTTCGCCTACATCCTCACTGATAGACTTCCAGCAGCCGCAGAGTTGGCTCCGTGCGTGAAGCTGTAATCTTGATGGTAAGCGTCTGCACATCCACAGGGGTAAAACGGCAGATACGCTTATGTCCAACTACCGTAAATTCGGCAACCTTGCTTTCATCTGCCCAAATCTCGCCGCTTTCTATGCGCTGCCCTGTCGGCAGATGCTCCCCCAGAACAACACAGGAAACTTTCTGCGGCTTCGGGAACTTCAAAGTAATCGTATCGGATTCTTGTCCGTAGGCAGCCTGCCAATAGGTATTTGCCATACCGTCCACAGCCTGTGTGATGGGATGCTGCGCAATCGCAGAATCTGCCGTAATTTTCGCCTTTTCTGTTACGTTGCTGGCAAAAATCTGCCGGATTTTAGTACCCAGCTCTGTAAGGCTGGCGCAGTCCGCCGCGGCAATACGGCCATGTGTATCGGGTGGAATGTTCAGCAGCAGACCTGCATTCGCACCGACGGCATCCAGATAGATGTCCAGCAATTCGTCTGCCGTACGCACGTCGGTGTCCTCCTCCGGGTGGTAAAACCAACCCGTTCGGATGGAGGTATCCACCTCGGACGGATACCAGACAAGCTCTCTTGCATTGCGGATGACCGCTCTGCTGCCGATATCCTCGTCCTGAGAGTCGATTTTGCGGGAGAATTCTCCGTCATCCGCCTGCTGCGATTTCGATGCCGTTCGTTCTGCATCCCGCAGCTCTGCGGGAACCACGCTCCACTCGGCTTTCCGGCAATGCCCGGCCTCGTTGCCGCACCAGCGCACATCGGGACCGCAGACATTCAAAACCGCATTCGGCTGCAATTTGCGCAGTATTGCATAGTAGCGTTCCCAATCGTAAATTTGCTTTTTGCCGTTTTTGCCCTCACCACAGGCACCGTCAAACCAGAAGCAGAAAATGTCTCCGTAGTTTGTTGCAAGCTCAGTCAGCTGGGAAACGAAATAATCATCATACGGTTTCCCCTGCCCATAGCGTGCATCGTGACGATCCCACGGGGAGAGATAGACACCAAACTTGATACCGCCGCGCCGGCAGGCATCCGAGACTTCACGCACAACATCGCCCTGTCCGTTCTTCCATGGGCTGTTCTTGACGCTGTGTTCCGTGTAGGCGCTCGGCCACAGGCAGAAGCCGTCATGGTGCTTGCAGGTCAAAATCAGCGCCTTCATACCGGCACTTTTGACTGCGGCGACCCATTGGTCGGCATCCAGCGCATCGGGGTTGAACAGCGCCGGACTTTCGGTGCCATCGCCCCACTCGCGGTTCGTGAAGGTATTCATGCCGAAATGGGTAAAGGCGTAAAATTCAAGCTGCTGCCATGCCAGCTGGCGCGGGCTGGGCGTGATAGAGGCCGCATAGCGGACCTGTTCTTCGGGTGTTCTCATTCTATTACCCCTCAATGCTGTACCACTTGATCTCATTGGTATCCAGATGCAGATCGAAGCAGCTGCCGTCGCCGGTGTAAACTGTCGTATCCTGCGGCTCGTAGGTGTTGTTTACCACGCAGTACTTGCCGTTCTTAACGTAGGCGTGCACCTCGACGTTATAATTCGTGCTGAACCACTTGTGCAGGTCGGCTTCATCGTTGGCAGCCCACAGGATGGCGCGGTACAGCACGCGGTTGTTCACGAAGCTGTACGGCAGGCCGCTGATGTAGACGCCGCGGCCTTTGCCGTACTCGTGGGCAGCCATCTGGACTTCCTTGTCACGCTGGATCAGGATGTCGGTGCCCTCCAGTGCAAAGATACTCTTTTTGCCCTCGCCGAAGTCCACGTCGTGGTTGGGGCAGTCGGCCAGGATGAAGTGGTCACGGTGCTCGTCCCAGTTGTACTTGTCGTAGTTGAGGGTGAAGCCTGTTTCCTTCTCCACGCCAAGCGGCGCGGCCAGCTGCAAATACCGGCCCTGATACTGGTGACCGCCCGGTTCACCGACACCGATCAGGCCGCCGCCGCGATGGACAAAGCCCTTGACGGCAGCGGAAACATCGGGGTCCTCCCAGACTTTGCCGCCGGTGTGGGCGGTGTCGCCGTCGCCGACGTTGATAAGGACGTCGATGCCGTCCAGCACCTTCGGGTCGGCCTTGATGTCGTCAAAGCTGATGAACTTCACGTCAAACGGTGCGCCGGACAGGGCTTCAATCACACCCGCATAGCTGTAGTTCTGCTTCTGGTACAGTGCATGGTGGACCATGTGGCAGCCCCAGGCGCGCTGTTGCCCCCAGCTGTTCAGCACAGCCACGGTCTTGACGCAGTAGGGGGTGGTACCCTTGATGTTCTCGTACAGCTCGCGGAACTCGTTGCAGACGCTCTCGACATAGTCGAGGAACTCCGGGAACTCGCAGGCTAATTTCAGGTAGCCGCCGTAGCCGATGCGGTCAATGGGCTTGCGCAGGATGGCGCGGCGTGCGGTGACCCAGTTCTCCTTGGCCTCGCGCACAGGGTCGCCGCCCTCGTGGAAGGTATCGGGGAAGAAGTAGGGCAGGAATCGTCCCTCGGTGTACTTGACGCCGGGGATGTCGGAAATCAGGCGCAAGGTGCTGCCGTTGCCGACACTGCCGACAATGGCATCCACGCCGGACTGCTGGAACTCGGGCATGAACGGCTCGCAGCCGATCCAGTGGTCGCCCAGGAACATCATGGCCTCTTTGCCGTAGGCGTGGACGATGTCGGTCATTTCCTTCATCAGCCCGGCGACCTCGCGGCGCTGGAACGCCTGGAAGTCCTTGTACTCCTTGGTGGGCACGCGGTACTGGTTGTTGTAGTAGCCCTGATCAATGATAAACTCCGGGCGGAATTTGTAGCCGACTTCTTTCTCAAACTGCTCCAAAATATAGGGAGAAACGGACGCTGAGTAGCCGTACCAGTCCACGTACTTTTCCCGGCGCAGCTCGTCAAATACCAGCGTGAACAGGTGGAAGAAGGTCGTAAAGCGCACAACGTTGACATAGGGGTGGCTTTCGAGATACTCGCGCAGGCGGCGCATTGTGTAGGCGTGGGTCTTGGGCTGGCGCACATCGAACGGAATTTGATGTTCGACATCCTTCCAGTCGTTGATGACCGAGTTGTACATGTGCACGGGATCCCAGATCAGGTACGCCAAAAAGCTGACCGTGTACTCGTGGTAGGCGGCGGGGGCGTCGATGACAACGCTCTCGGTTGCTGCGTCATAATGCCATGCAGCGGCATCCAACGGCTCGCCCGTCGTGCGGTCGATGACCTCCCACCAGCGGGCAATGTCGTCGTGGTCGTTGACCTTCATCAGTTCGCGGCTGATGCCCGTCATTAGGGGGATAGTCAGCGCACCGTCCGCAGCGGTATAGAACGGGGTCATAATGTAGCACTGCTGCGTTTCATCGGGGTTTGCCTTAGCCCAAGCGTTGTCCTTGCGGGTGGTGTAATAGGTGGCGTAGATCTTGGCGCCGGTGTCCTTCAGCTCCTGCGGGAATTCGGTGCCGTCGCAGTCGCGGATGGCATCCGCGCCCCAGCGCTTGAGCAGGGCGAGGGTTTCGGGTACTGCGTCCATATCGGTGGGAATCGTTACACGACCTTTGGTATTCATTTCTTGTTTTCCTCCGTCCATTGGTAAGATTGAGTTTGTCCGGCCTGCAAGGTGACCCAGCAATGCGTGTTGCAAAGATACCAGCTTCCGTCCTGTGTTGCTTTTACGGTAAGGCTGTGCTTGCCGTCTGCTGTCCGCTGATAAGAAATCAGCAGACCATTTTCTGCCCGCAAATTCTGAAATGCAACAGGTTCATTTTTCCAGCCCTGCGGGCAGGCCGGTAAAACCTCGATATGATTCTTTTCGGAACGCAACAGCATTTTCTGTACTGCGTGTGCCGCCAGAAAATCCGCTTCCAGCGTAAAGGGGCGATAGTGGAAATCACAAACGCCGCTGTTTTTGTAGTCGCCGTTCAAATGGAATCCGTTCCGGCTCAGGAAATGCTCTGCGAAGCGGTGCAGCTCATACAAAGTACCATTTCCATTGCTGCGGGCAATCTGCAAAAGTGCCATCCAACCGAAGGAAAACCCTACCCACTGCCCGCTGCCGAGGTGTACAAGGTGATCTACTGTTGCATCTATTACGCTTCGATCCTGCGGGTTTTCATAGCGCAGCATACACAGCGGTTCGATTGCCATAGCGTGGGAAAAATGGCGGTGCGTTTCCTGCAAGGTTTCATCAGGTGAAAGCATCAGCCCGGTTTCTGTATCTACGCTCAACGGAGCAAGTTTGGCCTCCATTGCATGCCAATAGCCGCGGGGGTTGCCAAGCTGGTACTCGATCTGTACCAGAGTGTGGAACAGATAGTGCAGCAGCGCCAGATCGTAGTTGCTGTTAGGAGTCAGCCATGAGGCTGCCTCATCATCGTGAATTTCCGGTGAGGACGAGACCGGTAAAACCAGCTTTCCGTCCGGGCCTTCTTGGAGGAGTTCTTCCAGGCAGGCTGCCGTGGCGGTAAAGTAAGGCTCCACGCGGGTACGCAGAAACTCTTTATCCCCCGTCAGGCGGTAGTATTCATAAAACATCTGGCAGAGCCAGATTTGATTGGTCGGTGACAGTGAATACATCGGCCAGCCGCCGAGCGCTCCGCCGTCAATGTCCATGACACTGGGCAGGCACTCCCCTGCTGTGCCGTAAAATGCACGGGCAAACTTTGCCGCCTGCGGGCGCAGCGACCAGAGATAGTCGAGAAACACCTTTCCCTGCTCCGGGTGGTTGGCAGTCAGATAGTGGCAGTAGGTGAATTGGGTGTTGAGGTCGTTGTGGTAATCGCCTTTCCACGGTGGGAGCCGGTCGTCATCCGCACACCATACACCTTGCAGCGGCATCGGGGCATTGCCCGGCTCGGAACCCGCTGCCAAAAAGTAATTGGCGCGGTACCAAAGCTGTTCGAGTGTTTCATCCGGCAGCTGCAAACTGCTTTTGCCCCAGTATTGCTGCCACCAGCGTTTATGCTGTTGCAGCAACTTCTCGGCGCCCATATCTTCTGCTGCACATAGTTCCAGCTTCGCCAGTTGGCTTGCTTTTTCTACGCTCTCTGCCTGCACAGCGGTATAATACAGCGTTGCACCACATTTTTTACAGAGCAGCGAATAGGCAGTCCGATCATCGACCTTTTGGGAAAAGCCAATCATGCCGTCCTCCGTTTCGAGGTTGGCATCCGGCAGGGCGAGCTGCTGCAAGCTGCCGGGAGACACGCTGTTGCCTGCTTCGGCTGCCTGCGTGCCATTCCCGAAAGAGGGGCGCTCCACCGTGAGCGTTGCATCTCGGTACGCCTCCGGCAGCATCAGTACCCCAACAGGCCGCCCCATACAGAGGAAGGCGCGCAGAATGGGGGTACCGTTTTGCGAAAAGGATGCCACCGCCGTGCCCAAATCAAGACTTGCCTGATAGCTGCCCTGCGGCAGTCCATCCAAGAACAAGTGTCCCGCGGGGATTTTTGTAGGTGTCGGGCGGGCATAGGGCGTATCAAAGATACGGCGTGTTTCTGCCACATCGCCTTTCCGTGCAAGCTCTACCAGTTTTGCATAGGTAAATTCTTTATCGAGTTTTTCCTCCGGGCGGCGACGCAGCCACAGTCCGGCAATGTCCACGGAAATGCGCAGGTGCTCCATCGGCCCCCAAAAAAGAGAACCGAGTATGCCGTTCCCCAGTGGAATTGCTTCATCCCAGCGGGGTATTGGGCCGGTCAAATTGATGTTGCAATGTTTCGGGGGCAGCATATCGGTTCTCCTAACCTATTCGATTTTGTTTAGCCCTTAACGCCGCCGACACTCAAGCCCTGCACGAGCTGCTTCTGGCCAACGATGAAGAGGATGACAGTGGGAATCAGTGCCAGCACGAGGGCTGCGAACAGCGCGCCCCAGTCGGTAGCGTAGCGCTGGATCTCATACAGGTTGGCAAGGCCGACAGGCAGCGTAGCCTTGGTCGGATCGGTAACCATAACGAGAGCCACCGGGTACTCGTTCCATGCTGCCATAGCGGAGATCATGCAGACCGTCACGATGCCGGGTTTGCACATAGGAATGATAATGCTCGTCAGAATGCGGAACGGACCGCAGCCATCGATCATGGCAGCTTCCTCGTAATCGCGCGGGATGCTGCGAAGGAAGCCGGTCAACAGGAAGATTGCGAACGGGAACTGCATGGTTGCATACAGCACACCCAGCGCCGTCAGGCTGTTGAGCAGGTTCAGCTTGTTCATCTGCAAGAACAGCGGGATCATAATATAAGTAGCCTGAATGAAGATGGCCGCCATGTAGATGTTCAAAATCAACTTCGCACCGGGGAACTTATACCGCACAAGGCAGTAGGAACACGGCACAACGCAGACCACAATAATGACCAGCGTTTCCAGCACGACATAAATCGAGTTGCCGATGTTGGCAGCAAGGTTAGATTTTTCATAAGCGCGGACGTAGTTATCCCATGCAAGTCCCTGCGGCCATGCAAAGGGGTCCGTCAGAAACTCTGTGCTGGTTTTGAACGAAGAAACGACGTTCCACGCCAGAGGGTACAGCATGATAATGGCAACCAAAATCAGGAACAGGCGCGTCACCCACTTGATGACCTTTGCTCTGATTTTGCTTTTTTCATTTTGTGTCATATTACTGACCTCCTTCGGAAGCATCGGTCAATTTGCGGGACAGCATGGACAGCGCCACGGAGATGGCGAGCGTAAAGACCGTGATGGCCATGGCATAGCCAAAGTTGCCGTTGACAAAGCCCTGCGTGTACATATATTGCAGCAGAACGCTGGATGCACCGTTAGGACCGCCGCCAGTCATGACCTGCGAAAGCACAAAACTCAGGTTGATGGTGCCGGAAAGTGCCAGAACAAAGGTGATGCCGATAATATCTTTCATCAGAGGCATCGTAATACTGATGAGCTTGCGCCATGCGCTGGCACCGTCCAGCGTTGCGGACTCGTAGATTTCCGGCGAAATGCCGTCCATAGCCGCGATGTGCATGACCATGTAGTAACCGGCAGCCTGCCACAGCAGCGTGAACGCGATGCACCAAAGCGCAGTCTTGCTGTCGCCCAGCCAGGAACGCTGCAAGCTCTCCAGCCCGACAGCACCAAGAATCTTATTGACGATGCCCACATTCGGGTGGAACACAAAACTCCATATAATACCTACAACGGTCAGAGAAACGATGTTCGGGAAATAGAAAAGCGTGCGATACAAGACCATTTCTTTCAGCTTGCACTGGTTCAAAACGAATGCCAGCACCAGACTACAGAAAATTGTGATAACGGGAACAACCGCCATCAGCTTTGCTGTGTTTATAAGTGCTTGAATGAAAGATTTGTCGTGGAACATATAGATATAGTTATCCAGTCCCACAAATTTGTTGTTAAGCCCCAGAGAGGTCGCATTGGTAAAAGAAAGATATAATGCCTGCGCCGTAGGCCAGATCGTGAACATAAGAGTTAGGATCACGGCAGGCAGAACGCTGATGCAGATAAACAGTATGGGAAGTGGCTGCGCCTTTTTTTGGCGATTTTGGCGGTTTTTCAAACAAGTTTCCCCCTTAAAAAGAACCCTGCCAAGTTCGCATGGCGTTTACTCGGCAGGGCCAATCTTATTTTGGTTAGTGGAAATTCAGCAATTCAGCTTACTTGGAAGCAGCAATCTCCTCGAAAGCAGCCTCGATGCCGTCACGCCACTGCTCGGCAGTCATGTCACCATTCATAACGTCACTGGCAACATTGAAGACGGAATCAGCGATAACGACCTTGCTGGTGTCGGGCATTGCATCCCAACCGAAGACCATGAACGTGCCTTCCTGGTAGATGTCGTTCATGTTGTAGACGCCATCGGTAACGATGCCCTTGACCATCTCGTTGGCCTTCTTCAGAGCGTAGATGCCGTTGGCTTTTTCTGCGAACAGCTTAACGGAATCCTCAGTGTACAGGAAGCGCAGGAACTCTTTTGCCAGTTCGGGGTTCTTGGCGTTGGCAGGAATCTCAAACTGCTCAACGGAGCTCATAACATAGCGGGTTTCGCCGTCATCCAGAACGGGTGCGCAGGTCAGACCAAACTCAAAGCCGTCAGCACGGGGAGCATCGGCCATTTCGCCTTCCATCCAGTTGCCGTTGGGGATGAACAGAGCCTTGTTCATCATCATGTCAGTCTGGCTCTGGGTATGGTTCAGAGCAACGGTGCCATCCATCAGGTAGCCATCGCTGCCGATCTTTGCCATGTTCTGGAAGACCTTGAGGGCCTCATCAGAGCTGAGGGAGCCGGGCGTGTAGGAGGCGACTGCCTTCATGTTGTCGATGCCGGTGGCAGAAGCCAGCGCGGGCCACAGCATACTCTCAAGGTAGCCGGGGTAGATGCCCTGATAGGTAAACAGCGCGATACCCTTTTCCTTGGCCTTGTCGCCCAGTTCAAAGAAGTCATCCCAGGTCACAGGTGTTTCCCAGCCGTTCTCTTCGAACAGGGTCTTGTTGTAAACCAGACCCATCGGGCTGGCATCAAACGGAGCAATGTAGATCTTGCCGTCGCCGTAAGGAGAGCACTTGGCGGAATCCAGCAGGCCATCGATGACCTGATCTTTCAGCGGGGTGTCATCATCAATGCCGCCCTCCTCAAAGACATCGGACAGATCCATCAGTGCATGTTCCTTAACCATGGAGGAAATCAGGCCGGTGGAGTCGTTGTCGTTCATCGAGATGAAGTCGGGAACATTGCCTGCCACGATCTGCGGGCGGATGATGTCGCCGATCTTCGGGCTGATCTGCATATTGACAGTAACGCCGGGATAAGCGGCCTCAAAGCGTTTGATGATTTCGTCCCAGTACTCGGAACCGTAGCCGCCCTCGAACACCGCGATGTTCAGTTCATTGTTCTCAAAGGTCTTCGCACCGGTAGAGGCTTCGCTGGTAGCGGCGGATGTTGCTTCGGAAGAGACGGCCTCGCTGGATGCTGCTGCGCTGGAAGATGCTGCGCCGCCGCAGCCTGCCAGACAGGTAGCTGCCATTGCAGTGGCAAGCATCATGCTGATTGCTTTTTTCATGGTTTTCCTCCTAAAAATTATTCCTTCTTTGTTTGGGATGCGGCTCATCTGCCGTTCCCTGATTGCACTCTTATTATATCGGGCAAGCCGGATTTGATAAATGTATTCTCTTTACTTAAAGATGGATTTTATTGACTTTTTCTGTCGTTGCCCTTATAATTCAGGTAATGTATGGATAGATTGTAGTCACTTTGCACAAACGGAGGCCTATATATGTCACTAAATGCACAAAAAACGCGTGAGCTTTCCCCCAATGTGTTGCGGCGAATCAAACTTCGCACCCGTCTGTTTGTGACATTTTTGATTATTTCTCTTGTTCCCGTCATCACGATTGGTATTTTTTTCTTACCAAGCATACACCCAATCCATGAACAAAAAGGTTAAACAGGCTGCCTTACAATCTATCGAACTACTCAACAATAATATGTCTACCCAGCTTGGCATTTATAGCGACTACATGGGTTCCATCTCCGTATCTGATACTGTACAGAATGGTGCCGCATCTGTCAATAATGGGCACCCCCTTACGAGTGATATTGTGAACGGTATTGGTGAAATGATCGTCACAATTCCTTTTCAGAGCACACACCTTAAAAACATCCGCGTCGTTTCCAATGACCGCACCGTCATCTACGATTTGGGCTATGACGATATTACACCCCAGCG
>ENA-OQDA01000548-OQDA01000548.1-human-gut-metagenome-genome-assembly--contig:-NODE-548-length-15214-cov-3.793332_pt1 | contig 15214 bp, 14 predicted proteins | sample MGYA00242771_ERZ504603 | MGnify/ENA primary metagenome ERZ504603 (study PRJEB26092, sample SAMD00036328) | human gut metagenome | host: Homo sapiens | study: EMG produced TPA metagenomics assembly of...
AATATCCAACTTCACCTACCAGTGAATATGCTGCAGTAATGACATTTACACGTTCTTCAGAAACATCATCCCCGACACTCTGACGTACAAATCCTTTCGCATCTGTAACGATCGCACAGAGCAGCTTGCAATCTGTTTCTACATATTTCTTAAGTACTGTCCTATTTTCCTGAGAAATATTATTCTGTTTAATATAATGGTTAATGTGATAGTTTCCATAAGAAACATGTGTAATGCTTTCTTTATCACGGACAACCGGATTCATCTCAGCAAAGATCTTTGCCAGTTCATCCTTCGCTGATGAATCAAGAGTGAACTCCGTGTTTCCTTCCTGGCTCTGCTCATAAACATAGATTGCCAGGATATCCTGCCAGTTACGCACGAGCAGAGAATCTGCTGAAGTCGTCAGGCCGTCAGCCCTGCTGTCGCTAGCGTCTGTCAGTTTGTTTTTTTCTTTATATTCTTTTTCAATTTCATCCATCACAGAAGAAAAATCATCAGAAAAAGAAAGCTGATAATTATTTTTCAGACTGTCCAGATAAAATTCTTTGCCTGCATGAAGGTTCGACACATAATAAACCGGTGTTCCTGTCTTGCCTGTAACATTTCCACTTCCATCAGAAATATCTGTTGCATTCCCCGCATCCTTCTGATTCTTCTGCAATTCTGCAATCTTGCTTTCAAAACCAACAAGAAGATCGTAATTTGTAACAAACTTCTTCTGGTCTTCCGGCAGGCTGTCATATTCTGCTCTGAGTTCTTTTACCTTTGCCGCATGATTTACTGTAAGTGTCTCCTTCGCAAGTGCATTAATCTTTGCTACCAGATTCTTTGCAGCTTCAGATTCTGTTACATTTGTCGGTGCCGGACTCGGTGTTGCAGTTGGATCCGACGGTGTCACAGTCGGATCCGGTGTTGCAGTTGGATCCGATGGCGTCACAGTCGGTGCCGGACTCGGTGTTGCAGTTGGGTCCGATGGCGTCACAGTCGGCTCCGGTGTCGGCGTATCTGGTTCCGGTGTTGGTGTATCCGGTTCTGGCGTCGGCGTATCTGGCTCCGGTGCCGGTGTGTCCGGTTCTGGTGCCGGTGTGTTCGGTTCCGGTGCCGGTGTATCACTTCCATCAGAGATTACCTCACCACTTCCATCGCCCAAATCGCTTGCAGTTTCTATATGCTCATCCGCAGCCATGACTGACATCGGACTGGTTAAAACCATTGTAGATAAAATTGTTACACATAAACTTCTGGTCAGATATTTGTTCTTCATTCTGGTAAAATTGCTCCCTTCTGTCAAGAACATATCTTTATTCCCCTTATAAAGGTATGTTTCTCACTGCTAACTTACTTACACAATAACTGTGGTTAGTTTAGCATAAATTTCCATAAAAATCAACCGCCGGGATAAATACCCCGACGGTTTCTGGATAAAATTCACATTCTTTTCATATTTACATAACTGCATAAGCATAATCTGCTATGCCATTCTTCCGGCATAACTGAAACAGTCCCTGAAATACCTGATAGCACACAGTGAGGATATAATGAATATCATCATCTATATTTCTCTTACAGTTCAGATATCTCCTGTGATGTTCCTTAATCCTTCACGTTCGTATAAAGACCTTGTATATATTGTACGCCGGAGGACAATAGCCATTTCTTTTTTGAAAAGGACATGCCGGCATATAACTTGTTTTCCGGTGCCTGTTACTGACAGGATGTTCCATGTGCAGATAACTGTAGTTGGCATCGGCCGACCATGTTTTTGATATACTGTATGCCATTTGCATTTCAAGTCCGGCATTCTTGATTTTGCCCGTATTTACGTTCATCATGCGGTGGTCTATGGAAGCCGTGGTAATCATGTTTTTACCGTTGATGTAGAAAAGGTTGAAGCCATAGGACAGGCGATTGTCAAACAACCGTTGGTTGAATGCAAGTTCATAGTTCCACATGCTTTCTGCTTTCAAATCCGGATTGGCTGTTCCCCACATGAACATTTCGCGGATGAGCGGATAACGGAAACCTTTGCTGGCTGTAAGTTTGATTTCAGCGTTTCTCGGAAATTTGAAAAGGCTAGGCCGGTTTGCGGAATCCATTCGGTTCCCGCCTGACTATGGTGGTCTATGCGGAGGCCGGCATTCCACGTCATCCACGAGCCGATTCTCTGGCGAAAGTCTATATAACCGGCGATTTCATTCTGTTGCTTGTCTACGATGTCCTTACGTTCTCCTTTTTGTGGACCTTCTACGAACTTATTCCATGCTTCTCCGCCAAAGTGGTACCAGTCTATTCCGGCGGTCAGCAGGTTGCCTCGGAAAAGCTGTGCATTTTGATACCACGAGACCCCCATCATATTGTCACGGGAGTGGAAACGGTAAGGCAATGGGCTTTCTCCTTCGCTCGGGGCATAGCCGTCATTGATTTTATGACGTCCCCAGTTGTAGAAGAAACTCAATCTCCCGGAAGTCTTTTCGTAATGGTTCTCCAAAGTAAAAGACGTCATTCCCCGCGTGATGTTTTGGTCGGCATCCAGTAACGGTTGGCTGACCTCACCCGGTTGTGAAGCATTAAAGTGGGTGATGTTCACGTCCGCTTCGGCTTTCCACTTTGAGGACAGCTCATATCCGAGTTTGGCATACCCGCCATATTGCTCGAAACCCATGTCTGTGCGGTGCCCGTCGGTACGATTGTACGAACCGCTGACGATGCTGGTGAATCGTCCTTTACGGATACGGTTGGTGGCTTCCGTTTGGAGCGTGTTGTATGAACCGTAACCGACGTGGGCATGGGTACTTATGCCTTCTGTCTGCATTTTCCTGGTGATGATATTAATAACTCCTCCCATCGCATTTGAACCGTATAAAACAGAAGCCGGACCACGCAGTACCTCCACCTTCTCGGCCATTAAGGCCTGATAGGCATCGGCTATGGGATGACCCATAAGCCCCATGTACTGAGGATGTCCGTCTATCAAGACCATCAGCCTGCCGGAACTTCCGCTGATGCCTCTCAAATTTATTTCTCCGGCAGCTCCGCCTGATACACCGTATCCCATGATTCCGCGTGAGGATACGAAAAGCCCCGGGACTTGTTCCGTCAGTATCGGAAGCAGCGAGGGCGTATTGGCCTGTTCTATTTGTTTACGGTCTATGACGGAAACCGTTGCAGAGAGTTGTGCGGCATCGGTCTCGTTGCGCGTGCCTGTCACTACGACTTCGTCCAAAGAGCGGTCCTTTGGGGCGTGCCGTTCCATTTGTGCAGCCGCGAATGGGAATATAGCATTCCTCCGGCCAATAGGGATATGGCGAATGGTCTTTTCATGACTTTTTAATTTTTTAGTATGAGGCAAAGTTAACCGAACCTGTTGAATAATGTGTTACCTCGGTTACGGATAGGACAACCATTTTTACTTGTGGGGTATGGTTTTGTTGTTTTATTGAGGGGCGTATATATCCGGAGCGGATGGTCGTGGACGCATATACGTTCTTACCAATCTTATTGCTTGAATCCCGTTGCTTTTTAAATAGGTATTGGCTTTGCTGAAGTGCTTGCAGCCTAAGAAGCCATGTTCTGCGGAACGCGGAGAGGGGTGCGCGGCCTCCAATATCAGGTGTTTTTTCCCGTCAATCAGGTTCTTTTTGGCTTTTGCATAGTTTCCCCATAGCATGAAAACCAGATGTTCCCGTTCCTCGCTGAGCTTACGGATGACGGCATCGGTGAACGTTTCCCATCCTACGTTGCGGTGGGAGCCGGTTTCGTACGCCCTTACCGTCAGTACGGAGTTCAAGGAGAACACGCCCTGTGCGACCCAACGGTCTAAATTGCCGGAAGCCGGGACGGGTTTTCCTAAATCCTGATGGATTTCCTGAAAGATGTTGGCCAAAGAGCCAGGGACGGGTGTTCCGTCCGGGACGGAAAAGCAGATGCCATAATATTGCCCGGGAGTGGGGTAAGGGTCTTGCCCGAGTATGACAACCTTCACCTTGTCAAAAGGACAGACATTAAAAATGTAAAAGATACGGGAGCCCGGAGGCAGCACATGGGCATGGGCATATTCGTTCCGCACGAAAGCGGTGAGTCTTTCGAAATAAGGTTTGTCAAACTCTTCCTGCAAGCGCAGCCGCCAGCTTTCTTCAATTTTCACTTTCATGGTATGATGTGAGTTGGATTCTCTGTTTGCAAAGATAGTGAAAGGCGAGTGCAGAGACAAACGAAAAACAAAGTTTTTCAAGTTTGGCTATGCCGAGCCGCCTCCTATCTTCGTGTAACAAAGATAAATCCAAGGCGAATGCAGAGACAAACGAAAAACAAAGTTTTTCAAAGTTTGACTATGCCGAGCCGCCTCCTGTCTTTCGTGTTAACAAATAATAGCGATAAGCAAAAATGTGTGCTTTTTTTCGGGTTTGTTTTTTTAAAAGAATAAAAATGATTCCCCGCCTTTTGCCGACGTGCCCTTTTTTCGTTAAATTAGAAGAATGAAACGGTTGTTTCGTTTTTTTTGTGTGACCCTAAAATAGAATATGTATGAAGCAAAAGAATAAGGCGGTTACCCTGCATGAGGTCAGACTGTTATTCGAAAATAAATTTCCAGAATTGCTCGCCGGGGCTGTAGACAGTCCGGACGAGGCCTCTTTCCGGCAAAAGATAGACGCTTATTTGTCGGATGCGTCGTGGAATGCGGAAGGGGTACGGGTGGTAAGGCGTTTGTTGGAGTATGACGGCAGGGTCGTTCATGAACTTTCGGTCGGGGAGGACGTGAAGGTGGAGACCCTTGCCTTGTTGTGGCGTTTCTTGTCCGGGCGTATAGGGGAAGATGAGATTTCTCCGGATTTTGCACTCGAGTTGTACCACCAGTTTTCCAGGTTGCATGCCGCCCCCTCCGGCGTGCCGGAGAAAGAGGATGTGCTCCGGTGGATGCGCCGTTGGCCGGACGGACTGAATGAACAGGTGAGGGCCATCCGTGAGGCGAACAAAGAGAGGATTATGGCGTTGTTGGTTCGGAAGATAGAACATCGTCCGGCTTCTTCCGGACGCTATGTGTTCCCGGAAGGGTGCAACGAGGCGGAAAGCATCGGATGGGTGCGCCGGTGGTGGGGCGAAGCCCGTTTCCATTTGTCCATGGCCGTAAAGAGCGCCGCCGAGCTGAACCGGATGCTGGACGGCACGCTTTCCGGCGAGACCCTGCGCATTTACCAACAGGCGCAGGAAAAGGGATTCCCGTTTTGTCACGCCTTATTACCTCTCCTTGTTGAACCCTACCGGGAAAGGCTACGACGACGCGGCCATCCGCAGCTATGTCATTTATTCGTCCCGCTTGGTCGAGACGTTCGGCGGCATCCGCGCATGGGAACGTGAGGACATCGTCGAGGAAGGCAAACCGAACGTGGCCGGCTGGCTGCTGCCCGACGGGCATAACATCCACCGCCGTTATCCCGAAGTGGCCATCTTAATCCCCGACACGATGGGGCGCGCTTGCGGAGGCTTGTGCGCTTCCTGCCAACGGATGTACGACTTCCAAAGCCGGAGGCTGAACTTCGAGCTGGAGAAATTGAAGCCGAAAGAAAATTGGAACACCCGCCTGCGGAAGCTGATGGACTATTTCGAACACGACACGCAGATACGCGACATCCTGATAACGGGAGGAGACGCGCTGATGAGCCGCAATGCCACGTTGCGCAACATCCTGGATGCCGTCTGCAAGATGGCCGTCCGCAAACGGCAGGCTAACCTGTCCCGTTCCGACGGAGAGAAGTATGCGGAATTGCAACGTGTCCGTCTGGGGACGCGCTTGCCGGTGTACTTGCCGATGCGTGTGGACGACGAACTGTTGGACATCCTGCGAGATTTCAGGCAGAAAGCCGCAGAGGCGGGCATCACCCAACTTTTCGTGCAGACGCATTTCCAGTCACCTTTGGAGGTCACGCCCGAGTCGCGGGAGGCCATCCGGAGGATACTGTCTACCGGATGGGCGGTCACGAACCAGTTGGTCTACAACGTGGCGGCTTCGCGCCGGGGGCATACGGCAAAACTGCGGAAGGTGCTGAACAGCCTGGGCGTGATTTGTTATTACACGTTCACCGTGAAAGGCTTTGAGGAGAATTATGAGGTCTTTGCCCCGAATGCCCGTTCCTTGCAGGAAAGTGCCGAGGAGAAAGCATGGGGGCGTCTGGCACCTGAGGCTGAGCACGACTTTCTGGAAAGCCTGGACGGTGCACCGAACAAGGCTGTGGCCGTCCGGCAGTTTTGTGCCGCGCATGACGTGCCTTTCCTGGCTACGGATCGTAGTGTGCTCAATCTGCCCGGTATCGGCAAAAGTATGTCTTTCGCTTTGGTGGGAGTGGACGCCAAGGGACGCCGCATCTTACGGTTCGACCATGACCGCACCCGTAGGCACAGCCCGATAATCGACCGTGTCCACGAAGTGTATATCCGGGAGAACAAGCCGGTCTACCGTTACTTGTTGCAGTTGCAGGACATGGGAGAAGATATGGGTGAGTATGAAACGCTTTGGGCATATACCGAAGGCGAGACCGAGCGTCGCTTCCCGATTTTTTTGAATATCCGGTTCCGGATTTCAGCGTGACGAGCTGTTATACGAATCTGGATGTGGGGGAAGGCGAAGTCCGGGACCTACGGTCTGACTGGTAAGTAGCCTCATTTTGTCCGAATCTTTTGCTTTTTCGCGTGTGGATGTCTAACTTGTTGTAAATCTGCACGAAAGATACTGCGAAATCAATCTCCGTAGATTTGAAAATCAATCTCAGCCGAACGATTTTTCGTTCGGCTGAGATTGATTTCTCGTTCTGCGCCAAATGATTTTGCAGCCTCCTGAGACCCCGTTTTGTCCGACTTTAATACTTTGGCTTCGTGCCTGTAAACAAGCGTCCATGCCTCTTCGCCTTCGTAATCGGAAGGGCGAAAGGGCATGGACGCTTGATATGTTGCCGGATAGGCCGGAGCCGTCGGTTTACAAATCCTTAATCTCGTCCAGGTTATGCTGGATGTCTTCGTCTTTCAGTTCGTAGTTGGTCAGGTTTCCGGCCAGGTACTGGTCGTAAGCGGCCATATCTATGAGGCCGTGTCCGGACAGGTTGAACAGGATGACTTTTTCTTCCCTGCTCTCCTTGCACGCCTTGGCTTCGTTGATGGCGGCAGCGATGGCATGACAGGATTCCGGTGCCGGAATGATGCCTTCGGCCTTGGCGAACAGGCAGCCCGCGTCGAAGGATTCCAGTTGCTGGATGTCGGTGGCCTCCATCAGTCCGTCTTTCAGGAGTTGGGAGACGATGACGCCCGCGCCGTGGTAACGCAGTCCGCCCGCATGGATGTTGGCCGGAGCGAAGTTGTGTCCCAAGGTGAACATCGGCAGGAGGGGAGTGTAGCCCGCTTCGTCTCCGAAGTCGTATTGGAAATGCCCGCGCGTCAGTTTCGGGCACGATGCCGGTTCGGCTGCGATGTAACGTGTCTTTTTCCCTTCCTTGATGCTATGGCGCATGAACGGGAAACAGATGCCGCCGAAGTTGGAACCGCCGCCGAAACAGCCGATGATGATGTCCGGATATTCACCCGCCATTTCCATCTGTTTCTCGGCTTCCAGGCCGATGATGGTCTGATGCAGGGTGACGTGGCTCAATACCGACCCGAGCGTGTATTTGCAGTTCGGGGTCGTGCGTGCCAGTTCGATGGCTTCCGAGATGGCCGTACCCAAAGAACCTTGATAGTTCGGGTTCTTGGTCAGGATGTCCTTGCCCGCACGGGTGGACATGGAGGGAGAAGCGGTGACTTGCGCGCCGAACGTCTGCATGATGCTGCGGCGGTAGGGCTTTTGCTCGTAACTGATTTTGACTTGGTAGACAGCCGCTTCCAGCCCGAACACCTTGGCGGCGTAGGAGAGGGCTGCTCCCCATTGGCCCGCGCCGGTTTCTGTCGTTACGTTCGTCACGCCCTCCTTCTTGCAGTAGTAAGCTTGTGCCAATGCCGAGTTCAGCTTGTGCGAGCCGATGGGGCTGACGCTTTCGTTCTTGAAGTATATATGGGCCGGTGTCCCCAAAGCCTTTTCCAATCCGTAGGCTCTTACGAGCGGTGTGCTCCGGTAGTATTTGTACATTTCGCGCACTTCCTCAGGAATCTCTATCCACGCGTCCGTCTGGTTCAGTTCCTGACGGCTCAGTTCTTCCGCAAAAATCGGATACAGGTCTTCCGGTTTCAACGGCTGCTTGGTAGCCGGATTGAGTGGCGGCATGGGTTTGTTCACCATGTCGGCCTGAATGTTATACCAATAACGAGGGATGTCCTCTTCTGCCAGGAAATATCTTTTTTTCTTTTCCATAATGCTTATTGTGTTTGATGTGTTTATTGAATTTCTTGTTCTTTAGTTGCAAACTTACGGAAAAAGTTTGGAATATATGACGATTTGCAGGAAAATATGTAAGACATGCTTGATAAAAGTACCGGAGGCGTGGCTGCGGCATACGGTATGGGAGAGGAAAAGGACGGTGTGGACGTATTGCATAAATATGCAGAAGGGAACGGGCGCTTTAGTTTGTTTTTCTTTTGATAATAAGTGGAATATGATTTGTTTTGAATAAAATGAGAAAATATCTGCATATTATGCAAACGGTGAGGCTTAAAATACATATCTTTGCACCGGAGTAATAAAGGATAGGGATATATGAGGAATAAAGACAGCCGTTTGGAGGCCATTAAGATGGTCGTGTCTGCACAGGATATTTCAAGCCAGGAGGAGTTGTTGCGTGAGTTGAAAAAGGTGGGTTTCAAATTGACTCAGGCTACGCTTTCCCGCGATTTGAAACAACTGAAAGTGGCCAAGGCGACGAATGCCTCCGGCAAATATGTGTATGTATTGCCGGCTTCGCCTCTTTACAGAAGGGTCTCGGACACCCATCTGACCGCCTCTGCCGTACATCAGGCCGGTGCCTTGTCCGTGAAATTTTCAGGCAATCTGGCCGTGGTTCATACCTTGCCCGGCCATGCAAGTCATATCGCATACGATATAGACAACAAGAGGTTTGAAGAAATATTGGGGACATTGGCCGGAGACGATACCATCATACTGGTGTTGGCGGAAGGAGTTTCCTCCGAATTGGCCTTGCGGCGGTTGGCCGAGGTGATTCCCGACATACAATGAATATAACGTAGAAAACGCGAGTAAGCGAGCGCAGACGGAGCTTGCTCCAAGTCTGCCGAGCGGGAGCGATTTATGTAAACAGTATATAGTTTAAGAAAGAAGTGGAATACAACGATGGAATCAGAGTGGTTGTGGCAGATGCCAGCCACGAAAAGTATGTAGATGTTATTCTTGCGACCATAACGGATTCTGCGAAAAAGAGAGGCTCCGGGATAGCTTCCCGTACGCATGAATATCTGGCCACGAAGATGAAGGAACGCAAGGCTGTCATAGCTTTGGCCGGCGAAGGCGATGAAGAAGAATTTGCCGGGTTTTGTTATATCGAAAGTTGGGGAAACAAGGAATATGTGGCCAATTCGGGACTGATTGTCGTAGAGAAGTTCCGGCGTCATCATCTGGCCACCCGCATCAAGCAGACGGCCTTTACGCTTTCGCGCCTGCGGTGGCCTCATGCCAAATTGTTCGGGTTGACGAGCCAGAGTGCCGTGATGAAGATCAATACGGCGTTGGGTTACGTGCCGGTCACTTTTGCCGAGCTGACGGACGACGAGGCTTATTGGAAAGGTTGCGGCACGCCGGAGCATCCGTGTTGCGTCAATTATGACATCCTGCAGCGTACGGGGCGGCGGTATTGCGTGTGTACGGCCATGTTGTATGACCCTGCCGCGCATCCGGACGAGAAACTTCCGGTGGAGCTGCCGGAGGATGTGGTGAAGATGGCCCGTGAGGCGGCTGCAAAAAATCTGCGTTAATTGGTATAGACAAAATAAAAGGAATATTATGGCAAAAAAAGTAGTAGTAGCATTCAGCGGAGGTTTGGACACTTCTTATACGGTGATGTATTTGGCCAAGGAAAAGGGGTACGAAGTGTATGCGGCTTGTGCCAACACGGGCGGTTTCAGCGCCGAGCAACTGAAGGCCAACGAGGAAAATGCTTATAAGTTGGGTGCCAAGGAATACGTCACGTTGGACGTGACGAAGGAGTATTATGAAAAGAGCCTGCGTTACATGATATATGGTAATGTGTTGCGCAACAACTGTTACCCTATTTCGGTGTCGTCCGAGCGTATTTTCCAGGCCATCGCCATCGCACGTTATGCCAACGAGGTGGGAGCCGACGCGATAGCCCATGGCTCGACCGGGGCAGGCAACGACCAGATTCGTTTCGACATGACTTTCCTGGTGATGGCGCCGGGGATGGAGATCATCACACTCACGCGCGACAGCAACCTGAGCCGTCAGGAGGAAGTGGATTATCTGAACCAGCACGGTTATTATGCCGATTTCACGAAGTTGAAGTATTCCTACAACGTAGGTATCTGGGGCACGTCGATTTGTGGCGGAGAGATTCTGGACAGCAATCAGGGATTGCCTGAGAGCGCTTATCTGAAACATCCCACGAAGACGGGGACGGAGCTGTTGAAGCTTGGTTTCAAGAAAGGGGAGATTTGTAGCGTGAACGGCGTGGAGTATGACGACAAAAATCAAGGCCATACAGGAGATAGAAAAGATAGGTGCTGCCTACGCCATCGGCCGCGACTGCCATGTGGGCGACACCATCATCGGTATCAAGGGCCGTGTCGGTTTCGAGGCGGCGGCTCCGATGCTGATTATCAGGTGCGCACCGTTTCTTGGAAAAATACACGCTGAGCAAGTGGCAGCAATATTGGAAGGAGCAGGTGGCCAACTGGTATGGCATGTTCTTGCACGAAAGCCAGTATCTGGAGCCTGTCATGCCGGACATCGAGGCCATGCTGACCAGTTCGCAGCGTAACGTGAACGGTGTGGTGACATTGGAGCTTCGTCCTTACGGCTTCACGACGGTCGGCGTGGATTCTCCGGACGACTTGGTGAAGAACAAGTTCGGCGAGTATGGCGAGACCCAGAAGGGATGGACGGCAGAGGACGCCAAGGGCTTTATCAAAGTGACTTCCACTCCGCTCCGCCTGTATTATGCGAACCATAAGGACGAGGAACGAATCAAGTAAACCATGACGGCGGAAGATAAAAAACTGGAACGTCCCCGTGCGGGACGGATGCTTGCAGGCGTATGTGCCGCGATTGCCGGATATTTCGGGTTGGATGTCACGCTCGTACGTGTCGGTTATGTCTTGTTGACGCTGTTCACCGCCTTTTCCGGTGTAATCGCCTATTTCATTCTGGTTATTGTCATTCCTCAGGAAAAAAACAGATATTTCAAATGATAAGAGTTGGAATCATAGGAGGGGCAGGATATACGGCCGGCGAACTTTGCCGCATCCTGTTGAACCACCCCGAAGCGGAGATAAAGTTTATCAATAGTTCCAGTAACGCCGGAAATAAGATCACCGACGTGCACGAAGGACTGTATGGGGAAACCGATTTGGTGTTTACGGACCAGTTGCCTTTCGACGAGGTGGACGTGATCTTTTTCTGTTTCGGGCATGGCAAGAGCGCGGAGTTCTTGCAGGCTCACGATGTGCCTTCCCGGGTGAAGATCATCGACTTGGCGCAGGATTTCCGTCTGGCGGCCTCGGGCAATGACTACGTGTACGGTCTGCCAGAATTGGACAAGGCGGCCATTGCCGGGGCGCAGCATGTGGCCAATCCCGGTTGTTTTGCCACTTGCATCCAGTTGGGGTTGCTGCCTTTGGCTGCCCACGGCCTGTTGAGTGGCGATGTGTCGGTGAATGCCATCACGGGAAGTACCGGTGCCGGGGTGAAGCCCGGCGCGACCACGCACTTCAGTTGGCGCAACAACAACATGAGCATATACAAGGCTTTCAATCATCAGCATGTGCCGGAAATCTGCCAGTCTCTCCGTGCCTTGCAGCCGGACTTCGGCGGAGCGATAGATTTCATTCCCTATCGCGGCGACTTTGCCCGGGGGATTTTTGCCACCGAGGTGGTCCGTGTGGACGCGTCGGCCGATGCCGGGTATTTTGCCGGGCTTTACAAGGAGTATTACAAGGACGCGGCCTTCACGCATTACGTGGACAAGGCCATCGACATGAAGCAAGTGGTCAATACTAACAAGGCCTTGGTGCACGTGGATAAGTTCGGCGATAAATTGTTGGTCACGGCCACGATAGACAACTTGCTCAAAGGCGCCAGCGGGCAGGCCGTGCAGAACATGAACCTCATGTTCGGGCTGGACGAAACGTCCGGTTTGCGCCTGAAACCGTCCGCATTCTAAACGGGGGCGCGACGGAATGTCATATTTAAGAAAGGAGGAATAAAATGAATCTATTCGACGTATATCCGCTTTTCGATGTGAACATCGTAAAAGGGAAAGGATGCCATGTCTGGGACGACAAGGGGCAGGAGTATCTTGACTTGTATGGCGGCCATGCCGTAATCAGTGTCGGTCACTGCCATCCGCATTATATAGAGAAGCTGACACAGCAACTTGGCCGGTTGGGTTTCTACAGCAATTCCGTGGTCAACAAGTTGCAGGTGGAACTGGCGGAGCGTTTGGGCAAGGCTTGCGGTTATGAGGACTATCAGTTCTTTCTGATTAATTCCGGGGCGGAAGCCAATGAGAATGCGTTGAAGTTGGCCAGTTTCTATAATGGCCGCAAGCGCGTGTTGTCCCTTTCAAAAGCGTTCCACGGGCGTACGTCTTTGGCCGTGGAAGCAACGGACAATCCTAAAATCATAGCTCCTATCAATGCCAACGGGCATGTGACTTACTTGCCTTTGAATGATTTGGACGCTTTCAAGGCGGAGTTGGCCAAAGGCGATGTGTGTGCCGTGATTGTGGAGTGCATTCAAGGGGTCGGAGGTATCCGGTTGGCCACTGCCGAGTTCATGCAAGGCGTGCGGCAGGCATGTGACGAAACGGATACGGTGTTGATTTGCGATGAAATCCAGTGCGGCTACGGCCGTTCGGGCAAGTTCTTCGCCCACCAGCATTTGGGGGTGAAGCCGGACTTGATTACGGTGGCCAAAGGCATCGGCAACGGTTTCCCCATGGGGCGGTGCTGATTTCGCCCAAATTCACTCCGGTGTACGGCCAGTTGGGCACGACTTTCGGTGGAAACCATTTGGCTTGTGCCGCCGCCTTGGCCGTGTTGGACATCATGGAAGAGGAGCATCTGGTGGAAAATGCCGCCAAGGTCGGGAATTTCCTGATGGAAGGCATAAAGGCTTTGCACCTGCCTCATGTGGTGGATGTCAGAGGGCGCGGCCTGATGATAGGCGTGGAGTTGGACGTGCCTTACAAGGAAATCAGGAACAAGTTGCTCTTTGAGGAGCATTGCTTCACGGGATGCAGCGGCACGAACGTGCTGAGGCTCCTGCCGCCGCTTTGTCTGAGTGAGGCGGAAGCGGCTGATTTCTTGAAACGGTTGGAACGTGTAGTGAATAATTAATGAATAATCAAGCGGAGATAAACCGGTCGCAGGCGTATGTCGGAGACCGGTTTGTCTGCTTTTAAGGAGGAGAGTGACAATGAAGATTGCAATTATCGGTGCGGGCAATATGGGAGGAGCCGTTGCCCGTGGTTTGGCAAAGGGAAGCTTGGTCAAGACATCGGATATCACGGTGTCCAATCCCAGTCGGGGTAAGTTGGAGGCGTTGAAGGTTGAGTTTCCGGAGTTGAACATCACTTGTGAGAATTCCCAGGCGGCGGCAGGGGCTGATGTGGTTATATTAGCTGTGAAACCTTGGAAGATACAAGAGGTGATAGAGGAAATCAAAGGTGGTTTGGATTATGACAATCAGGCGATAGCCTCTATGGCAGGTGGGATAGGCACGGCGCAACTTTGTACTTATTTGGATCGTGGTGACGGAGAATACCCCGGAGTGTATTATTTGATACCGAATACGGCCATTGCAGTTATGAGCGGTATGACTTTTATGACTTCCGTTTGCTCCACGCCGGAATTGGATGCCCAAATGCTGGCGATGTTTAAGGAGATGGGTGATGCCATGTTGGTTGAGGAACGCTTGATGGACGCGGGAATGGCTTTGGCTTCCTGTGGCATAGCCTACGTGATGCGTTACATCCGTGCGGCTACCGAAGGTGGTGTGGAATTGGGCTTTTATGCCAAGGATGCGCAGCGCGTCATCATGCAGACCATGAAAGGGGCCGTGGATTTGTTAACGGCCGGAGGCTTGCATCCGGAAATGGAGATTGATAAGGTGACGACTCCCGGAGGCTTGACCATCCGTGGGCTGAATGCGATGGAGGAGGCTGGGTTCACCCAAAGCGTCATTAAAGGATTGAGGGCTTCGGTGAAGAAATAAGGGAAGGAGCGTCTTTATGTCACAACAATATAAACGCATAGCCGTCAAGATAGGAAGTAACGTTCTGACCCGTAAGGACGGGGCTTTGGACGTGACACGCATGTCGGCCTTGGTGGACCAGATTGCCGAACTGCGGGAAAACGGTATCGAAGTCATATTGATTTCTTCCGGTGCCGTGGCCAGCGGGAGAGGCGAGCTGAAAGAGGCCGTCTCGCGCAAGATGGACAGCGTGGACCAACGGCAACTGTTTTCCGCAGTGGGGCAGGCCAAGCTCATCAACCGCTATTACGAACTGTTCCGCGAGCACCGCTTGCCGGTGGGGCAGGTGCTGACGATGAAAGAGAGTTTCAGTACGCGCCGTCATTACCTGAACCAACGGAACTGTATGATGGTGATGTTGGAAAACGGGGTCATCCCGATTGTGAACGAGAATGACACCGTCAGCGTGACGGAGCTGATGTTTACGGATAACGACGAACTGTCCGGCTTGATTGCCACGATGATGGACGTGCAGGCTTTAATCATATTGAGCAATGTGGATGGCATATACAACGGCCTTCCCGGCGAACCGGGCGTGGAGGTCATCCGTGAGGTGGAACCGGAACGGGATTTGCAGGAGTATATCCGTACGGAGAAATCCGGTTTCGGACGCGGCGGGATGATGACCAAATGTTCCATAGCCCGCAAGGTGGCTGACGAAGGCATCGAAGTCATCATTGCCAACGGCAAACGTGACGATGATGCTTACGGACTTGGTTTTTACGCTTCCCGGAACGCCGGGTTGGTGCCAACCCGGTTTTTGGCTCCGCGTGAAAGGTCAATGTGTCGAGCGTG
>ENA-OQDA01000550-OQDA01000550.1-human-gut-metagenome-genome-assembly--contig:-NODE-550-length-15172-cov-2.092655_pt1 | contig 15172 bp, 15 predicted proteins | sample MGYA00242771_ERZ504603 | MGnify/ENA primary metagenome ERZ504603 (study PRJEB26092, sample SAMD00036328) | human gut metagenome | host: Homo sapiens | study: EMG produced TPA metagenomics assembly of...
GCCGGGAACTGCAGGAGGACTACCTGCGCTTCGTGCGGAACCTAAGCTCCAAAGAAGCGGTATCCCGTCCGGTTTTTCCTCATTTTTGAGTACGAGCCGTTTAATGTAAACCGCAAGGTAGAGGAACGGGAAATCTTGGAAGCGCTGGAGACAGCCTCCCAGACGGCCAAAACCTTTCTGTATCAGTGCGGCAATGAAGTGACGGACCATGAAAATCCGGATGAGTTCGCAACCGATGTCCTCTACACCCTTTTGAACCGTTCCCTCAGCGCCACGGTTCCTTTACTGGAGCGCATCCGTTCGGTCTTATCCCGATATGAAGACCGTCCGGAGGCGGCGGACCATATCTCCATCAACGAGTTTCTGGCACCGGAGACGCTGGATTTTAAGCACTCCGGTTATGTACTGATCAACGGCGTCTACCATTCCTATCTGTATGTTCCTTCTGACGGCTATAAAAGTCAGGTGGTTCCCGGATGGCTCTCGCTGCTGATCAATGCCGGGGAAGGCATTGACATTGACTTCTATCTTCAGAAGCAGCCAAAGGATAAGATCCAGCAGCGTCTCGGACAGCAGATTCGTATCAACCGTTCAAAGCTGAAAGACGCTTCCGACACCAACACGGACTATGATGACCTGGATTCCGCCATCCGCTCCGGCTATTTTTTAAAGCAGGGGCTGGCTAATAACGAGGACTTCTACTACATGAGCCTTCTGATCACCATAACGGCCGGGACACTGGAGGAACTGCAGTGGCGGACGCAGGAAATGAAGAAACTGCTGATTTCTCAGGATATGGATCTGCGTACCTGCTACTTCCTTCAGGAGCAGGGCTTTTTATCCTCCCTGCCGCTGGCAAGCCTGGATAAGAAGCTGTTCAAATTATCAAAGCGGAACGCCTTAACAAGCGGCGCTGCAAGCTGCTATCCTTTCGTCAGCTACAGCATCTGCGATGACAACGGAATCCTGTTCGGCGTCAATAAGCATAACAATTCCTTAGTGATTGCCGACATCTTTGATTCCCGCCAGTACAAAAATGCGAACCTTGCCATCCTTGGCTGCTCCGGTGCGGGCAAGACCTTCACCATGCAGCTTTTTTCTACGCGGATGCGCCGGAAGAATAATCCAGTGTTCACATCGCCCCGCTAAAAGGGCATGAATTTTACCGCGCCTGCAAAAATATCGGCGGGGAATTTATCCAGATTTCTCCCGCCAGCCGCAACTGTATCAACATCATGGAGATCCGAAAGACGGATAACTCCGTTAATGAGCTTTTGGACGGCCCTTCGCTGGATAACTCAGCCCTTGCCGGGAAGATCCAGAAACTGCATATCTTCTTCAGCCTGCTGATACCGGATATGACGCATGAGGAGAAGCAGCTTTTGGATGAGGCGCTCATCAAGACTTACGCCAGAAAGGGAATCACCCATAAAAATGAAACCCTCACCGATCCGCTTCATCCGGACCAGTATAAGAAAATGCCGGTGCTGGAAGATGTCTATGACATCCTGATGGAAAGCCCGGATACGAAACGCATGGCGCACATCTTAAACCGCCTGGTACACGGCTCTGCTTCTTCCTTTAACCAGCAGACCAACGTGGACCTGAAGAACAAATATACGGTGCTTGATATTTCCGAGCTGACCGGGGATTTACTGACAGTCGGTATGTTCGTTGCGCTGGACTATGTATGGGATATTGCGAAGGAAAACCGGACCGAAGAAAAGGCTATTTTTGTGGATGAGGTCTGGCAGCTTATCGGCGCGTCCAGCAACCGTCTCGCGGCAGAATTTGTTCTGGAGATTGCGAAGATCATCCGTGGCTACGGCGGCTCTGCTGTCTTTGCCACCCAGGACTTAAATGACTTCTTTGCGCTGGATAACGGCAAGTACGGGAAAGGCATCATCAACAACTGCAAGACAAAGATTGTCCTGAACATGGAGGATGAAGAGGCCCAGCGTGTGAAAGAAACCCTTCATCTTTCCGAAACCGAGATCATGAACATCACCCACTTCCAGCGCGGGAACGGTCTGATTTCTACCAATAACAACAATATCACCGTGGAATTTAAAGCATCCACCTTGGAAAAAGAACTGATTACCACGGACCGGCAGGAGCTTCTGGAGATTGTGGAACGCCAGAAACAGAAGGCCGGCTAACATGACGCTTATGGGAAACATCAGATACAGGGCTGCTGTTTCCCTTTTTCCATGCCCTGAAATTTTTAAGGAGGAGACCTATGAAACACGTTACAAGTCAAATACTTCGGCGGCTGTCCGCCATCTTACTGTCTGTTGTGTGTCTGACCGGAGCGTTTGCATCCGGGGCGGCGACCGTCCATGCGGCAGACGGCACCCTTGACTTTCAGGTGGGCAAGACCATTGCCTATGGCGACTACTTTACCACCCGAATGAACATTGACGGAAATAATACCGCCTTCTGCGTGCAGCCCATGAAAAAAACACCGGCTGCCGGAACTTACTCCTACGACCTGCTTCCCAAAAACTCGGCTCTTCGGAAAGCACTCTATTACCTGCCGGGCGGATACGGGTACGAAAAAGAAGGCATCCAGAACAAGTATTTAAGCGGATGGTCTGAGGATAACTGCTATGTCATCGGGCATCTGGTCACATCCTATGTCTACAGCGGCTATGACGCCGGAAGCGGCGCTTTCTACGGTGCGCCCCAGAGCTACATAGATAAAGCCGTGGAGCTTGCCAATGCCATCAAAGGCTTTGCGGATCCGCCGTCATCCTTCCGCGCGTTTATCATCCCTTCCGACAGTAACCAGACGGTGGCCGGAAGCTGGTATGAGAAGCCCTACGGCTGGATTGAGCTGCAGAAATCCTCTGCCAATGCCGGAGTTTCTGATAGCAATCCCAATTACAACTTAAAAGGTGCGAAATACGGCATCTATCAGGGCGACAAGCTGGTGGAGACGCTGACAACCAACGACAAGGGATACGCCAAATCCGGGGAACTGGAGGAGGGTAACTACACTGTCAAAGAACTCTCCGCTTCCAAAGGCTATATCGTAGATACGAAGGCCCATAACGTCACCGTTACCCCAGACCAGACCGTAAGCGCAAAGGTGACGGAGATTCCCCAGAACAATCCTATGGATCTGGTACTGCAGAAACTGGATAAAGAGTTATCTGCCGCCGCACCCCAGGGCGCTGCAAGTCTGGCAGGCGCGGAATTTACCGTAAAGTTCTATACCGAGCAGTCCGAAAAGGATCCGGCACAGAATGGAAAGAAACCGGCACGCACCTGGGTATTCAAAACAGACGAAAATGGCAAGCTCTCCTTTACCGGCGACTATAAAGTGGGCGGCGATGATCTTTATTATGCCAGCGACGGCAAAACGCCCTGTCTGCCTCTTGGCACCGTAACCGTACAGGAAAGCAAAGCTCCGGCCGGATACCTTCTCAATGATACAGTCTTTGTGCAGATGATCTCCAGTGAAGGGGACAAAGAGACCGTTTCCATCTATCAGGCTCCGGACGTGCCGGAGCAGGTCATCCGGGGCGGCGTCAAAGTGCAGAAACGGGATATCGAAACCGGAGAGGCAGCTCCCCAGGGCAGCGCTTCCTTAGAAGGTGCGGAATTTACCATCACATCCCTCAATGACCACCCGGTTCTCGTAGAAGGAAAAGAATATGAAAAAGACCAGGTGGTAAAGACGCTGACAACCGATAAAAACGGCTCTGTCTCCACGGAAGCGGACCTGCTTCCTTACGGGCATTACCGCATCGACGAAGCAAAGGCTCCGGAAGGCTATCTCAACGAAGGCCGGATTTCTTTGGAATTTGACATCACAGAGAACGGCAAAATCGTGGAGCTGACTTCCAAAGACCAGTCCATTTCCAATCAGGTCATCCGAGGCGATCTGGAGCTTGTGAAAGTCAGTGACGGGGATTTATCCCGGTTAGCTGGTGTTCCCTTCACGATTACGTCCAACACAACCGGCGAGAGCCATACGATCATAACGGACAAAAACGGCTATGCCAGCACCTCTTCCGAGTGGAATAAGCACACTGCCAACACCAACCGGGGAGAAACTGCTGAGGACGGCATCTGGTTTGGCACTTCTAAGCCGAATGATTCCAAAGGCGCTCTGATTTATGATACCTATACCGTTGAAGAGCAGCGCTGCGAAGCCAATGAGGGACGGAACCTCCTGTCCTTTGAAGTAGAGATTTATAAGAACAACGTCACCATAGACCTGGGCACGCTCACCAACGATAAAGTGGAGATTGAAACCACAGCACTGGATAAAGAAAGCGGCTCCCAGATGGCAAAACCCGATGAAAAAGTGACCATCGTGGATACCGTGGAATACGAAGGCTTGAAAAGGGCGTGGAGTACCGCGTTACGGGAACTCTGATGAACAAGGAAACCGGCGAAGCGCTCTTAATTGACGGGAAGCCGGTCACAGCGGAAACGACCTTTACTGCGAAAAAGTCCACAGGATCCGTAAAGGTAACCTTTACCTTTGACGCATCCGGGCTGTCCGGGACCACCATCGTCTGCTTTGAGGAACTCTACCAGGAGGATCTGAAACTGGCTGTTCATGCGGACATTGAGGATAAAGACCAGTCCATCTATTTCCCGGAGATTGGCACGCAGGTAAAGGACGAAGCAACGGGCCTTCAGATTGCCTATGCGGGAAAGGATACCACGCTGATTGATACAGTTTCTTACAAAAATCTCCTGCCGGGAGAGGAATATACGCTTTCCGGTATCCTGATGGATAAAGAAACCGGGGAGGAACTGCTGATTGGCGAGAAACCGGTCACTGCGGAAACAACCTTTACACCGGAAGAATCCGAAGGCACGGTGGAAGTGCCCTTTACCTTTGACGCCACGGATGCGGCAGGGAAAACCATCGTTGTGTTTGAGACGCTCTCTTACGATGGCGAAGAGATTGCCCAACTCCACATTTATTAAGACGTCACCATTTGCGCTCAATTGAACCTTATTACGGCAATAGCGCGTCGGTAAAACTGCTGACGCCCACTCAGGACAGCAGGGATATCATTAACGCCGCTACGCGATCTCTGGATGCCATCTGGCAAGCGGGCCATCGCTACCAAAAAGCGGGCGTGATGCTGGGAGATTTCTTCAGTCAGGGAGTCGCGCAGCTCAATTTATTCGATGACAACGCACCGCCCCCGGCAGGTGAGCAATTGATGGCGGTAATGGATACTCTGAATGCTAAAGAGGGCAGAGGAACACTCTATTTTGCCGGACAAGGTATACAACAACCGTGGGCAATGAAGCGAGATATGCTTTCACCGCGTTATACAACGAGATATAGCGATTTACTGCGGGTGGGATAGCCATTGTTATCGTAAATAAGCGTCCAGAGCGATTCTAAAACTGTCCAGAAATAAATAAAAAACGATTATCAGCCTTCATTAAAAATCTTATTGTAGCGCCGACTAACAGATAACTAACTGACAAACGGCAAGTCTATAATAGGAAATTTATGAAAAAGACGCTTATTACACTCATTATTGCAAATGCGCTGACCGCGACTACGGCATTTGCCGCCGCGGATGCGGGAACCTGGTATGCTGGTGGGAAATTTGGTTGGTCACATTACTTTGATACCAGCGCAAGCCAGCAAACGGGGGCCAATGGTAATAAATATGGTGATGTTGGTTTTGATAGCGATAACGTCGGTGGCGGGGTATTTACAGGCTACCAGATTACTCCATGGCTGGCAGTTGAAGGCGGCTATGATTATTTAGGTAATATGCAATTCAACGGTAAAAATGGTTCTTCTGGTTCTCAAATGAAAAGCCAGGGTCTGCAATTGTCGCTGAAAGCAAGTTATGGTTTGACTGATGATTGGGATCTCTACGGTCGTGCAGGGGCAATGGGATATCGCGCGGAGTCAGATATTAAAGGCAATAACCGCTTTGATACCGGTGTGCGTCCGGTTGTGGCTGTCGGTACGGAATATGCCTTTAACAAGAACTGGGCTGGTCGCGTGGAATACCAATGGGTGAGCAACGTGGGTAATGAAAACCAGATTGGCGTATCGAGTGATGTTAGTTCCGTTACCGCTGGGTTGTCATATCGCTTTGGCCAGCATGACGACGCGGAGGTTACGCCTGCTCCGGCAGTTGCCGCCACTCCTGCGCCTGAACCTCAGCGTTTTAACTTAAAATCTGATGTGATGTTTGGTTATGATTCAGCAGCACTAACCTCAGAAGGGAAAGCGGCGATTGCGCAGCTATACCGAAATCCCGGTCTGCAACCGGCCAAAGACAAAGCGACCGTTGTTATTGGCTATAGCGATCGCACCGGAGCCGCAGATTATAACCAGCAACTGTCAGCCCAGCGCGCTCAGGCTGTTGCCGATGAATTAGTCGCGTTAGGCATGCCGGCTGCAAATATTACTGCACAAGGATATGGTTCGAGTGATTCTGTCACGGGATCCAGTTGTGATGGGCAGATCGGACAGCAGCTGATTAATTGTCTTGCTCCAGATCGCCATGTCGTTGTTGAGATCACTGATAAGCACTAAATCGGTGTACAAAAGCCCTCCTCATTATCGAATGGGGAGGGCTTTTTATTCGCACAGTGAACTATCATTAACTGTGACAATTTAAAGATGTTAGAGCGTAATCATGTTCATAGAATCGTTAGTTTCGAGAGCTAAAGGTAAATTATGGCGTTATTTTCTGCCACGGTTTACTCTGAAAATCATGTGGATGATCAAGTATATAATTACTATGGTGTTTATTTTTCGGATGTAAAACAAGAAAAATATCAGCTTGTGAGTCTAAGAGGCAAAAATGTTGTGCTTGAAAAATGGCATGCTGAGCAGCACGCCTATATGGAGAAAATAAACCTTCCACTCAATGATATTGAAAAAATGAATGTTGAGATTATTCATTGGAGAAAGCAAGGTCCGTTAAGGTTTAATTCGATTTTTCTTTTTGCAATAAATTATTTTACGCGTATTGCTTATGTAAAAAATGCTCTGACGAGAGCAAAAAGCAATCTCTTTTCTTCATTCGCCAGTAACAAGGCGTTGAGTGGACTTGATCGTATAATGTTGCTACAGATGCTGGTGAACGAATATGTACATCAATCGCCAGAGAAAACTCACACTGGAGTAACATGTGATGAGGTTATTGATCTATTGTACGGGACGCTTTGGTATAAACATATCAAGAATGAAGATTTCAGGAGGAAGGTCTTTCTGCTGCTCCAGTCACTTGTAATTACAGAGGATGTCAGATTTAGTGATGAAAAATATTATATTCAGGGCAAGGCTATTTCAACAATTGTTTCATGGGAATCTGAAGATAAACGGGAAAAGCAGCAGATCAGGATCCAGAAAATATTAGTCGTTTGATGCTTGTGATTACCGCGTCCACATTGATGATCACCCTGGCGATACTGGCTCAGGCAGGCCTTATTAATCTACATAATCTTTGGGTGCATCTGACACAGTTAAAACCAATCAGGGTGTTGTTCAAACTAATATAATAAAAATCAATGCGTTAACATAATCAGTAATCATATATTTTACAGCCAAATAACAAATCTGATAGTATACCCCCCTATAGTATTTGGAGGGCGTATGCCGCATTCACCTGAAGACAAGAAACGCATTCTCACCCGTGTACGCCGTATTCGCGGTCAGGTTGATGCGCTTGAGCGCGCACTGAGTCCGGCGAACCGTGTCTGGCTATCCTGCAGCAAATTGCCGCCGTGCGCGGTGCATCCAATGGCCTGATGGGCGAAATGGTTGAGATCCATCTGAAAGACGAGCTGGTCAGCGGGGAAACTACGCCAGATCAGCGTGCCGTGCGCATGGCTGAAATCGGCCATCTTCTGCGTGCTTATCTAAAATAACACCATCACCTCGCAATAATGGGAAGAGACAAATGAAATCACGTGCAGCAGTTGCATTCGGCCCCGGCCAACCGTTAAAAATTGTCGAAATCGACGTCGCACCGCCAAAGAAAGGTGAAGTGCTGGTTAAAATTACCCATACCGGCGTGTGCCACACCGACGCCTTTACGCTCTCTGGCGACGATCCGGAAGGCGTATTCCCGGCGGTACTTGGCCATGAAGGTGGTGGCATTGTGGTTGAAGTAGGCGAAGGCGTTACCAGTCTGAAACCGGGCGATCATGTGATCCCGCTGTACACCGCAGAGTGCGGCGAGTGTAAGTTCTGTAAATCGGGTAAAACCAACTTGTGCCAGGCCGTACGTGCGACCCAGGGCAAAGGTCTGATGCCGGATGGCACAACGCGCTTCTCGTATAACGGTGAGCCGATTTATCACTATATGGGCACCAGCACCTTCAGCGAATACACTGTTTGCGCGGAGATCTCTCTGGCGAAGGTTAACCCGCAGGCCCCGCTGGACAAAGTGTGTCTGCTGGGTTGTGGCGTGACCACCGGTATCGGAGCAGTCCATAACACCGCAAAAGTGAAAGAAGGCGACACCGTAGCCGTATTTGGTCTGGGCGGTATTGGTCTGGCGGTCATTCAGGGCGCGGTGCAGGCGAAAGCCGGGCGTATTCTGGCCGTTGATACCAATCCGGAAAAATTTAAGTTGGCAGGTGAGATGGGCGCGACCGACTTCATCAACCCGAAGGATTACGACAAACCGATTCAGGATGTGATCGTCGAACTGACTGACGGCGGTGTGGATTTTAGCTTTGAATGTATCGGTAATGTTAACGTGATGCGCGCAGCGCTGGAATGTTGCCATAAAGGATGGGGCGAAAGCATCATCATTGGCGTGGCGGGAGCAGGACAAGAGATCAAAACGCGTCCGTTCCAGCTGGTTACCGGGCGTGTCTGGCGCGTCCGCGTTTGGCGGCGTGAAAGGGCGCACTCAGCTTCCAGGCATGGTTGAAGAAGCAATGAGCGGGAAAATTCAGTTGGATCCGTTTATCACCCACCGTTTACCGCTGGAGCAGATTAACGAAGCGTTCGATTTAATGCATCAGGGTAAGTCCATCCGTACCGTTATCCACTTTGGCGATAACTGATTCATTGGCCAGCGGATTTAACCGCTGGCACTTTCCTGAATTTTTTAGAATTATGTTGTGAAAGTGTGACGAATCCGGCGCTTTTCACGGTAAGTAAACTTCCCGGATTGCCGATGACTATCTAACGGGCGTGTTTTCACGCATAAACCCTACAAGAGAGTCGACGGTCATGGACAACACTACATCGATGCAAGCCCAGCATCAACTGGGCTTTCTGCATCAAATCCGGCTGGTTCCGCTGTTTTCCTCCATTCTCGGTGGCATTCTCCTGCTGTTCGCCCTAAGTTCTGGGCTGGCAAGCTATTTTCTTATGCAGGCCGATCGCGATCAGCGCGACGTGACCGATGAGATTCAGGTCAGGATGGGGTTATCTAACAGCTCTAACCACTTACGCACCGCACGTATCAATATGATCCACGCCGGCGCGGCGAGCCGTATCGCCGAAATGGATGACATGAAGGCCAATATTGCCGAGGCCGAAAAAGCGGAATCAAGCAGTCGCAGGACGGTTTTAACGCGTATATGTCGCGTGCGGTAAAAACGTCTGCTGATGAAGCGCTAGATGCTGAACTGAGCGCCAGCTTCAAAGCCTATACCGACGGCTTACAGCCCATGCTGAAGTACGCTAAAAACGGCATGTTTGAAGCGATCATCAACCATGAAAATGAACAGGCCCGACCGCTGGACTCTGCTTACAATAAGGTATTGTTAAAAGCGATCGACATTCGTACCGCAAGGGCGAACCAGTTAAGCGAACAGGCGCATCAGCGTACACAACTCGGCATGGCTTTTATGTTGGGTGCATTCGTTCTTGCGCTGGCGCTGACCGTAATGACGTTCATTGTTCTGCGCCGCACGGTCATTCATCCTCTGTTACGCGCGGCCAAGCGTATTGAGCAAATTTCCGCGGGCGATCTGACGATGCAAGATGAACCGACCGGGCGTAGCGAAATTGGTCGCCTGAGCCGTCACCTACAGACAATGCAACGATCGTTGGGGAAAACTGTGGGTACGGTACGGCAGGGTGCGGAAGAAATATACCGCGGTACCAGTGAGATTTCGGCAGGGAACACTGACCTGTCTTCACGTACCGAACAATCAGGCTGCGGCGATTGAACAAACGGCGGCCAGCATGGAAGAGCTGACGGCCACGGTGAAGCAAAACGCCGACAATGCGCATCACGCAAGCAAGCTGGCGGAAGATGCGTCCGGCAAGGCCAGTCGGGGCGGTCAGATGGTTTCTGGCGTGGTGAAAACCATGGGCAATATCTCAACGAGCTCGAAGAAAATCTCCGAAATCACAGCCGTGATTAATAGCATTGCTTTCCAGACCAATATCCTGGCGCTGAACGCGGCGGTAGAGGCAGCGCGGGCAGGAGAGCAGGGGCGTGGATTTGCCGTGGTCGCCAGTGAGGTCCGTACGCTGGCAAGCCGCAGCGCTCAGGCGGCAAAAGAGATTGAAGGATTGATCAGCGAATCGGTCCGACTGATTGACCAGGGCTCCGGAGAAGTCGTCGCGGCGGGCAATACGATGACGGATATTGTCGATGCGGTAAAACGCGTCACCGACATTATGTTAGAAATTGCGGCGGCTTCTGATGAGCAGAGCCGGGGCATCGTACAGGTGAGCCAGGCGATATCAGAAATGGATAAGGTTACGCAGCAAAATGCCTCGCTGGTTGAAGAAGCATCGGCTGCGGCGGCGTCTCTGGAAGAGCAGGCTGCACGCTTAACGGAAGCCGTTGGCACGTTTCGTTTAAGAGGAATAAGCGCGATTAAACGCGCTTTCGTGACCACTACGCCTGACCCTTCACGTCCGCAGACGGCAACGGCCAGTGGCGATAACTGGGAAACGTTTTAACAATAAATTAAGGGACCTGATGGTCCCTTAATTTTTGGTATCAAAACGGTACGGTTTTGCGTATTGCGGCGATAAGGATCTGCGCGGCCTGAGAGAGTTGCACATCGACACGGGTAAGAATACCGATGGGTTCGCCCGCCCCGTGGGTAGGTATCGGCAACGACACCAGCGTCGCCTGGCGTAAATCTTCTCTAACCGCGCCTGAAGGGACAAACCACACATAGTCGTAATCAACCGTCAGCTGGCGGGAAAGCGATGCTGACAGTGTTTCAATGCAGCCTGGCGGCATTTTACAACCCTGACTTTGCAACAATGCTTCTGCGTGCTGGCGAGGTGCGGTTCCTTTTGGCGAAACCACCACCGGCCACTCCATTACCCGACTTAACGTGATGGTTTCCTGCAACAGCGGATGGTTAGGGCGCACGACCAGTTTAAGTGATTCCAGAAACAACAATTCATAATTCAGACCGACCATCAATTCTGGATCGGCCATGCGACCAATGCCAAGGTCGATTTCCCCGGATTTTAAACCTGCCAGAATCATCGGATTGCTCATGGTGGCGACCTGTAGCGTGGTCTCCATTTGCTGCTTGTGGAAAGGACCAATTACCGCAGGCAGAATGCCCAGTGCCGCGGTGGGTAAGGCCCCGATCCGTACTACATCACTCTGCGACTCTTCGCGCTGATTTAACGCTTGTCCGGCGGTGTTGAGCGCATCCAGCACTCTTACCGCGTGGGTAAGAAACTGTTCTCCGGGCAGCGTTAACTGCGCGCCAAGGCGGCCACGCTCAAAGAGCCGGGTCCCGGTCAGTTGCTCCAGTTCATTTAGCGTTTTGGAGAGAGCCGGTTGGCTCAGGTTAAGGGTCTCAGCCGCGCGCCCCAACGTTCCCTGCTGTGCAACGGCGACAAAAGTATGAAGGTGGCGCAAGCGAATGCGCTGATTGAACAGAACATTTTTTTCCATAAGCGATGTTAAAAACAGAGTCGTATCGGTGACAAGTAAAGTTGTTTGTTTTTGATAACCTGATAGCAAAATATTATTAACATTTATCATGTTTTACTTACAACTGATTTATTTTGCTTATGTTTTGTACAGCATTGCTGGGGAGTGGGATCATGGAAGGGAGTGTGCCCAGTCGTTATACTTTGGTGATTGTTTACTTTTGAACGATTTCTCTTCACAAGGCACTGATGAATGATACATGTAATAGGGCACCTTAATCCCGATAGTGATGCCATCTGCACCGCCGCAATGACGGCGCGTTGGCTTAGTTTACGTGGCCAGCAGGCGACGGCATGGCGTTTGGGCGAGCCTAACCGCGAAACGCAGTTTATCTTTGAGCATGCGGGGCTGACGATGCCTGAACGGTTGGCGTTTGAACTGACCGATCGTGATGTCTGGCTGGTCGATTTCACCGAGCCTACCCAGGGGCCGGAATCGTTGACCGAAAGTAACGTGGTGGGAATTATCGATCATCACCGACTCGGTGGGTTAGTCACCCGTCTGCCACCGGAAGTGTGGGTGAAGCCCGTCGGCAGTAGCGCAACCCTGCTGTGGCAACTGATGACGGAGGATGAACGCAACCAGTTATCTTCCTCTGAGGCTGTTATACTGCTCGGTGCTGTATTGAGTGACACTGTCACGCTGCGTTCACCAACGACCACCTCTGACGATCGTCAGGCGGTTGATGACGCTGGCCCAAAAAACCGGAGTGGATCTTGACGCTTTCAGCCGCGACCTGCTGTCAGCCAAAACAAGCGTTGAAGGGATGAGCGCCCGCGAACTTCTGCAGAAAGACATTAAAACCTTCACCATCCATGGACATTCAGTCTGTGTAGCGCAGCTTGAACTGTATGCGCTGCAACAGGTGGATGCGGTGCTGGACGATCTCCGACAGGAAATGGCGAGCTATGCAGAAGAAAAGAATGCTGCGTTAGTCGTGCTGATGCTCACTGACATCAATCTGGGTGACACCAGCCTGTGGTTTGCTGGATCAGAACTTTCAGACATCCCGCAGCCTTGCAAGGTAGAAGGTATGCTTAGCCGTAAAAAACAGATGCTGCCCTGGCTGGAAAGTCATTTGAAACCACGCCAGTAGGTACTGTTCATCTTTTGTATGGGTGGGAAGTTTACGCGGGGTCACACTTTGTAAATTCTTCCCACCGGAGTCAGCGGCGTTTTCTACACTCCAGGTAATATTCACTGGAGGCATGACATTATGGCGAACACCATCACGGCAGATGAGATTCGGGAACAATTTTCGCAGGCAATGTCAGCAATGTACCAGCAGGAAGTCCCGCAGTACGGCACGTTGCTGGAACTTGTCGCTGATGTGAATCTGGCGGTACTGGAAAATAATCCGACGCTGCATGAAAAACTGGCGAATGCGGATGAACTGGCCCGGCTAAACGTTGAGCGTCATGGCGCCATTCGAGTGGGTACCGCGCAGGAGCTTTCTACGCTGCGCCGGATGTTTGCCGTTATGGGCATGTATCCGGTGAGTTATTACGATCTCTCCCAGGCGGGCGTCCCAGTACATTCCACAGCCTTCCGTCCCATCGACGATGCCTCGCTATCGCGCAACCCGTTTCGGGTATTCACCTCGTTATTACGGCTCGAACTAATCGAAAACGCCGCGCTGCGGCAAAAAGCCGCTGAGATCCTCGCGAAACGCGATATTTTCACTCGCCGTTGCCACGAGCTGCTGGATGAATTTGATGCGCAGGGCAGTTTTACAACTGAACAGGCGCAAGAGTTTGTGCATGAAGCGCTGGAAACATTCCGCTGGCATCAGCACGCCACGGTCGATGAAGAGACCTATCACGCATTACATAACGAACATCGGCTGATTGCTGATGTAGTGTGCTTCCCCGGTTGTCATATCAACCATCTGACACCGCGAACGCTGGATATTGACCGGGTGCAGTCGATGATGCCGGAATGCGGCATTGAGCCCAAAATACTGATTGAAGGGCCGCCGCGCCGCGAGGTGCCCATTTTATTGCGTCAGACCAGTTTCAAAGCGCTGGAAGAACCGGTGTTGTTTGCCGGTGAAATGCGCGGCACTCACACGGCACGTTTTGGTGAAATCGAACAGCGCGGCGTGGCCCTGACGCCGAAGGTAGAGCGTTGTACGACGAATTGCTGAATAAAGCGGGAACGGGGAAAGACAATCTGACGCACCAGCTACATCTTCAGGAGGTGTTCAAAGCCTTCCCGGACAGCGAATTCCTGCTGCGCCAGCAGGGGCTAGCCTGGTTCCGCTATCGTCTGACGCCATCGGGTGAAGCGCATCGGCAGGCGATTCGCCCGGATGACGATCCGCAGCCGCTTATTGAACGGGGCTGGCTGGTTGCGCAACCCATCACCTACGAAGATTTTTTACCGGTGAGCGCCGCAGGAATTTTCCAGTCCAATTTGGGTAATGAAACACAAGCTCGCAGCCACGGAAATTCCAGCCGCGACGCGTTTGAACAGGCGCTGGGTTGCGCGGTTTATGATGAGTTTGCGCTGTATCAGGAGGCTCAAGAGCGAAGTAAACGTCGGTGTGGTTTACTTTAATGGAATTTACATGGGATTCGGTCTGTTCCCATCGACATAAAATATTTTCGATTTTGTACAGATAATCGGCGACCAACAATTGGATTATTAATGAATTTTGTCTAGAGTGAGCGGTCAGAAATGTGCACTCTCTTGCCGCTGATTTTGACCGGCGCGGGACCATTTACACGACCAGAAGGACTCACTTTCAGGCATGAATCGCAGACGATTTATTAAAGGTTCAATGGCAATGGCCGCCGTGTGCGGAACCAGTGGTATTGCATCACTCTTTTCCCGCGCCGCCTTTGCGGCAGAGTCTGACATTGCAGACGGAAAAACCGTACGTTTTGATTTTTCCGTTCTGCAATCGATGGCCCATGACTTAGCACAGAAACCCTGGGGCGGCGCACCGCGCGCGTTACCGGATACGCTGGCAAAACTGACGCCGCAGGCCTACAACAGCATTCAATATGACGCAGAGCAGTCTCTGTGGAACAACGTTGAAAATCGTCAGCTTGATGCGCAGTTCTTCCACGTGGGAATGGGCTTCCGTCGTCGTGTACGCATGTTCTCGGTTGATGGTAGTACGCATATGGCGCGTGAAATTCACTTCCGTCCGGAACTGTTTAAATACAACGACGCGGGTGTGGATACCAAACAATTGGAAGGGCAGACTGACCTCGGATTCGCTGGATTCCGCGTGTTTAAAGTCGCCAGAACTGGCCCGCCGCGCATGTCGTTTC
>ENA-OQDA01000553-OQDA01000553.1-human-gut-metagenome-genome-assembly--contig:-NODE-553-length-15146-cov-4.208070_pt1 | contig 15146 bp, 16 predicted proteins | sample MGYA00242771_ERZ504603 | MGnify/ENA primary metagenome ERZ504603 (study PRJEB26092, sample SAMD00036328) | human gut metagenome | host: Homo sapiens | study: EMG produced TPA metagenomics assembly of...
CCGGGAGGAACAGACATGAATCTGGCGGTCTATGAGTGGCGGAAGCTCTTCCGCCTGCCCGCCCTGTGGGCCTTCCTGGCCCTGTGTCTGGCCTTTAACGGGCTGCTGATCGCCACGCTCTCCCCCTATGACCGGGCGTTCTTCAACGAGACTTCCCAAACGGCAAAGGCCTTGGGCCAGCGGGTTGATGAAGACTTTCTTGCCGGGCTGGACGCTATACCCGCCACAGAGAACCGGGATTTGCTGCGTCAATCTGTCACCGGGATGGAGGACATTTTCGAGACGTATGACACCGGGGAACTCTCGGATTTCTATGCCGGTGTGGTGGAGAAATCCCCTCTGGCAGTTACCTGGATGACCTGGAAATATGATCTGCTGGCGAGCCGGGTGGAGCACCTGGCCCAGACTGACGCGGCGCTGGATTTGTACGCCGGCCTGGCCACCTACGGCAGCCACCAGTTCCTCTTCGGCGCGCTGTTCCGGGCCATTCTCTGTGAGAGCGCCATTCTGGCCATGCTGGGGACGCTGTATCTGCTGGGCTACGAGGGGATGCACCGCGCAGAGGGCCTGGCCTGCGCCTCCCGAACGGGACGGAAACTACGGCGGGTGAAGGTCCTGGCGGCTCTCCAGGCGTCGGCGGGCGCTGTACGGCCTGCTGGCGTTCTGCACCCTGGTGCCCTACTTCCTGCTGTACGACTACAGCGGAATCTGGAATGCCAGCGTGTCCAGCCAGTTCAACTATTTCTCGGACATGCTGGTGGTCCGGCCCTTCCTCACCTGGGGGGACTTCACGGTGGGTCAGTACCTGGCCGCTGCCCTAGCCCTGGGCGCGGTGCTGACGGCGGTATTCTCCCTGCTGGCGTCGGTGTGCGGCACGCTGGTGCGAAGCCCCTATCTGGCGGCCTTGGCGCTGTGCCTGGTGTGCTTCGGCGGACTGGGACTGGTCTCCGTTCTGGGGGAGCTGGGCTGGTGGGCGGCCTATTTGATTGCCTGTTTCCAGCCGGTAACGGTCTGGCTCTCCTGCAGCGCCTGGTTCACGGAGCTGGGACTGAACGCCGTCCTCCCCTGGCAGGAGACCATCGCAAGCGGGCTGAACCTGCTTCTTTTGGGCGCTGGATCCCTGCTGGCCCTGCGGCGGTTTCCCCGGCAACCCCTACATGATGGAGCAGCTGGACCCGCTGGGCACCAGCGTGACCACCGCCTGCTCCTACTCCCCCGCCGACAAGGGCTACGGCATCCGCGCTGCTGTATGGGCCGGTGCCAATCTGGACAAGGAAGCCGCTCCCATGCTGTTTGACCGCGGCGTTGTTGCCCCCGGCGTGGATGGCGGCTATGTGGATAGCGACTCCGCCTTTGGCGGCAAGGCCTTCCCCGGCAAGATCCGCCAGTACAACCCCGGTACCCAGCCCTTCCTGAAGGTGAACCGCAACGGCGAGCGCTTTGCCAACGAGAGCTGCCCCTACAACGATATCGTCTACGCTGCCGCCCACCAGCCGGGCCGCGTCTACGCACAGATCTGCGATGCCAACATTCTGGAGGACGCAAAACGTTTCCACACCATCGGCTGCTCTGCCCAGACCCGCAACGGCGGCGAGAAGTACATTCAGGGTAAGATGGACGAGGCTATTGAGGCCGGTGCATTGTTCAAGTGCGATACGCTGGACGAGCTGGCTGACAAGATGGGCTTTACCGGTGCTACCAAGGACACCTTCCTTGCTACCGTGGAGCGTTACAATGAGCTGTACGACAAGCAGAACGATGAGGATTTCGGCAAGCCCGCTTACCGCCTGAGTGCCATCCGCACCGCGCCCTTCTATGGCTGCTGGCTGGGTGCCTCTCTGCTGACCACCGAGCAGGGCATTGCCATCAACGAAAAGGGTCAGGCGCTGGACAACAACAACCAGCCCATGGAGGGCCTGTACATCACCGGTGATATGTCCGGCAGCTTTTTTGCCAACAACTATCCCTGCCTGATGGCCGGTGTAGCCATGGGCCGCACCCTGACCTTCGCCATGAAGGCCGTCAAGCAGATGGCGGGTCTGGATAACGCCTGATCCAGCGCGGTTTTCCGGCACAACTTAAGCGTTTTTCCATTTCTTCTTTCTTCATGAAGAGAGGCGGTCCCTGTTTGGGGCCGCCTCTCTTTGCCATTTTTTCGCCACGTGCCCCCTACACAAATCCCCACGATTGTGCTATGATAAAGCTGAACAGCCGGTTTGTGCCAGACAACCGGCAAAATCGAGGTGTTTGTACAAATGTCTGATCTCCTTGAAACTCTGCAGCAGGAAGGGGTAGACCCCGCTCTGCTGGAAGCAGTCCAACAGTACCGCGCTGCCCATGCCCTGCCGGACGCACTGCGCCCGCGCATTCCTTCCCCTGCCTTTACCTACTACGGCAAACAGGTGTGGGAGCAGGCGCTGGCGGCGCTGCTCTGCGGCGAAAACCTGCTGCTGGCAGGCGGAAAAGCCACCGGCAAAAACGTGCTGGCCGAAAACCTTGCTGCCGCCTTTGGCCGTCCCGCATGGGACATCTCCTTCCATGTGAACATGGACGCAGCATCCCTCATCGGCATGGACACTTTTGCGGACGGTCAGGTGGTGTTCCGGCCCGGCCCGGTATACCGCTGCGCCCAGTGCGGCGGCTTTGGTGTGCTGGATGAGATCAACATGGCCAAAAACGAAGCGCTGGCCGTGCTGCACGCGGTGCTGGACTTCCGCCGCGCCATCGATGTGCCCGGCTACGACCGCATCCCGCTGGCGGAGGAGACCCGCTTTATTGCCACCATGAACTACGGTTATGCCGGCACCCGTGAGCTGAACGAGGCCCTCACCTCCCGTTTCGTGGTCATCCAGATGCCCACCATTACGCAGGACGATCTGGAAAAGCTGCTGCGGACGCAGTTCCCCGATCTTGCTTCCAAGTATGTGCGCCAGTTTGCACTGCTGTTCCTTGACCTGCAGAAAAAGTGCGACAGTGCAGAAATTTCCACCAAGGCGCTGGATCTGCGCGGTATGCTGGATGCCCTGCGGCTGATCCGGCGCGGCATCCCGGCAGGCGCGGCACTGGATATGGGCATCACCAACAAGGCCTTTGACTCCTATGAGCAGGGCCTGATCCGTGATGTGATCGCGGCGCGCATTCCGGCCAAGCTGGATGCCGCCAAGCTCTTTGGCTGATGGACGCCCAGAGCTACACCGCGCAGGAGCGGCGTGCGGCCAATCAGGTCTGGGCTGCTGCAGGAGCCTATGGCTTTGAGCCGTTGTTTCTGGCCCGCTATACCGACGGCACCACCGATTTTTACATGAACACGGTCGTGGGCCTCATCCATAAATATTACGGTGACGCGCTGATCCGCAGCGTCTTTGACGCATGGGACGGTGATCTGCGGCAGACGATGCTGGACGACATGACATGGCTGTATCTGGAAAATGCAGCCTATCGGCTGGAGCTGCCCCGCCGCCCGGTGCTGGAAGCACTGCGCCATGCCCATGCAGATTACTTTTTTGCGATTCAATACAAGCTCTCCCGTCAGGAGTGGATGGCAAAAAATCAGCTGGTCTACACCATGCAGGCCGCACGCTGGCGGCGTGTGCTGGGCCGTGCCGACCCGGTGATGACCCCTTATGAGTCCGGCCTTGCCGCCGCGCTGGCCCCGGAGCATGTGCCGGAGCCGGAACAGCTGAAAGCCGAAATTTTATCGATCTACGCAAAATTCAACCTGTTCGACGGCACTGTGCACCAGAGAGCAGCTTTGCATCTGCATCTGGACGGCCTGCTGGCAAAGCTTGCCACCAAAGCCATGCCCACCCAGATGATCAAAACGGACCGCGTGACCGTGGAACACTCAAGCTCCGTGGATGCTGTGGGCGGCGGGCTGGCGGTGGACAAGCGCCTGGCCCACATCACCCTGAAGCAGAATGCCGCGCAAGACAGAGCCTACATCGAAAGCTGCTTCGGCCGCTCTCTCTACCCGCCGGAACGGCTGCGCAAGGCTGAGCAGGAGCTTTGCGTGGGCGACCATCTGGGGTGCCATTTGTGGTTCAGTGCCGGTGTGCCCAGCCCGGAGCAGGCTCCCACACCGGAAGCAAAGCATCTGGCTGAACAGGCTGAGCTGCAGGCCGACCGCAACCGCGCTTATTACGCCAAAAATCGGGAACTGCACCGCAGTGTGGTGCTGCGGCTTACCGAGCAGATCCGCAACTGCATCCTTGTGCACCAGCAGCCCAACGCCCGTGTTGCCCGCAGCGGCAACCTGAACGCTGGGCGCATCTGGCGCGCACCACTTTTGAACGATGACCGGGTGTTTTTGTGTGCCGAGGAAGAGAACCAGCCCTCTTTTACGGTAGACCTTTTATTGGACGCATCCGCTTCCCGCCTGCACTGTCAGGAAGTGATCGCGGCTCAAGGATCCATTTTTGGCCCAGAGCCTTGCGGCCTGCGGGATCCCGGTGCGGGTGTCCAGCTTCAGCAGCCTGCGGGGCTACACCGTACTGCGGGTGCTCAAAGGCTTTGCAGACAAAACCTGCAAAACATCAACCGATATTTTGCTTCCGGCTGGAACCGTGACGGCCTTGCTCTGCGGGCCGCAGGCGACCTTTTGCAGTATGCGCCCGGTCCTGCGCCGCGGCATCTGCTCATCGTGCTGACGGACGCTTCGCCCAACGACAGCCGCCGCATCCCGCCCAGTGCAGAAAACCCGCTGGGCTGCGGTTACGAGGACGCTGCCGGTGTGGCTGACACTGCCGCGCAGGTGCGTGCGCTGCAGCGCATGGGCATCCGGGTGTCGGCTGTGTTCATGGGTGAGGACAGCTCTGCCGGTGCCGCTGCACAGATCTACGGCAAAAACATGGCCCGTATCCGCGGCATGGACCAACTGGCCCGCGCGGCCGGGCGGCTGATTCAGAACGAGATCCGTGAACTGGGCGATTGAACCATATTTTACCAGAACAGCCCACAGATGGGAGGCTTTGGCCTTGCCGTCTGTGGGCTGTTTTTGATACAGAACACAACTGATTCGCTCTTGCAACAACCATGTTTCGGGTCGTTGTTGCAGGATGCGCGGAAATATTTTGTTTTTCTACAAACTTATAGTTGTTTTTCGTTGTGAAGTATGCTATACTATGTTCAGTCAATAAAACATTCCTGCGTAAGCCGCCTGCTGTGCACCGGGTCGTTTGGCGCAGTGCCCATCCGTTATACAACGAACTGCTGTGTTATAGTTTCAGGAGGGAACCGATCATGGATGCCAACCGTTATTTTGATGCCATGCACAACGCTATGTCAGCTCAGCACCCCGGTGCGCAGCTGCTTTTAACGGTAAAGCTGCAGGACACCTGCGGCAACGATGCCTGCCTGGAGCTGAAGCAACTGCCCGGTGAGAGCACCTCCATTCTGTGCTACTCCACCATGGGTCGCCGCTGCCTGAACTTCCAGCTGTTCCGCAAGGGCTGGCAGCTGTGCCACAACGCCGATGGCCAGCTGGTGGGCCGCTTCCCTTCCAGCGCCGACGGCCTGATCGACGAGACCGATTTCCGCGCCTACTGCCGTGAGGACCGGCTGGATCTGGCACGCACCCAGCGCATCACCGCCGAGCTTCGCCAGTGCGCCGGTATCGATTATCAGGGCAGCATCCCGCAGAACGCCCGCACCGGTGCCGTTATTACCGTGGAGAGTTTTGTAGGGGCCGGTGCCCGCTGGACCTACTGGAGTCAGGATGTTCTGCCCAGCCTGCCGCTGGGTGCCATCCTCTACTGGCTGGCGGATCATCTGGCCGGTGCCGAGCGCCGCACCCTGCAGGCCGACCCGCAGGCAGCCCGCCTTGCCGCCCAGTGGCTGGCCGGTGATACAGCCGTGTTCTTTCATCCGTCGGTGCCGCTGACTGCCATGGGCCCTGCCGCTTCCGGCGCAGCTGCAGCAGTTAGCCGCAGCCGTTCGGCTCACGCTTCCCCCGCCCGCAACAAGAGCTGGCAAAGCATCATGGCCGTGATGGCAGGCATGTGAACGAAAAAGCAAGGAAAGACCGATCGTCTCTCCTTGCTTTTTCAGTATTATTCGAGGTACGGGTCCAGCAGGGCATCCACCGTTTTGTTCCGCTTGGGGTTCGGCTTTTTGATCACATGGCCGCGGCAGACCACCAGTTCCAGATGCTGCAGCGCACGCAGGTCTTCCAGTGGGTTGTGCTTTGTCACAATAAAATCTGCGCTCTTGCCCGGCTCAATGGAACCGGTCACGTCTCCTACTCCGGCCAGCTGAGCATTGCGCAGGGTGGCCGTGTACAGGGCGAACTGGTTGCTTACACCGCAGTATTTGTGGAAGTAGCACAGCTCCCGCCAGAAATCGTACTGGGTGATGTACGGGCAGCCTACATCGTTGCCCAAGGCCACCGGGATGCCGTTGGCAAGGGCGGTCTTTGCGCTTTCCACCACACCGTCAAACACGATCTTGCCGTTATACTGGTCCTTTTCCGAAGCGCCGGAAACCGCTGTATCGAACAGCGCATAGGGCAGCGCCGGGGAGATGGTGGTGCACACAAAGGCTCCCCGCTCCTTGTAAAGCCGGATGGTCTCATCGTCCATCTTTGCGCCGTGCTCAATGGAATCCACGCCGTTTTCCAGCGCCGCCTTTACGCCCTCCGGCGATTCGGTGTGTGCTGCTACGGTGTAGCCCAGCCTGTGGGCTTCGTCGCAGACGGCTTTGATCATCTCCGGCTTCATTTTCAGCTCTCCGGGCGTTCCCTTTTCGGTGGCATCCAGCACACCGCCGGTGATCATCAGCTTGACAAGATCCACCTTCTGGCCGCTGGCCATTTTTGAGCTGAGCAAGTGCTTCGGCATTGTTATGGGCCGCAACTGCCACCGAGCCCGCCATGTGTCCCCCGGGCACCGAAATGCCTTCGTTGGCAGCAAGGATGCGCGGTGCCAGCAGCTTGCCAGCTGCAGCATCATCACGGCAGCGGGTGTCAAAATCTGCAATGCCGCCCACGGTGCGGATGGTAGTCACGCCACCCAGCAGTTCCAGCTTCGCGTAGCTGCATACCAGCCTGTAGGCCACCGCACGGGTCAGGCCATTGCTCAGAATTTTGCGCACCAGCGCAGCATTATCCCGCGGCTTTGCGCTGGGCTTGCCGTTGCCTGCCAGATGCACATGCAGGTTGATCAGGCCCGGGCACAGATAGCCTCCGTGCAGATCGATCACCTCATAACCGTCCAGATCCACGCCCTCATCGACAATGGCAATGATCTTATCATCCTCGGTCAGCAGGATCTTGTGCGCTTCCGGCTGCATCTGCTCGGTGCCATCCAGCAGGATCCCGTTCGTATAGGCACGTTTCATTGGGAACATCCTCTCTTTTTCAGGTTTTTCGGACAGGAGTTGTTTTGTTCCAGTATAGCACGTTCCGGCAGATGGTTCAATGCAAAAACGGGCAGGAAAGGTTCAGCCCTCTCCTGCCCGCTCGGTGTTTTTATTTACTGTACGGCTGCGCTGGAAGCTACTTCGGAAGCAGCAGCCTCAGAAGATGCGGCTTCCGAAGAAGCAGCTTCGCTGGATGCGGCATCTGCGCCGCCGGTCACGCCGCCCTCAACGACCAGCTCATCCTCATAGTCAAGGCCGTAGGTATCCACCAGAGTCTCCTCATAGTCCTTGTGGAAGAAGTTCTCCTCGCCCAGAGCCTTGATCTCCTCGTTCAGCCAATCCAGAACGGTGGTGTTGCCCTGGCTCACAGCGGGAGCAATGGTGTCCTGACTGCCCAGAGAGGGAATGCCGACCGTGTAGCCGGTGTTCTGCTTTGCAAATGCAATGACCTCGGTGTTATCGTTGGCCCATGCCACGCCGTTGCCGTTCTCCAGTGCATTCTTGGCCGTTGCATAGGAATCGTACTTCTGCAGCGGAATGTCGGGGTACTCCTTGGTCAGGTAGGTCTCGGCGGTGGTGCCGGAAATGACGATCATCTGGTCGTCAGCGTTCCAGTTGTCCAGAGTGGTGATAACATTGCTGTCCGGAGAAATGACACCCAGAGCCACGTTCATATAAGGCAGAGCAAAGTCCACTTCCTCTGCGCGCTCCGGGGTCACGGTGAAGTTTGCCAGGATCACATCCGCCTTGCCGGTCTGCAGGTACTCGATGCGGTTTGCAGCCTCGGTAGAAACAAAGTTGATCTCTACGCCCAGATCCTCGCCCAGACGGCGTGCAAAGTAGACATCATAGCCCTGATATTCGCCGTTCTCGTCCACATAGCCGAACGGGTTCTTATCGGAGAACACGCCGATGTTGATGGTGCCGGACTCCTTGATCTGATCCAGAGTGCGGTAGACCACGCTGCTGCCGGATGCTGCAGTTGCAGTAGAAGCAGAAGAAGAGCCGCCGCATGCGGTCAGAACAGCGGCAGCGGAAACTGCACCCAGACCCAGCAGGAAGGAACGACGAGAGATCTTAGACTGTTTCATAATGATTACTCCTTTACAAAATCTTTCCCATTTGGCTGCGGAACACCCGCAGCCTTTATCTTGATCTGTGACTCATTTCACAGCATCAAACGTGAAGGTGCGCAGGAAGCGTTGCGCGCGCTCGGTCTTGGGCCGGTCAAAGAACTCGGCCGGTACAGCTTCTTCCACGATCTTGCCGCCATCCAGAAAGATGACGCGGTTGGCAATGGCACGGGCAAACTGCATTTCGTGGGTGACGATGATCATGGTCTTGCCCTGCTTGGCAAGGTCCAGCATAACGTCCAGCACCTCGCGCACCATTTCCGGATCAAGGGCAGCGGTCACTTCGTCAAACAGAAGGATCTCCGGGTGCATACACAGTGCGCGCACGATGGCAACGCGCTGCTTCTGTCCGCCGGAAAGCTCACGCGGGTAGCTGTTTTTCTTGGCAAGCAGGCCCACACGGTCCAGCAGAGCTTCGGCCTCCTGCTGCACTTCCGCTTTGGGGCGCTTCTGCACCTTGGTGGGTGCCAGAAGCACATTGTCCAGCACCGTCATGTGCGGGAACAGCTCGTAGCTCTGGAACACCATGCCGATGCGCTGGCGCAGCTGAGTCAGATTTTTACCGCCGTAGGCAACGGTCTCATTGCCCAGCCGCACCCGGCCGCTCTGGGTGGGCTCCAGACCATTCAGACAGCGCAGCAGGGTGCTTTTGCCGCAGCCCGAAGGGCCGACCACCACGATGACCTCGCCGGGCTTGACAGCAAAGCTGATATCATCCAGCACGGGGGTCTCGCCATAGGCCTTGATCAGATGTTCAACAGTCAAAATAGGTTCTGCCATGTACGGTCACTTCCATTTCTTTTCGAGATAGGATGCCAGCAGACTGATGGGCCAGCATACGAAGAAATATAACACGAAAACCGTGAGATAAATGCCAAACGCTGCGTTGGGACTGGCGGTGCGGTTGGCCTCGATGATCTGCTGTGCTACCTTGATCACTTCCACCACACCGATCATCAGCACAAGGCTGGTGGTCTTGATCATGCGGGTAATCAGGTTGATGGACAGCGGGATCAGGCGGCGCACCGTCTGCGGAATGATGATGTACCAGTAGGTCTGCGCACGGCTCATGCCAAGGGCCTCGGCGCTCTCATACTGGTGCTTCGGAATGGCGATCAGCGCACCGCGCACAAGGTCGCTCATTTCTGCGGTGCCCCACAGCACAAACACGATGATGGATGCCGTCTCGCCGGAAAGGTTCCACCCAAAGGCACGGGTGGTGCCGAAGTAAACGAGGAACAGCAGCACCATCTGCGGCATGATGCGGACGAACTCCAGATAAAGCCGCAGAACCGCCTTGATAACGGGGTTGCGGGAGGTCATGAGCACGCCCAGCAGGATGCCCAGCGGCAGGCTGATGATCACCGAGACGGCACTGATTTTGAGTGCAACGCCAAGGCCGCCCAGCAGGCGGGCCATGTTTTTGCCCTTGAACAGGACATCAAGACCCAAATCCAGCATAACGCAGCCTCCTTTCGATCAGGCTGCCCACAATGGACACCGGCAGCAGAATGATAAGGTAGAACACCACCAGCAGGAACAGACATTCGATGGTTTTGGAGTACATGCCGATCAGGTCCTTTGCCGTGAACATCAGGTCCATCAGGCTGATGGCGCTGAACACGCTGGTCTCCTTGAGCAGGAAGATCACATTTGCCATGAAAGCCGGCATACTGGTGGACATGGCCTGCGGCAGAATGATGTAGCGCATGGTCTGCCAGCGGTTCATGCCAAGGCTGTAGGCACTCTCGGTCTGGATGGGCTCAATGGCTTCCAGACCGCTGCGGAACGCTTCGGCCATGTAGCTGCCGCCCAGAAACGCCAGACCGGCAATGCCGCAGATCTCGGCATTGGTGCGGATGCCCACCTTGGGCAGGCCATAATAAATGAAGAACAGCTGCACCAGCAGCGGTGTGTTGCGGGACAGCTGGATGTAAACACCCACGATCTGCCGCAGAACGGGCACCTTATCATACTGGATCACTGCGCAGGCAAGGCCAATGATGATGGCAAAAATGATGCCTGCAACGCCCAGCCGCACGGTAAGTACAGCGGCCTTCTGGTAGAGCGGCAAATATTGCTGGATCGCATTCCAGTCCATTGCCGGATTCCTCCCTTGTATCCTGATTTGCGGGTCAAAACAAAACGCCCGGAAGCTCCCTCTTCAAGTAAGCTCCCAGGCGGTCAGCGACAGATCCTTCTGCGTGTTCCCACACAGAATATGCAGATATGCTCACACGGCATACCATACTGCAGGGCGGCCGGTCCGGGAAGCGTTTGCGGTACAACAACACATTGCGCAACAACACATCATAGCCGTTTCCTCCCTGAATGATCTCAATTTTCGGATTTGCTCGACCCGATGCACGTAGTTTACACCCTATTACCCATTATGTCAATATGATTATGGGACTTCTTTCGATTCTTTGCTCATTCAGCCTAAAATCATCTCATTCTATGTGTAAATTTTATTCATTTTTCAACTTGACCGTATGCGTCGTGCGGACAGCAAAAAGCCCTCCCGTCGGGGGAGGGCCGGGCCGGATAAAGATTTTTTAGGAAAGTTTAAGAAACAGCCGGTTTTGCTTTCTGCTGCCATATGCTCCCCTCCTGCCTTTTCTTTTGTAAATAAGTATCATGATCTCCCGGGAAAAGTGCAATCAAAAGGCACCGGCTTGTGCAAAAAAGCCGGTGCCTTGGGGCAGGAATATTTTACAGGTTCAGCAGCACATTAGCCCGGAAAACGTTGCCGCTCGTTTCCACCGTCAGATTGCCGTGATACCTGTGCACGGCAGTTTCGACGGAAACAAGGCCGATGCCCTGTCCGTCATGCTTGGTGGAGTGCAGAACGCCGCCCTGCTTTTTCAGCACGCCATCGTAGCGGTTCTCCACCATCAGGCCCATCATGGCCGGGCTGAGCATCCGGGCCAGCACCTTGACCTGCCGTTCTTCCGGCGGCAGCTTCTGGCTGGCATGGAGCGCATTTTCCAGCAGGTTGCCAAGAATGGTGCACAGGTCGGCCTCCGGCAGGGGCAGGAGCTTGGGCAGTTCCAGCTTCCATTCGATCTGGATGCCCTGTTTCCGGGCCTCGTAGTCGTAGTGGCCGGCAAGCGCATCCACCGCAGCGTTGACGCACAGGGTGGGTCTGGCATCGCTGAGTTCGCTCTCGTACTGGCTCAGGTAGCTTTTCAGTTCATCCAGCCGCCCGGCCTCGGTCAGGCCGGAGATCACATGCAGGTGCTGGCGGAAATCGTGCCGCAGGTGGCGGGTCTGTTCCAGATAGCTGCGCAGCTCCATATAGCGGCGGGACTCCACGGCCAACAGCTGGTTTTCGCGGTCCAGCTGGGAGCTGCGGGCATACTCCTTTGCCACGCGGTACATCTCGTACAGCAGCAGAAAGATGCCCAGCAGCGAGATGCTCACTGCCAGCACCGCGATGATGCGGATGCGGTTCATCAGGATGACGCCGATCTCCTTCGGCATACAGAACACCAGAAACGCCGCGTACAGTGCCGGCAGCGGCCATGCCGACTCCCAGAAGGCTTCGCCGTGGTACTCCTGCAGCAGCCACCGGCTCCAGCGCACTGCCGTAAAACGGAAGATGGCGCTGAGTATCACCGAGAGGGTCAGGCAGATGACCGAGGTGCTGGGCAGAAACACCGGCTGTGCATTGTCCAGCTCAGCTTCCGCGTTCAGCACAATGGCAAGCAGGGTGCACACAGACATCATCACTGCCGACACGGAGAACAGAAACATGGTCTGGCTGATCGATACTTCCCGGTCGGTGCGCCAGCGCAGCAGCCAGAAGCTGATGATGAGCAGCGGGATGAGCAGGAAGTTCGTTTCTATGTCCAGCATGCAGCACACCGCTGCGCCAGCCAGACCCATCAGTGTGATCGCCGACGCACCGATGGCATAGGTTTTACGCGGTGCACGCAAGTGCTCCTGCAGCGAGGCAAGGCAGAGGTATTCTGCCGGATACATCATTGCAAATTCCAGAAAAAAACGTCCAAACAATGCAAAATTCACAAGCGCTCTCCTTTCCGGGTCAGAATTCCCGCTGCATACCACGGAACTGGTACTGCGTAAATTGGGCAAGCAGGCTGTTTTTGTCCTTCTGCCGCACCGGCAGATGGGTCCCATCCAGCATTTCAATGCAGTCGCCCTCAAACCGCAGCACCTTGGACATGTTGATGATCACGCCGCGGTTGCACACCAGAAATTCCGGCTGGGTCTGAAGCTGTTCCTGCACCTGTGCAAAATTTGCCGTGGCCCGGCACTCGCCGTCATCCGTGACCACACGCACATAATGGTTCTGTGCCGTAGCATAGTAGATCTTGGTCAGCGGCAGCCGCACGATCTGCCGGGCAATGCGCACCTCCAGCTCCGGCTGCTGGCGGCACAGCACCCGCCGCAGCTCCCCTGCCAGCTGCTCAAACTTTTCTTCCTTATAAGGCTTGAGCAGATAATCGAATGGATGTACCGGAAAGGCATCCCACACGTACTCCGGCGAGGATGTCACAAACACGATCAGCAGGTCCGGGTCGGCCGCACGCAGCCGCTGCGCCGTCTCAATGCCATTGGTGCCCTCCATGCAGATGTCCAGAAACACCACCTGATACCCTTCGCGCCAGCCGGCCCGCAAAAATTCATCTCCGCTGGCAAAACAGCTGCAGGATATGTTCTCATTTTCAAATGCCTTTTTCAGCAGCTGTTTCAACCGTTCGGCATCCGGCTTGCTGTCTTCCACGATCGCCGTCCGCAGGTTCATAGCTGCACCCCCTGTTCCTTCTGCTTCCCTGTTTTTTTATATTATAGCACAAGTTCTGCCTTCCGTGGTCTGCCATTCGCGCACAAAACAGCCCGTTTCACGCAGGTTGCGGCAGTGGGCAGAAATTTTTTTGTGTTTTCCTGCTGCAATGCAAAACAAAAAAGGCACCACACAATGTGTGATGCCTTTCTGATCTGGTGGAGAATACCGGGATCGAACCGGAGAACGAAGTGACAGCTGTTCGCATTGACTTCATTGCACAATATGGATATAATATAATCAGAATTTTACTATTATAGATCGTTCAGGAGCAGGAGGTGCTTTTATGAATATCCGTCCATCTGCAGCGATTCGTCAGAACTACAACGAGATCGCCGATCTGTGCAGAGAAACCGCTGAGCCGATTTTTCTCACCAAGAACGGCGAGGGTGACTTGGTCGTCATGGACATCGAAACCTACAACCGCCGTGAAAAAATGCTGAAGCTCCGTGAAGAGCTGCTTTCCGTGGAAGAGGACCGGATGCGTGGAAGCGAGGGCTATTCGATTGACGAGGTCACTTCCATGATGCGCAGTGCGATCAAGGAGGCCGCCGGACATGGAGCAGCAAAATAAATACCGCGTGATCGTGTCAGCACGGGCTGCTCAGATGCTGGTGTCCCACGCCGCATTTCTGGCACAGGTCAGCCCTGCAGCAGCAGAGCGGCTTACAGCGGAATTTGAAAAGGCTGCAAAATCTCTGGAGCAGATGCCGCAGCGCTGCCCATGGCTCAAAGGCGAATACATTCCTAAAAATGCTTACCGATTTATCTTGTTTGAAAAACGCTATCTGCTTATCTTCCAGATCGTAGATCATACGGTTTATGCAGATCATGTGGTAGATTGCAGACAGGATTACGGCTGGCTCATCCGATGATCAACAAAGGCGGTGGCTTTCCCTTTTGTGGGAAGCTCCCGCCTTTTTCTGCGTCTGTATAAAAAGAAAAGCACCATACTTCCTACGAAGTACAGTGCTTTTTGGGTGGAGAATACCGGGCCAATTCTGATCACGGTGACCCTCTTGCAGTCCATGCACGGCGCTCCCCTGGGTGAGCTAAGCCCTCACTCGTTTGGCAACAACAAAAAAGGCACCACACAATGTGTGATGCCTTTCTGATCTGGTGGAGAATACCGGGATCGAACCGGTGACCTCTTGCATGCCATGCAAGCGCTCTCCCGAACCATGCACTCACGCACCCCCACGCAAAGGTGCGAGAATGAACGATATTTAGCGTTAGAACGTTTTATTTCGAGAAAGGCACATTCTCACCCAAAAGCAACTCTGTTGCTTAAATAGTTTTATTGACGATGTATAGTTTACAACCTGTCTCTAGGTGTTGTCAAGATGTTTTATCCCCCTTTCGGCACCAAACAGGTTGAAATCTTCTTATTTATCAAGCGGAAAAGCGCAATTTTGATTTTCAAAAATCGGAATTGCGCTTTTTTATTTCAAAAAATCTATTGCGAGGAGGTTTTCTACAATGTCAACATCTTACCGACGCTATTTCAGAGCACAGCCACATGACCCTTGATTACTTCTACGGACAAGCCGGAGAACTTTTCTCATTCTACCGCATCCCGAAAGCACTGTTTCAGGAACCACGATTCCAGAACTTGTCAACCGATGCCAAAACACTGTACGGTATCCTGCTCGACCGCATGAGCCTTTCTGCTAAAAATGGCTGGCTGGACGAGCAGGGCCGGGTATTCATCATCTTCACAATTGAGGATGTCAAGAGGGCGTTGTGTTGCGCAGACAACAAAGCGACCAAGCTGCTCCGGGAACTCGAAAAGTTTGGTCTGATTGAACGAAAACGCAGAGGTCTGGGAAAGCCAAGTTTGGTGTATGTGA
>ENA-OQDA01000554-OQDA01000554.1-human-gut-metagenome-genome-assembly--contig:-NODE-554-length-15130-cov-5.138839_pt1 | contig 15130 bp, 10 predicted proteins | sample MGYA00242771_ERZ504603 | MGnify/ENA primary metagenome ERZ504603 (study PRJEB26092, sample SAMD00036328) | human gut metagenome | host: Homo sapiens | study: EMG produced TPA metagenomics assembly of...
GATGCTCGTCCTTGGACACCACGAGCATGTAGGGGGTGTTGCCGCCGTTCGTGACCCAGGTCTTCTGGCCGTTCATGATGTACGTGCCGTCGGCCTGGCGCTTCGTGTACGTGCTCATGGCCTTGTTGTCCGAACCGGCGCCCGGCTCCGACAGCGCCAGCGAGGCGATGGGCTTGCCCGACTTGTTATATTGGTCGACGACGAGCGACACCTGCTCGGGCGTGCCGAACTCCGCGACGTCGGCCGTGGCCAGCATGGCGGTCATGAACGGGGTCATGCAGCCGGTGGCGTGGTACAGCGTCTCGGTCATGAGGCCCAGCGTGAGCTTGTCGCAGGGGATGCCGCCGCACTCCTCGGGCAGTCCCATGAAGGCGAACCCCGCGTCGCGGTACGCCTCGCCGATCTCGTCGGGAATGCCGTGGTTCTCGTACATGGCGCTGACGGTCTCCTCGTCGAAGTACCGGTCAGCGAATTCCTGGATGCTCTCGACCAGCAGTTCCTGATCGACGGTCAGGCTGAAATCCATAGTCAACGCTCCTTTTCTGTCCAGTGTCTTACCCCGCATGCGTGCGGTTCGTCCCCGTTCGCCCCCGAGTTGGCGGGGGCCGTGCTGCCGCACTTGTCTCGTTCTAACGGTTGCTTCGTACAGTTTGCACCCAGAATCACGTCAATGTCCAATAGGTTCTTTTCAGTGATTCATAGGTTAATCCATAGGTTTCTTCTATCGATGAAGGGGGACAACCGGACAAGGACGTTGGTATGATGGTGGCATGAAACGCTTATGATCAGGTAAAATATAGAACGTCGAAACGGGAATCCGGAGCGCTCCACCCGGGGAAAAGCGGAAATCGGCGGCGAATCATAGCCAAAACCTATCTTTGGCACATGATTCATCAATGATTACCTATTGGACAAAATAATCGTTTAGGGTGCAAACTGTGATCAACGCGGTTGCCACTCACCGATACCGGAGACGAAGCAACCCGAAACCCGCCGTCTGGCACTACGTTGAAGGAGGATGTATGAGCAAGCTAACCCCCGAGGAGTTCCGCGAGTACCTCAAGACCGTGCGCGCGCTCGCCGAAGGCCCGTTCGAGGAGATGCAGAAGGAGGTCGAGGTCACCAACAAGTTCCCGCAGGAATTCTACGACCTGGCCATCGAGAACAACCTGTACCGCTACGCGCTGCCCGAGGAGTACGGTGGATGGGGCCTGTCCGAGAAGGAGATCCTGCAGGTGCAGGAGGAGTTCTCCCGCGGACCGGGCGGCATGCGCATGCACCTGCACTACGCCGCCGACCTGAACTGGCGCATCCTCGACGACTACGGCAAGCCGGAGCTCAAGGCCGAGTTCATGGACAAGTTCCAGGACAAGACCATCTTCACGAACTTCGCGCTGACCGAGCAGACGGGCGGCACCGGCGCCGATCTGCATACCACCGCGCTCAAGGACGAGAACGGCAACTACGTGCTCAACGGCGAGAAGTGGCTCATCTCCCACACCGACTGCTCGCAGTACGCCTACGTCATCGCGGTGACCGACCCTGAGAAGCAGGGCGACGAGCGCCTGTCCGCCTTCTTCGTGCCCATGGACACGCCGGGATTCGAACTGGTTCCCATGCCGCACATGATGGGCTGCCGCGGCGCGGGCCACGCCGGCTTCAAGATGACCGACGTCGTGCTCGACCCGAAGTACCTGCTGGGCGAGGAGGGCCAGGGCATGGAAGTGGCCATGCACTCGCTCGCCATCTCCCGCGTGCACATCGCCGACTCGAACCTCGGCATGGCCCAGCGCATGCTGGAGATGTCCATCGCCCGCGCTCGCGACCGCGTCACCTTCGGCAAGCCGATCATCCAGCGCCAGGCCATCAAGATGAAGCTGGCGAACATGGCCACGAACATCCACGCACTGCGCTGCATGGTCATGGACTTCGCCGACGACTACGACAAGGATCCGCACAACGAGTTCGTCGACGAGAAGGCCGCCATGTGCAAGCTGTTCTCCATCGACACGGTGAAGATGGTGTCCGACGAGATGCTGGAGATCTTCGGCGGCGACGGCTACTTCGAGGATTCGCCGTACGGCCCGACCGAGCGCCTGTACCGCGACTGCCGCGCCATGTGGTTGGAAGAGGGCGCTCCCACCGTGCAGCGCATCACCATCGCGCGCGGCGTGGACAAGCACGACGGCCACGTGGAGTACGGCGATTGGATCGCCGGCACGGCCCTCTAGGGCGCTTCCGGATATCGCTTCCCGCTTTCCCCTTGACGAAGAACGGCCTCGGCATCGCGCCGAGGCCGTTCTCGTGCTCGGCCGTTCGCGACCGAAAAGAACCGTTCGCGAACGCCCGCCGTTCCCTAATTGTTACGTATCGTGCATCAATCGAGGAAATAGTACCGCTCGTGTTAACAGTTGGTAACGGAGGCCGCCGCATCGCATGCGAGGGTGTATCTTGGCCGCAACGGCCTTGAGGTCGCTCAGCGGGCATGCGGGCTGCCCGCCGGATCCGCGGATCGCGCGTTGAGAGACGGTGCGGACGCGGCGGCGGGGAAGCGGCATGCGACCTTATCTGAAAGGAGCACTCATGAACAACCCTGCTCAGAAATCATACCAGCTCTACATCGACGGCAAGTGGGTCGACGCGTCCGACGGCGGCACGCTCGACGTGTACTGCCCGGCCAACGGCGAGCAGCTTTCCACCATCGCCGACGCCACGAAGGAAGACGTCGACCGCGCGGTCGACGCCGCATGGAAGGCGTTCGAAACCTGGAGCAAGACGTCGAAGGCCGAGCGCGCCATCATCCTGAACAAGGTGGCCGACCTCATCGAGGAGAACGCCGAGAGGTTCGCGCTGCTCGAATCGCTGGACAACGGCAAGCCTATCCGCGAGACGCGCGCCATCGACGTGGCGTACTCGGTCGACCATTTCCACTACTTCGCCGGCGTGCTGCTGGCCGACACGGGAGAGGCCGACCTGCTTCCGGGCAACATGATGTCGCTCGTGCTGCACGAGCCTATCGGCGTCGTCGGCCAGATCGTGCCGTGGAACTTCCCGTTCCTCATGGCCGCTTGGAAGCTGGCTCCCGTGCTGGCCGCCGGCGACTGCACGGTGTTCAAGCCCTCGTCCACGACCTCGCTCACGGTGCTCGAGCTTGCCAAGCTCACCGAAGGCGTCATTCCGGCCGGCGTATTCAACGTGGTCACGGGCCGCGGCTCGAAGTCGGGTCAGTACATCCTCGACAATCCCAAGATCAGCAAGCTTGCCTTCACCAGGTCGACCGAAGTCGGTCGCGACGTGGCCCGCGCGGCGGCCGAGCGCCTCATCCCGGCCACGTTGGAGCTGGGCGGCAAGTCGGCGAACATCATCTTCCCCGATGCCAAGTGGGACATGATGCTCGACGGCATCCAGCTGGGCATCCTGTTCAACCAGGGTCAGGTGTGCTGCGCCGGCAGCCGCATCTTCGTGCACGAGGATATCTACGACAAGTTCGTCGAGGACGCATGCGAGGCGTTCAGCAAGGTGAAGGTGGGCATGCCTTGGGAGGACGACACCCAGATGGGCAGCCAGATCGACCAGAATCAGATGAACAAGATCCTCGAGTACGTGGAGATCGCCAAGCAGGAGGGCGGTCGCGTCCTCTGCGGCGGGGAGCGCGCGACCGAAGGCGAGCTTGCCAAGGGCGCCTTCTTGAAGCCGACGCTCATCGAGGTGCCGAACAACTCCTGCCGCGTGGCCCAGGAAGAGATTTTCGGGCCGGTGGCCGTGGTCATCAAGTTCAAAGACGAGCAAGAGGTCATCGACCTGGCCAACGATTCCGTGTACGGCCTGGGCGGCGCCGTCTGGACGCGCGACATCAACCGCGCCTTCCGCGTCGCGCAGGGCGTCAAGACCGGGCGCATGTGGGTGAACACCTACAACCAGATCCCGTCCGGAGCGCCGTTCGGAGGCTATAAGGAGTCCGGCATCGGCCGCGAGACGCACAAGATTATGCTCGAGCACTACACCCAGACGAAGAACATCATGATCAACCTGGGCGAAGAGCCGAGCGGCTTCTACCCGGCGAAGTAAAGATCCCCTGCACCTAGAAGCAGGCGGGAGAGCATGACGAACGCGAAGCGCCCCGATCGGGGCGCTTCTGCATGCAGAGCCTTCTAGAAATCGCTTCGCTGCATGTTGAGGTAGTTCAGCAGCTCGCTGCGCTTGTGGATCTGCATCTTCTCGTAGATGTGCCGCACGTGGGTGTTCACGGTGTACGGCGATATCACCAGCTTCTCGGCCATGTTGTTCGTGGTGTAGCCGCGCGCGATGAGCACGAGGATCTCGGCCTCGCGCCCCGACAGGCTGAACTCCTTGGCCACCTCGGAGCAGATCTCGTCGATCTCGGCCTTCGTGGGCGGCGCGGCCGTCAGTGCCACGATGTTGAACTCCTGGCGCACCAGCGGCACCAGCAGCACGGCCAGCACGCACATGAGCCCCAGGCACGTCTCGGGCGTGATGGCGAAGGCCAGCTCGGGGGCGTGCTCGTAGCCTACGGCCCACGTATTGCCTACGGCGATGCCCGCGCGCACGAACGCGCCGGAGAAGGCGAACGCTACGGCCGGCGTCACGTAGCCTTTCGAGGTGAGGATGCCGAAGTACATGATGAGCAGGATTTCCAGCAGCGACGAGATGCCGGTCGCCATGATGAAGGCGGGGAAGAACGCCACCTCGTCGGCCAGGAACAGCGCGAACGCCGCGATCAGCAGCACCAGCAGCCAGGGGAACATCTTGAATATGCTGGCCTTGTCCTTCGACGCGATGCTGATGCCGGCGATGCCCAGCATGATGGCCGCCCCTCCGAGGATGCCCAACGTGAAGCTGACGTCTCCGGTGGGCAGCACCTCCCAGGGGATGATGGCCACGAGGAAGTAGCACGCGACGCTGGCCAGGAAGGTGATGATGCTCACTGCGACCATGTTCTTGAGACCGCCCTGGGCCGCGCTCTTCGGCAACAGCACCGGAAACGCCCGCGAGCCGTCGCGGCGAGCGGCCACCAGCAGCATGCCGGAGGCGATGGGCAGCAGTGAGACGAACGCCGTCGTCACGTACGAGGGCAGCACCCACGCCAGGATGATGGTTCCGAGCAGCGTCAGGCCGAACGTTGTGCCGATGTGGCGGAGGGTGAAGTTCGCCTTCACGCAGGCGTAGCGCTCGCCCCAGAGGATCCACATGACCGATTCGGTGATGCCGAGAAAGAAGGACAGCGCGTAGGCGAGGCCGGGCACCGTGAACACTTGAGGAATCAGGCATATCGCCAACGTTGCAAGGCAGGTGAGCGCCGGCGCGGCCACGTAGAGCCAACGGTAGGCCGAAAGGTGACGTTTGCGCCCCAGCATGAACGCGATGAGCAGCAGCGAGACCACGGTGGCGCCCAAGTTCACCAGCCAGGAGATGGTGACGCGCTCGTCCAGCAGTTCGGTCTGCGTGAACATGTGCGGGACGAACCATAGAGCGTAGTGCCATGCTAAAAGCAACGCGAATCCCACGTATTTCAGCGCAGGACGAGTCGCAAGATCCGTCAAGTACCCCTCTTTTCCCGTTTTCCGGTCCGACGGTGCTGCCGATTGGAGCGTCATAAAGCCGACCACCCTTCCTATCTCCCGTTAGCGATGGATGATGATGCCGTTGAGCTGCCCTTTCGCAGGGTGGCTCCCAATGCCTCCGCCTTATTCATCACGGCGAGAATCTATCACTAATTCTTCGGTAACGCCTCGCAAGAAAGTAAGTATTAGGCCAATTAGTGGGGATTTTGCGATGGCAAAACCACAGTCTGCGAACAGAATGCACCCAACGGCTCGGTTCGCCGCCGGTCGCCGCCATGAACGTGCCGGCGACCGACTGAGAGACCGGGCGCAGACAAGGAGAAAGGAAGTAAGGATGTCATTGCTTGCCAAGAGCAAGGGAGAGGTTACCTACAAGGAGCTCTCCACCCTGCACAAGTGGGCGCTCGTCGTGCTCATCTCCATGGGCTCGTCGATCATCTACGCGCCGATGTATCTGAAGAACGTCTTCTACGATCCACTGATGCAGGCGCTCGGCGCCACCAACGCCGACCTCGGCCTCATGGTGTCGGCCTACGGCATCGCCGCCATGATCTGCTACCTGCCCTCCGGCATCGTGGCCGACAAGTTCCGCATGCGCACGCTGGCATGGGTCGGCTTCATCGCCACCGCCGTGCTCGTGTTCGTGTACGCCATGCTGCCTTCCGTGCAGATCTGCCTGATCCTGTTCGTGCTCATGGGCGTTACCTCCATCCTCGTGTGGTGGGGCACGCGCTTCAAGGTCATCCGCCTGTGCTGCGAGGAGAACGAGTACGCCTCCAAGATCGGCATCAGCTACTCCATCTACGGCGTCACCGGCCTCGTCATCGGCCTCATCAACGCCGGCATCATCGCGGCCATCTCCGGCTCCGCGGGCGTGCAGGCCATGCTCATCTTCCTGGGCGTCGTCATCGCCGTCCTGGGCGTCGTCTCCTTCTTCATCATCCCCGACTTCAAGGGCGAGATCAACAAGGACGCCAAGCTGTTCAGCGTCAAGGAGGCCATCCAGGCCATCAAGCACCCCGGCGTCATCTGGGCCTGCGTCGCGTACTTCGCCTGCTACGCCGTGTACCAGGGCGCTACCTACACCACGCCGTACCTCACGCAGTGCTTCAACGCCGACGGCAACCTCGTGAACATCGTCGGCCTCATCCGCACCTACGGCATCGGCCTCATCGCCGGCCCCATTGTCGGCTTCATCGCCACGAAGATCAAGAGCCCCTCGAAGACCATCCTGGGCGGCTTCATCCTGTCCATCGCGGTACTCGTCGGCTTCATCCTGTTCCCGCAGGATCCCTCCGGCGCCATGGTCGCCTCCATCCTCGTGGTCGTGTTCGGCTTCACCACCTACGGCGCCTTCTCCATCGGCTCCTCGCCGCTGTCCGAGGTCAAGATCCCCATGGCCATCTTCGGCACCGCCTCCGGCCTGCTGTCCGTCATCGGCTTCCTGCCTGACGTGTTCATCCACACCTGGTACGGCGGCATGATCGACGCCCAGGGCACGGCAGCGTTCTCCAGCATCTTCGGCTTCGAGATCATGTTCGGCGTCATCGGCTGCATCGCGCTGGTCATGCTGCTCCGCTCCATCAAGAAGCACTTCGGCGCCTCCGACGCGGTCGCGGCCGCAGAGGACGGCGAGTCCGCCAAGGCGTAACGCGCCGCCAGCGAGCGCGGGGGCGCGCCGCTGCAAGCAGCGTCCCCGCGTCTCGATCCCGTTGTTCCACCGGATCCACCATCCCGCATCGATCGGTTCGCGAAAGAAGGTTGCAATGAACAAGCTCGACGTGCTCTCGAAGATCAAACCGCAGATGAAGGCCGTGCTCGCCAAAGAGGACGAGCTGGCGGGCGACGCGAACGATACCAGCGTGGGCTTCGAGAAAATGCGCGAGAACTACGTGGCCGGCCGCGCGTTCTGGTGCGAGGGCGGACCGGTCATGGCCGAGAAGCTCGATGCCGAGGTGGACGGCCCCTACGGCGCCATTCCGGTGCGCTACTACTATCCCACGGCTGCAGCCGCTGCTGGCCGTGCGGCAGGGAAGCCCGCCATGCCGGCCATCGTGTACGTGCACGGCGGCGGGTTCGTGCTGGGCAACCTCGACACGCACGACCGCGTGTGCCGCGTCCTGGCAAGCCATGCCGGCGTGCCGGTGGTGGCCGTCGACTACCGTCTGTCGCCCGAGGCCAAGTTCCCCAGCGCGGTGGAGGAGGTGGCCGCCGTGGCCTCCTACCTGCACGAGCAGGGCGCCCGTCACGGCATCGACGGCGAGCGCCTGTCCTTCGCCGGAGACTCCGGCGGCGCGCATCTGGGCCTTGCGGCCACGATGTACCTGCGCGAGGAGAAAGGCGCAAGCGACTTCGTGAAGTGCTGCCTTCTGTACTACGGCTGGTTCGGCCTGACCGACTCGTCTTCGATGCGCCTTCTGGGCGGTCCGTGGGACGGGCTTACCGAGGCCGACTGGCAGTTCTACATGCAGATGTACGCGAACGACCCCGCCGAGCTGGCGGCCAGCCCCTACGCGAACCTGTTCCTGAACGACCTGGAGCGCGACATGCCGGCCTGCTACATCGCGGCGGCCGAGTACGACCCGCTGCGCGACGACAGCGCCACGCTGGCAGCCATCTGCGAGCAGTACGGCACGCCCGTCCGCTACGAGGTGTTCGAAGGCGTCATCCACGCGTTTTCTGCACTACACCAAGATGCTCGATGCGGCAAACGACGCCCTCGAGCACGGCGCGACCTTCTACCGCGAGCAGCTGGGGCTGTAGGCGCCGCGGCCGGAAGACCAATCAAGGCTACAGCGGGGGATCAGCCCCGTTGCACAAACACTAAAAGGAGGATCGTCATGGATTTCAAGTTGACGGACGAGCAGGAGCTTATCGTCGATAGCTACCGCGAGTACATGGAGAGCGAGAATTGGGAGACTTACTTCCACGAGTGCGACGAGAAGCACGAGTACCCGCTGCGCTGGGTGAAGGGCCTCTGCGAGCTGGGCTTCGACCAGATCATGCTCCCCGAGAGCCACGGCGGCCTGGGCCTGGAGCAGCCCTGCGTGACGCTGATGGCCGTGTACGAGATCCTGGGCAAGTACGGCGCCCCCACCTACGTGCTGTACCAGCTGCCCGGCTTCGAGACCATCATCCGCGAGGGCACCGAAGAGCAGATCGAGGCCGTCATGAGCACGCTGGGCTCCGGCGAGCAGATCTGGAACTCGGCCTGCACCGAGCCGGGCGCCGGTTCCGACGTGGGCGCGCTGGCCACCACCTACAAGCGCGAGAACGGCAAGATCTACCTCAACGGCACCAAGACCTTCATCACCTCCTCGGCCGGTGTGAAGTACCTCGTCATCATGGCGAAGAACGCCGACGACCCGACCATGTTCACCGAGTTCTTCCTCGATATGTCCAAGCCGGGCGTGAAGCTGTCCCCGCTGACCAAGCTGGGCCTGCGCATGGACAGCTGCTGCGAGGTCTACATGGACAACGTGGAGCTTGAGGAGAAGGACATCTTCGGCAAAGAGGGCAACGGCTTCATGCGCGGCGTGTCCGACTTCAACTTCGAGCGCTGGCTCGTGGGCGCCTGCGACTACGGCACCGCCATCTGCGCCTTCGAGGATGCTATGGCGCACGCGAACAGCCGCATCGCCTTCGGGAAGCCCATCAGCCGCTTCCAGCTCAACCAGATCAAGATCACCGATATGTGCATCAAGCTGACGAACATGAAGAACATGCTGTATGAGGCCGCCTGGAACGCCGACAACAACGACGGCAACTTCGACCCGGCCGCTGCCGCCATGTGCAAGTACTACTGCGCCAACGCCTCCTTCGAAGTGACCGATGACGCCATGCAGATCATGGGCGGCATCGCCGTGGCTTCTGAGCATCGCATCAACCGCATCTGGCGCGACCTGCGCGTCGACCGCGTCTCCGGCGGCACCGACGAGATGATGATCCTCGCCACCTCCAAGGGCGCCTCCATCAAGTACAAGCAGAAGTAAGCAGGAGCTCCGTTTAGTCAGTATTGGACAGGGCTGTCGTGGCGAGTCGGATAGCGGTGAAGGTTCCGAGGTCAATGAGGTAAGCGGCCTATCGGCCGTGTCCGAATGACCTCGGGTTCTGAACCGCTAGCCGGCAGCCACGGCAAGCCGTCACCAACCAAGGAGGATTCAACCATGGCAATTCCTACCGAAAAGCCCTCGTACGGCCCGCTCGACGGCGTCAAGGTCGTGTACGCGGCAGTGGAGCTGGCCTGCCCGAAGGCCGCCGACCTCATGGCCGACTGGGGTGCCGACGTCGTCTGGCTCGAGAACACGGGCGCGGGCGACACTATCCGCGACACCGCGTACGTGAAGCAGGCCGAGCGCCGCAACCAGCGCTCGGTGGCCCTGAACTACTTCTCCGAAGAGGGCAAGAAGGTGTTCTTCGACCTCGTGAAGGACGCCGACATCTTCATGGAGGCCTCCAAGGGCGGCACGTGGGCTCGCAAGGGCATCACCGACGACGTGCTGTGGGAGCTCAACCCCAAGATGGTCATCGTACACGTCTCCGGCTTCGGCCAGGAGGGCGACCCCAAGATGGTGAAGCGCGCCGCCTACGACCTGACGGTGATGGCCTACTCCGGCATCATCATGCAGAACGGCACGGAGGAGCAGCCCATGCTCCCCGGACCCTACGCGGGCGACTACTTCAATACGCTGATGATCGCCTCCTCGGCGCTGGCGGCTCTGTACAAGGCCGAGAAGTCCGGCAAGGGCGAGAGCATCGACCTGGCCATGTACGAGACGCTTCTGGCCATCGGCCAGTACTACCTGGTCGACTACCTTAACGAGGGCATCAAGTGGCCTCGTCCGGGCGCCCGCAACCAAAACCTCTGCGGCATCGGCGAGTTCAAGTGCAAGGACGGCTTCCTGGGCGTGTGCCTGTACGGCGTCGACCAGAACAAGTACTTCCTCGAGACCATCGGCCTGGGGCATCTCTGGGGCACCGAGGACATCCCCGAGGACACGAGCGGCCTGTGGCTGTCCAACCCGCACGCCGACGAGATCCAGAAGGCGTTCGAAGAGTACTGCCTGGCCAACTCGAAGTACGACATCGAAGAGGACTTCGCCGCGCACCGCATTGCCGCGCAGGTGGTCAACGACATGGAAGACCTCGTGGAAGAAGAGCACCTGAAGCTGCGCAACACGTGGGTCGACTGGGAGACGGTCGACGGCGAGACCTTCCACGGCCTCGGCGTGTTCCCGAAGTTCAAGAACAACCCGGGCCAGATCTGGCGTCCGATGCCGCATCAGGGCGGCGACACCGTCGACGTCATGACGAAGCTGGGCTACACGCAGGAGCAGATCGACGAGCTGGCCGCGGCCGGCGTCGTGAAGATCGGCTAACGCGGTACCTCGCGCCCGGGAATCGCTTCCCGGGCGCCACGTCGGATGCGCGGCCGGCAGAACTCGCCGCGCATCCGCACGATGCCGCCCTTGCGGGCGAGGGCCCTCGACGACGGCATCGTGCGGATTACCAGGGGATCGACGGATGGAAAAGGTGAGACGATTGACCGACATCGTGGGAAACGAAACGGTGCGCAGCCTGTGGGACGGCCTCGTGGCCGCGTGCGGCGAGCGCGAGTTCCTCCTCTTCCGCGATCGCACGGGTTCGACCAGCACGTACACGTACCGCGCGTTCAACGAGGAGATCGACCGCGCGGCCAACGTGTCTTCCTCGTCGGATGGGGTCGCGGCCGGCGACGCGTGGCCGTGCAGCTGTGCACGTGCCCCGAGTTCATGATGTGCCTGTTCGGGTTGGCGAAGATCGGCGCCGTCATGGTGCCCATGAACGAGCAGTACCTGGTGGAGGAAGCCGCGTTCGTGCTCGAGCGTACCGAGGCCTCGTGCGCGGTGGTTGAGCCGAAGTTCCTCGACCTGTACCGCGCCGTGCGCGACAGCGGCCCGTATTGCCCCAAGGGCGTGCTGGTGGCGCGCACGCACGACGACAAGGTCGAGGGCGTCGAAGAAGCGCGCGCCGCCCTCGAGCGCGACGGGTCCCTGCGCGACTTCTCGCGGCTGCGCGCCGAGGCGGCGGCCGAGCTCGACGAGGTGCGCCCGCTGAGCGCCGACGACCCGGCCGAGATCATCTTCACGTCCGGCACCACCTCGCGCCCGAAGGGCGTGGTGCTCACGCATGCGAACATCCTGTTCAGCGGCTTGTATGGCGACTGGGAGGTCGCGCTGACGAAGAACGACCGCCTGCTCACCACCATGCCCGCCTGTCATTCCAACTTCCAGCTGGCCGCGCTCATGCCGGTGCTCACCGTGGGCGCCACGCTCATCGTGGTGGAGAAGTACAGCGCCAGCCGCTTCTGGTCGCAGATCCGCGAGTTCAAGGCAACCGTCACGCAGTGCGTGGCCATGATGCTGCGCACGCTCATGCTGCAGCCCGCCTCGCCCGACGACCGCAACCACGAGCTGCGCGAGATCCTCTACTTCCTGCCGGTGTCCGACGCCGAGAAGGAGGCGTTCGAGCAGCGCTTCGGCGTGTCGCTCATGAACACGTACGGCTCCACCGAGTCCATCGGCTGGGTGCTCACCGACCCGCCCACCGGCGCGCGCCGGTGGCCTTCCGTGGGACGCGCGGGACTTGGCTACGAGGTGCGCATCACGCGCGAGGACGGCACGCAGGCCGACCCGGGCGAGGTGGGCGAGATCCAGGTGAGGGGCGTGCGCGGCCGCACCATCATGAAGGAGTACTTCAACGACCCTGAGGCCACGGCGCGCACGTTCACCGAGGACGGCTGGCTGAAGACCGGCGACAAGGGGTACGTGGACGAGGACGGCTGGTTCTTCTTCGTCGACCGCAAGGTGAACATGATCAAGCGGGCGGGGGAGAACATCTCCACCACCGAGCTGGAGAACGTGCTGGCAGGCCACCCGCGCATCGCCGAGGCCGCGGTCATCGGCGTGGCCGATCCTATCCGCGACCAGGCCGTGAAGGCCTTCGTGCTGCCGGCCGCAGGCGCGCGGATCACCGAGGAGGAGGTGCTCGCGTACTGCGAGGAGCACATGGCGGGGTTCAAGGTCCCCTCGTACGTGGAGATCGTCGACAGCTTCCCCCGCACGTGCTCCATGAAAATCGAGAAGAAGCTGCTGCAGTAACAAGCGACCGAAGGAGAGGGATTATGGCTATCAGCACCGAGATCGTGGGCAAGGAGTTCGGGCCGTTCGTGAGGGAGTACACGTTCAAGGACCTGGAGATCTGCGCGCTGGGCTGCAACGCGGGCTACGACGGGAAGACGGACCTCGAGTACGTGAACGAGGGGGACGCCGCGAACCCCGACCTCAAGGTGCTGCCCATCTTCGGCGTGCCGCTGACCGTGCACGAGGAGATGACGCGCACGCTGGACTACGGCTACGACTACGACGGCTCGCTGCACTACGGCTTCGAGATCAAGCTGCACGCGCCCTTCAAGATGAACGACCGCATCGAGACGTTCGTCACCCAGGACGCGCTGTACGACCGCGGCGAGGGCCGCGGGTGCCTGTCGAAGCAGACCGGACGCTCCTACTCCTCCGACGGCACGCTTCTGTGCGAGACCGAGACCTGGGACGTGTGCATCTACGACGGCGGCTGGGGAGGCCCCAAGCCCCCCAAGGACATCGTGGAGATGCCCGATCGTGCGCCTGATGCCGTGGTGGAGGAGACGATGCCGCTCAACATGCCGCTGATCTACCGTCTCATGGGCGACTGGCACCAGCAGCACATCGACTTCGCCTACACCGAGCAGACGGGGCTTGCTCGTCCCATCGCCCACGGCGTGAGCTTGGGCGGCTTCACGATGCGCCACATTATCAGCTCGTTCTTCCCGGGCGAGCCGGAGCGCATGAAGCGCTTTAAGACCCGCATCACCTCGCCGGTGCTGCCGGGCACCACGCTGCAGACCCGCATGTGGAAGGTGGGCGACAACGAGATCCGCTTCCAGCTGGTCGACGCCGACGCCGACGAGACCGGCGCCAAGCCGCACCTGAACTTCGGCATCTGCGAGTGGGAGTAAGCCGCAGGTTGCCATCCTGAGCGCCGGTCGCAGGCCGTAGTCGAAGGATTCCGTGCGGCGCAAGCGGGAAACGTCACGGCTGGTGCCGCCGGGACCTTCGACTCGCTTGCGCTCGCTCGGGGTGACGGTAAGGGGAGCTTTCGCTCCGCTCAGGATGTATCGCAAGAGGAACGCATAGCACAGGAGGAGACGAGAGCATGAGCAACGTAAAGCATATGACCCAGGTAACGAGCCCTCCCATGGGCGAGGTCGCCGACGGCGCCAAGCAGATCGGCGGGGACGTGGTCCACAAGGTGAAGAAGTCGGCCAAGAAGACCATGGACGACGTGGCCATGACGCCCTTCTTGCGCAAGATCACGTTCTTCTCGAGCGGCGGCTCGTTTTTGGACGGGTACGTGCTCTCGCTCATCGGCGTGGCGCTCACGCAGATCACACCGCTGTTCAACCTCGACGAGGCGTGGAGCGCGGCCATCGGGGCGTCGGTTTTGCTGGGCATCTTCGTGGGCACGATCGCGGGCGGCTACCTCACCGACCGCATCGGGCGCAAGAAGATGTTCATCGTCGACATCGTGGCCATCGGAACCTTCTCCATCCTGAGCGTGTTCTGCGCCGACCCGCTCCAGCTCGTGGCGGCGCGCTTCTTCATCGGCGTGTTCGTAGGCGCCGACTACCCGATAGCCACCTCGCTCATCGCCGAGTTCACGCCCAAGCAGCACCGCTCCATCTCCATGGGCATGGTGTCGGCCGCCTGGTACCTCGGCGCCACGGTGGCGGCGTTCGTGGGGTACTTCCTGTACAGCGTGCCCAACGGATGGCAGTGGATGCTCGGCTCGGCCGTCATCCCCTGCATCATCCTGCTGGTCGGGCGGCACGACATCCCCGAGTCGCCCATGTGGCTGGCTCAGAAAGGCCGCACCGAGGAGGCCGACGCCGTCATGCGGCGCGTGTTCGGCGAAGGCGTGGAGCTCGAGCTGGAGGATCCGGGCGAGAAGACCAGCCTGCGCAAGGTGTTCGCGGGCGGCTACGCCAAGCGCATCGTGTTCTTGGGCATCCTGACGCTGTGCCAGGTGGTGCCGATGTACGCCATCTACACGTTCGGCCCCGAGATCATGACGGCCTTCGGGCTGGGGAGGGCCACGAGGCCATCCTGGGCGAGAGCGTGGTCAGCCTGTTCTTCCTGATCGGTTCCATCCCGGCCATGTTCTGGCTGAACTCGATGGGCCGCCGTCCGCTGCTCATCCGCTCGCTCGCCCTCATGGCGGTGGGTCTCGTCATCCTGGGCGTGTTCCCGGACGCCCCCATCTACGTGATCATCCTGGGATTCGGCCTATACGCGTTCTTCAGCGGCGGTCCGGGCATCCTGCAATGGCTGTACCCCAACGAGCTGTTTCCCACCGAGGTGCGCGCCTCGGCGGTGGGCATCGCCATCGCGTTTTCGCGCATCGGCACCATCATCGCCACGTACGGCACGCCGCTGTTCCTGGCCGCCTACGGCATCGGCCCCACCATGCTG
>ENA-OQDA01000555-OQDA01000555.1-human-gut-metagenome-genome-assembly--contig:-NODE-555-length-15090-cov-2.399987_pt1 | contig 15090 bp, 17 predicted proteins | sample MGYA00242771_ERZ504603 | MGnify/ENA primary metagenome ERZ504603 (study PRJEB26092, sample SAMD00036328) | human gut metagenome | host: Homo sapiens | study: EMG produced TPA metagenomics assembly of...
CTTTGATTTGCCGTTTGGCGGCTTCCAACGCATGGGGAGCCAACGGGGCTTCGGCCAGCCGCCGCAGTTCTTTCAGCACGAGCCGACGGCAACGGGCCACGTCGTGAGGGTCGCAACCGAAATATACGCTCCACAATCCGGTGTCGGTGTAAGTGGTCATGACGCTTTCCACCGTATATACGAGGCCGTGCTTCTCGCGCAGGCTCAGGTTGAGGCGTGAGTTCATGCCCGGGCCTCCCAAGATATTGTTCAGCAGGTAGAGGCTCAGGTGGCGCGGGTCGCGGGCACTGTAAGCCCGTGCGCCTATCATGACGTGTGCCTGATGGGTGTCCTTTGTGCAGTGTGACGGTCTAGGGGGCGGTAATTTCCGGTACAGCCGTACGTGCGGCATCGTTCCTGTCAGGTCGGGCAGGGGAAGCGTCGGATTTGGAGGAGCGTCTGGAAAGGATGGCCTTCGGGCAAGGAGGAAGCCACCCGTTTCAGGGCATTTGGTGATTTCCCGGCAGGCATGTGCCGGTTCGATGCGTCCGTAGACGAAGAAAACCATCCGGTCGGGACGGTACAGCCGCCAGGCGAAACGTTGGATGTCCTCGCTGCGGAATCCGCGCAAGCATCCGGCTTCGCCCAGGATGTTACGTCCCAAAGGGTGGCCGCAAAAAATCAGATTCTCGAAATCGTCGAAAATCAATTCGGAAGGCGAGTCGTTGTAGCTTTCTATTTCGTCGATGACCACCTCCACCTCTTTGTTCATCTCTGTTTGGGGATAGGTGCTGCCCAACACGATGTCGGCCAGCAGGTCCACGGCGCGTGCGAAGTGTTCTTTCAGGAAAGCCGTGTAGTAAATGGTTTCCTCTTTGCCCGTGTAGGCGTTCAAGTCCCCTCCTACGCTTTCCATGCGGTTCAGGATATGCCAGGAGCGGCGCCGGTGCGTCCCTTTGAAAGTCAGGTGCTCGCAAAAGTGTGCCAGCCCGTTTTCGTCCGGCAGTTCGTCGCGTGTACCGGCATCGACGGCGATGCCGCAATATACCACGTCCGTGGCCGAAGGGGCACAGATGACGCGCATGCCGCAGGGAAGGGTATGGGTATAGGGAACTGCCGAAGCGGGAGATGTTGTTGTCATGTCGTTATGCTTTGTGTTTACCGCACAAAGTTACTGCAAACCGCGGGAAAGGAAAAGGAAACAGGCCGTTATTTGCATAAATCGCTCCCACTCGGCAGACTTCGAGCAAGCTCGGTCTGCGCTCGCTTAATCGCGATTTTCTTTTTATTCCGTTTGCTGTCCGTCTTTGCCTGTCTGTTCTTGATGTTTAATAGACGAGAGCCGGACGTGGCAATCTTCCTTTATGACCCGGTTCAGTTTCCGAATTCCAATATGGCCCGCAGTTGTGCTGCCGCAGTGTAGTTCCCGTTGGTGTTGATGCAATGTACGGCCGGCTGGAGGGTGAAATGGTTGCATACGGGAAAGCTTCCGGTCAGTTCCACGTCGGTTTCCCGGCCGTCGGCATAGAGGGCACGGTTGACCACCAATCCCACTTGGGTCATCCGGGGCGGAATGTTACTCCAGATAAGCCCCGCTCCCCAGTAATGACGGCATGTGCTGCGTGAAGCCGGCGACGTGCCACCCTGCCACATGGCTCCCAAATGGCTTTCGCCGACATGCAGGAGGGGTTGTTCTATCAAGGTCCACAAAGCGTATTGAAAGTTTTGTCGGCGGATGTTTCGGACGGACTGGAGCCGAGGGCATATCCCACGGCGTAATATCCATGATGGCGGTCTTCTTCGCCGATGTGGTAGGACAGGCTGCCGATGTTGAACATCCCGTCGCTATGGGGGCAGAAACGGAACTGACGGTTGATACGGTCGCTGGCCACGCCGTTGTAGAGGCTTTCGCGAAAGGTGAGACCTGGCAAGGGGGAGAATTCCGTGTGCAGGCAAAGGGCTGCCAAAGGATAAGTGGCTAACGGGAAGTTGGCCGACAAGATGGGGAAGTTTCCGTGCGAGGCGTTGGTGAAAAGAGCTGTGAATGGGGTCGTAAAGTGGTCCATGTCGATATTTCTCAGTCCGGCATATACGGAACCCTTGTCACCGATGTTTTGCCGGATTCCCGCTTCGATGAGACGGAAGGCCTTGTCCGGACCGGCATCTATACAACTGAATGCTTGTAAGTCTCCGGCTACGGAATCCCCAGATTGTAAGTAGAAATGGCTGCGGTTTCCAGTTGTGCGTTTTTCCATAGTCCGGTTTCTGCCGAGACTTCAAGCAGGTTACACCAGCCGGTTTTCCCGTCGGTGATGTTCCACAGTCCTTCGGTCGTTCCGGAGATTTCCCATTTTACCCGTTGGCAGAAAAGTGGAGACTGCATGCCAGTCATTGTGGCACACGTCCAAAAAGCAAAGCGCAGGAATGCGCTCTGTGCGAAAAGTTTTTGAATCATAAAATGTAGTGTTTCGTTGGAAGTGATAAAAAAACTTTCCGGTGAGGTGGTTTGCGCTCAGACCTCCTTGCCGGAAAGTTTTATGTTTTGTTTAAAAGAGCAATGCCATGCGGTAGACGGCAAAAGCCGTCACGTAGGCCAATAAGGTAGTGTATGCCGCCGTAAAAATGGCCCACTTCCATGTGCCGCTTTCTCCTTTGACGGCTGCAATCGTAGCCAGACAAGGGAAATAAAGCAGTGCGAAGATCATGTAACTCAATGCGGCTTCGGGTGTGGTGTGCTGGCTTAGTATTTGCGCCAGGCGGGTCTGCGAAGCGTCTTCGGTGGTTTCCGGTTCCGCGTCTTCGGCCGCGCAGTTGTACAACACTCCGAGTGTGCTGACCATCAGTTCCTTTGCGCCGACACCGGCTATGATACCTACGCCCATTCGCCAATCGTAACCTAACGGACGGATTACCGGTTCGATGGCATGGCCTATCCGGCCCATGTAGGATTGTTCCTGTTGTTCGGCTTCTGTCAGTTCACCGTTTCCCGTGGGAAATGTCCTAAAGCCCAAATCACGATGCTGGCCACCAAGATGATGCCTCCCATCTTACGTAAGTATTGGCGTCCTTTCTCCCACGTATGGCGGCAAACACCGCGCGAACTGGCAGACGGTAAGGAGGAGTTCCATGACGAAATGGCTTTCATACCGACGCATGAAGATCTTGCTGAATACCCATGCTACAAAAAGGCCATACCCGTCCCGAACACGTAAAGGCAGAGCATGACGGTGGAGGCGTTTTGGGGAAAGAATGCCCCGGCAAATACTACATACACCGGAATGCGTGCGCTGCATGAAATCATCGGAGTGACCAGCATGGTAATCATACGGCTTTTGGGATTTTCTATCGTACGGGTAGCCATGACGGCCGGTACGTTGCATCCGTAACCCATCAGCATGGGAATGAAGGATTTTCCGTGCAGTCCCAGTTTGTTGAACAACGGGTCGGCCAACATGGCGGCACGTGCCAGATAGCCCGAATCTTCCAATATGGAGATGAAGAAATAAAGAATCAGGATGTTGGGCAAGAAGACAATGACGCTGCCCACGCCGCCTAATATGCCGTCGCAAACCAAAGCTTGCAGCGTGCCTTCGGGCATTTGGCTCTCGCAGAGGGCGGTGAGCCATGCCACACCGTTGTCTATCCAGTCCATGGGATATTGTCCGATGGTGAACGTGACCCAAAAGATGAACCACATGATGGCCACGAACAACGGATAGGCAATCCAGCGGTTGGCCAGCAGTCGGTCTAATGTTGTGGTGACCTGATGACTGCGTCCGTGTTTTTTAATGTAAATGCCGTCGAGTATTTGTCCGATATGGGAATAGCGTTCCACATCTTCGTGTTCGCGTTCGGGGCACGGACAGGCCGTGTCGCTTCCGTTGTCTGCGTCCATATCTTCCGGATGAGCTCCTTTTCCGCTACAGTGGGTACAGTGCTCCGGATCGTTGCAGCAGGCGGCCTCGTGGGTATGCCCTTGTATGCCTGCACGGTGAAGTGCAATATGTTGGTCGGCCATGTTCGTCATGGCTTTTTGCGTATGCAGGGTATTCGATACCGATGCGCTTACGGGCTACGGTAGGGTTAGAGAGGCATATCCAAACGACGGCTCAGTTCTTCGATGTCGAGTGTACTTGGCTTTCTTCAAACTCATCATACATGTTCAAGGCTCCGACGAGCGGCAGATTCCGTTCCTTCAGTTGCATGGTGAGCAACAGATTCCGTTCCAGATTGGTTGTGTCGAGCACATTGATGACGGCATCTATCCGGCCGCTTCCAGTTCGTGTGCCACATACGCCTCTTCCGGACTGAAAGCACGGATAGAGTAGGTTCCCGGCAGGTCTACCAAACGGATTTTCCGTCCATCGAAGACCATTTCTCCCACGACACTGCTGACGGTCACTCCGCTGTAGTTACCGGTACGTTCGTGTCCCCCCGAGGCTGCATTGAAAAGTGAGGTCTTGCCGCAATTCGGATTACCGACCAAAGCTATTGTAATCACTCCGGCTTCGGCCGGCATGTCGGTGGTGATGCGACGTCCGGAAGGACCGCACTGGGGCATCCCGTGTGTGGAGACGGCGGCATAACGCTTCCGCTTCTTCGTTGATGCCGGTCTGAACGATGCTTTTGAGTCGGAATGTCTGTGGGAATGTCTGTGGATGGGGCAGGGATGTCCGCTTCCGGTGTCGTAGATGGAGCGTCTGCCGTGCCCGAAACAGTGACTTGTATTTTTTCAGCTTCGCTCTTTCGCAGGGCGATTTGTCCTCCCATCAGTTCGAAAACAATAGGATTTCCCACAGGAGAAGTAAACAGTTTCTTGACGGTTTTCCCTGTGACAAACCCCATTTCACTCAAGCGGGCTCTGAAGGCTCCGCTGCCTTCTATGTGTGATATCATCACGGTTTCGTTCGTGTTGACATCCGATAATCTCATCATTACTACCTATATATAATTATACAGCGTGCAAAATTACTTGCAAAATCCGGCTTGTGCAATACCTGATAGTAGTGATTTTGTTAAGAATTGGCATAGCTGTGCATGCCACCGAGCAGATAATTGACTCCGAAGTAGGTCATCAGGACTACGGCGAAAGCGAAGATCATATAGCCATGGAATAGCCATGGACGTTGAAAATAGGGCAGGCTTTTCCGGTGGAAAGAGATGCCGTAAATGATGAACGCCGCAAGTCGCCACTACTTTCTTCGGGTCCCACGACCAGTAACTGCCCCACGACACATTGGCCCATACGGCTCCCAACACAATGCCTGTGCCCAACAGGAAAGTGCCCGGATATAACAGAAGGCGGCTCAACAAGGTGAGTTGTTCGATTTGTTCTCCTGTAATCGGCGAAGCCGTGCTTTTTTTGTTTCCCTATAAGACACAAGGCCAGGATGCCGTTCAGAAAGGTGAAAGCAAAAAGGCCGTATGAAATCATGATGAGCGACACGTGCCAACTCAGCCACGGGGATGTCAATACCGGCATGAGGGGCGTAATTTGCGGGTTCATCTCGCCCAAGTAGGCCACGAGCAGGGTGAAGCCGGAAAGCAGGAAACCGAAAGGCCGGGTGAAAGGGAACCTCCGTTGAAGCAGGCAGGCGGTCAGGAGGACTGCCAGAGCGACGAACTGCATCGTTTCGTATCCGTTGCTCAGGGGGAAACCGCCTCTGATGTAACCGCGCAAGGCGTATCCTGTGGCATGGAATAGGGTGGTGAGGCAGAGGGCTGTGCCCCATACCCGTCGGCTACGGCTTTCTCCTTACGGTTCGTCAGCATCCTGAACATGAATAATCCGAAGGCGGCAAAGCCTAAAGTGAGGTTGACCATGAACAGGATTTTGCTGAAGGGAATACGGTTGTACCACAGTTCGGCGTTGACTTTCTGGGTACTGAGAGGTGTAACGTCGGGCGGTAGCGGACGGACGAGCGTGCCTTGCCGGAGCATGAGGATGAGTCCTACTTTTTCGTCTGTTTCCTGTATGGCCTGGGCCAGTTTGCTCCGGTTGCCTTGTTCGCGTTGCCATAAAGGCTGTAGCTTGTATTGTGTCCCGTCGAACAAATGATTGAGCGAGGCATATTCTTCTTTAAGGCCTAAAGCGGTGCGCAACTCCTGATTTTTGATACGGATAATGGGAGTGCGGTTCCATTCTTCGGGGTAGAGCATCCAACTGCTCACCACCTGTTCCGGAGTGATTCCGTGGAAGGATGGTCGTCCGTATATTTTTTGTACGAAATCCCGTGCAAGTGTGTTGAACGGGGCGACGCGGTCGTTGTAGACCACTTGTTGGATAGCCAGACTGTCGGCTTGTATCCGCTTGACTACGGGTAAGGCCGGGGCGGCTTTCAGTTGACAGCCCCAAAACAAGGCTATTAGGAACAGTCCGCCTTTCCGGATCAGCGGATGCCTTAGCAGACGGCGGAAGCCTCCATCCCGGGCGCACAGCAGGAGCAGGCAACCCAACCCCATCAGGCAGAAACCGGTGTAGGTGATGCCCGTCCCCCAAGGGTCATAGTTTACCGAAAGCCAACTGCCTTCCAAATCTTCATCGTAGGAAGACTGGTAAAAACGGTACCCTTGTGCAGAAAAAATCCGGTTCATGGAAACAATTGGCCGGGCAAAGATGTCGCCGTCGATATGCTGGCAGGAGATTTGGCTCACGTAGTCGGCAGGAGCTTCCGTGCCCGGATAATATGCTATGCGGAAGCTGTCTAAACACATCATGAAAGGCAGGCGTGCCACTTGTTTCCGTTCGTTGACATATTCTCCCGTAGGCTGGCCTTTACGCAAGTGCAATATTCCTTTATGTCCGGTAAAGGCGGTGGTGAGCGCTCCGGCGAATATCACGCCGAAACTGAGATGAAGGACGAGAAGCGGAAAGTTTTTCCACGTTTTACGGCGTACGAAAAGTGCGGCCGAAGTGACCACGACGGCGGTCCATAACAGTTTGAACCACCAAGTGCCGTAAACGTAGGTCTGGATAAAAGGCGTGCCGTGGGCGTCTTCCACAAACGTGGATATACCGATGCCCGCGGCAGCACAAAAAAGTAGTATGAAAGGAACTGACTTCATGATGTAGAGGGAATGTACCGGATAAGTCCTTAAAAGTCGCGATACTTTTCGTTGCAACGTTTTTTCACGGCGATACATTCCATTTCGATAAGCCATGTAGGTCGGCATACCGGTGCCAAGGTGATGACTTTCGGAGTGTCGGGGAACCGTCGGGCGAACATCTCGTTCACGGTCGGGTAATCGCAGACATCGCGCAGGTAAACGATGATTTTGCATGACATCGTCGAATGATGCGCCGCCTTCTTCAAGCAGGACTCCTACATTTTCCCACATGCGTTCGGTTTGTTTCACGATGTTGCCCACATGCACTACTTCCCCTTTGTTGTTGATGCTGGCCGTGCCGCTGAGGAATACATGAGCACGGTCGCCGTATTCCATGACGGTACCCCGCTCGAACGTAACCCCGTATTCATAAGTAGGGTTCAGGTGGGGTGGGGGCGTACAGGTAGCGTTGCTGTGAAGGTTCAAACCCCGTGAGGGCATACGTTCCCATCTGTACCAAGGCCCGTGTGTCTGCGGGCAGTCCGCCGATGCCCGTACTGCTGATGTAGTGGGTCCGTTCGGTGAGTCCTTGTTCGGCGAAGTTTTCCTTACGCGCTTTCACCATGCCGGCGTACTGTGTGTCTACATCGCGTACGAAAAACCACGTACGGATGCAGTTGTCTGCCAGCGTGGCGTTGAAGCTTTGTAAGGTTTCCTCGTAATTGATGAGCAGAGATTCTGTTTGCCAGGCTGAGTCGCCTTTGTGTTCGTGCATGCCCATCTTCCATAAATGACGGTAACCGTTGTGTTCCGCCACGATGACACCGTTCACGTTGGCTACCTTGCTGCCTTTTGCAGATACAGCCACACGGCCACCTTGCTGCCGTCGAGCGGTGGCTGCTGGATGACGGATACAGAACAGTCCGCTTCCTGCTTCATCAGAGGCTGTTGGTTGGTCGAATCGCTGAGAAAGTATCGCTTCAGGATGACGTCGGCACCCATGACCTGCGGCAACCGCAACAGCCGTTCCTCTCCTTCGTAAATTCGTTTGAGTTGTCCGTCGAAGAGTTCGGCTCTCGGCTTCACATGCAACATGACGTGGAACTCTTCTATCTTATCTTGTGGGGTAAAGGCGGATATTTCCGCCGTTACACCCAGATCTTCCCAAAAAACTTTGCTTTTATCCATGTTGTTCCTATTCTTTGGCGCCTGCGTTGATCCATTCGTCTATGAGCCGCAGGTCGGTTGATGAAGTTATCATATTTTCGTGACTGAAACCTAAGCCGAGTACATTGCCTGGATTGATAACCTTATGCAAGATGCTTTCTTCGGCGTTGCCCGGAATGACACGGATGCCGTCATCGACCTGTGTAGACGGTTGGTTTACAAGGCTGGCATGGCTCTTGTCGGCCGTCAGGTAAAGTCCGGCTGCGGGAGAGGTACTTCCTCCGTGGCACTGTGCGCAGGTTTTGTCAAATATGCTCTCTTGTATGGCTGCATACATGTGGGCATCCACCTGTCCGGCATCCATGTAGAGCGTATCTCCCGAAATCGAAGCTACATCCAGACTTTGATACGTCAGGACACGTTTGCGCAACCGGTTGGTCACGCATAGCTCGATGGTTTTCACGTCGCTCCCGATGTTAGGTAGGGTGAGGTTCACGTTGCTGTTCGCGTCGGGGCTGACGAGCACTTGCGTAGTCGCGTATTCGCTGTCTCCGAACCCGGCCAATACAAGCTGGTAATATTCCGGCCAACTGTCCGCACCGGTGATGTGCCCGGTCAGTTTGGCCGCAAAGCCGGTGTGCGTAGCCGTGTGTTCCTTCCGTGGGATGGAGCCGTCGTCGCAGGCGGTGAGTCCCATTGCTACAGACAGGAGAACAAATATACCATAGTTTTTTTTCCATTGTAAATTCTTTATCGGCTGAATTAACGAATATTAGAAAGAGTATTGCAACTGTATGGTACCTGAGTGCTTGGCCAACCCAAGGTCGTCGTTGTCACGGTCGAGTTGCGTGTCGTGTCCGGTGCGTCCGATGAACTGATACATGGCTTGCAGTTTCAGGTTACAGTTCTTGAAGAAATAATTGCATCCTACGGCCGGCATATTGAGGAAACCATTCGTGTCCACACCGTTGCGGTTAAAGAAGTCGTAACGTGCGGCAACCTGTACGCGGGGAGCCACGAAATAACCGCCTTGGACGTAGCCGCCCAAGAAATCGTAAGTCTTGTCTATCTTTTGCCGGTCGGTGAATCCCACGTGCATGTAGTAGGCTTCGGCTCCGATATAAAGCTTGTTTTTCAGCATGGCAAACTCCAGTCCGGCGCGGGTGTCGTTGGTGCTTTCACTCTCGCTTTCCACATTCAGGTTGGCGCTTGCGCCTAACATCCATTTGTCTTCGTGCAGGCGGTCGGGGTTACCCTGCGTGGCGGGCATGATACCCTTCGGCATGAAGGTGAAACGTCCGGCGTAGAGCAGGGACGGGATGTGCCAGTCGTCGCTGATGGTTTTCGTAGCCGTGTTGACCGATGCGCCGGTACCGTTGAAGATTCCTATTTCATATCCGAACTTATTGGCTGCGAAACCGTGGATTTCCACACCGAGATCGAATCCCGTCCCGATGTTCGGTGTGACGGCGTTCAACGAATAAGGCATGATGACCGCCGCGGTCAGCGAAGTCGGGAGTGTAGGCATCATGGTTTCGCCCAGCGTCGTCAGGTAACCGTGAGAGAAGGGAGTCTTGAATTTACCGATACGTACGGCAAAAGCTTCTTTCATAGCCACATCGATCCATGCCTGCTGAAGGATGGCTCCGCCACTGGCTGCTGCATTGATAGAGAGGTTAAACGATACCTTGCCCCACGCTTTTCCCGTAAATCCGAGTACGGCATACGGTACGGCAAATCCCGAATTAGCCAAGTTGTCTTGGTTGTAAGCCTTGTCCAGGCCTTCGTCGTCGTACCAATTGATGTGAGCCGCAGTCTGCACCAACAGGTAAGGTTTGAACACAAAGTCGGCTTTCTTCGTTTGGATGGAGAACCCTTCGCGTCCGGCCAGGGACACCACGCCGTTTTCGCTACCCTCTTCATATTGTGCCATGGCGGCAAGAGGGAGAGCCGCCAATAGGGTCATCGCAAATATTTTTTTCATTGTTTTCTGTTTTTTTCTTTGTTTGATGCTTGTTCTGTCAAGAGGCTTTCGTCTTCTTGTTATAAGGATTGCAGGAATCGGATGAGTGCCGCACGGTCTTCTTTCTTCATCTGTTTGAACAGGTTTTTCGAGGCTTCTCCTTCTCCGCCGTGCCACAAAATGGCTTCGGTAAAGTTACGGGCGCGTCCGTCGTGCAAGAAGTAAGTGTGACCGTTGACTTTTTCCTGTAGCCCGATACCCCAAAGTGGAGTGGTACGCCACTCATTGCCGCGGGCCAGTCCGCTTACGTAATTGTCGTTCAATCCTACACCCATGATTTCGCTTCCCATGTCGTGAAGCAGGAAATCGGAGTAGGGGTGGATGGTCTGGCTGCCCAACCACGTCAGTTGCGTACCTAACAGCAAAGTGGAACCACGGGGTTGGGTATGCAGCGTGACGGTATGGCACAAGTGGCATTTGGCTTGGTAGAACATCTCCTCCCCGCGTTTCACCGTAGGATCGTTCACGTCACGACGGGCCGGTACACCAAGGCCCTGCATGTACAAGTCCACATCCTCCATTTCTTCCGCGCTGATGTCCAACTGGTCGTATGTCAGTCCCATCATGCTTCCGTCCTGCATCTGAAGCTGTCCTCGCAGATCTCTTCCGGATAGCGGCTGTTCGTGACGCCCAAGTCACTGCTGAAGCCAAGCTCCACGGTCAGGTCGGCATGCTGTGCTTTGTTGCCGCTCAGCCCTAATTGCAGTTTCCCTTTTTCCGTGATATAGTTGGCGCGTCCGCTGATACCGTATTCCGGGTAGTTGCTCTTCGCGGCCAGTTGCTCTATTTCGTGGCGGTCGATGGCCATCATCGGCCCCATGCCGACATGGCGCAACGGGATTCTGACGGTGCAGAACAAGTCTTCGGGCGCGATGCTGTCGGCATACCATTCGCTGATGCTGTATTCGGGATAGCACAGTTCGTAGGGCTCTCCGTCGGGGAATGCCCCTTTTTCGTAATGCCATTTGACGCTCAACTTGCCTTCCGGTTTAACGCCGTAGATGGCTTGGTCATGAAGTACACGTCCGTAATTCTGGAAAAAATGCGCCGTTCTTGCGGCTGATGTACACCAACATGGAAGAGAAGCCGTAAGAGCCACTTCCCCCTTCGCCGAAGCTGCCTCCGCCGTTCCATAACTCCGGTTTCGTACGTCCGGCATTGCGATGGCAGCTTCCGCAGGAATATCCTGCATAGACCGGGCCGAGGCCTCCCGAGATGGTACGCGTGTCGTCGTACAATCCGTCGCCGTCGCGGAAGCGCATGGCATAGTCGGGGTCGGCATCGATCCAGTCGGCCTGCGTGTCGTAGGCCACGGAACTGTTGAGGAAAATAGTAGAAATTCCGGCCGAAAGGGCGTACCTTGCGGGATTTCCACGTCCCTCACGTCCAATCCGTCGTCGTCGCAGGCGGCGAGGCTGAAGGCTAAGGAGAACAGGGCTAAATATTTTACAGTATGGTTCATTGTGATATGTCTGTTTTTATAGTTCCTTTTTTATACCACATAAGTGAAGACAGCCTTTGTGAGGACTGTCTTCACTTTTAATTGATACAGTGAACTTATGAGTCGGATTTATTGTGCAGAAACGGTACGCGGGTTACCATCCTTGAACAACAGGAACTCCAACGTGTGGAAGCCTCTTACCTCTTGTGAAGAAGAGATTTCGTCTTCCGTGTCACCGTCTTCCCAGTTCAGATCGTCGAAGTTGCCGGAGTTCAAGATGTTGACGATGGCTACCTGGTCCAAAGGCCAACTGTCCATGTTCGGGTCAAGACCGAGGATGTCGACCGGGCCGAACAAGAAGGCTTCGCTCTGTTCCCACGGCATACGGGCTACCAACCATGCGTCGCAAGCTGCCTCGAAAGTAGCGTCGCTCGGAGTGTTGTAGAAGTTCTGAACGGCTGCACAGAGGGCTGTGTTCTTTTCTTTCAAATCCTTATAAGTCGGCAATACCACCTTGTACACAAAGCCGCTTACTACGCTGTCCATTTCTGCATCGGTAATGGTTCCGTTGTTATATGCGTTCTGGATGGCAGCCTTCAATTCTTTGTCAAGGGTTTTCTCCTAAGGCTATACAAGCCGATTGTGCCACAGGAACCTTTTCGTCGCCGATGTTGTTACGGAACGGTTGCGGGATGGCAAGGATGGCGTTCTTCGTACTTTCGATTTCGTTGGCAACCTTTGTGTTCAATGCAGGATCGATTTTTTGTACCAGATTATACAATGAGTATTGGCTAATAGTACTGTCCATGCTGTTGAAGTAAGAGTTGCGGATGGAGCGGATGTTGTTGGAATAGTCGTCGCGTGAGTGGAAACTGTACCAAGACTCTACGGCGTAGAGGGCTTCGGTATTGCTGTCAGGCCGTCCATTTGTTGTAGGGGTCGCCGATTTTGGAGTTGCCCACTTCGTCCGTGATTTCCACGCACTTGTCGATGATTTGTTCGATACAGCTCAATGCCGAGGTGTAATCGCCGCCGTTGTGTTCCGTGAAGTCTTTTTGAAAGCATCCCCGCCTTGGAAGGAGTCTCCCAACTGTCATAGAGGGTCGTGGCATCCTTTTGCAACAACTTGGCTACTTGGAGCGAATAGTTGCGCCAACTGGCTGCGTTTTCCGGAGTATAGTTCAAATTCGCAGCTTCATCGAATTCGTTGCCTCCATTGCCTCCGTCTTCATCATCGTTACAAGAAGTGGCTGTGAAACCTGTAAAGGCCATTCCCATCAGGAATAAGGCTGAATAAAGAAATTTCTTTTTCATTGCTTTTGTTTTTGTTATGTTTTTATGAATGATTTGAAATGATATATTCTCCTGTTATTTGCTCCAGAACCAACCTACGTAGGCTACACCGATGGCAAACTCATTTTCGCTGTTGTATTTGCCGCCGCCGATTTTACGGGTCGTGTAGTCGGCCTTGAATACCAAGTTCGGCAGGGCCTTCCAGTTCAGGCCGGCCGTCCACATGCCTACCTTCTCGCGGTCATCGGGTCCCTGACGGGCAATCACCTCCTCCTGCGGGTTGTAGTATTCGTAACGGGCAAACGGGTAGAGGGCGGGGCATTTGGGGGTGCCTGCGATACCTTGCAGGTTCAAGCCTAATTCCGCTCCGTAGCTCACAGCCCTCTTGGCAATGGGGACGGCACGGGTGTAAGGACTCTTGTTTCCTAAGTTCAAGTTTTCCTGGCTCAGTTTGTCGCTCTTGCCGAGGTTGCCGAAGATGCAGTTTCCACGGAAGGTCAGGAAACGGTTGATGTACTGTGCATCCACCGTGTATATCCTTACCGGGATATCACCGTAACTCGTGTAAGTCGTGGGCTTGTCAGAATTGGCTCCTATGTTGTTGCAGAAATACCATGAACCTCCCACGCGCAGGCCCGGCACTCCGCGGTAATCCACGCGAGCTACGTAGGCCGGTGAGGTGAAGTTGTCATACTCGAAGATGCTGGTCTTACCGCTTCCGGCCCAAGTCTTACGGTCGAAACCATTGGCGTTGAGGCCGGTCACTACCATAGCCTGGTAGTCAAACGTGGCCCATCCCTTACCCAGCGTACCGAACAATTCAAGACCCGTTTCATGCCAAGTACAGGGGATGATTTTCGTTTCCCCCTCCGGACGGCTCGTACCGAAGAAATTGACGGGTTCGTGATGGGAGTTGGTCAAACCTACCGGTACGATGACATGTCCTACGCGTACGTTGATCTCCGGGAGGATGAGGCGCGTGATGTGGAACTGTTCCAAGGCTACTTCACCGCCTTTTTCTATTTCCGTTTCATATTCACCGTTTTCACTGTTCTCCAGTTCGTAAGCAGCTCCCGTTCCTCCGCTTTCAAATTCGATTTCGGCTCCCAATATCCATTTGGGGTGTGAATTTATAGTCGAAAGCGATCACGAAGCGGGGAATGGAGATGGTATTGCGATCCGTCTTGGGATTCCCTACTTTGCTGCCCCAATACCGGTTGATGCCGTAATCCTTGAAATTAGCCACCATTTCACCATATCCGCCCACGCGGAATTTCTCGTAAGTGCTGCCGCCGTCTTCGCCTCCTTGGGCCGAAACACTACTAAAGGCTGTCAGGACGGCCAATGCGGCGGTCAGCAGATTTTTCTTTTGGTTCATCTTATTATTGTTTTTTCTATCTTTTTACCCTTTTCTTTGTTTTGACGCTGCAAAGTTACCGGGTTGGTTAAAAAAATACCAATACACAAAAATGGGCAAATTCATTTGAGGGGTGATTAGGGCGGTATACCTACATGAGGTGGTATTTACCTAATATTTTTGATAATACTCAATTATAGCGATTGTCAGGGTCGTTTTTTTTTCCGTTCTTGTCTAAGAAGTTTAACGATTTAAGGTATCATGTCTGAAAAATATAAAGAGACCGACCGGATGGGGGATATCATTTGCGATGATTACCGCATCTTGCAGGTGATTAGTCGGTTCGGGCTTACGTTAGGGTTTGGCGACCATACGGTGAGTGAAACCTGCTTGGCAGCGGGAGTAGATGCCCCCACATTTTTGGCAGTGGTGAATTTCATACGTTCCAATGGGCGGACATCGAATCTGTCCGATATTGTGGAGTCTTTGTCGCTCACGGCATTAATGAATTACCTTCGCCGCTCTCATGATTACTTTGTGAAGTTCCGTTTGCCGGCCATCCGGCGTAAACTGATAGAAGCGATAGACTGTTCGGCGCGCAATCAGATTGCATTTCTCATCCTGAAGTTTTACGACGAGTTCGCTTCGGAAGTCGGACGTCACATGGATTACGAGGACAAGCATATCCATACGTATGTGACCGATTTGATGAAGGGCGTGAAAACCAGTCCGGACGTGAACATCCACAAACTGTCTCATCAGCATCACGACAACCACGCACAG
>ENA-OQDA01000556-OQDA01000556.1-human-gut-metagenome-genome-assembly--contig:-NODE-556-length-15072-cov-2.481298_pt1 | contig 15072 bp, 17 predicted proteins | sample MGYA00242771_ERZ504603 | MGnify/ENA primary metagenome ERZ504603 (study PRJEB26092, sample SAMD00036328) | human gut metagenome | host: Homo sapiens | study: EMG produced TPA metagenomics assembly of...
GCAGACGTACGCGCAGCACTCGCTCACAGCGAGCGTACGCCCGATGACTTCGCTGCCCTGCTTTCACCTGCCGCATTGCCGCTTCTAGAGGAAATTGCCGCGCCGCACAGATTGAGCGCCAGCGTTTACTTCGGCAATAACGTTACCTTTTCACACCGCTGTATATCGCCAACTACTGCGAAAATTACTGCATCTACATGCGGCTTCAACAGTCACAACAAAATTCAGCGCGCCTGCCTCAGCAGTGAACAGCAATGGAACCCGCCAGCTGGAAAAATTTGAAAAAAAGCTCTCTGTTTTCAGCATCTTGTTAAAAAACAACCACATACTATGACAGAGCCAAATAAAAAACAAAGAAAGCCGACTGAATAGTTCCCAGTCGGCTTTCTTATCTCTCAACGGACGTTCTTTCAAAAAGGCCATCATCCCTGGCAACCTAAGCACGGAACGAATTCCCGCCGCGTGGCCTCCCCGCCTGTCAAAAGCCTTGGGAGGGAGCTGAGAGAGGGGAAGGCGACGGATGGCGACATTGGGGCCGTGCCCGTCGGCGAGCCTTCGAGGGGTACGGGCATCGGCGGCAGGGTTGGGAAGCCCTTTTCCGAAGGGTTCCCTCCCCCCTGCCTTCACATCCCTCGCCTCTTTCCTACTTCTTGCCCACGCAGAAATACGCGAAGCCGCGCTTGCCGAGTGCCGAGGGAGAATAAAGGTTACGCCCGTCAAAAAGGACGGGGGCGACGAGGGATTCCTTTATGCGATCAAAATCGGGATTGCGGAACTGGTTCCACTCGGTGGCTACGAGCAGGGCGTCGGAACCTTCGCAGACGGCGTATTGATCGTCCTCGATGAAAACCAGAGGGTTATCCGCCAACAGCTTACGGGCGTTGGAGCCGGCAATGGGATCATAGGCCCGGATGCGCATGCCGCGCGAGGTCAGTTCCTCAATGATGGAAAGCGCAGGGGATTCGCGCATGTCGTCGGTGTTGGCCTTGAAAGCAAGCCCCCACAGGGCGAGCACCTTGCCGAACACGCCGCCCTGCGGCTCGAAATACTCCGCCACCCGGAACGCCATGGAGCGCTTCTGACGGGCGTTCACGCCTTCGACCGCTTCCAGAAGTTCAGGGCGCATACCCGCTTCATGGGCGGTGTGGATGAGCGCCTTCACGTCCTTGGGGAAGCACGAGCCGCCGTAGCCGATGCCGGGATAGATGAACTGGTAGCCGATGCGGTGATCCGAACCGATGCCCGTGCGCACATCGCGCACATCCGCGCCGACCTTCTCGCACAGCGTGGCAATCTCGTTGATGAAGGAAATCTTGGTCGCCAACATGCAGTTGGCCGCGTATTTGGTCATCTCGGCGCTGCGGACGCCCATGACGATGAGCTTTTCACGGCTCCGGGCAAAGGGGGAGTAAAGCTCCCGCATCGCGGCGGCGGTCTCTTCAGAAGACGTGCCGACGATAACCCGGTCAGGCTTCATGAAGTCCGAAACCGCGTCGCCTTCCTTGAGGAATTCGGGGTTCGACACCACATCGAAGGCAATGTCCTCGCCACGGGCGGCAAGGGCGGCGGCGACGAGCTCGCGGACGCGGTCGGCGGTTCCGACGGGCACCGTGGACTTGTCCACGACAATAAGCGGCCCCTGCATCTGCTCGCCGATCTGCCGGGCCACGCCTTCCACATAGGAAAGATCGCAGGAGCCGTCGGGACGCGAAGGCGTGCCTACGGTGATGAAGGCGAACTCGGCGCCGTCCAAGCCCTCTGCAAGGCTGGTCGTAAACCGCAGGCGGCCTTCCTGCCGGTTGCGGCCGACAAGGTCTTCGAGGCCGGGCTCAAAAATATGGATACGCCCGCTGTCGAGCAGGGCCACGACTTCCGGGTTGACGTCCACGCAACGGACATCATTGCCCATTTCGGCGAAACACGCCGCGCTTACAAGACCGACGTAGCCGGTGCCGACAATGCATATGCGCATAGATGCTCCTTATCAAAACAGTACGGACGGGACGCCGGGCGCGGTGGGGGTACGGCAGGATACGGAAGCGGGGCCCGTCATTTTTCCAACGTGTAACCATCCGGCGGCACAGCGTCAACTTGACTTCGTCCCGCGCTGACGGCAACCTGCCGCCTGAGAGGACGCATATGGCAATCATCGGCATTGGACTGGACTTGATCGAACTTTCCCGCGTGGAACGTTCACTGCACCGTTTCGGGGAACATTTCCTCAACCGCATCATGGCGGACGACGAACGGAGCGCCGTCCCCGGCGATCCCGCCTCCCCGTCCGCGCGTACCGTTTCCTATGTGGCCGCGCGGTTCGCCGCTAAGGAGGCCGCGGTCAAGGCGCTGGGCACGGGCTTCGCCGAAGGCATAGGCCCCCGTGACGTGGCCGTGCGTTCGCTGCCCTCCGGCAAGCCTGAGCTTGTCCTGTCCGGGAAGGCCAGGGAAAAGGCCGATGCCCTCGGCGCAAAAAAGCTGCACCTCACGCTCACCCATACCCGTGACAATGCCGCCGCCGTGGTTATTCTGGAAGGATAGCTTCCCCACCCCATTACAGAGAACAAAGGATCTTTCATGGAACTTCGCGGAACTACCATCCTCGCCGTGCGCCACAAGGGCCACGTCGCCCTCATCGGCGACGGGCAGGTGACCATGGGCCAGAGCATCGTCATGAAACACACCGCCAAGAAAGTCCGGCGGATGTATAAAGATCAAATCGTCGCCGGGTTCGCCGGGGCCACGGCGGACGCCTTTACCCTGTTTGAACGCTTTGACGCCCACCTTGAACAAACCGGCGGCAACCTGATCCGCGCCGCCGTGGAACTCGCCAAAGACTGGCGGAGCGACAAGTTCCTCCGCAAGCTGGAGGCGATGCTCCTTGTGGCCGACAAGGATCACACGCTCGTGCTCACCGGAACCGGCGACGTGATCGAGCCTGACGACGGCATCGCTTCCATCGGCAGCGGCGGCCCCTACGCCCTCTCCGCCGCCCGTGCCCTCGTCCGCCACAGCGATCTTGATGCCGAACACATCGCGCTGGAAAGCATGAAGATAGCCTCCGAGCTCTGCGTGTTCACCAACGACCAGTACACGCTGGAAGTCCTGTAGCCGCTGCGAAGGGGCCGGCGGCGATGGCTGGCCCCTTTTGGCTGCGCTTCCCGCCGCCCTGTCTGCCCCCTCCCGGCCTATCGTCCCCGCCCGCCCTTCCCGGCCCCATCTGGCTGCGCACTCCCTGCGCGGCACCACCCGTTTTCTGCCTTTTGGTTTTTCCTTGTAACGCTCACTAGATATGGATTCCCCTTGCTTCACCGGTGCAATCATGGCATAAAGGCCCTTGTGCTGCGGATCGACACAAGGAGCGATCCGATTGCGTTTTTATTCACAAGTCAGATGATGCAAAAACGCACCAACTGAAAAAACCGGTGGCGCATGCGCATCGACTTGGTCGCACTTTTGCAACAACGGTGCATTTATGCACCATGCAATGCTGTGGCCTTAAGGCGATAACGCGGACAAAAAGTTTGTATTCCAGCCTGTTGCATAGGTTCCAACAAAAAACAATCCTTACCTGTATCTAAACAGGAATGTTTTTTGTTAGCCCCCATTTCCTTGCTGTCGTTGGGGAATCTCCTTGTCTGTGCAAAACTGGAACGGCATTTGCTCTAATGCTCACAAATCTTTTTGTGCACCAAGCCAGGAGAGTCAACTGATGAAAATAATCGACTTCCGCTTCCGCCCGAACACGCCGGAAATCATCAACGGCATCAAGAACAGCTCGATGTTCAAAGCCACCTGCGAAGCCATCGGCTTCGACAAGCGCGTCCCCCAGTCGCTGCCCGAAATCGTGGCCGACCTGGATCGCCGCGGCGTTGAGCTGTGCGTCGTTTCCGGCCGCGACTGCGAAACCACCTACGGTTTCCCCGCGAACAACAACAGCATCCTTGAATTCTGCCGCGCCTACCCCAACAAATTTCTCGGCTTCTGGGGCATCGACCCCCACAAGGGAATGGACGCCGTTCGCGAAGTCGAACACGTGATCAAGGATCTCGGCATGCGCGGCATCGCCACCGACCCGTACCTCGCCCACTGCCCGCCGAGCGACGCCCGCTACTACCCCATCTACGCCAAGTGCGTGGAGCTCGGCGTGCCGGTCTTCGTGACCACCGCCCCGCCCGCCCAGGTTCCCCGCGCCATCATGGACTACATTGATCCCCGTCAGATCGACGTCGTCGCCCGCGACTTCCCCGAACTGATCCTGATCATGAGCCACGGCGGCTATCCCTTCGTCAACGAAGCCATTTTCGCCTGCATGCGCAACGCCAACGTCTACATGGACCTGTCCGAATACGAACTGGCCCCCATGGCCGACGTATATGTCGACGCCCTGAACAAGATGATCGGCGACAAGGTCATCTTCGCTTCCGCGCACCCGTTCATCGAACAGGCCGACGCCATCGAGATCTACAAGAAGCTCAACATCAGCGAAGAAGTCCGCGAAAAGGTCATGTACAAGACCGCCGCGAAGATCCTCGGCCTCGACAAGGGCGTTTCCCTCAACACCACGAAGCCCATGGCCCCCAACGGCTTCAACAACGCCAAGTTCCCGCTGCCGTTCCAGCCCTTCGCCCCGATGGGACGCTAGGCTTTTGCGGTGAATTGAGATTCCGGGCAGTGCCGTGGTGCGGAAACGCGCCGCGGCCTGCCGAACTGTTTTGGGTAACGAGAGGATAGCATGGATAAACAGGCGTTCATAGCGGCGGTGAAAGCGGCCGGTATCGTTGGTGAAGGTGGAGCTGGTTTTCCGGCGCACGTCAAGTACGCCGCCGACGCCGACACGGTTATCGCCAACGGCTGCGAATGCGAGCCCCTTCTGCACACCGACCAGCATCACATGCTTCACCACGCCAACGACATCGTCCGGGCGTTCAGCGAGCTGATGCAGGCCACCGGTGCCAAGCGCGGCGTCATCGCATTGAAGAAAAAATATAAGGAAGCCACCAAGATCCTGACCGATGCCATCGGCAATCGGCCCATCGAGCTGGCGCTGCTCCCCAACTTCTATCCCGCCGGGGACGAACAGACCCTCGTCCGCGAAGTGACGGGCCGTTCCGTTCCCCGCTGGGCCTGCCCTCATGGTGGGCGCGGTGGTCGCCAACGTCGGCACGCTCGTGTCCGTGGCCCACGCCCTTGACGGCAAGCCCGTCACGCACAAATTTTTGACCGTCACCGGCGAAGTGAAGAAGCCCGGCATCGTCTGCGTGCCGATCGGCACTCCGCTTTCCGCCTGCCTTGAGGCCGCGGGCGGCCCCACCGTGAGCGATCCCGTGTTCGTTCTCGGCGGCCCCATGATGGGCCGCATGGTGGACAGCGCCGACGCCTTCGCCAAGGAAGTGGTCACCAAGACCTCCGGCGGTCTCATCATCCTGCCCCGCGGGCACTACCTGCACCGGAACGCGACCACGCCCCTCAATTTCATGCGTCGCCGCGCGGCTTCGGCCTGTATCCAGTGCCGCAGCTGTTCCGAGCTGTGCCCCCGCCATCTCCTCGGCCATCCCTTTGAAACGCATCGCGTCATGCGCGCCTTCGGCAGCAACGCCGAGCTGACCTCCGAAGCCGGCAGGCTCGCGCTCCTCTGCTGCGACTGCGGCGTGTGCGAGCATGTGGCCTGTCCTATGGGCCTGTCCCCCCGCCGCATCAATCAGGCCATCAAGAATGAGCTGCGCGCGGCCGGGATGAAGTATGAAGGCAGCCGCGACGTGAACGAAGCCTATACCCAGTGGCGTGAATTCCGCCGGGTGCCCGTGCCCCGCCTGGTCAACAAAATCGGCATCAGCCGCTACATGGAGCTGCCCACCAACGATCTGGGCTCGCTCTCCCCGGCTGAAGTGCGTATCCCGCTGCGGCAGCACATCGGCGCTCCGGCTCAGGCCGTGGTGAAGGCCGGCGATCGCGTCAAGTGCGGCGACGTCATTGGTGAAATCCCCGAACAGGGTCTCGGCGCCCGCATTCACGCCAGCATGGACGGCGTGGTCAAGAGCGTCGACGGCGCCGTCGTCATCGGCAAGTAGCCTGCAACACGATACGGAAAGGGGCGGCCGGCCCGCCCCCTGACAAAAAAGGAGAGGCCCTGTGTCTGAATCATACACAGCCGTAGGAATGGTGGAATTCAACAGCATTGCCGCTGGTATCGACGCGGCTGACCAGATGGTGAAAACCGCTCAGGTCGATCCGCTGTTCTTCAAGACGATTGCCCCGGCAAGTTCGTGGCCGCCGTGACCGGCGACGTGGCTGCCGTATCCGCTTCCGTGAACGCCGGACGCGAAACCCATGCCGATGCGCTGGTGGACTGGTTCATCATCCCCAACATCCACCGGGATGTGATCGGCGCCCTCGCCGGCGCCACGGGCATCACGGAACGCGGCGCGCTCGGCATCATCGAAACCTTCTCCGCCGCCTCCATCGTGGTGGCGTCCGATGCCGCCGTCAAGGCTGCCGACGTGCAGCTCCTTGACGTCCGCGTGGCCCTCGGACTCGGCGGCAAGGGCTATGCCCTCATGACCGGCGACGTGGCCGCAGTCAACGCCGCCGTCGAAGCCGGCTCCACGGCCGCCGCCGAAAGCGGCCTCCTCGTGAGCAAGGTCGTCATCCCGAGCCCGGCTGAAACCGTCTTCGAGCAGATTGCCTAAGGCAGTCAGGAGTAATCTATGAGTTTGGAATATAAACCTTCCCTCGGCTTCGTCGAAACCGCCGGCCTCGTCATCGCCATTCAGGTGGCCGACGCCATGGCCAAGGCCGCCGAAGTGGAAATCATCGCTGCGCACAAGGTCGACGGGCTGCGCGTTTGCGTCATCTGCAAGGGTGACGTGGCCGCTTGCCAGGCCGCCGTGGAAACCGGCGCCCTGCTCGCCCAGAGCCTCAACGGCCTGAACGGCTACAACATCATCCCCAGCCCCGCTGAGGAACCCGACTCCCTCATGGACATGCTTGAGGACATCAAGCGGAAAAAGGCCGCCCGCAAGGCCGCAAAGCTGGCCCGCATGGCCGCGGCCAAAGGCGAAGCAGCCGCTCCCGCCGCCGAAGAGGCCCCCAAGGGCAAGGCCAAGAAGTAGTCGTTTCGCGTAACGGAGGCGTGCCGGCAGGCTCCGGGAAACGGTGCCGCCCTGCACAGGATACGCCGCACGCCACCTAAAGGAATTGGGGCATGACCAAACAGATCATCACCGCCGAAACGGTCCGGCTCGCATGGAAAGCCGGCGAGTCGGTCATCGTCTACGCCAAGGGCGACATCGTCACCCAGCAGGCTCAGGACGATGCCCGGCATTACGGCATAACCCTGACGACGGAAGCGCCCGCCGCCCCATCTTCCGCTTCGGCGGGGCACGAGGCGGAGGCCGTCCCGCCGATCTCCCCGGTTCCGGCAGAAGTGCCCGCCAACCGGGAGCCTGTACACGTCCCCACGCCGGCATTGGCCGCCGATCAGCTTGCGGCCGCCGCCCGGCAGTTGCAGGAAGTGCTGGTTCCGCTGACGCAGGCCCTGACCGCGTCCGCCGCTCCGGCGGCGCAGCCGGTGCCTCCGGTCGTGTTCACGCCCGGCAGCAACCCCATGGCCGCCGAGGCCGTGGCGGCTCCCAGTACGGCGGAACAGGGCTCCGATGACCTCCTCGTCGCCATCCGGCGCGGGGTTCTGTCGGCCCTTCCCGCGGGAACCGCCGACGAAGCGTTGATCGATCGGTTGATCGCCTCCGTCCTTGCCGAGATGGGCGCTTGTGCGGCTCCAGAGGTGCGCCCCGGCGTCAGGCAGGCTGGAGGCGTCACCCACGTCGACAGCAAAGCCCAGTATTGGGGAGGCTCCCCGGCGAAGGACAGTGTGGCCGTCATGGACGTGCTTTCCCCCGCCAAAGGGGATGCCGCCTCCGTGGGTTATCTGGATTGGGAAAACCTCTCGTTTTCCTGGACGTTCCGGCGTACGGAAGTGCTCGTCGTGCTGGAAGGCGACTTGAACCTGAGCATTGAGGGCACGACCTTCAGCGCGGTCCACGGCGACGTGTTCAGCATCCCTGCGGGCACGGAAGTGGAGCTCTCCTCTTCCGGGCACGTGCGGTGCGCCACGGTCGCGGTAGCCGCCTAGCCGCGTTCCTAGACCATAACGAAGGAAACAATCATGATCTTTCTTACCGAAGAAGATGTCAGACAGCGTTGCGAGCTGGGCCAGGGGGGCGAATTTCGCCTTCAGGCCGGCGAACGCCTGACTCCGGCGGCCACGGAGCTGTTGCGCAGCCGCAACTGCCGCGTGATCCTGCCCGGTCAGTGCACCGTGGAAGCGGCGCCTGTCGAGGAAGCCAAACCCGCGGCCCCCGCTGCGGAAGAGGCTCCCGCCGCTCCGGCCGCTCCGGCTGCCGAACAGGCCTCGTTCCCCGATGGAACCTACCTTGACGCCGATACGGTCGTCTCCAAGTCCCACCCGCGCATTTTCCTGCGCGGCAAGCTGGATACCCTCATTTCCAGCACGGTGCTGGTGCAGACCGGATTCGACGGCAACAACAAGCTCCCCGCCGTCCTCAGGAACGGCCTTTCCGACATCAACGTGTGGCTGTGGCAGATCCTTCAGGCCGAAGTCTCCGGCGAAGCCGTGCCCGCGCAGTCCCTGTGCGGCATGAACGCCGAAGCCATCCGCCTCGTCTCCCACGATCCCATGAAGTACCTCGGTCAGGGCCACATTGTCCCTGACGTGGCCCTCGGCCCGAACGTCGCGCTGCTCAACTGGCTGCGCGCCCAGGCCCGTGAAGTTGAAGTGGCCTATGTGCAGGTCGGCATGGAACGCGAAGACATCCTCGCGTCCCTGAACCGCCTGAGCAGCGCCATCTATGTCCTCATGCTCCTGACCGTCGTTGCCGAATCCGGCCGCGACATCAGCAAGGTTGGTCTGTAATGAGCGTGTTCGAACGTTGCCTCGAAAAATGCCGCGCCCGGAAAGGTGTCGTGGTCTACTCCGACGGTGAAGACCGGCGCGTGGTTTCCGCCGCCGCCAAACTGATCCGCGAAGGCCTCGTCGAACCCATCCTCATCGGCGACCCCGAAAAGGTACGCACCGCGCTGCAGGAAAGCGGCGAAACCGGCGTTTCCCTTCAGGTCGTCAACCCGTACAACCAGGCCCTGCTTCAGCACAACGCCGCGGAGTACATGGCGATCCAAAAGGCCAAGGGCAAGGACATTTCGGAAGAGGAAGCCGTCAAAGCCGTCAAGAACCCCCCTCGCCGCCGGCGCCCTCATGGTCCGCCGCGGTGAAGCCGAAATCGGCGTTGCCGGGAACTTGTCCTCCACGGCCGACGTCATCCGCGCCGGCCTGCGCATGATCGGCACCGCAGCCGGAAGCAAGACCGTGTCGAGCTTCTTCTTCATGCTGAAGGACAACAAAGTCTGCATGTTCACCGACTGCGCGGTCATTCCTGAACCCACCTCCGCGCAGCTTGCGGACATTGCGATCAGCACCGCCGGAGTGTACAAGCGCGTCATGGGCGACGACGCCCGTGTGGCCCTGCTTTCCTTCTCCACGAAGGGCAGCGCCAAGCATGAACGCGTCGACAAGGTGCGCGCGGCTCTTGAGGAAATCAAGACCCGTGAACCCCATCTGCTCGTGGACGGCGAACTCCAGCTGGACGCCGCCGTCGAGCCCGAAGTCGCCAGGCTCAAGGCGCCGGGAAGCCCGGTCGCCGGGAGCGCGAACGTGTTCGTGTTCCCCTCCCTTGAAGCCGGCAACATCGGTTATAAAATCGCGCAGCGCTTCGGCGGCTGGACGGCCCTCGGCCCCCTGCTCCAGGGCTTTGCGCACGGTTGGCATGACCTTTCGCGGGGATGCAGCAGCGACGACATCTACAAAATCAGTGTCGTCGGCTTGGGCATGAACCGCGGAGGACAGCAATAAAACGGAACGGCACACAACACGGTAACGCGTTACCCGATCGTTCCGTTCCGGGTAACCAAGCTAACAACAATCCTAAAAGGAGTTCACAATGGACGCTCTTGGCATGATCGAAACCCGTGGTCTGGTTGGTCTCATCGAAGCCGCTGATGCTATGGTCAAGGCTGCTCGCGTGCAGCTCGTTTCTTACGAACAGATCGGCGGCGGCTATGTGACCGCCCTCGTCCGCGGCGACGTGGCCGCCTGCAAAGCCGCTACCGACGCCGGCGCCGCCGCTGTGCAGCGCGTGGGTGGCGAGCTCGTGGCCGTCCATGTCATTCCTCGCCCCCATCAGGACCTGGAAGCCGTGTTCCCCCTGAGCCGCAAGTAAGCTCGTCCGCGCACTTAAGCTGGGTTAAGCCCTGCTCGTCGGTCTTGCCGGGGCCTCATGCCCCGGCACGGCCGTCAGCTTCCTTACGGAATGCTCCCGGAAGGCCGTCTTCCGGGAACGGAGACATACATGGAACTTGCAAAAGTCATTGGTCAGGTCGTTTCCACGGTCCGGTGCCCCGGTTTGCCGTACAACTCGCTGCTCCTCGTTGATCTGCTCAATGAGAAGGGTGAATCCATCGGCCGCTCCCAAGTCGCCGCCGATCCCATCGGCGCGGGCGAGGGCGAATGGGTTATCGTGTCCCGCGGCAGTTCCGCACGTTTTGCCATCGACAAAGATGCGCCTCTGGATCTGGTCATTGTCGGCATCGTCGACCATGTAAATGCAGGTAAGGCAGCTATTTATCGCAAAAATCAGGGGGAATAGCCCCTGTGGGCGGCTCACCGCCCCTACGGAAAGCCGCGGTTTTCCGCTCTGCCTCGTTTTCTGACGAGGGTGACAAACAGAAAAAACAGGCCCCCGCCCGGCAGTTCTCAAAGGCCCGCGGGGTCCGGCTTCCAGCATAGGAGTATAGATATGGACGTGCGCCAACAAGATGTGGAACGCATTGTCGTTGAAGTTCTGAAAAAGATGATGTCCGATCAGCCCACTGCGGCTGCTACGACCGTTGTCGCCGCCGGCGGTTGCGGCTGCGACTGCGGCGACTTCGGCCTCTTCGACCGCCTCGAAGACGCCGTGCAGGCCGCCGAAGTCGCTCAGAAGAAGATCAGCACCGTCGCCATGCGTGACAAAATCATCGCCGCCATCCGCAAGGCCGGCCTTGAAAACGCCAAGTCGTTCGCTGAAATCGCCCACAACGAAACCGGCATGGGCCGCGTGAGCGACAAGATTGCCAAGAATATCCTCGTTTGCGAGCGTACTCCCGGCACCGAATGCCTCTCCCCCATGGCCATTTCCGGCGACATGGGCCTGACCCTCATCGAAAACGCTCCTTGGGGCGTGATCGCTTCCGTGACGCCCTCCACCAACCCGACCGCCACGGTGATCAACAACGCCATCAGCATGATCGCTGGCGGCAACGCCATAGTCTTCGCTCCCCACCCCAACGCCAAGCGCGCTTCCCAGACGGCCATTCAGGTTCTGAACAAGGCCATCATCGAAGCTACCGGCATCGCCAACCTGCTTGTCGCTGTGAAGGAGCCCACCATCGAAGTGGCTCAGGAGCTCTTCTCGCATCCCCGCATCAAGCTGCTCGTGGTGACCGGCGGTGAAGCTGTTGTGGCCCAGGCCCGCAAGGTCGCCACCATGCGCCTCATCGCCGCCGGCGCCGGCAACCCGCCGGTCGTCGTCGACGAAACCGCCAACATCGCCCGCGCTGCCCGCAGCATCTATGACGGCGCTTCCTTCGACAACAACATCATCTGCGCCGACGAAAAAGAAATCATCGCCGTGGATTCCATCGCCGATCAGCTGAAGGCCGAAATGAAGGCCATCGGCGCCGTGGAAATCAGCCTCGAACAGGCTGACGCCGTGGCCCGCGTGGTTCTGCGCAACTATCCCCAGGTTGAAGGCGGCAAGGCTCCGAACCCGAACCCGAAATGGGTCGGCCGTGACGCCGCCGTCATCGCCAAGGCCGCCGGCATTGACGTGCCCGACAGCTGCCGTCTGCTCATCGTGGACGTGAAGCGCGACATCAACCATGTGTTCGCCCGCGTGGAACAGCTGATGCCCGTTGTGCCGGTGCTGCGCGCCGCCAACGTGGATGAGGCCATTGAATGGGCCCTCATCCTCGAACGCGGCCTGTCCCACACCGCCGGCATGCACTCCCGCAACATCGACAACATGGACAAGATGGCCCGTGCCATGAATACCAGCCTGTTCGTCAAGAACGGCCCGCACCTCGCCGCCCTCGGCGCTGGTGGCGAAGGCTGGACGACCATGACCATCTCCACCCCCACCGGTGAAGGTGTGACCTGCGCCCGCTCGTTCGTGCGTCTGCGCCGCTGCTGCGTTGTGGACAACTTCCGCATCGTCTGATTGTAGCGTATGCCTTTTGTGGGGGGAGGGGCTGGGCCTCTCCCCCCTTTCTTATTATGGGGATGTACGGCAGCGGGAGCCTTTGAGGAGAAAGCCTTTCTTCCTTTTTCCATGCCCACTTGTCTAGTTTTAAAGGGTTTTGCGCTTATAAGGCTCCTGTTTATGCCCTTCCTCGGCACAGATTGCCTTTGGGAAATGATGCGGCCCAGCTCGGATCGGTTGTCTTTTCCGATAGTTCCAGCTTGTGGGAAGGCTTTTTAAAACTCTTTTTTTCACAAAACAAACTTTTCCCGTGTCGCAATTTTTGCATCATCTTTTCTATCCCAACCTCCCCCTCCTCTTTCAAAGGGAGTTTTTTATCATATAATATCAATTAGATAAAAACTGTTGTCAGGAATTGTTTCTGTTCACTGCCCGAAAACGGGCAAAGGTTGCAGGAAAACCCCTCTCTGTCGCAAAAATGCAACATAAGATGTCTGCTATTTGCGGTTTATTCCTAATAAGTGATGCAAAATTGCGACTACTCCCATTCACACAAAAAGGCTCCAAAATCCTCTCTTCCGCAATCATGTAAAATAACAGGAAAACATTTTTTCTAACCTTTCTGGCACGGCCCTTGCTTTATTCTAAGCAAGACAAGTGAAGAAGGGAACGAGAACTTCCGAGCGGTTCGCCGGAAAGCTCCACACATCATAACACAACCTTAATTCCTACACGGAGAAGTGACATGACTCAGGTAGCTGAAATCAAATCGCCTCATGAGCAACGTCTCGAAGACAAGATCGCCGGTAAAGAAGATATCTATCGCGAATCCCACAAGCGCGTGTTCAAGCTGCTGGAACGTTTCGACGGCCAGAAGCCCGCTATCGACGTGGAACGCGCCCTGTACTTCACCCAGTCCATGTCTGAAACCGTGGGCCAGCCTCTGGTTCTCCGCTGGGCCAAGGCTCTGATGAACGTTGCCAAGAACATCACCGTCATGGTGCAGGACGATCAGCTCCTCCTCGGCCGTTGCGGCGGTCATGACGGCCGTTACGGTATCCTGTATCCCGAACTCGACGGCGACTTCCTCGACATCGCCGTGCGCGACCTCCCCACTCGTCCGCAGTCTCCGGCTTCCATCAGCCCCGAAGACGCCAAGATCGTGGTTGAGCAGATCGCTCCCTTCTGGAAGGGCCGCACCTATCATGAAGCCCTGAACAAGGCTCTTCCCCCCGAAGTTCACAAGCTGACCTACGACGATCCCGACGGCCTCATCTCCCGCTTCATCGTCAACGAAACCTCTTCGTTCCGTTCCTCCATCCAGTGGGTGCATGACTACGAAGTGGTGCTGAAGCGCGGCTTCAATGGCCTGAAGCAGGAAATGGAAGAAAAGCTGGCCGCTCTTGATCCCGCTTCCCCCGTGGATCAGGTGGACAAGCGCCCCTTCATCGAAGCCACCATCCTCGTGTGCGACGCCATCATCCTGTGGGCGAAGCGCCATGCCGAAGCTGCCCGCAAGGCCGCCGAAGCTTGCGCTGATCCGGTTCGTAAGGCCGAACTCATCCGCATGGCTGAAAACGCCGAACACGTGCCCGCCAACCCGGCCCGCGACTTCTACGAAGCCGTTCAGTCCCAGTACTTCACCCAGATGTTCTCTCGTCTGGAACAGAAGACCGGCACCACCATTTCCAACGGCCGTATGGACCAGTACTTCTATCCCTTCTACAAGAAGGACATGGAAGCCGGCACCCTGACCGATGAAAAGACTCTGGAATACTTGGAATGCATGTGGGTCGGCATGGCCGAGTTCATCGACATGTACATCTCCCCCGCCGGCGGCGCCTTCAACGAAGGCTACGCTCACTGGGAAGCCGTCACCATTGGCGGCCAGACCCCGGACGGCCGCGACGCGACCAACGATCTGACCTATCTGTTCCTGAAGTCCAAGCGCGAATTCCCGCTGCACTACCCCGACCTCGCCGCCCGTATCCACAGCCGCGCCCCTGAACGCTACCTGTGGGACGTCGCCGAAACCATCAAGTTCGGCTCCGGCTTCCCCAAGCTGTGCAACGACGAAGAATGCATCCCGCTGTACGTCTCCAAGGGCGCTACCTTTGAGGAAGCCCTTGACTACGCCGTGTCCGGCTGCATCGAAATCCGTATGCCCAACCGCGACACCTACACCTCCGGCGGCGCCTACACCAACTTCGCTTCCGCCGTTGAAATGACCCTGTATGACGGCAAGATGAAGAAGTACGGCGACGTGCAGCTCGGCATCCCGACCGGCGACGCCCGTAAGTTCAAGACTTGGGATGAATTCTGGAACGCCTACGTGCAGCAGCATATGCTCCTGCTCCGCACGACGTTCATCCAGCAGTACATTGTTATCCAGACCCGCGCCAAGCACTTCGCCCAGCCCATGGGTTCCGTGCTGCACGCCCTCTGCCGCAAGCACTGCATCGACCTGCATCAGCCCCAGATCCCCGAGGCCTGAACTTCGGCTACTTTGAATTCATGGGCCTCGGCACCGTCATCGACTCCTTGGCCGCCATCAAGAAGCTCGTGTTTGAAGACAAGAAGCTCACCATGGATCAGCTCATCGACGCCCTCGAAGCCAACTTTGAAGGCTACGAAGACATCCAGCAGCTTCTCCGCACGGCTCCCTGCTACGGCAACGACGACGAATACGCCGACGAAATCGGCCGTGAACTCGACCGCATGGCTGTTGCCTTCGCCGCCAAGTATGGCAAGGAAATGGGCATCAACA
>ENA-OQDA01000558-OQDA01000558.1-human-gut-metagenome-genome-assembly--contig:-NODE-558-length-15003-cov-9.146948_pt1 | contig 15003 bp, 15 predicted proteins | sample MGYA00242771_ERZ504603 | MGnify/ENA primary metagenome ERZ504603 (study PRJEB26092, sample SAMD00036328) | human gut metagenome | host: Homo sapiens | study: EMG produced TPA metagenomics assembly of...
TGCTTCAAGAGCGTGCCGATCTCTATGATATTGAGGCTGCGTTGGGTGATACCGTCGAAGTGGACTATAAAACCGAATCCGGCCAAATTCGCACAAAGGCCTATACCGTCATGGGCATTGTAAACGAATATTCTTACTCCGGCTTCTCAAAATGCTTTGCGCTTCCGGAGCAGTTTATGAATGAAGCGACCGGGATAGATTGCACAGGTACGATTTCCGTAATTACCGATATGAAAAAATATGATACGGTAGAAGCTGCATTAAATCAACTGATAGACGGAAATAGCGATTTGGTTATGGAAACCATAAAAGAAAGTATCACTTATTATAGCGGACTTCAACAACTTTCTTTCGGGGTATTGTTGATCGTGGCTGTTATTGTTGTGTGCTTTTCTTTAATCAACCTTGTCAATACGACAATCACAAACTTCTTATCCCGTAGGCAGGAAATTGGAATGTTACAGGCGATTGGTTTGAGTAAAAAGCAGCTTATCAAAATGCTGTGCTATGAGGGGTTAATGTATTCAGTTTTTGCTACGCTGGTAACATTGGTTTTGGGGACTGGACTGGGCTTCCTATCCGTACAGGTCGTTGTGAAAACGATGAATCCATACTTTTACTATTCATTTCCGTGGCTGATCGTATTGATATATTTAGCAATCCTGCTGATTGTGCAATTCACCTTGATTTCTTACACAACTGGAAATCTGAAAAAGCAATCTCTTGTTGAGCAAATCAGGACGATGGAATAGCCATATGGGATCGGCGGGGCGGCGTGTGCTGCCCCGCTTTTTTCGCCATTTCTCAAAGAAATTTTTGAAATGTCCGAGCGTTGTAACAATTCAGCCTGTTTTTCTGTCGAAATCAAAGGCACCTCGGACATTTGTGTAACATTTGTAGTTTATGCTTGTGGTAAATCAATATTGGGGGTGAGGACACATGAAAAAGATACTGCTGATCGACGACAGCGACACCTATACATGGTGCCTGCAAAAATACTTACAGCACCGGGGCTACCCGGTAAAAACGGCTTGTACGCTGAAAGAAGCGCGGACCGCCATCCAAGAGGAAATGCCGCTGGTGGTCTGCTGTGATCTCGACCTGCCGGACGGTTCCGGCATGGACTTTCTGGACGAGGTGCGGGCCGCAGACAAGGAGCTGCCTTTTATTCTGGCGTCCTGTCATGACAAGGACGACTACGAACAGGAAGCTATGCGCCGGGGCGCGACGCTGTGCATGGACAAAATGAAAGGACTGCTACTACAAGATAAGCTGGTGGAATACGCCTACCGGCAGTTATCCGGCGAAAAGGCCCCGACTTTTCACAAGCTGCTCTTTGTCTATGCAGAAGATACCAGCGCCGAAGTGCTGCGGGCTGCTATGCTACAAAAGGGCTTTGACCTGATTCTGGTTTCCTCGATTTGGGAAGCCAAGCGCCGGATTTTTGAGGATAAGGAAATAGAACTGATCTTGTGCGATCTGGAACTGCCGGACGGCACAGCAATGGAGCTGTTTCATACGCTACGGCGGGTGGCGGGGATGTTCCAAATGAAGAATCCCCCTGTCCGGCTTCTGCCGTTCTTTATCCTCACCGAGAACAACGACCCTGCCACGGAATATGAATACCGGCATGAGGGCGTGAACGACTATATCACCGCCCCGGTCAATATCCCGGAGCTGATCCGGCAGGTTCTGTTCTTTGTGGAATGAAACGAGCCTACATATTCAAACATCTGCCTCCACAGCGGGGAAAAGAAAAAAACCGCTGACGGGCAGAGGATTTCGTGCGCTTTCCTGTATCACTGACGGATACGGCGGTTTTGAGTAGATCAAGGCCGCCGTTTTTTTGCTTCGACGACCCCTGCACCGTGTTCTGGCATGGCGGCTTTAGGAGGGAGCCGCTATGCAACGAAAACTACTTCGACAAAATCCGACAGGGATTAGCCTGTCAAAAAAAGCCGTCCCCCGGCAGCGGGGACAAGCGGCTGTGCGTATGTACTATACCATGTAGGGAAAGAACATATTGCTTTTTGTTTCGCCCTGTGGGTCTTTGACCTGCCGGGCGAATTTTGTTGTTTCCTGCGGCCTGCTATCCGGCGCAAAAAGAAATTTCAAAAAAGTGAAAAAAGGAGGCGTTTAGCGGGCAGCCAGAGAGATTCCATTCGCTCTATTGGCGGAAAGGGAGAGAACCACCACATCCCCCATAGAAAGGGGGTGAGAAGATGGAAGCGATCCCCCGCAAATACGGTGAATGGAGCCAGTTTGACCGCTACTGCAAGCTGGTTCTGTACCATGAGGCGATAGATTATCTGCGGGAAATGAAGTGCCGCCGCGACCGTGAAGTGTCGCTGGACGCTGTTTCCCCGGCTGATTGGGACAAGCTCTCGACCGTAGATCGGTATTCCTGCGACAGCTTTACATTCAGTTCGCATGGCTATGACCTACATATCGACAACGAGCTTGTGGCCGAAGCGTTTGCCAGCCTGCCAAAAGACGAGCAGAGTATTTTGATTCTCCGCTTTGTTCTGGATTTGACTGACGAAGAAATCGGCCGCCTGATGGGAATGTCCCGCAGCGCAGTACAGCGCCACAGGACAAGCACCCTGAAAGACTTGCGTATAAAATTGATGGCGTTCACGCCGGAGGGAGGTTAAACGCGGATGAAGCAATCCAGTTACAAGGGCAAAAGCCCTCTGCCGGATTTTGTGATCGACGCGGCCTGCGCCGGTAACGCCGAAGCCGTGGAGCGTGTCTTGCAGCATTACGACGGCTATATCAATAAGCTGTGTACCCGGACGCTCTATGACGGCAGCGGCCAGCCTCATATCTGCATTGACGAGTATATGAAGCGCCGATTGCAAATCAAGCTGATCCATTCCATCGTTAGTCCCATTGGCGACTGACGGTTAAGGCCCCGGCCATAGACAGGCGGCTTTCCCTTTCCCCGCCTGCCTGTTTTCCCGGCGGCCCCTTTGCTCCTTGACAAATACGCCCGCAGGACAATGGCGGCGCGTCATAGGGCAGACGGATACATTCTGTCTGTGCCGAGCCGGGCGGCAGGTGCGCCAAGAGGCTTTCCCTCATTGGGGTAAGCGGAGCGATTTTACCGTGCCGTAAAGCAGGTGTGGCAGCCTGCGGGCGACGACGCGCAGATAGGACAATGATACTCCCTTGCCGTCGTAGTCCGAGCGTTTGAAGCGTCGCAGGCAACGAGCAGGGCCGCGTGAGAACCACGCGGGGGTGAGATTCCCGTGGAGCTGTGCCAGCAGCCGTCCGTTCTTTTCTGCCCACTTTCACAAAAACAACCTTTGTTTTGAAAAGAAAGGGGGCCTTGTTATGAGTAATAACGATGTGCCTATTTGGGAAAAATACACGCTTACCATTGAGGAAGCGTCCAAATATTTTCGGATTGGGGAAAACAAACTGCGTCGGCTTTCCGAGGAAAACCCCACCGCTGGCTGGGTGATCCTGAACGGCAACCGCATCCAGATCAAGCGGAAGCAGTTTGAAAAAATCATTGATTCCCTTGACACAATATAGTGAAAAAGGGCCTTGCGCGTGTTATAATAGGTTATAAGCGTGTCAAGGCTCTTTCCGTCATGGAAAGGAGCATGACGAAATGCCAAGAAAAGAACGAGATGAAAAAAGACGGGACAACAAAGGCCGCCTTTTGAAGTCTGGAGAGAGCCAGCGATCAGATGGAAGATACGCTTACAAATACATTAACACCTTTGGAGAACCCCAGTTTGTTTACTCATGGAAGTTAGTACCCACCGACAAAGTACCTGCCGGGAAACGGCCCTGTCTTTCCCTGCGCGAGAAAATCAAGCAGATACAGAAAGACCTTGACGACGGGATAGACACCATCGGCAAGAAAATGACCGTGTGCCAGCTTTATGAAAAGTACACCCGGCAGCGCGGGAATGTGCGGAAAGGAACCCAAAAGAGCCGCCAGCAGTTGATGAAACTTCTGTCCGAAGATAAGCTGGGCGCGGCCAGCATTGACAGCGTGAAGCTGTCTGACGCGAAAGAATGGGCCTTGCGTATGCAGGAAAAGGGCGTTGCCTACAACACCATCTGCAACAGCAAGCGTTCCTTAAAAGCCATCTTTTATATGGCCGTACAGGACGATTGCCTCCGCAAGAATCCCTTTGACTTCCAGATCAATGAGGTTATCAACGACGATACCGTACCAAAGGTGCCGCTTACCCCTACACAGGAAAACGAGCTTTTGGACTTCATGCAGAACGATCCCGTCTATGCCAAGTATTATGACGAGGTGGTGATCCTGCTGGAAACCGGGCTTCGTATTTCCGAACTCTGCGGCCTGACGCCAGCCGACCTGAATTTTGAGAAGCGCTTTGTGAATGTAGACCACCAGCTTTTGAGAAGCACCGAGGACGGTTACTATACCGAAGCGCCAAAAACAGAAAGCGGATTCCGTCAAGTGCCTATGAGCGCAGCCGCCTATGAAGCGTTTGAGCGCGTGTTGAAGAAGCGCAGGGACGTCAGGTGCATTGAGGTTGACGGTTATAAGGACTTCCTGTTCCTGAACCGGGACGGCCTGCCCAAAACCGCCGTCAACTATGACGCCATGTTCAAGTGCCTTGCCAAGAAGTACAACAAGTGCCACAAGGAGCCGCTGCCCGATGTGATGACGCCGCACACCATGCGGCATACATTCTGTACCAGAATGGCAAACGCGGGCATGAACCCCAAGGCATTGCAGTACATCATGGGACACGCCAACATTGTAATGACGCTGAACTATTACGCCCACGCTACTTTCCATTCCGCACAGGAGGAAATGGAACGGCTGCAAGCCAAGGCAAAAACCACCGCAGAGGCCAAGCCGGAGCCTGCGGCGGAAAGCGCCGAGGAAACCAAGGCGGCATAAGTAGTACGCAGAATTTACTACTGCTTTTACTACTTTTGAGAGCGAAAACATAAGGGGTAATAAAAAGATTTGTGAGGTTCTTCCGATATGAAAAGTGCCGGAAAAGCCCGGAATAACGGGCTATACCGGCATATAAGAACATCTAAAGAGATAATTAGAAATCTATTAAATGATTCCATTACAAACGAAAGACTCGCAGCAGCGGGATACTTTAGTATCCTCAACTACTACGAGTCCTTGCACTCATGCGGTTGAACCGCCGTGTACCGGTCGGTACGCACGGTGGTGTGAGAGGTCGGCTCTCTGATTACGAGGGCCTCCTACTCGATTTTTCCTTTTCAGCCAGAACACCTTAAACTTCCCGTATCCGTTGGGCTTGTCCTCGTCGAATTCCTCGGTCTTGACGTAGCGCTTGAAGGCACCGTCAAACTGCAGGGCGTTCCCGTCCTCCTGAATGTCGGTCAGCACGCGGGGAATGGCGGTTTTCTGGCTCTCAAACTCCGGTTCGCGGTCCCATAAAATGTTCCCGTCAGCGTCAAAGCCGTGGGCCCAGACGCTGAACACCAGACAGGCGGCCTCGCCGTAGCAGTAGCGCTCAAAGCGGATGCGGCCATCCAGATAAAACAGCAGACAATCGCGAAAATGGGTCTCCAGCTCTTTCTCATAACGGCGCCCGCACCCGGACCCGGCAAAATCGGCAGCATTGGCAGTCATGGCGTGCCCTCCTGTTTGTTAGTGCTTTTATTATACAGCAGGGCAGGGCGTTTCGCAAGCAGAAATATAGGGCGAGGAGGTAGAGGCTGGGCATGCCCGGCTCGGTGCTCTCCCGCAAATGCCCACCCGCCATATACCGCCGGGCCGCCTATATGCGGCCCCTGCTGCGCGGTAAAACATTACGCTTTCACATCCATTTTTTCCAGCAGCACTTTTGCGGTCAAAAGCACCACCGCCAGCCAGCCCGCACACGCCAGCAAAAACGGCAGCACATTCCCGGCCAGTACGTCGGTGCTGCGGTTGGCGTTCATGCCCTGCTGCATCAGGCAGTAGGGCCACAGCAGGGCATAGCCCTTGTTGCCGATCAGCATTCCCGCAATGCCGCCGACCAGCCCTAAGAAAATCGGCACCGCAAAGCTGCGGATCAGCATGGCCAGCAAAAGCTGCACCGCCGCCACAGCCAGACCGCCGAAAATGCCGCGCACCAGATAGAAAACGATGCTCATCGGCGGCCAATCGCTGAACCCGGCAAACAGCCGCCCGCACGCCACGTACAGCACAAAGACAAAACATTGCGTAAAGCACATCAGCTTTACAACAACAAGGAGCTTTGCCGCAAACAGCGCAAAGGGCCGCACGGGTGCTGCCATGATCAGGTTCCAGTTGTGGCCAAGGTGCTCAAGCCGCCAAAGGTAGGCTGCATACGCCGACACCATCGCGGGAAAGAACAGCATCGAATAAAACAGCGTGTGCTGCGTCCACAGGCTATACCACCGCTCGGTCAGGATTTCCAGATTTTGCAGATAGTTGAATGTCCCGTACCCGGCGGAAATCAACGGCAGCACAAAGAAGATCACCCAGATGGGCGACGCATGCAGTTTGCGGTTCTCGGCAATTATACAACGCTTCAGCATTCGTTATACCTCCTTATCGCGCATCATGCGCCAGGCGGCGGCAAACAAGGCCGCAGCCAGTACCACGGTAAACGCCAGCAGTCCCCAGCTGTAGGGCCGCAGGCCGTAGGTCACAGTGTGGGTGGCCCGGTCCCAGAGGGCAATCTCATAGCAGGACAGCGGGACAAAGTAGCCCCACGGCACAAAATAACTGACAAGGGGCGGCATGAACGCCGAAAGCAGCCCGATCAGTGCCCCCACAATGCCGACACAAAGCGCAGGCAGCGGGTTGTCAAAAATCAACATCAGCAGAAGCTCCGAGAAAAACAGCATGACATCGACAGCCAGTGTGCAAATGCCCGTGTACACAAACGGCCCGGCGGGGAGCGTCTCGGTATAGCCCTGCACCCGCCCCAGCAGGATGAATACGGCCATTTCCAGCGTGACCATCAGCAGGACCTCGCCCGTGCCCAGCAGCGCCTTGCCCGCAAACAGACTGCGGCGGCTTTGCAGCGTGTACAGCAGTTTTGTGGTGCTGCCCTTGACCTCCATGTCCCACAGGCGGCTGGCGATCAGTGCCATCACAATGGGCATTAAAATGGCGTTCAGAAGGGGCAGCGCGTACAAAAGCGCGCTGTAGGCGTTGGCCAGCTCGTCCGCGCCGGTGGGGGCCTGCGCCCCGGCCCAGAGATACACGACCACCGGCACGGCCAGGCAGATTAGCAAATCGTGGCGGCGGCGGGCCTTTTGCAGCTCCGCATGCAGTGCTTTGCCCATCTCAGTCCGCCTCCTCGCTCGTCAGGCTCAGGAAAATCTCCTCCAGCGTCTTGGTGTGGGGCGTCAGTTCCACAACGCCCGCGCCGCAGGCAGCCAGTTTTTGCACGAGGTCGGCCAGCAGGGCATCCTGCAGGGGCGGCAGCGTCACAACGCAGCTGTCGCTGTGCGCGGTCAGGCCGTTGGCACGCAGGATCGGCGCGGCCTTGGCCGGGTCCAGCAGCCGCAGCGTGACATTGCCGCGGCTGTGGCGCTGCAATTCGGTCAGCGGTCCCTCAAACAGTATATGGCCGTGGTCGATGATGCCGACCTGCTCGACCATCTGCTCCATCTCGCCCAAAAGATGGCTCGAGATCAGCACCGTCGCGCCCGTGGCGGCGGGCATATTCCGGATGAGCGCGCGCATCTCCTGAATGCCCGCGGGGTCCAGCCCGTTCGTCGGCTCATCCAGGATCAGCAGCTTCGGGCTGCCCAGCAGCGCCATGGCAATGCCGAGCCGCTGCTTCATGCCGAGCGAATACTGCCCGACCCTGCGGTTGCGGTCCTGCGTCAGATGCACAATGTCCAGCACGCGGCCGATGTCCTTATGGGGCACACCCTTTAAGTCGGCCACGATCTCCAGATTCTCCTGTGCGGTCAGATGCAGATACCCGGCGGGGGACTCAATCAGGCTGCCGGTCTGGCGCAGCAGCGGCAGGCGGCTTTTCTCGGTCAGCTCCTGCCCGAGCAGGCGCACCCGGCCCGCCGTGGGGTGGATGAGCCCCAGCAGCATCTTCATGGTGGTGGATTTGCCCGCGCCGTTCGGCCCGATGAATCCGTACACGCACCCCTGCGGTACGTGCAGCTCCACATGGTCTACGGCTGTATGCGGCCCGTACTGCTTGCACAGGGCCTTTGTTTCGATTACGGTTTGCATAATGCACACTCCTTTGCTTTCGGTATGGCCCTATGCTACACCCTGCGCCTTAAACGAACTGTAAGAGCAGCTTAATTTTGCCTTAATTTTGGGGTCGTGCCATGGTGGGCGGGGGTGAATCGTAGTATGATAGGTAGGGGCCGTATATGGGCGGCCCCTACAAGCTCAAAAAAGGGGAAAACCTATGACCACCATCTACGACGCCTCCATCCTCCTAGTCGATGACAACCCAGACCTGCTTACCCTAGTCACGGACAACCTGCGCACGGCAGGCTACAAAAGCGTATGCACTGCCGCAGACTGCGCCGCGGCACGGGCGGCCTTCGCCGCACACCGCCCGGACCTGATGATCCTGGACATCAACCTGCCGGACGGCGACGGCTTCGGGTTATTCCGCACCCTGCGGACAGAATCGGACGTCCCGGCGCTGTTTCTCTCGGCGCGGGACGCCGACGCGGACAGGCTGTTCGGGCTGGGGCTTGGCGCGGACGACTATCTGACCAAGCCGTTCCTGATGCAGGAGCTGCTTTTGCGCGTGCAGCACCTTTTGCGGCGCGCCTACCGCACCGAGCTGCGCCGCAGCCGGGTGCTGACGCTGGGGGACTGCACGGTCAATTTGCAGGACGCCGCCGTCCGCCGCGCTGACGGCACAACGCTGGCCCTGACCGCCACCGAGCGCGCCCTGCTGCAAAGGCTGGCCGATGACCGCGGGCACATCGTAACCTATGATGCCGTTTGCGAGGCCGTCTGGGGCGCGGACTATTACGGGTACGAGAACAGCCTGAACGTGCATATCCGCCATCTGCGGGAGAAAATCGAGCCTGACCCCGGGCATCCGCAGTGGCTTCTCACGGTGCGGGGCATCGGCTACCGGCTGACTGGGGAGGTGTGAAGTTGAAAACCTTTACACGAATGATCGGGCGCTATGTGCTGGCCACGGCGGCGGTGGTGCTGCTGGTGGTGGGTCTGCTGCTGGGGGCGGTGGTCTATCTGGGGCTGCACTACGGCGAGGCCGCGGACAGCCGCGTCCGCATCGGTACGCTGGCAGAGGCCCTGATCCCTACAGCCGACGGCTTGCAGCTGGACCCCGCCCGCACGCCCGCGGACTGGCTGCAGGGCTACGCCTGGGCGATGGTGCTGGACGACGACGGCAGTGTGATCTGGCAGCATGACCTGCCGCAGAACTTGAATAAACACTACACAGCGTCGGAAATCGCCTCGTTCTCGCGGTGGTATCTTGACGACTGGCCGGTGTTCTGCTGGACGGCAGACTACGGCCTGTTTGTGGCCGCCATGCCGCGCGGTTCGGTCTGGAGGTGCAATATTTACAACAATGCGCAGCTTATGAACGCCATGGCAGCGGGTATGCTGCCCGCGCTGGCGCTGCTGCTGGGTGTGCCAGCTGCATGTTGTCTGCTGTTCAGCTGGCGCGGTGCGCGGCGCTTGCAGACGATTGCCGCAGGACTGGCCACCGTAGCCGATGGCGGTACGATCCGGCTGCCGACAGACGGTTTTGCGGGGAGCTGGCCGACACGGTCAACCGCACGAGTGAGCAGCTGCGCCGCCGCAATGAGATCATCGCCCGGCGGGACGATGCCCGCACAAGTTGGATCGCGGGGGTCAGCCATGATGTGCGCACACCGCTGGCGCTGATTCTGGGCTGGGCCGAGCAGCTCGAGCAGGACACCGCCCTGCCCGCCGCGGCGCGGCAGAAGGCGTGCGGCATCCGCACCCAGAGCGAGAAGCTGCGCGCTTTGATCGAGGATCTGAACCTGACCAGCAAGCTGCAATACGGCGCACAGCCGCTGCGCTGCCAACCGACCCAGGCCGGACCGCTGCTGCGCAGGCTGGCCGCCGAGTTCTGTGACAGCCCGCTGGCGGCCAGCTGCACGGTGGCGTTGGAAATTGCACCCGACGCCGACAAGGCGATTCTGGACGCGGACGCCGCGCTGCTGGCCCGCGCAGTGGAAAACCTGCTGCACAATGCGGCCTGCCACAACCCCGGCCCGCTGCAGGTGCAGCTTTCCGCGGTGCGCACAGGAAAAACACTGAGGATCACGATAGCCGACGACGGCGCGGGCTACCCGCCCGCCGTGCTGCACGCCCTGCAGACCGGTGAAGCGGGGGAGAATACGCCCCACATTCTGGGTCTGCACGTCGTCGAGCAGATCATCCACGCCCACGGCGACACGGCGGCCTTTGCCCGGAACGCACCGCGCGGGGCAAAGGCGGTGCTGGTGCTGCCGGTGACGGAAGATCCTGCCGCACGGTAGGGGTGGGAGATGTCCCGCCTGCGGCCTTTCCGCAAAATCGCGTTTTCCGCAGGGCTGCGGGCCGGGTGTGCCCGGCCCCTGCGGAGAATGCGATATTTTTTTTATTCTCACAAAAAAATCATCCTGATTTTAGTGGATTTTCTTGGCATAACCCTGTATAATGTTTATTATAAATAGGTAAAGGGGGCAGTGTGCCCATGGCACAACCGAATCTTCCCGCCGTGACCGCCATTGTGGTGGCGGCAGGGGCATCCCGCCGTATGGGCTTTGACAAATTGAGCTACCGTCTGCCAGATGGCCGCACCGTGCTGGAGACAAGCTGTACCGCACTGGCTGCGCACCCGGCAATTACCCAGCTTGTGCTGGTCTGCGGCGGCAACCGCGCCGCCTGCGAGGCCATCGCCGCCGCCTGTCCCAAGCCCTGCGCCGTCGTACAGGGCGGTGCGACCCGCGCCGACAGCGTGCGCAACGGTCTGGCCGCGGCGACGGGCGAGCTTGTTGCCATCCACGACGCCGCCCGCTCCTTTGTCAGCGAGAGCGTCATCACCGCCGCACTGACCGCTGCCGCCGAGATCGGCGCAGCCGCGCCCGCAGTGCCCGTCAAGGATACGGTGAAGGTCGCAGACCCGTCGGGCCGCGTGCTGGACACGCCGGACCGCGCCACGCTCTACGCCGTGCAGACGCCGCAGTGCTTCCGCCGCGCACTCTACACCCAGGCGCTTGCCGCCGTCACGGGGGAAAAAGCCCGCCTTGTCACCGATGATTGCAGCCTGTTTGAGCTGGCCGGTCTGCCCGTCAGGCTGACCGAGGGCGATTACGCCAACTATAAAATCACTACAAAAGAAGATCTGCAAAAGGAGAAAACCATGCGCATTGGTCACGGATACGACGTTCACCGCTTAGTGGAGGATCGCAAGCTCATTATGGGCGGCGTGGAGATCCCGTATGAGAAGGGCCTGCTCGGCCACTCCGACGCGGATGTGCTGCTGCACGCCGTAATGGACGCTGTGCTGGGCGCGGCGGCGCTGGGCGACATCGGCCAGCACTTCCCGGATAACGACCCCGCCTACAAGGGCGCGGACTCGCTGGCCCTGACCCGCGAGGTCGCCCGCATCATCGCCGAGCACGGCTATAAGGTCGGCAACATCGACGCCACGATCCTCTGCCAGCGCCCGAAGCTGGCCCCGCATATCCCGGCCATGCGCCGGAACATTGCCGATGCCTTCGGTCTGCCCGTGGACGCCGTCAGCGTCAAGGCCACGACGGAGGAGCACCTCGGCTTCACCGGCGAGGGCCTCGGCATTGCCGCCCATGCGGTGGCGCTGATCGAGTGATTTTGTCAGCCTCCCGGCGGAGGCGGGGCATGTCCCGCCCGCGGCTTTGCCATGTGCGTCCGTTTGCGGGAAACCTGCGGACCGGGCATGCCCGGCCTCTATACCTGTTCTAATGCCTATTTTGACCCAGAAAGGGGGCTGCGGTGCCCATGCTGCCCAACCAGATGTTCAATGCCGTTTTAAGCAGCCTGCGTACATTTGACCCGCTGTCCGATACGCTGGACATCCTTATTATCTCCTTTGTCTTTTACCAGCTGCTGCAATTCGCGCGCAAATCCCGCGCGGGCCAGCTGGTCAAGGGCATCATCCTGATTCTGGTTTTCTACGGTCTGGCCGTCATGCTCAACCTGAAAACCGTCACCTGGGTGCTCAACAATGTCATCACCATCGGCTTTATGGCCGCCGTCGTCATCTTCCAGCCGGAGCTGCGCCGCACGCTCGAGCGCATGGGTCAGTCCACAATGTGGGCCAACCTTCTGGTCGGGAACCGCCGCAGTGACCCGTCGCTGCGCGGCGCGTGGCAGAGCGCCGTTGTGGCCATCTGCGACGCGGCGGAGCAGCTGTCCGACACGCGCACCGGCGCGCTGATGGTGCTGGAGCGCAACAATAATCTGGATGAGATCATCCGCACCGGTACGCCGATGCACGCCGATGTCATCCCCGAAATGCTCGGCACGATCTTCTATGAGGGCACACCCCTGCACGACGGCGCTGTCGTCATCCGCGACGGCGTCATTGTGGCGGCGGGCTGCGTGCTGCCGCTGTCCAACGACCTCGAGATGGGCAAGGACATGGGCACCCGCCACCGCGCGGGCCTCGGCATGAGCGAGAACTCCGACGCCATCGTCGTCATCGTCAGCGAGGAGACCGGCATCATCTCGATGGCGAAGAACGGCGTGCTCATCCGCCGCCTGGACCGCCAGAACCTCTTCAACCTTCTGCAGGAGGAGATCGTTCCCCCCGCCGAGGACGAGGAGACCAATATCTCGCCGCTGCAAAAGCTGCTGCGCAAGGGAGGCGCACTGAACCATGCCAAACCCGAATAACCCTCTCGCGCCGGGGCTGAACGGCGCCGCGCCCAAGGGCCCGCGCACGATCTGGGATAACCCGGTGCTTTCCGCCGTTCTGGCAATCATCATGGGCTTTGCCATGTGGATCATCGTTACGGTCTACATCGACCCCCAGGGCTCCACGACGGTGACCGGCGTGCCGATCAACTACACGAGCGGCGCGTCTACCTACACGGCCCAAGGTCTGGACATTGTGGAAAAGCCCGACATTGAGGGCGTGACCGTAAAAGTCGAGGGCAACAGCACGATCATCGGCAACATCCGCAGCGCCGACATCATGGTCTACCCAAGCTACGCCGGTGTCAGCGGCGCGGGCAAGGTCACGCTGCGCCTGCAGGCCCGTGTGACGAACACAACAGACTTCCCCGGTGACATTGAGTGTACGGTGGAAAGCCCGAGCACCATCGACGTTGTCTTTGACGAGGTCAGTGAAAAGACCGTTCCCGTCACGGTGGACGCCTCCGCGGTGACGATCTCCAGCGGCTATATGCTGAACAAGACCACCGCCGTGCCCGCCGAGATCACGCTGCGCGGCCCGACGAGTGAGCTGGATCAGGTGTCCAGCATCGTCGCCCCGGTCCAGGTGGACGGCGAACTGGCCGACACCACGACGGTGCCTGCTACGCTGGAGCTGCGCGACGAGGAGGGCAACGCCTTCACGCCGCAGTATACCTCGATGGAGAGCGACTCCGCCAACGTCACGCTGACGGTCTATCAGGTGCGGGAGCTGCCGCTGAAGGTGGACTTCATCGGCACACCAAACGGCTTCGACGTCGAGAGCCTGCACTATTCGCTGAGCCAGCAGACCCTGCGCGTGGCCGGTCCCGCCCGCACGATCAGCGCCTTGGAGGCCCTGACCGTGACGGACTTTGACCTGGCCCGTGAGTTTGAGCCGGGCCGCGATTACCAGCGCCTTATCGAGCTGCCCGCGGGCATCGTCTCGCTGGACGGCGTCACGAACGTCACGCTGGACTTTGACACGTCGGAGATGACCTCGACAAAGCTGAACGTCTCGAACATCCGCGCCATCAACGTGCCCAGCAACTACGAGCTTCAGATCTTGTCCAGCATCGTCAGCGGTGTGACGCTCTACGGCCCGGCGGATGAAATCGAGAAGCTGTCCGCCGACAGCATCGTCGCGCAGATCGACTGCCAGAGCCTGAACCTGACCGTCGGCCAGCAGACGATTGCCGTCAGTATCCAGATCCCGTCGTCCAGCCGTATTTTTGCCACCGGCAGCTACACGGTCCAGTGCGAGGTCACGTCGAAGTAACGCGACGCAGTAGGGGCCGGGCATGCCCGACCCGCAGCCTACGGGAAACCGCGCTATAACGGGAAAGCCGAGGGCCGGACATGTCCGGCCCCTACATGGCGCATACAAAATACCATCGTTTAAGGAACCTTATCTATGCTTTTAGTCCGCAACATCCGTCTGCCGCTGACCTGCCCCGACCCGGACGCCGAGGCAGCGGCGAAGGCGTTGGCCATTCTCCGCGTGCCCGCCCGCCGGGCGGCGCACTGCGGTGTGGCAAAACTCAGCGTGGACGCCCGGCACGGTACGCCGGTGCTTGTCTACACCATCGCAGTCACACTCAAGGACGAGGGTGAGGAATCGGCATTGGCCGGGGCCTCGCCCTGTGTCTGTTATACACAGCCGCCGAAATTCGACTTTACAACGGGGAAAACGCCGCTGACCCATCGCCCGGTGGTCGTCGGTCTTGGCCCGGCGGGCTTGTTCGCGGCGCTGCTGCTGGCCCGCAGAGGCTACCGCCCGCTGGTGCTCGAGCGCGGCCCCGCGCTGGACGAACGGATTCGGGCCGTCGAGCATTTTGAGAAAACCGGCACACTGGACCCCAACGCCAACATTCAGTTTGGTGAGGGCGGCGCGGGCACCTTCTCGGACGGCAAGCTGACGACCCGCGTCGGTGACCCGCTGTGCGCGTTCGTGACCGGGGCCTTCCTTGACCACGGCGCGCCCGCCGACATTGCGTGGCGGCAGAAGCCCCACGTCGGCACCGACCTGCTGCGCGGCGTCATCCGCAGCATCCGCGGCGAGATCGAGGCTCTGGGCGGCGAGGTGCGGTTCAACACGGCGCTGACCGGCCTGCACACCCGGAACGGTGCGCTGACCG
>ENA-OQDA01000560-OQDA01000560.1-human-gut-metagenome-genome-assembly--contig:-NODE-560-length-15000-cov-3.087003_pt1 | contig 15000 bp, 13 predicted proteins | sample MGYA00242771_ERZ504603 | MGnify/ENA primary metagenome ERZ504603 (study PRJEB26092, sample SAMD00036328) | human gut metagenome | host: Homo sapiens | study: EMG produced TPA metagenomics assembly of...
ATTCTTTGAAGTTCCTAGGTCCTGCACCGTTGTTTGATAATGGTACAAGCCTGTGGTGCGAATCATTAAATAGCGAAATAGGAACAGAATTACCTGCTATGCCATTTAAAGATACGCAGAAAAAGCAGCTTGCCTTAGTTAAAGAGTGCCTTATTGATATCAATGGAATTGATGCTTGCGCTGAGATAGTACGGAATACCTTGTCGACAAGTCCTTATCTGGATAAAGAGCGCGTTACACGTATCAGCGAAGCAGTTGGTAACCGTGCGCGTGGCCTGAAAAATTATTTGAGCAAGCTAAACTGAAAGTGAGCATCAAAAACCGCTAAAGCCTTCAAAAAGCCTTAGCGGTACTTTTCTTTTTGGTGCGCCTGAGAGGAATCGAACCTCCGCACACGGTTCCGGAGACCATTGCTCTATCCACTGAGCTACAGGCGCAAAAACTACAATGGAATTATACCACAGATGTGAAACTTATGCAAAGAAAAGCCTTCTTTTTTGTCTTGTGCGCGCTTATATGTTACAATAATATTATTAATTTAATGAGCATGTATTACCTTGGACATACGCTTTGAATAGAGGTTGCTTATGAAAGAAAGAAATCCTTATTGTCTGCTGGCCTTTGCAATTGTACTTATATGGGCGTTGTGGAATTACAATGTCAGCCTAAACTGCTGGCTGGTATATATGATGTTTTGCTGCCGTTTGTCATTGGCGGTTGTATGGCTTTTATCGTCAACGTTCTGATGAAAAAACTGGAGCAATATTGGCGCAGAATTTTTAAGCAGAGCGTAGTAACGCGTTTTGAGCGTCCTGTGTGTCTGCTTCTGAGCCTTGCAATCATTATCGGCTTTTTGGCCTTCTTTGTGCTGACGATTGTGCCCGAGCTGCACGCCAGTATGAAAATGCTCGTCAAGATGCTGCCGCCGGCGTTAGCCAAGCTGAATATTTATCTGCAGCAGAAGGCGCAGGAGCTTTCCTTCTCGGCAGACGAGCTGGCTGTAGTACAGGCGCAGGCTAAGGAAGTTTATCAGACGATGCTAAATTATCTGCAGAACAACAAGCGTCTTTTGCTGGAGCAGACATTTTTGGCAACAGCCTCACTCGTTGAGGTGCTAGCCAACTGTGTTATCGGTTTTGTTGTAGCGATTTATTGCCTGCTGGAAAAGCATCGTCTGGTGCGCAATTTTAAACGGGTAATTTTTGCCTTCTGCTCGAAGGAGCGCGCTGCCTATATCCTGCATGTTTTGCAGACGGCGGAGCAGATTTTCCGCGGCTTTGTGGGCGGACAGCTGGTAGTAGCGCTGCTTTTGGGCGTGATGTATTTCGTCAGCATGAAGCTTTGCAGCTTTCCCTATGCGACGGTAATTTCGCTGCTGGTGGCAGTGCTGAGCCTGATACCGATTCTCGGTACATTAATCAGTGCTCTTATCGGCTGCTTTTTAATATTGGTGGCAGCACCGGAGAAAATTTGGTATTTTATTATATTATACATTGTACTGCAGCGCATTGAGGCTGACTTGCTTTATCCTAAGATTGTGGGTAAGGCTGTAGGTCTTTCGGAGCTGTGGGTGCTGGCGGCGGTGACGATTGGCGCGAGCCTTGGCGGTGTTGCCGGTATGATTGTCTGCGTACCGCTGTTTTCCGTACTTTATGCTTTGCTGGCTGAAAAGGTTAAGCGTTTGCTGGCAGAGAAAAATTTATCTAATTTATAAGATTTGTTAGGCACTTGGCGCTAAAAGTGCTATAATAATAAATTGATTGTAAGCCTGTTATCTGCAGGAAGCCTTGAATATGCAAAGGAGATTTTATGATTACAATACGAGATAAGGTGCGTTTTGTTGAAACTGATATGATGGGTGTTGTGCATCATGCCAACTATCTGCGTTGGTTTGAAATGGGACGTGTAGCATATCTGCGTGCCTGCGGTATTTCCTTGGGCGAGCTGATGGCTGACGGCGTTATTTTCCCGATTACCGAGGTGCGCGCCAAGTATAAAAATTCCTGTACCTTTGATGATGATTTTGAAGTACAGGTAAAAATGAGTGCCTTTAATAAAGCAAAAATGGAATTTGATTATACTGTTATCCGTCTGCGCGACGGCGCTGTGGCGGTTGAAGGCCATACGCGCAATGTGTTTATCCGATAATGAAAGGCCAACATTGTTCGTTTGAAGTCCTGAATGGTATGATAAAATTACAGAAGGTATATGCAGCGGATAAGGCTGCGGAGGAGATGTGAGAGTATGGAAAAGTATAAGATTGTTCCTGTGCCGACAAGAATTTTGACTCATCACGATGATATCTGTGATGCTATTCTGGAATATGCCAAGGATAAAATCGGCCCCAATGATGTTGTCTGCACTGCCGAAAGCGTAGTAGCTATTACTCAAGGTAGAGCAATGCGCTGCGAGGAGTTCCATCCGGGACCGCTGGCTAAGGTGCTGTCGCATCTGTTCCCGGCCAAGGGCAGTATCAGCAGCTGGTACAGCATGCAGTCCCTAATTGACGCAGAGGGCGGTGCACGTGTTCTGTGGGCAGTAATTTGCGGCTTTGCTGCTAAATGTGTAGGCGTAAGCGGTACCTTCTACCGTATGGCAGGCAAACAGGCTCGCCTGATTGACGATGTTACCGGCACAATGCCTCCGTATGACAAGCATATTGTTTATGGTCCGGCAGAACCGGAAAAGGTGGCCGAAGCAATTACCAAGGCTTGCGGCTGCTATGGCGCTGCTATTGCCGACGTTAACGATTTGAAGCGCTCTGCAGTGCTTGGCTGGTCTAAAGGTGTTGATCCGGATAAGGTTGCGGAAATCCTTATTGATAATCCTTTTGGCAACGGCAGTGAAAAAACACCAATCTGCATTATCAAGGATTATCATAAGGCGTAAGGGGGAAGCAAGATGCTGATGACGATTGTGGGAGTCCTTGTAGGACTGTTTATTTTAGGCGTTATAATTGTAGGTGTATATATTTCTATTCAGGGTGATGCTGTAATGCGTTTGTTGGTAAAACAGCGCACTAAGGCTGTTTTGGATAAGGTATATGCCGACAGAATTGATTTTTCCTTAGAGGTACCTTTTGATAACGTAGGCAAGCAGGAAGGTACTATTCTGGATGCTTATATGCGTATTTATCTGCCGCAGGAGCAGTATAGTGATGTGCTGCTGCGCGGTAAGGTTAACCGTGAGGGTTATCTGCGCGAGGATGATTATTTTGAAGCAATGCTGGTTCCGGCAGGTACCGGCGAAAAATTTGTCCTGCGATTTGAGGCTTATGCCAAAAACGGCAAGAGCGTAGAGGAAGCAATAGAAAATATTCCTGATGTTGATGTTGCTTTGTTTGCAGATTGCCGCGGTCGCCGTGAGCTCTATACCGTAAAGGAATACTTTACTCTGACTGCGGATGAAATGCGTGCTTTGGTAAAATAAGCTGACGCTTTTATGCACACTGTTTTTAAAACTATACAAACAATTCTTCATGTAGATGCTTCTCCAAATTGGGAGAGGCATCTGCTTTTTTATTGCTTTGAAAGAAGCTGAAGATAATCTGCAAAAAATCAAAAAAATGCAGATTCTTGCTCAAAAATGATTGATTTTGCGTGAAAATGATTATATAATATCTGCAAGAGGAGAGATGCTCATGCTAATACAAGAAAGATTTGAAGAAATTGTTCGCATTGTCACGCGTGACGGTGCGGCGACAGTACCGGAGCTGGCAAGGCTTCTGGAAACCTCTGAGTCCACTATCCGCCGTGATTTGGTGCAGTTGGACAGCTTGGGCAAGGTACGCAAGGTGCATGGCGGTGCGACTGCCGTGCGCGAGGCGGAGCCTGTGCAGGAGCGCAATATGCAGGAAAAATACAGTCGTAACATTGAAGATAAGCGTACAATTGCTGCGTATGCGGCAACGCTGGTGCGTCCCAACGATTTTATTTTTCTTGATGCGGGCTCGACAACCGAGCAGCTGGCAACCTACCTGACGGAAAAGGATGCTGTTTATGTAACGAACGGTATTACGCTGGCACAGAAGCTGGCGCAGCGCGGCCTGAAAACACTGCTTATAGCAGGGCGTGTGAAGGCGACAACTGATGCGGTAATCGGTACGGAAGCGGTTGCTTCCCTGCAGCATTATCATTTCAGCAAGGGCTTTTTCGGAACTAACGGTATTACGGTAGAAGAGGGCTTCACAACTCCTGATATAGAGGAGGCCATGAATAAGCGTGTGGCGATGGAGCATTGCCGTAAATGCTATGTATTGGCGGATGCCAGCAAGTTTGAGGCGCTGTCGAACGTGTCCTCGGCCCGTTGTCCAAGGGCGTGATTATTACAGCTGCGCAGGAGGGCTTGAACGTTAGGTCCTACAAGCAGCATACGGAGGTGATTGTACTTTGATTTATACTGTAACCTTTAACCCTTCCTTGGATTATGTGGTAAAGGTTGATAATTTTGCAGTAGGCGAGATTAACCGCACCCAAGTAGAAAATATATATCCGGGTGGCAAGGGAATCAATGTTTCGCTGGTGCTGCAAAATCTGGGGCTGCAATCGGTAGCCTTGGGCTTTACGGCCGGCTTTAGCGGTGCAGAGATAGAACGCCTGCTGCAGGAGGCAGGCTGCCGCTGTGATTTTATTCAGGCCGGTCAAGGCTGCTCGCGCATTAATACGAAGATTATTTCGGACTCGGAAACGGCGCTGAATGGTCAGGGACCGCAGCTGAGCAAGGAAGAGCTGCAAAAGCTTTTCACCAAGCTGCAGGGTCTGACGCAGGATGATATTTTGGTGCTGGCAGGAAGTATACCCGCTTCACTGCCGGATGATATTTATGAGCAGATTCTGGAGCTGCTGCAGCCTGCTTGCACACGGGTTGTGGTAGATGCTACTGGCGATTTGCTGCTCAAGGTGCTGAAATATAAGCCGTTTTTAATCAAACCAAACCATGAGGAATTAGGAGAGTTCTTTGGCCGGGGACCGTTGCTGAATGAGGAGGATATTCTTGCTGCTGCACTGAAGCTGCAGCAGCAGGGAGCACGTAATGTGCTGGTTTCGCGTGGAGCGGACGGAGCTGTACTGTTGGACGAAAATGGCAGGCAGCATATGATGGCTTCACCGAAGGGTAAACTGGTAAACTCTGTTGGTGCCGGTGACAGTATGGTGGCCGGCTTTTTGGCTGGCTATCTTAAAACGCAAGGATTATGAGGAGGCGCTGCGCCTTGGCGTAGCCGCAGGCAGCGCAAGCGCGTTTAAGGATTGGCTGGCAACAAGTGATGATATTGATAAAATTATTTTACAGGGCGTGACTAATAAATAAAAAAGAAGGGGCAAAAATAAGATGAAAATAGTTGATTTGCTGAAGGTAGAAAGCATTGATCTTAAAGCGCAGCCTAAGGATAAGGCAGCAGCGCTGGAGCATTTGATTACGCTGATGGAGAGCGGCGGTAATCTGCTTGATAAGGACGAATACAGAGCCTGCGTGTTGCGTCGTGAAGAGGAGGGTAGCACGGGTATCGGTGAAGGCATTGCCATTCCGCATGCCAAGACAAGTGCTGTAAAGGCACCGGGACTGGCAGCTATGCTGGTAAAGGACGGCGTTGACTTCGACAGTCTGGACGGCGAGCCTGCGAAGCTGTTCTTCCTGATTGCTGCACCTGATACGAAGGATAATGTGCATCTTGATGTGCTGAGCCATCTGAGCATGCTGCTGATGAACGATAATTTCCGCAGCGAGCTGCTGAATGCCGGTAGCGCCAAGGACTTTTTGGCAGTTATCGACAAATACGAAAACGAAAAGTTTGAGGATGAGGAAGAAGAGGCACCGGCAGCAGAGCCTCCTAAGCAGCGCAAGGTGCTGGCTGTTACTGCCTGCCCGACAGGTATTGCACATACCTATATGGCAGCAGAGGCTTTGCAGGAGATGGCCGGTAAGATGGGCGTTGCAATGAAGGTTGAAACCAATGGCAGCGGCGGCGTAAAAAATAAGCTGACGGCGGCAGAGATAGAAGAAGCCGAAGGCATTATTGTGGCTGCAGACAAGAACGTGCCTGTGGAGCGCTTTGCAGGCAAGCCGGTTATCTTCGTTAAGGTAGCTGACGGTATCAACAAGCCGAAGGAGCTTATCGAGGAGATTTTGAGCGGTAATGTTTCTGCTTACGCAGGCAAGGGCGGCAGCGAGGCGACAAGTGACGTGGCAGATGCTGAGGAAAGTCTGGGGAGACAAATTTATAAGCATCTGATGAATGGCGTTTCGCACATGTTGCCGTTTGTAATCGGCGGTGGTATTCTTATCGCGCTGGCATTTATGTTCGATATGGAATTTGCCGGCACGGCTAAGTTTGGCAGCGGCACGCCGCTAGCAGCCTTCTTTAAGAATATCGGCGGTTTGGCGTTTAGCATGATGATGCCGATTTTGGCAGGCTATATCGCAATGAGTATCGGCGAGCGTCCGGCACTGATGCTTGGTATCGTAGGCGGCTTTTTGGCAGCCTCCGGCGGCAGCGGGCTTCTTCGGCGCGCTGTTTGCAGGCTTCATTGGCGGTTATCTGATCCTGGCATTGCGCAAAGGTGTTCAGTGTACTGCCTGACAGCTTGGAAGGTCTGAAGCCGATTCTGCTGTATCCTGTTATCGGCCTGCTGCTTATGGGCATCTTGATGACCTACGTTATCAACCCGCGACTGCAGCCTTCAACCAATGGCTGGCAGGTGCGCTGGCAAGCATGAGCACAACAAGCAAAGTGCTGATGGGCTTTGTGTTGGGTGCTATGATGTCCATTGACTTCGGCGGTCCTCTGAACAAGGCAGCCTATGTTTTCGGTACTGCTTCTTTGGCTGCAGCTGACGGCAGCGCTGTAAGCAGCGAGATTATGGCTGCGGTTATGATTGGCGGTATGGTGCCGCCGCTGGCGATTGCACTGTGTACTATGCTGTTTAAGAGTAAATTTACTTCTAAGGAGCGTCAGTCCGGCGTGACCAACTTTATCATGGGTCTGTCCTTTATTACCGAAGGCGCTATTCCCTTTGCAGCAAGTGACCCGTTGCGTGTAATTCCGACCTGCGCTTTGGGCAGCGGTGTAGCCGGTGCTTTGTCCATGGCCTTTGGCTGCAGCGTTCCGGCACCGCATGGCGGTGTATTTGTTTTCGGCGTAGTGCAGAACTGGCCGATGTATTTTGCAGCTCTGGCAGCAGGCAGTGTGCTGGCAGCTGTGCTTATGGGGTTTGTTAAAAAGAACGTGAACGAATAACAGATAGAGAAAAAAGATAAAAACAAAAATAGGATTTTAAGGATTTAGCGGCAGAATATTGTTATTAGCGAAACGGAGGAAATAAAAAATGAAACAATTTACTTATGTTATTACTGATGAAGCAGGCATCCATGCACGTCCGGCAGGACTGCTCGTTAAAGAGGCTGCCAAATTTGCCAGCAGTACCACCATTGCCAAAGGTGCTAAAAAAGGTGATTTGAAGCGTATCTTCGGCGTTATGGCCCTGGGCGTTAAAAAGGGTGAAGAGATTACTGTTACCTGCGAGGGTGCTGATGAGGATGCAGCAGCAGCAGCTTTGGAGGCTTTCTTCAAGGCTAACCTGTAAGTTCGCAGTAAGAGAGATTTTTCGCGAGGTGATAAAATGCTTTCATTAAAGGGTAAGGGCGTTTGCGGTGGCGTAACGCTGGGAACCTTGGCTGTACTGCGTCGTAATGCAGCAGCAGTTAAACGTCGTAAGGTGCAGAATGCCGAGGCTGAGGTTGCACGCTTTCAGACAGCGCGTCAGGGTGCTATAGATAAGCTGGCAGAGCTTTATGAAAAGGCTGTTGCAGATGTAGGCAAGGATAATGCCGCTATTTTTGAAATTCACCAGATGATGCTGGAGGACCTTGATTATATAGAGTCTGTTGAAGGCATTATCCGCACACAGCAGGTTAATGCGGAATATGCGGTGCAGACTATCGCAGCTAATTTTGCAGAAATTTTTTCTTCGATGGAAGATGATTATATGCGTGCACGCGCTGCCGACGTCAAGGATATTTCCAACAAGGTGCTTGGCTGCCTGGGTGATGCAGGCAGCAGCTGGGAAAGCGGCAGTGGCAGTTACATTCTGGCAGCGGATGACCTGGCACCCAGCGAAACCGTACAACTTGATAAATCGCGTGTGCAGGGCTTTGTGACGGCGGCAGGCAGTGTAAATTCTCATACGGCAATTTTGGCGCGCACGATCGGTATTCCTGCGGTTGTCAGCACCGGCAGCAGCATCGGTGAAGAATATGACGGCAAGCTGATAGCGGTTGATGGCTATACCGGCGAGGTTTTCGTTGATCCTGATGAAGCAACGCTGGAGCGTATCAAGGCGAAGATGGAGCAGGATGCACAGCATAAAAAGCTCTTGGAGGAGCTCAAGGGCAAAAAGAGCATTACCGGCGGCGGCCAGCAGGTGCATGTATATGCCAACATCGGCGGCACCGGTGATTTGGCCAGCGTGCTGGCGAACGATGCAGAGGGCATCGGACTTTTCCGCAGTGAGTTCATTTATCTGGAAAGCAAGGATTATCCGACAGAGGAGCAGCAGTTTGAAAAGTATAAGCTGGCAGCGGAGGCAATGGCCGGCAAGCGTGTTATTATCCGTACGCTTGATATCGGCGCTGATAAGCAGGCTGATTACTTCGAGCTGCTGCAGGAGGAAAATCCGGCGCTTGGCTATCGCGCAATCCGTATCTGTCTGGAAAGACCGGAGCTGTTTGCTACGCAGCTGCGCGCTATCTGCCGCGCTTCCGCCTATGGCAAGCTGGCTGTGATGTTCCCGATGATTATCAGTGTAGAAGAGGTGCGCAAGGCGCGTAAAATTCTGCGCGAAGTACAGGCAGAGCTGAAGTATGCAGGTGTATCATTCGACCCGAAGATGGAGGTCGGCATTATGATTGAAACGCCGGCAGCAGCACTGATCAGTGCGGAGCTGGCTAAGGAAGTTGATTTCTTCAGCATCGGTACAAACGATTTGAGTCAGTATACGTTGGCTATAGACCGCCAAAACCAGCAGCTGGAGCCGTTCTTTGATGCACATCATCCTGCAATCCTGCGTCTGATTGAAATGACGGTGCAGGGAGCGCATGCAGCAGGCATCTGGTGCGGCGTCTGCGGCGAGCTGGGCGCTGATTTGAGCTTGACGAAGGAGTTTGTACGCATGAGCATGGATGAGCTTTCTGTGAGCCCGGCAAGCATTCTGCCGCTGCGCAAAAAAATCCGCAGCCTGTAATTTTTACTCATACACATATTTCTATATAACGCATGAAAATACCCCTGATAATGCGCAAGCAGTATCAGGGGCAGCTTTCGGCGTCAATGCTTTATATTCTTTTATGCAGAACCGGTTTTAGTGACCGGTTCTTTTTTCTTAGAAAAGATTATTTTAATCAGAAAAACAAAAAACACCGCAATCTCTTGCGATGTCAATTTCAAAATGGTGACCTCGGCAGGACTCGAACCTGCGACCTTTTGATTCGTAGTCAAACGCTCTATCCAGCTGAGCTACGAGGCCAATAACAATATTTATTTTAACTGCAAGAGGCTATTTTGTCAATACTTTTTTGTGAAAAAATCTTGACTGTTTTTTCCTGGCGGGATATAATTTAGCTAATATATATGTGGCTGCTTTGCAAGGAAGCATCAGGAGGCGTATATTTGGTCTGCATTGGGATGCTTGCCGGTATGGGCGATGGGGAATTGTAATGACAGCACAAATGGTTTTTGTATTATATGTTGTTGAAGTCTGCACGATTAGGTCTGATGTGAGGCAGTATAGGGATACTGCCAGCGATGACGTTGTTACTTTTCATTTAAGCAGGCATGTAATTAAAGTTTAAAGGATGATTTTTTGTGCCTGTTTCTTTATTCATCTTAATATTGTACATTGTTGCTTTGTTCGCTATCAGCTGGTACGCTAAAAAAACGTAGTGAAGGAAACAACGAAAACTTTGCTCTTGCGGGACGCAGACTTTCTGCGCCTCTGATTTGTGTTACTATTATCGGACTGGCTGTCGGCGGTGCGTCGACTATCGGCGTTTCCGAGCATGCCTTCCGTGTTGGTCTGAGTGCCGGTTGGTATACGATTGCCTGGGCTTTGGGCGCGATTGTTATGGGGTTGTTCATGGCTAAAAAGTACCGTGAACAGAACATTACGACTATCACTGAGCTTATCGAACGCCATCATACCAAGGGCGCGGTAATCTTGGGCGTTTTCTGCCAGATTGTTATTCAGTTGGTAATCATCAGTCTGCAATATATTGCGGGTGGCAGTATTCTGCACGCTATCCTGCCGGATATCTTTGATTTCCACACAGGTATGATTGTCAGCGCTATCACTTTTATCGGTATTACCTTTATCGGTGGTATGTGGTCTGCATCCTTATCTAATGTATTGAATATTATTCTGATTTACGTTGGTATTTTGGCGGCAACTATTATTCAGTTCAAAAAAATTTGGCAGCATGGATCATCTGGCTGCTGCTTTGCCGGCTAATGTGCCCTGGTTCAGCTTTATTGACGGTGTTGGCCCTGTAACCATCACCAGCTGGGTTGTAACTTTGATTACCGTAAATCTTTCTCTGCAAAGTATTCTGCAGATTTCTCTGGGCGCTAAGGACGCTGCAACTGCTAAGAAGGGCTTCGTCTGGGGCGGCATTCTGATGCTGCCGGTAGGCGTTCTGGCTGCCTTCCTTGGTTTGGTTGCTAAGGCTATGTATCCTGATGCGCAGGCTGCACTTGCTTTGCCGCAGGTTATCGTAGGCCTGCAGCCGGTGTTGGCAGGTATCACTCTGGCAGCTCTGTGGGCTGCGGATGTATCTACTGCTTGTAACCTGCTGCTTAGCGCAGGTACACTGTTCTCCAGTGATATTTACAAGCGCTTCATCAATCCGCAGTGTAACCAGGCGCGTCAGCTGCTGATGACACGTGCCTGCATCATTATCAGCGGTATTCTTACCTTGGGACTTGCTATGAGCGTATCCAGTATTTTGGGTACGATTATGATTGGTCTGTCTTTGACTGCTGCCTTCAGCGTTATCGTAATCGTAGCGCTGTTCTTCCCGCAGTATGCTTCTAAAGCCGCAGGCTTCTGGACTTTGCTGGCTGGCCTGGTGCTGCTGGTGCTGTGGCAGCTTACCCCGGCAGTACGCATTTTCCCGAATGTAATCTACATGGAATGGCTGGTATGTATTGCTGCTTATGCTATTGCAGCTATTATTTGCCCTGCTAAAAAAGCCGTTGCTGCCGAAAGCAACTAAATAAAAAGTATATTTGAAGCTGAAAAGCCATCTCCGTTGTTCTTGAGGAATACGGAGATGGCTTTTTTGATTATGAGATTAAGTGTTTGCTGTAAGCAAAAATCCCGTTCACAGACTTGCGCCGTGCAACGGGATTTTTTTGCACTATTAATGAAGCGTGACCTGATTAAAAATTTTTACGCATTTCTTAATCAGAGGACATTGTCAGGCTTCTGTTTTTGATAATTAAACGATTTGCTCGCCGTGGTAGCGTTCGCCGTCATTATCAGGCAGCAGGCCGTAGCGTTCGGTCCACAATGTTTTGTATTTCAGTGCCTGAGCATGGATAGCAGCAATGCCTTTTTCGTCCAAAGTTTTGATAACCTTGGCAGGAATGCCTGCAACCAGGGAATTCGGCGGAACAATGGTGCCTTTGGTTACAACGGCGCCGGCAGCAACGATAGAGCCGTGGCCGATTACAGCACCGTCAAGCACGGTGGAATGCATACCGATGAGGCAGTGGTCCTCAACAGTGCAGGCATGCAGCAGAGCGCAGTGGCCTACGGTTACATAATCGCCAACGATGCAGGCGTATTTGTCGGCAACGTGCAGTACGCTGTTGTCCTGGATGTTGCTGTAACGGCCAACCTCGATGCGGTTAACGTCGCCGCGGATAGTAACACCGGGCCAAACGCTGGCGTACTCTTTAAGCTCAACCTTGCCAATCAGGGTGGCAGTATTAAAGGCATAGGCCTTTTCATCAATTTTGGGGGCTTGTGCTTCAAATTTAAAAATCATGGTATCACCGCTTTCTGTAAATTGGCTGCCTTCGCGGCAGTCTTGAAAGATAAACAATTTCTTCTCACACTATTATTATCATATGAGCAGATAATAAAGTCAAGGCGTTCACATTTATTTTGCAGATGTGAAGGATTATTCCTTACTGTTGAACAAGGGGGTTAAGCCTAAATCCTGCAGCATAATGTTGGCTTCTACAGCAGATTGATAGAGGTTGAGTAAAATCCCGGTTTCTGCAGCTCAATCTTGTTTTTGCACCACTTGCACCAGTTGTACCACTTTTTTCAGCATTTTTGCTAAAAAAATGAGGGGTTCGAAGATTTTAATATAATATAAATAAAAGAGCCTTAAAATAGCTGTAAATAACATAAAATAAAGGTTTTGAACCCTTACGAAGACTTTACTTACAGGGATATATATTATGCTTAGTGGCGCATTTTTTCTTTTTGCACCAAATGAAGTGGTTCAAGTGGTTCAAGTGGTGCAGTGACGGCCTTTTTACATTTACCAAACTATTTGGCAATACTGCTTGCGCAACGTCCTCTAAACGCCGTATAATAGATGAGAGTTTGAAAATCAGAGGTTTATATGAAGAAAAAATATCTATATTTATTTTTGCGCGTGCTGGGTTATCTGCTGGTGCTGGGAGCAATTTTGTATGGCTTGTATGAATCACCGTATAATCCGCATCCGCACAGTGCCGAGGATATCCGCCGCTGGGTTGTGGGCTTTGGCGTGTGGGCACCGTTGATTTATGTGGTGGTGTATACGATTCGCCCGTTGCTTTTGTTCCCGACGCTGCTTTTGAATTTAAGCGCAGGCGTGCTGTTCGGACCGTGGTGGGGAATATTATTTCTGCTTTTGGGTGGCTTTGGCTGTGCAAGCTTTTGTTATCTTTTGGGACGTTTCGGCGGCGGCAGCTGGCTGCTGCGCAACTTCGGCGGCAGCTGGGGTGAACGGCTGACACATTATCTTGTAGGCAGCGGCAGCTTTAAGAAGATGATTATTTTGCGCACGGTGCCGATTTTTCCGTATGATCCGGTGAGTATTATTGCCGGCAGTGTGCGCCTGCCGTTTAAAATTTATGCGGCAGCAACGGTTCTCGGTATGCTTCCGGGGGCTATTGCCTATAACTTTTTGGCAGATGCTTTCGGTACGCCGCGTTTTTATGCAGCGTTGGCTGTAACGCTGCTGGCCTTTGGTATACCGTTGGTGTGGTGGCAGAAAAATTCGGCATCGCAGGCGTTGGGCAGTTTAAAAAATTTCGGTAAAGGCAGTGATAATAATGGTAAAGAATACAGAGATTGAATTAAAGCTTTTGCTCAGCAGAGAAGGCTTGGAGAAAATGCTGCAGCTGGATTTTATGCAGCAGGCCATGCGTCCGGACAGCTACAAAAAGCGCCGTCTGGTAAGCACCTATTACGATACTGCGGATATGGCGCTGACGCAGCATGGTATTGCTTACCGTGTACGCGACAAAGGCGATTGCAGCTTTGAAGCGACCGTAAAGACCTCCAAACAAAGCAAGGATGGTCTGAGCGAACGTCTGGAGCTGAATCTGCCGCTGGCAGAAGCAAAGCCTGAGCTGAACGGCTTTGCAGCTCTTGGCCTGGGTTACGAGCTTAGCGAATTGGCTCCTGCCGGAGTCAGAGCTTTGTTTACGGTTGATGTAGAACGCATAACCTATATTCTGGATTATGCCGGTGCTGTAATTGAGCTGGCGATAGATAAGGGCGCAATTCATTGCAGTGAAAAAAGCGACAGCATTGATGAGGTTGAATTTGAGCTTATGAGCGGTACTGTGGATGTGCTGCTGGAGCTTAGGGAAAGAATAGCGTCACAGGTGGAGCTGCGTGCGGAAGAACGCAGCAAGTTTGCACGCGGACTGGCGCTTTTGCAGGCAAAATAAGGAGCGGGACGATGGCTGAATTAATACATTATCTGCATCAACAGAAGGAAGACAATCTTTCCGTTGTTAATCATTATGGCTATGAGCAGGCGGAGAAGGTGTGCCGTTTTCATAGCAGCTTTCCCGAATATACCGTTACGCCTTTAGTGCGTCTGGAAAACCTGGCCAAGCTTTTCGGTGTTAAGGATATTTATGTTAAGGATGAAAGCTATCGCTTCGGCCTGAATGCCTTCAAGGTTTTGGGTGGCAGCTACGCGATTGCCTGCGAGCTTGCTAAGCGTCTGCAGCTTCCTGTGGAGGAGCTTACCTATGACAAGCTTATGGCACCTGAGGTAAAACAAAAGCTGGGCGAGCTGACCTTTGTTACTGCTACCGACGGCAATCATGGCAGAGGCGTTGCCTGGACTGCCAGCCGTCTGCAGCAGAAGGCTATCGTGCTGATGCCTAAGGGAACAGAGCTTGCGCGTCTGGAGGCAATCAGGGATTTCGAAGCCGAAGCATATATTACGGATGTCAACTATGACGATACTGTGCGTATGGCAAGAAAAATAGCTGCTGAATGCGGCGGCATCATGGTACAGGATACATCTTGGGAAGGCTATGAGGATGTGCCTCTACATATTATGCAGGGCTACACTACTATGGGTTATGAAATAGTGCAGCAGCTGCAGGGAGTGCGTCCGACGCATGTCTTTCTGCAGGCCGGAGTGGGCGCTATGGCCGGTGCTGTAGCAGCTTTTTTGGCTGACTATTATAAAGCAGACAAACCGATTATCACTATAGTAGAGCCTGAAAAGGCGGACTGCATTTTCAAAACGGCCAAGGCTGATGATGGAAGGCTTCATAATGTAACAGGTGCTTTGGATTCGATTATGGCCGGTCTGTGCTGCGGTGAGCCCTGCAGTCTTGCCTGGGATATGCTTCGGCGCTATGCAGATAATTTTGCTTCTATGCCGGATGAATTTGCTGCCTATGGCATGCGCGTGTTGGGTAATCCATTAAGTGGTGATACTGCCATTGTTTCAGGTGAAAGCGGCGCAGCAGGGCTGGGC
>ENA-OQDA01000563-OQDA01000563.1-human-gut-metagenome-genome-assembly--contig:-NODE-563-length-14920-cov-5.116001_pt1 | contig 14920 bp, 19 predicted proteins | sample MGYA00242771_ERZ504603 | MGnify/ENA primary metagenome ERZ504603 (study PRJEB26092, sample SAMD00036328) | human gut metagenome | host: Homo sapiens | study: EMG produced TPA metagenomics assembly of...
CCAGCGCTAAGTTAAACTTCCCGTAAATCTGATTTGCTCATAGCAAAACGCCCGAGGCTCGTCGCTGCGGGCTTTTGCCGTTCCCGTCTGTCCGGCGGGACATTTTTTGCCCTGATTGTCAACCCTGACGCGAGGAAGACGTTGACATTCCGGCCGGCGGTGCGGTATACTGGACTACAGTCGGGTTTATAAGGGGGACGGCAAAAATGGTCAAGCAGGAGGTGCTAGCGGCGCTGGATGCTGTGCGCGGGCGGTATATCTCCGGGCAGGAGCTGGCCGCTCAGCTCGGCGTGAGCCGCACCGCCGTATGGAAGGCCGTGGCTGCCCTGCGCCGGGACGGTATCCCGATCAAGGCCGTCACGAACCGCGGCTATACGCTGGCGCAGAGTGTCGATGTTCTGAATGCTGCCGCCGTGGCCGTTCAGCTGGATGAGGCCACGGTGAAAGCCCTGCAAATCGAGGTCGTGGACCGTCTGCCCGGCACCAACGTCGCCCTGCGCAGCCGGGCCGACGCCGGGGCACGGGAGGGGCTTGTGCTGATCGCGCAGGCGCAGTCGGCGGGCCGCGGGCGCGGCGGGCACAGCTTTTACTCCCCGCCCGGCGGGCTGTACATGAGTATCCTGCTGCGGCCCGAGATCGGCGCGCGGCAGGCAGTGGGCCTGACCGCCATGGCCGCTGTGGCCGCTGCCCGCGCGGCGGAAAGGCTGTGCGGCGTGCCGATCACGATCAAATGGGTCAACGACCTGTGGAAGAACGGCAAAAAGGTCTGCGGCATCCTAACCGAGGCCGCGCTGGACCTGGAATCCGGTATGCTGGATTACGCCGTGCTGGGGCTGGGCTTCAACGTCGCAGCCCCGGCTGACGGCTGGCCGGAGGACCTGCGGGACGTGGCGGGGGCGCTGTACGACGGCTCCCCTGCCCCGGGCGCGCGGGCCGCGCTGGCGGCGGCGTTCCTGAACGCCTTCTGGCCGCTCTACCGCGCAGGGCCGCGCAGCGGCTATCTGGACGAATACCGCCGCCGCCAGGCCCTGACCGGCCAGCGGGTGCTGGTCACGCCGCGCCGGGGCACGCCACGCGCCGCGCAGGTGCAGGGCATCGACGACGAATGTAAACTGGTCGTGCGCTTTGACGGCGAGAGCCGTCCCGCTGCGTTGAACAGCGGCGAGGTAAGTGTGCGATTATTATAAAAAAGAGGGGTTATCCGTATGACAAAATCTTCTGAAAACGTCCGCCGCATGGTGCTGTGCGCCATGTTCACCGCGTTGGTCGCCGTGTGCAGCCAGATCGCCGTCCCGATGCCGTGGGGGGTGCCGATCAATCTGGCACTGTTCGCCGTCTACATGGCGGGCACGATGCTTGGCCCTGTCTGGGGCACGGCCAGTCAGGTCGTGTTCATTGCACTGGCGGCCATCGGTGTGCCGGTGCTGGCCAACTTCCAGGGCGGCCCGTCTGCCATCTTTGGCAAGACCGGCGGCTACGCCATCGGCTACATTCTGACCGCACTGCTGACGGCCCTGCTGACGAAGGCGCTGGGCCGCAAGTTCTGGTCGCTCTGCGTGGCGATGGTCGTGGGCTGTGCCGCCTGCTACGTGCTGGGCACGATCTGGTTCATGATCCTGACCGGGGCTGACCTCGTCAGCGCCCTTGGCTGGTGCGTCCTGCCCTACCTGCCCGGCGATGCCGTAAAAATCGTCCTTGCCGCCGTGCTGACCATGCAGCTGGACAAGCGGCTGAAGGGCTCGCTGGTCTGAGGCTGTAGGGGGCGGCGTCCTCGGCGCCCCGCGGGTCGATGCAAGCATCGACCCCTACAGAGCATCTTTACCGCAACACACTCGTAGGGGCCGGGCATGCCCGGCCCGCAGCCGAACGGCGAACGCCTGCTTACGGGTAGGCCGCGGGCCGCACATGTGCGGCCCCTACCATGCAACAAACAAAATCTCCCGCCCTGCTGGTCAGGGCGGGTTTTTTATGCTATAATACCTGTATATAACAAAGTAAAGGAGCCTGCCCATGAAATGGCTTGCCGTTGACTATGGCGATTCCCGCACCGGGCTTGCCGGGTGCGACGCCGGGGAGACCATTACCTCCCCCATCACGCCGCAGATCGAAGAAAAAAGCATGAACAAGGTCACCGCCGCCGTGACAGAGGTCTTTGCCGCCCGCGGAGCCGAGGGCCTCGTCTGCGGTTTGCCCAAAAACATGGACGGCACCGAGGGCAGCCGTGCCAACAAGAGCCGCCGCTTTGCCCAGCGCCTGGCCAACACCGCGGGTGTGCCCGTTGTGCTGTGGGATGAGCGCCGCACCACCGTGTCCGCCGCCGCTATCCTGGCCGACAACGATACGTTTGGTGCCAAGCGCAAGGAGCGGCTGGACTCGGTGTCCGCTGCTGTCATTCTGGAGAGCTTTCTGAACTGGCGCGCCCACCACCCGGACGAGGAACCGCCCGAGCTGGTCCGCCCCGAAGCATAAAAAGGAGTACGAACATGCCGAACGCAAATGAACCCCGCTTCCCTACTCATGTCGCCATCATCGTGGACGGCAACCGCCGCTGGGCCAAGCAGCGCATGCTGCCCGTCAGCGTGGGCCACAAGGCCGGCTTTGACCGCCTGCGCGAGATCACCCGCTATGCCGTCGGTGACCGCGGCGTCTTTGTGCTGTCGCTCTATGTTTTCTCCACCGAGAATTTCAGCCGCGACGCCAAGGAGGTCGGCTACCTGATGGACCTCTTTGCCAACAACTTCCGCACGATTGCCGACGAGATGAACGAGCGCGGCTGCAAGGTCCTGTTCAGTGGCCGCCGCGAGGGTCTGCAACAGCGCGTGCTGGACGCCATGGACTACATGATGGACCTGACAAAGGACAACGAAAAGGGCATTGTCAACTTCTGCCTGAACTACGGCAGCCACGCAGAGCTGACCGACGCGACCCGCGCCATTGCCGCCGAGGTCAAGGCCGGTACGCTCGAGCCCGAGGCCATCGACGAGAAGGTCATTGAGAAGCACCTCTACCGCGACCTGCCGCCCGTGGACCTGATGATCCGCACCAGCGGCGAGGAGCGGCTCTCCAACTTCCTGCTGTGGCAGTGCGCCTACGCGGAGTTCTACTTCACGCCGACGCTTTTCCCCGACTTCACGAAGGACTGCTTTGACGAGGCCCTGTCCGTGTACGCCCGCCGCGACAGACGTATGGGCGGGAATACGAAGAAGTGACCCCCAAAACGCCTTCCCCCTTGGGGGAAGGTGGCCGAGGCCCGCCCGAGGCCGGATGAGGGGCGAGCCTGCCGCGGCAGCCCGTCAGCGGGTGGCTCCAGGAAACTTTGCCCTCATCAGTCACCTTCGGTGACAGCTTCCCCCGAGGGGGAAGCCTTTGAAAATAGCATAATACACAACCCACCCCCGCAAACTTTGGCATATCGGCCAAAAATTTGCGGGGGCGGGTCTGCATATACTGTCTTATATCAGCCCACAGCGTCCAGGCCGTTGTCCTCGGCACTGCTGTAGGTCGTGATCGTTACGCTGTTGATCGTGATGGCGGCCTCCTCGGTGGGGCGGCAGGTGTCGTTGCCGTCATCGTCCTTCACCGTGTCCACGCAGGCCATGGCGTCCACAACGTCCATGCCCTGATAGACCTGCCCGAACACTGTGTCGGTGTTGTCAAGATACGGCAGCCCGCCCACGGCGGCGTAGGCCGCGATCTGCGCGTCGGTGTAGCCGTTGGCGGTCAGCTCGGCCTGCCGGTCACTGCTGCTCACGCTGTCCGGCAGGGCTGTCACAAAGTAAAACTGACTGTTGCCGCCGGTCACGTCGCCGCCCGCGGCAAACGCGGCGCAGAGCGCCCCGGCGTAATGCTTCAGATCCGCGCTCGCCTCCGGCGGATACGGGTTGTTGCTCCAGATCGTCGAACCGCCTGTGCCTGTGCCGGTGGCATCGCCGCCCTGCACGGCAAAGCCGTACTCGCTGCGCCAGATCGTCGTATTATCGTAATAACCGCTGCGGGCCAGGCCCACAAAGTTGTAGACGGCCATCGGCGCGGCATCCGGGTAAAGCACGGCGCGCACCTCGCCTAAGGAGGTGTCAAAGATCGCAATCGTGTCGCCGTTCGCAGGGGTGTTGAACTGCCGCTCGGTGCTGGTGAAGTCCGCAGGCCGGGTGGGCGGGGTCTTTGCCGCGCCCTTGCTGCAGGCGCACAGCAGGGCCAGCGCCAGCACGGGCAGCAGGCAGAATCGTTTACGCATAACGGGTCCTCCGTGAAAAATCCAATTAAATTCATTATACCACAGAACTTCCCGCTTGAACACCCTTGACGTTTGCGAAAAAAAAGGGTACACTATAGCTATCAAATACGAACGACCACAGGAGGTCACTTATGTCTGACGAACTGAGCCCGGAAATGCTGGAAGAGGCTGCCCCTGACCTGCTGACGCTGGAGGATGAGGACGGCAAGGAGGTCACCTTTGAGGTGATCGACGCTACGGAAGTCAACGGCACCCGTTATCTGGCTGTCATCCCCTATCAGGAGGACCCGGAGAGCCTGCAGGAGGACGCCGAGCTGATCCTGATGCGCATTGGCACCGACGACGAAGGCGAGTATATGGACATCGTGGACGACGATGAGGAACTCATCACCGTCGGCAAGGTGTTCGAGGAGCGCCTGCGCGCGATGTACGACATCGACGATTCTGAATTGCAGTAAGAGGCCGCGAGGTTTCTTCACCCTGCGCGGTTCGATTTGTTGCGGCCTTATAGAATCCTACTAATCAAATATTGGGAATCCGGGTCGGGGACCGGATTGCAGGCCCTCCCGCCGTTTGGCTGAAGAGGGGAGCATGAACATCCTCGTAGGGTACCCACCTGCCTGTACCGGTAGGTTTTGATTGGTTGCAGACGGCTGTGCGGGGTTTTTACAGCACACATCCCGGGCAGGGCTTTACCTGTCCGGTTTTTTGGGTTATACTTTGCGGGGAAAGGGTGTTTGTTCAATGGCGGAAAGGATCCGCGTCGGGGACAGGCTCCCCTTCTTTTTGTATGATACGCCCTACAGCGCGGGCAACCGCTTCCGCGACCTGCTGGACGCACAGGCCCCGCTGGTGCTGGTGTTCATGGCGAACTTCGGCCATCCCATCACCCGCACGTTTGCCAGCCGCTACGCCGATACATACACGTCGCTGCACGACGGCGGCTTTGCGCTGGTCGTGCGCTCCCGCGCGGACAAGCTGGCCCGCAGCATCGGCCCGGACACGCTGCCCTATCCCCTGCTGTGCGACGCGGCGGGCGTTCTGTATGAGCACTTGAGCATCCCCACGAGCAAAAGCACGTTGATGAGCTACTCGCTCGAGGGCTGGCGCATCCTGCGCGAGGCCAAAAAGCAGGGCTACCAGCCCGTCAAGGGGGCCGAGCAGCAGCTGCCGCTGACGCTGATCCTGGACCGGGACGGTACGGTGCTGTTTTGCCATTACGGCGCGAGCCTGACGGACGTACCCGAGGACTGCGCGGCCATCCAGAGCCTGCTGGAGGAGATGGAACTGACGCCCGGACTGGAACCGGAAGAAGATGAGCTGCCTTACGAGGAACTACAGACCGCGGTGGCCGCAGAAAGCCGCCCCCGAAGCCGCCACGGGCGAGAACGGCCGGAGACAACCGACGAATTCCGGCCCATCCGCCCGGTGCGTGCCTACCCGGAATCGGATTTGGAAAAAACATCGATGTTTGGTCTGTTTGATGACCCCTATGACGACAAATGAAAAAGCGCCTGCCGGTTCAAAAAACGGCAGGCACTTTTGTTTTGCTGCTATGCAGAGATGCAGGGCAGATATTCTGTCTGCCCGCGCTTACCGCATTACGGCGGCCTTGGCAGCGCACACGGCGTCGGCGTCGGTCTGCTGGATATGCCATTCGTCCAACCTGGGCAGGCCCATGGGGACACCCTCGCGGCGGAAGGTCATACCGCTTTCCAGCAGCGTTTTGCAGCTGGCATGGAACGCCGCGCCCGGCCAGGGTCGCGCGCAGCTCGTCGATGACAGCGGCATTCACACCGGCACCGATCAGCACCTCGGGGCCGTCCAGCTCGTCCCGCAGGCGCAGCAGCGCGGCCAGCTGGGAAATGCCCTTGCGGCAGCTCCCGGCACCGCCGCTCGTCAGCACCGTGTCGATGCCGAGTGCCGCCGCGGCGCGGTAGGTGGCGCACAGATCGCGGGAAACGTCGATGCAGCGATGCAGCGTGACGGGCGCACCGCCGCAGGCGTCCAGCAGCGTGCGCATGGCGGGCAGATCAAGCGCACCCTCCGGCGTCAGTGCGCCGATGACGAAGCCATCCGCCCCGGCACTGCGCAGCGTCTCGATCTGGCGGCAGAGCAGCTCGAGCTCGTCGCGGGTGTACAGGAAATCCCCGCCCGCGGGCGCATCAGGCAGCGCACGGGCAGGTCCAGCTCGGCCTTGATCTGCCGCAGCAGGTCGGCGTAGGGCGTCAGGCCGCCCACGGCCAGTGCGCTGCAAAATTCCAGCCGGTCCGCTCCCCCCTGCTTTGCGGCGCGGGCGGAGGCAAGGCTGTCAACGCAGACTTCCAACAGCTTCATGTCAGGTCACATCCTTTTGCTTTTTCCCCATTGTAACATAGGCTTTGGGATACGGCAAGCCCCGCGCGGCCAGAGCTGCGCGGGGCTTGCCGCAGTTATAAGGTTCACAACAAATAGGGGTAGGCAGATTCAGGCAGCGTGCCCGCCGCGCACAACGAGCAGTTGTACGGCGGGGCGGCTGGTGCGGGCAGGTACGGCCCTGCGCGGCTCCGCTGCCGGGGTGCCCAGCAGGATGCCGCAGGCTGCGTTGAGCATGACAACCGCAGCAAAAAGTCCCAGCAGTGCAGCCCACAGCGGCATGGTGCCGGAGGCCGCGGCGCTCACCATAACGCCGCCCAGCAGGAGGGACGCCGTTACCACGAGCCTGCAAAATTTGTGCTTGATGAGTTCCCAGTTCATACCGTTACCTCCAAAGGAGCCGGCCCCGCAATGGCCGACTGCCGCAAATTCAACAACGGATAACAGCGTTCCGTTTGTTGTCTTAACTATAATACATCTGTAGGTTGTTGTCAATATGTTTTTACAACTTATTTTTGAAAATAATTGCAAAAAACTCTTTACAAAAACCACAGACGGTTGTATAATGAAGCTAAAGAAATGGGATCGTCTACAAGATGTGGTTTTACCCTACTTTATATAAAGGAGTTTTCCCGATGTTTGCAGAGCGCTTGAAAGAGGCCCGCAAGGCCAAACGATACAGCCAGGCCGAGGTGTCCAGGATGCTGGGGGTAACGCAACAGGCTGTTGGCAAGTGGGAGACCGGGCGTTCCACCCCGGATCCGCAGACCGTGGCGCGTCTGGCGGAGATACTGGATACCCCCACCGACGTTCTGCTGGGTCTGCGCAAGGAGTCGGGCGCGGCGTCCGCTGTGGGCCGCAATGCCTTCAGCCGCTATACGGAGTCCCAGATCCCCGTCGTGGGCACGGTGCGCGCCGGATACGGGGCCCTCGCGTTTGAGGAGGACTACGGCAAGGAGTATGCCTGTGTCAAGGACCCGGAAAACTACTTCTTCCTCGTCGTCAAGGGCGACAGCATGGAACCGCGCATCTCTGACGGTGACCTGGCGCTTGTACACCGCCAGAACACGCTGGACAACGGCGATCTCGGCGTTCTGGTCTACGGGGCAGACGGCGAGGGCACGCTGAAAAAGTACATCCAGCGCGGCAACTCGGTCATCCTGCACCCCTTCAACCCGGCCTATGAGGAGCTGGTCATCAAGGGCGAGGAACTCGACCACCTGTATATTGCCGGCAAGGTCGTGGAGACCAAGGCCAAGTGGTAAGGCTGCCTTACAAGTTCAATTATAGCATACGGTAAGTCCCATAATTTGGACTTTCAACCCTAAAACAGAAGAAATTTACAAAAATGCTGCCCGCGGCACACCTTGCAGAACAAGGATATGCGGCGGGCTGTATTTTTATACCCTTTTTTCAGGAGGCGGGCGTGATGGACCTTGCGGAAAAACTGGAAATCCTGGCGGACAGCGCCAAATATGATGTAGCCTGTACCTCCAGCGGGGTGGATCGCCCCGGACGGCACGGTGCACTGGGCAGCAGTGCGGCGGCGGGCATCTGCCACGCCTTCACGGCGGACGGGCGGTGCGTCTCCCTCCTGAAGGTGCTCTACTCCAACGTGTGCAGCTACGATTGCAGCTACTGCGTCAACCGCCGCTCCAACGACAGACCCCGCGCGACCTTCACCCCGCGTGAGCTGGCGGAGCTGACCATCGGCTTTTACCGCCGCAATTATATTGAAGGGCTGTTTCTGTCCAGCGCTGTGCTGGGCACGCCGGACCGCACGATGGAGCTGATGATCGAGGCTCTGCGCATCCTGCGGGACGAGTACCGTTTTAACGGCTACATCCACGCCAAGACGATCCCCGGCGCGGACCCGATGCTGGTCGAAAAGATCGGGCGGCTGGCAGACCGCCTGTCGGTCAATATCGAGCTGCCCAGCGAGGCGAGCCTGACCACGCTGGCCCCGCACAAACAAAAAGAACTGCGATCCTGCGCCCCATGGGCAGAGTCGCAGTGCAGAGCGCGCAGAGCAAAAAGGAGATGGTGCTCTACCGCGGGGCCAAGCCGTTTGCACCGGCTGGGCAGAGCACCCAAATGATCATCGGGGCGACGCCGGAGACAGACCGCCATATTATGGACCTGACCGAGGGACTCTACAGGAAATACTCGCTGAAGCGCGTGTTTTACTCGGCCTATCTGCCGGTGGTGGAGGATCGCCGCCTGCCCGCACTGCACACGGCCCCTCCCCTGCTGCGGGAGCACCGTCTGTATCAGGCGGACTGGCTGCTGCGGTACTACCATTTTTCGGCGCGGGAGCTGCTGACCGAGGACGAGCCGAATTTTGACCCCTACCTGGACCCCAAGTGCACCTGGGCCGTGCGCCACCCGGAGTTTTTCCCCGTGGAGGTCAACACGGCCAGCCGTGCCGAGTTGCTGCGGGTGCCGGGCATCGGCCCCAAGAGTGCGCTGCGCATTGTCGAGGCGCGCCGGGTGCAAAGCCTCGGCATGGCAGAGCTCAAGCGCATTGGAGTCGTGCTTAAGCGGGCACAGTATTTCATTACCTGCAAGGGCAAGGCAGCGGCCCGCGGCAGCCGCGCGGAGATCGCGGGGGCGCTGCTTGACCCCAAGGCGTTCAGTGTGGGGATGCAGCAGCTTTCGCTGGACGATTTTGTACCCAAGGCCCTGCCCGACGCCGCCCCGGCTGTGCAAAGGCTGGAGGCGCGCGGCATGGCGGCGGACGTGGCCGCCCGGACGGTGCGGCAGGAGGCACTGCAATGTCTTACGAAGCGCATGTGACCGACACAGCCTACTGCTATGACGGCAGCTTTGCGGGTTTTTTGTGCTGCGTGTTCGAGAGCTACGCCCGGAAGGAGATCCCCGCCGAGGTCTGCCCGCCCGAGGAGGGACAGCTGAATTTCTTCGGCACGCGGCAGATTTTTACCGACGAGCAGCACGCGCGGCGGGTCGCGGCAGGGCTGGACCGGCTTGGCCGCGAGGTGAAGGACCGCGTGACGACGGGCTTTCTCTGCACCGACCCCGGCAAGGACCTGACACTGCTGCGGTTTGTGCGGCTCTGCTTTGCGCAGGGGCCGCGCGCCGCGCAGATGCTGGGCGACCCGGACGCCGCCGCGGCGTTTGCCCTGGAGCGGGCTGTCGACAACGAGGCCTGCAGGCTGATCGAGTTCATCCGTTTTGAGGAGCGGGACGGGATGCTCGGCGCGGTCATCCACCCAAAGCACCGGATTTTGCCGCTGCTGCGCGGACATTTTTGCAGCCGCCTGCCCGATGAGAACTTCCTGATTTATGACGCGGCCCACGGCACGGCCCTGCTGCACCGGGACGGCCAGGTGCGCTATCTGGCGATGGAGCGCTATATTCCCGGCACCGACGAGACAGAGCTCGACTGGCAGCGGATGTGGAAACGGTTCTTTAAGGCGTTGACCATCGAGCAGCGCCGCGACGAAAAGGCCCAGATGAGCCATGTGCCCAAGCGGTTCTGGCAGGATATGTGCGAGATGCAGCCGGATTTGGCTTCCCCCGCGGGGGAAGCTGTCCGCAAAGCGGACTGAGGAGGGGCGGGCTTGGAGCTACTCATAGTCATACTCCGGGTTCGCGGCCTGATACTCGGTCAGCCAGCGGAGCAGACGCTCGGTGTCGGCATAGGTCATGCGGCCTGTGTCGGCCAGGGCGCACACCATGGCGCGGATGTCACCGCCGTAGAGCGTCTGCAGATGCGCTTGACTGACCGCGCCGCAGTAGGTCAGGCGGCGGACCAGCGGCGTGTACAGATTTTTATTGCCCTGCTTCTCGGTGCGGACGAAGTTTTTCTTCTCGAGCCGCAGCAGGAAATTGAGCAGCGTCGAGTCTGCCCAGCGGCATTCGGGCGGCAGGTGTGACGCGATCTCGCGCCTGGTGGCGGCGCGGCTGCAGGCCCAGAGCGCGGCCATGACCTGTTCTTCACTGCGGGAAAGCTGTTCCATGATGAACTCCTTTTATAATATGTAGTGCCTGTAGGGGCTGGGCATGCCCGGCCCGCAGGTGCAAGGCAGACGGTAGTCTGTGGGAAGGCTGCGGGCCGCACATGTGCGGCCCCTACAGAAAGAGGAAGAAAGGGATTTGTTTTTTACAAATGTGGTAAAAAGAACTGAATATATTTTACATCTGTGGTAGATATAAATGCAAGACAAAATATTGCACAAATTTTGTGCCCGGAATTTGACAATGGCGGCAAATATTTTTTACAAATGTCTCATAAAGCGTTTCCGATACAAAAACAATTAGTCACAATACAAAAACACATCCCTGATTTTCGGCTTTTTTCGGTATTTTGTCCGCTTGCCCGCAGGGGGGCAAAGCTCCTATAATATTGGCATACCGCAACGGCGCGGCAGATGCGATCCGCCGCCGACGGGTCGCATTTGATTTACTGTAGGAGGAAATAAAGATGGCTAGAGTTTACAATTTCAGCGCCGGCCCTTCGATGCTGCCGGAGGCTGTTCTGAAAACCGCACAGGCAGAGCTGCTGGACTACCACGGCTCCGGCATGAGCGTGATGGAGATGAGCCACCGCAGTAAATGGTTTGACGAGATCATCACCAACACCGAGGCCGCCATGCGCCGGGTACTGAACATTCCCGACAATTATAAGGTGGGCTTTTTTCAGGGCGGCGCGACCCAGCAGTTTGCGATGGTACCGCTGAACTTTATGACCACCGGCACGGCGGATTATCTTGTGACCGGCAACTTCAGCAAGAAGGCAGCCGAGGAGGCCGCCAAGTTCGGCACGGCCCGCATTACCGCCAGCAGCAAGGACAAGAACTTTACCTACATCCCCGACGTCGCGGCCATCGACTATGACCCGAACGCCAGCTATATCCACATTTGCCAGAACAACACGATTTTCGGCACAAAATATGTCGATGTACCGCAGGTGGACGGCATCCCGCTGGTGGCAGATATGAGCTCGATGATCTGCTCCGAGCCGGTGGACGTCAGCAAGTACGGCGTCATCTACTTCGGCGTGCAGAAGAACATTGCCCCTGCCGGTATGGCTGTGGCCATCGTGCGTGACGACCTGCTGGGCAAGGCCGCCATGGGCCTGACCCCCGACAAGATCCCCACGATGATGAACTACACGACCCTGCTGAACGCCGACAGCATGTACAACACCCCGCCGTGCTGGTGCATCTACATGACCGGCCTTGTCATGAACTACCTTGAGAACGAGATCGGCGGCCTGGAGAACATGCAGAAGCGCAACGCCGCCAAGGCCAAGGTGCTGTATGATTACCTCGACGGGCAGGACTTCTACAAGAATCCCGTTGAGAAAAAGTACCGCAGCATGATGAATGTGACCTTCACCAGCCCCGACGCCGACACCGACAAGGCGTTCTGTGCCGCGGCCACCGAGGCAGGTTTCGTCAACCTGAAGGGTCACCGTCTGGTGGGCGGTATGCGTGCGTCCATCTACAACGCCATGCCTGCCGAGGGCATCGACAAGCTGGTCGACTTTATGGAGAAGTTCCGCAGGGAGCATTGAGCCGCTGCACAGTAGGGGCCGGGTGTGTCCGGCCCGCGGCACTGTGGCAGCCACCCGTGAGAGGGTCACTGCGTAAGGCTGAGGGCCGGGCATGTCCGGCCCTACGGCGCAAAAGTAAGGGAAGCAGGGAGTAACGATATATGTATACCATCAAAACATTGAACGCCATTTCGCCGGTGGGTCTGGCCAAGCTGCCCGCCAACCAGTTTGAGATCGACAACGAGGCCGCTGCACCGCAGGGCATTCTGGTGCGCAGCGCCGATATGCACGATACCTCGCTGCCCGACAGCCTGCTGGCCATCGCCCGTGCAGGTGCCGGTACGAACAACATTCCCGTGGAGGACTGCACGAACAAGGGCATCGTCGTGTTCAACACGCCGGGCGCCAACGCCAACGCCGTGGCCGAGCTCGTCGTCGGTGCGCTGGTCGCGGGCAGCCGCAATCTGGTGGACGCCGTGAACTGGGCGCAGACCCTCAAGGGCCGCGACACGATTGCCAAGGACGTGGAGAAGGGCAAAAAGGCCTTCGTCGGTCCCGAGCTGCGCGGTAAGACGCTGGGCGTCATCGGGTTGGGCGCCATCGGTGCGCGCGTGGCCAACGCCGCCGTCGCGCTGGGCATGGAGGTTTTGGGCTATGACCCGTATATTTCCATCGATGCTGCGTGGAGCCTGTCCCGCAGTGTGCAGCACTGTGTCACGCTGGGCGATATGCTGCCCCGCTGCGACTACCTGACCATCCATGTCCCCTACCTGCCTACGACCCGCCACACCATCAATGCCCAGACGCTGGCGATGTGCAAGGACGGCGTGCGCGTGCTGAACTTTGCCCGCGGTGAGCTGGTGGACAACGCCGCGCTGCTCGACGCACTGAACAGCGGCAAGGTCGCGCAGTATTTCTGCGACTTCCCCACCGAGGAGCTGCTGGGCATCAAGGGCGTCTGCTGCACGCCGCATCTGGGTGCCAGCACGCCGGAAAGCGAGACGAACTGCGCCGTGATGGCCGCCGCCGAGCTGAGCGACTACCTGAAAAACGGCAACATCACCCACAGCGTCAACCTGCCGGATGTCAGCCAGCCGCGTGTGGGAGGCCGCCGCATCTGCATCATCCACAAGAACGCTCCGGGCGCGATCTCGGCCATCACGAGCATTTTGACCGAAGCGCACCTGAACATTGAAAACATGGTGAACAAGGGCAAAAAGGATGTCGCCTATACCCTGCTGGACGTGACGGGCAATGTCACCGATGACCTCGCCGTCAAGCTGGGTGCGATTGAACCCGCCATCCGCGTGCGCGTGCTGTAAAAGCATCAACTTTGCGAAATCTCCCCTGCTGAACCAATCAGCAGGGGCTTTTTTGTGGATGATAACCATGAAATAGAATGAATCGCTCGCGGAGACGCGGGCGGTTTTTGTTCTCTTTGCCCAAAAACCAAACAAAACGGAACAATCGCCCGAATACGGCTTTTTTTGCGGTGGGTTTTATGGTAGAATCAATGAGAACTCAAAAAATGAAGAGGGAGGCCGCAGCATGACCAACGCGCCGAAAACCGTATTAGCCATCCATGACCTGCCGGGCTTTGGCCGGGCGGCGCTGTCGGTCATCGTGCCGGTGCTCTCGACGCTGGGCGTGCAGACCGTGGCACTGCCTGAGCGGCGGTGCTGCTACCCACCCACGACGGGGGGCTTAGGCACCCCGGCTAAGCTGGCCAACCCCGGCTACGGCCCCGCGGCACTGGAACATTATCATCGGCTGGGCGTGAAATTTGACTGCATCTACTCGGGCTATCTGGCGGACGCCGCGCAGGCAAAGCTCGTCGAGCAGGCGTTTGAGCTGTGGCCCCGCGCGTTCAAGGTCGTGGACCCGGTGCTGGGCGACGGAGGGCGGCTGTACAGCGGCCTGGGGGCCGACATGGTGCCCGCTATGTATAGTCTGTGCAGCAAGGCGGATCTGATCGTCCCCAATGTGACCGAGGCCGCGCTGCTGCTGGGCGACCCGCTGCCCGGTGTGGGCAGTGCCGAGCAGGCCGCCGCACAGGCGGCCCGGCTGACCCGCGTAGCGCCGCAGGTCGTTGTGACCGGCGTGACGGGCATCGGCGGCGGACGCTACATAGGCTGTGTGGGCGCGGCCCGCGGCGGCGAGGGCTATGCCGTAAAAACGCCGCTGCAGCCGCGGATGTTCCACGGCACGGGCGATATTTTTGCCGCCGTGCTCGTCGGGCGCATTTTGCGGGGCAACGTCCCCCAGGCTGCCGTACAGGCAGCTGCCGCCTTCGTAGCCGAGTGCATCAGGCAGACGCCCGAGGGAGCCGACGAGCGGCTGGGCGTCTGGTTGGAGAACGCCCTGCCGAAACTGCGGCAGGAGTAAGACCATGAGACTGCCGCGAGACAAGGATGTCCTTGAAAATGCCCGAGCGCTGCGAAAAAGCATGACGCGGGAGGAACGCCATCTGTGGTATGATTTTCTGCGCGGATATTCGCCGCGCTTTGTACGGCAGAAGGTTGTAGGATGTTATATTCTGGATTTTTATTGCGATGCGGCAGGTCTGGCGATAGAGCTGGACGGCAGCCAGCATTATGAAGCGGCGGGACAGCTGCACGATGCACAGCGCACGGAATATCTGGAGGGCTTCGGAATCAGAGTGCTGCGGTTTTCCAATCTGGATGTGATGCAGCATTTTGAGGGCGTATGCCGTGTGATTGATAACGCCGTGAAAAGCCTCCCCTAGAGGGGAGGTGGCCGAAGGCCGGAGGGGTGGCCGGGAGCCGACCCATGAACGGCGTGCCGCCCCGGGC
>ENA-OQDA01000564-OQDA01000564.1-human-gut-metagenome-genome-assembly--contig:-NODE-564-length-14918-cov-3.683862_pt1 | contig 14918 bp, 8 predicted proteins | sample MGYA00242771_ERZ504603 | MGnify/ENA primary metagenome ERZ504603 (study PRJEB26092, sample SAMD00036328) | human gut metagenome | host: Homo sapiens | study: EMG produced TPA metagenomics assembly of...
GGATCCCCTATGGCGCCGACCGACGGCTTCCGGCTTGCGCCGCACGGGATCCTTCGACTTCGCTTCCTTCGGTCGCTCCGCTCAGGATGACAAAAACGGCGTATGCCGCTTTTGTCAGTTCTGGCTCGGGAAGTACAGCTCCACGTTCGACACCTTCCACCCGATCATGTTGCGCACGAGGGATACCTTGTACTGCACGTCGCCGCCTTCGGGCGTCTTAGCCGTCACGTACACGGTGGAATCGCTCATGGACTTGTCCATGCCGTCGATCGCAGGGCTGCCCACCGTCGAGAGGAGCTCGGTCATGGACGCGGCGTTCTCCTCGGTCACCTCGCTGGCGAAGGCCGCTTTCGGATCCGAGAACAGCTGCTCGACCACCTGGTCCTGCGACGGATAGCCCCAGCCCTGCGTGTACAGGAACACGGCGGCGCCGAAAGCGACCAGCACGATCAGGATGATGGTGACGAGGATCTTGAGACCCACGTTGCGGCGCTTGCGATCCTGCTTGGCGAGACCCTTCGACCACTGCTCCAGCTCTTCGTCGCTGGCGTTGAAGAAATGATCCTCCGCGCCCGGGGCGCCGTAGGGGTTCGTCTCGGCCTGGGCGTACGGATCGGCGTAGTAGTACGGTTCCTGGCCGCCCGCCGCGTACGGATCCTGATCCACGTACACGGCCGTGCCGTCGGCGGCCACGTCGAGCCCCGACATGTCGGCAACGGGCGCCACCGGAGCCATCACCTGAGTGATCTCGGACGTGCCCTGGGCGACCGCGGCGATTGCGCGCTGGTAGTCGACGCTGGCCGAGTCGCTGAGGAAGTACGTCTTGTCGGCGATGGACTCGTCGAAGGCGTTCACGGCCTTCTGCATCTGGCCGCTGGCCACGTAGGCCTGGCCGAGGTTCGCGTACAGCTTGTTGCGCGTGTCGGGCTGCATGTCGAACTGCAGCGCGCTTTCATAGGAGGCCACGGCGTCGGCCGGACGGTCGAGCGCCATGAAGCACACGCCGAGGTTGAGCAGCGCCTTCGTGGGATCGGGTTGGCCTCGTCGAGCGCGGCCTCGCGAAACGCCACGCCGGCCTCGGCCGACTTGCCCAGCTTCAACAGCGCGTTGCCCATGCCCGAGTAGGCCTTGTAGGACGCATCGTACTTGGCGTCGGACACGGCGATCTCGAAGTGCTTGACGGCGTCCTCGTAATCATGCAGCGAGGCGTAGGCCATGCCGAGGTTGTAGTTCACCGCGCCGCACGCGTCGTAGGCCGCATCGGCGGTCGCCTGCGTGTAGGCGTGGATGGCCTCGTTCGGGTTCTTGAGCTTGACCAGGCAGTTGCCGATCTGGTGGTACAGCAGCCCCACCTCGCCGGGTGCAAGCGAGCTGCCCGCATCCTGCAAGCACTGCGTGTAGGCAGCCAGGGCGCCTTGGAAGTCCTTGCGCGCGTACGCCGCCCGGGCTTGCTGGAATAAGTCGTTGTTCATCTGCTTCCTTCGTATCTTCGCGGAATCGCCTCGGCGTCTCGGATCGCTATTCGGCGGCGTTCTCGATCTCGACGCTCTCGATCACGTCGCCTACGCGCAGCTGGCCGATGACGTCCATGCCGTCGATCGTCTGGCCGAACACCGTGTAGCCCGAGTCCAGCATGGGCTGGGCGCCAGGCACAGGTAGAACTGCGAGCCGGCGGAGTTGGGATCCTGGGAGCGCGCCATGGCCAGCGAGCCGTCGAGGTGCTTGTTGTTGGGGTTCGTGGAGAACTCCTCCTTGATGGAATAGCCCGGGCCGCCCGTGCCGAGGCCCGCGAACGGGTTGCCGGCCTTCTTGACGACCTCTTCGGGCGTGAGGTCGCGCGTGTTCGGGCAGCCGCCTTGGATCACGAAGCCGGGAACGTGGCGGTGGAACTTCAGGCCGTCGTAGAAGCCCTTGCGCGCCAGCTCGACGAAGTTGCCCACGTGGATGGGGGCGTCCTTGCCCGCCAGCTGCACGCGGACGGTGCCCTTCGACGTGGTGATGACGGCGACCTCGTCGCCGGTCGGCTGGTATTCCGGAGTGTACTGCGCCATGGGTCGGCTCCTTTTCGTTTGCTTGCTATCATGCGCCCACGCGAAACGGGGCGAAAGTATCGCATACAAGGTTGAAGTTTAGCAGGTCAAGTCCGCCAGACCGGAAAAATCGTAGAACATCCACGGCGAGCAGAAGCGCTGCGGAAACGGGGGCGGATCGGCACGGCAACCGCCGATGCGCGCGGAGATCGACAGGGCGCGCCTGCGCTAGCGCGCTGCCTCCGGATCGAGGTACACGCGCGAGCCCGTAGCGCCGCGCTGGCCCTGGTACTTGCCGGCGTAGGGGTTCTTCGCCGCCTCGTCCAGCTGGGCGAACACCAGCTGCCCCACGCGCCTGCCCGAGCGCAGCTCCAGCGCGCAGCGGTTCGCGTTGAACAGCTCCAGCGTGATCTCGCCTTCGAAGCCCGGATCCACCCAACCGGCGTTCTGCACGAACAGCCCCATGCGCCCCAGCGAGCTGCGCCCTTCCACGAAGGCGGTGAGGTCGGCGCCCAGGCGCACGTACTCCATGGTGGTTGCCAGCACGAACTGGCCCGGCAGCAGGATGTAGCGGTCGGTGCGGATCGTCTTGTAGGCGATCTCGTCCTCCAGCCCCACGATGCCGCTCGGCGTGTCCTCGACGATGCCGAACGTGTCGCCCAGGCGGATGTCCACGCTGGCGGGCTGGATCTGCTCCGGCTCGAGGGGCTCGATGGCAAGGCTTCCTTCGGCGAGGAGCTTCTCTATGGTCTTGTCAGACAGGATCATGGGCTTTCCTTTCGCGAGCGGTTCGTGCGTTCAGGGACGAGTCGGGGGCGACAGCGGGGCTAGAGGCGTTCGAAGACGCTGACCACCTCGACATGGTAGGTTTGCGGGAACATGTCGACGGGCTGGACGCTAGTCAGGCGATACCCTTGGCTCTCGAAGCGCGCGACATCGCGCGCCCAGGTGGCGGGGTTGCAGCTGACGTAGGCCACGCGTTCCGGCGCGGCGGCGGCGATGCTCTCCACCACGCCGTCGGCCAGGCCCGCGCGAGGCGGATCCACCACCAGCGCGTCGAGGCCGCCCAGCTCCGGAAGCTCGCGCGCCGCGTCGCCGCCGATCACCTCGAGATCCACGCGGTTCATGTCGGCGTTGCGGCGCAAGTCGCGCACCGACGAGCCCGCGGCCTCCACGGCCAACACCTCGGCGCCCGCCTGCGCGAGCGGCACCGAGAACGTGCCGCCGCCAGCGTACAGGTCGGCGATCAGCAGGTCGTCGAGCCCTTCGGGCCCGTCCTCGCCCATGCGTCCGCCCAAGCCCTCGATCACGCAGGCGATCAGCTTCTCGGCCTGCGCGGTGTTCACCTGGAAGAACGACGGCGCGCTGGCCAGGTAGCGGGCGTCGCCCAGCTGTTCCTCCCAGCATCCCTTGCCGTCGAGCGTCTCGACGCCCTTGATCTTGCGGGCCTTGCCGGGGTCGGCCATGACGCGCACGATGCTGGTGGCCTTGACGGCGCTCTTGACGGTTTTGGCGATGTGTCCGCGCGGGAAGGAGCCGGGACTCGTCCACAGGGCTACTTCCAGATCGCCCGTGTGCAGGCTGTGGCGCACGCCCACGCGGAAGATGCCGAGGTCGGCCGACCCTTGCGCGAAGCGCAGCGCGCCGCGCAGCGCCTTGGGCGCCTTGGCGATGGCGTCGTGAGCGAGGGGGCAGGCGCCCGGCGAGGCGATGTCGTGCGCGCCCTCGCGGTGGAACCCCAGTTGGAACGTGCCGCGCTCGTCCATGGCCGCGCCCAGCTCCAGCTTGTTGCGGTAGCCCCACTGGCGCTTGCTCGGCAGACAGGGGCGCACCAGCTCCTCGGCGCGCTCGCGGCCGAACTTCGCCGTGCGCTCGAGCGCCGCCGCCACGTTGGCGCGCTTGGCCTCCAGCTGCGCGTCATAGGACAGGTGCTGCCAGGGGCATCCTCCGCAGGCCGCGCCCGCCTCGCAGCGCGGGCGGACGCGCAGCTCGGAGGGCTTGACGAGCCGCGCGATGCGCGCGCGGGCGAACGTCGGCTTGTCCTCGACGATCTCCAGCGCGGCCACGTCGCCGGGCGCGCCGCCCTCCACGAACACGGCCTTGCCGCTCTCCAGGCGGCCGACCGCCTCGCTGCCGTAGCCCATGCGCTCAATCGTTATGGTTTCTTCCATGAATACGCCCAAATCTCGTTTTTGTTTTTCCGTTTCGTCCATGATAGCGTATAATCTCCTCCACCGTGCCCTTGTAGCTCAGGGGATAGAGCGTCTGCCTCCGGAGCAGAAAGCCGCAGGTTCGAATCCTGTCAAGGGCACCAGGTAAACGATACGAGGCCGGAATCCGTTCCCGGCCTCGTTTTTTATTGTCGGCGCATCGTCTGATTCGACGCTGAGACGGCGATGACGCCGAGATCGCCGCGCCATGGCGAAAACGGGGCGGTTTGGTAACCCCAAACCTTTCCGCTTCCCAATTCGCCGGCGCGCCGAGCGGAAGCCGCACATCAGCCCCAGGTCGATTTTTTCGGCATCCCGTCGCGAGTTGCAACCGATTACCAAACCGCCTCGTTTTACCCGGTCACGCCCTTTTCGCCGTCATCCCGCGCTAACACCAGCAGGGAGCACCCCGGCTAACGCCGCGCGGGTTCCTTCGGCTCCGCGCTGGCGCGCTGCGAGCAGGATGACAGGTGGAGGCTTCGCTCGTTCGGGGCAGCTTCGGCCGAGACGGCTACTCGATGTCCGAGAGGATCTCGCCGGGCGCATCGCCGGCGTCGAGGAAGATCTTGCGCGTCACGAAGTTCCACACCATGACGATGAACGTGGCGCCGATCTTCACGATGAGGTAGTGGATGCCCAGAAACTCCACGCCCGCCCACATGCAGCCGTTGTTGAGGCCCAGGCCGATAACCGACAGCACGACGAAGATGGCGAACTCGCGGCGGCGGCTCATGCCCTCCTTATGGGTGAACACGTAGCGCATCGACGCCGCGTAGTTGAACACGACCGAGGCCGTGAACGAAATGGTGGCGCTGACGAGGTAGTTCACGCCGAACGCCTCGGTGAGCAGAGCAAGTAAGCCGTAGTCGATGACGAAAGCGATGACGCCCACCACGCCGAACTTCATGATCTGAGCAACGAGCTTCTTCACCGCGCGCGTCCTTTCGCTCTACGCGCCCCCTCCCCGCGAGCGCCCTCTCAAAAACCTGTCCATTGTGGCATATACGAGATGGATATCAAGGGGTTTGCTCAGATGGCCATCCATTCCGCTCATGCGGCTGCGCTCCTCGTCCTCGACGAACGCGTTGGCCGTCATCGCGACGATGGGCACCGAACGCGCGTCGTCGCGGTCGAGCGAGCGAATGACGCGGGTCGCCTCGTAGCCGTCCATCTCGGGCATCTGGATGTCCATGAAGATCAGGTCGACGGAGCCCGGGTGCGAGCGCTCGAACGCGCGCACGGCCTCGCGCCCGTGGACGCCGCCAGGACCTCGGCACCCGCCATGGCCAGCACCTCGGTGGCTATCTCGCGGTTGAGCTCGTTGTCTTCGGCGACGATGACGCGCCTGCCGGAGAAATCGTACGAAACTCCGTCGCCGTGCGTTCGGGACCGCGCGGCGAACGCATCGTCGCACGTGGCGGCCCCTTCGCCCGAGGCTCGTCCGAACGGCACGTCCACCGTGAAGGTCGACCCCTTCCCCACCTCGCTCGACAACGATATACGACCGCCCATCATCTCCGTGAACCGCTTCGTGATGGCAAGGCCCAGACCCGTGCCTCCGCGTCTGCATGAAGACTCGTCGCCCTGCTCGAAAGACGAGAATATCCGCTCGCGGTTCTCCGGCTTGATGCCGCAACCCGTATCGGTCACCGAGAAGCGCAGCCAGATCGCGTCGTCGTGCGCAGCATCCTCTTCCGGCGGCGCGGGAAGCTCCTCTATGCGCAGCGTGACGCTGCCGTCGCGAGGAGTGAACTTGAAAGCGTTGCCAACGAGATTGTAAACGATCTGGTTCAGCCGAAGCCCGTCGCCGACGAGCAGCGAGGGCAGCGCGCCCACTTCTTCCGTCTTGTAGCGAATCCCCTGTTCGAGAGCCTGCGTTCCGAACACGTCGTCGAGCGACCCTACGAACGTCCCGAAATCGAACGTCTCGCGCTTGATGTCGATCTTGCCGCTTTCGATCTTGCTCATGTCGAGGATGTCGTTGATGAGCGCCATGAGATGCTCGGACGTCACGTCGATCTTCTCGAGGCAGGCTCGCGCCTTCTCCTCGTCGTGCGCATTCTCGAGCGCGATGGCGGTCATGCCCATGATGCCGTTCATCGGCGTACGAATCTCGTGCGACATGCGCGAGAGGAACTCGCTTTTCGCCAAACTGGCGCGCCGCGCTTCCTCGGAAGCGCGCTCGGCGCGGTTCTTCTCGTCCGACAGCAGACGCGTGTTGCGCTTGACCAGCTGATAGTAGATCGAGAAGAAGATGGCTATGACCGCGATGATCATGGTCGCCATGAGAACGGCGTTCTGCATGAGCACCCAGCTGAGTCCCGCCACGTCCTCGTCCACCACGCCGTAGGGCATGGCGGTACGCAGATACCAGTCTTGATTGCTCATCGGCCGAAAGTACAGGTACTCGTGATGGCCCCCGCACCAGAAGGGAAGCAGGAACGTCTCCCCGTTCTCCACGGCTTCTCGCACCTGGTCCATGCTGTACCCCTTGTCGAGGCGAGCGCTCGATTCCAACGCGTCGAACAGGTTCTCGCCGTTGCACAGCCCCTCGGCATCGCATCCTGCGATGCAAGTGCCGTCGAAGCCGATGACGCTCGACCGCGCGCTGCCATTGACCAGATCGAGGTTGAGCTTCCCGGAAACGGTGTCGACGCCGAACCCGGCGACGACGGCGGTGAACGTGACGCCTCCGCAGGTAACGGGCTCGAAGGAATCCACGAGCGCGATGGTTCCGTTGTATAGCATCACGTCGTGGCCGTGCGCGTCCCGATACGACAGCCCCAGCTCGCTGCGGGCGGCAAGCTCCTCATCCGAGGCGGCGTCCGAGCCCCACGACGTGTAGTAGAGCCCGTCGCTGCCACGCAGCGCAAGGTAGGCGTACTCGTCATCGTCCGCCTCCATGCAGGCGAGGAAATCCCTCACCTCGTCGAGATTCTCCGGGTCGTACAGCTCAAGCGAGCTGCCCACGGTTTCCAGCTGGCAGAACTTGCCGTCGATGCCGGTGTTGAAATGGGAGATGACCTGGTTGCTGAGCTCTTGCAAGTACACTTCGCTCATGGTTTCCACCGCGGCCGCCGTCGCCTGACGCGACGAGACGATCGTGTACGCGAGCGCGATCAGAAGCGCAAGGACGAGCGCGACCACGATGATGGCGATGCGCCGCCGCTCGCGCGAGCGGGTAATCAGTTCCATAGGGAGGACGCCCCTCTTCCAGTCGTAGCGGGCGTTCTTCATTGTAGCAGGAGGCGCCGGGCACAATATTACCGGTCGAAAACGGCTTCCTTACCGGGTTTCATCTGGAAAACAACGGAGCCGTCTGGCGCAAGCCCGACGTTTCGAGTAGGATGAACCTCACCTATACAGAACCGAGGAGTGATTCGTGGATCAGAAGATCGATACGCCGCGCGCCCAGAGCGGCACCGTCGCCGTGCTCATCCCCTGCTACAACGAGGCCGTAACCATCGGCAAGGTGGTCGACGACTTCAGGCGCGTGCTGCCCGAAGCGACCGTGTACGTCTACGACAACAACTCCTCCGACGGCACCGCTTCCATCGCGGCCGAGCACGGCGCCGTGGTGCGGGCCGAACGCCGCCAGGGCAAGGGCAACGTGGTGCGCCAGATGCTGCGCGACATCGACGCCGACTACTACGTCATGGTGGACGGCGACGACACGTACCCCGCCGAGGCCGCGCCGGAGCTCCTGGCGCCGCTCATGGCCGACGAGGCCGACATGAGCGTGGGCGACCGCCTGTCCAACGGCACCTACGGCGAGGAGAACGACCGCGCGTTCCACGGCTTCGGCAACGACCTCGTGCGCACGCTCATCAAATGGATCTACGGCTTCGAGTTCTCCGACGTCATGACCGGCTATCGAGCCTTCAACGCCGTGTTCGCCAAGACCATGCCGGTGCTCTCGCCCGGGTTCGAGATCGAGACGGAGCTTTCCATCCATGCCGTCGACAAGCGCTGGCGCATCGCCGAGGTGCCGATCGACTACCGCGACCGCCCCGAAGGATCGGAGAGCAAGCTCAACACGTTCTCGGACGGCATGAAGGTGCTGGCCATGATCATGTCGCTGTTCAAGGACTATCGCCCGCTCGCGCTGTTCAGCTGGCTCGCGCTTCTGTTCTGCTTGTTGGGCCTCATCGCCGGCATCCCCGTCATCTGGGAGTTCGCCGCGACGGGCCTCGTACCGCGCCTGCCCTCCGCATTGCTGGCCGTGGCCCTCGTGTTCGTCGGCATCCTCGCATTCGCCAGCGGCCTCATCCTGGACACGGTGGTCAAGGGCACTCGCAAGGAGTACGAGCTGCAGGTGACGCAGGCCTACGAGCGCTACGGCAGGCGCAGGGCGTAAGCCCCGGAAACGCCTCGAGGGGCGCGGGTGTTGACAATACTCGCTACGCACTCCATCACACCGCGCCCCTGCCCGTCAATCATCCTAGCAAATGCCTTGAACAATGTTCAGTCGTGATTTATGACCTTTTTGCTGAGAGAATAATAATTCTGGCCGACATTCCTTACTTATTACTGACTGGGTGGGGGGTGTTTTATTTCGCGTAGAATGTAATCGACGATTACATTCTACGCGATGGACTCATGCTGTCAAGGCGCATCGGAAGCGGGTGGCCCGCAGCGAAAAACGCTACGCCCTTCGGGCGCTTAGGATGCGGACGGCCAGCCCGTCGAGATCTTCGGCAGTGAAGCGGTAGGTCACGGTTTGCATGTCCCCCGCCGAATCCTCGCGCTCGACGCGCGCGAAGCGCAGCTCCACCTCGACGCAGCCCTGCCGCAGCAGTGCATAGGCGTAGCATTGCGCCTGCAGGAGGTGCTTGGAGCACAGCGCTTCCGGCGCCTCGCCGTCCGAACCGCCGGTCTTATAGTCCACCACGAGCGCACGAGCGCCCGCAAGCTGCGCGTCGTCGGTGCAGAGAAGATCGATCTCCCCTTCCACGAACGCATCGGATATCGGCACGAAGAACGGCACCTCGGCGCGCCGCAGCCCCCACTGCAGCGTTTCGGCGTACGTCGCGCTGGAGAACCAGCGCTCGCAGGCATCGGCCAGCCGCGCGCGCTGTCCCGTCGATAGAGCGTACGCCTCGGAGAGCACGCCGAGGCGCGCAGCGTCGGGAACCCTTCCCGTCTCGACGGCCAGCTGCGCAGCCCGATGGAAGGCCGCCTGCCCAGATCCGTCGCCTTGTCCGCGTCCGCGGCGAAAGGCGCGCCCTCGCCCGCCGGAGCCGGAACCGGGTTCGGGGCGATCGACGAGTACGAGAACGCATCGTCGCGCGCCGAACCTCCCGCGAAGAGCGTCGACCGCGAAGCGTCGTCCACGACGGGCACGAAGAACAGCCGCGGTTCGGGCGCAGGCTCGACACCCTCCTCGGCGCGCGGCTCCGGCGGCTGTACGAGGATGCGCTCGAAGCGGGCCGGCGCGGTGCCGCCGTAGGGAAGCTCGGCAACGCCCTCGGGAAAATCGCCGTCGCCGCACAGCGCGCTGCGGATATCGTCGACGAGCGGGGCGTACGCCGGAGGCTTGCCCGCCGAGGGAGCTTTCGCGTCCATCGCCACCACAAGCGCCTCGCTGGCACGCGTGAGGCCCACGTAGAGCTTGCGACGCGCTTCGGCCAGCTCCTCGTCGGCCGCACGGCGCGCGAGCTGGGCGCGGTAGGCCGCCTGCGTGCACGACGAAGCGCCGAGAGCGCACGCGGGCCCATCCTCCCCTTCTACGAGACGGCGAGCGGCCAGCAGATCGGCATCATCCTCGCCGTCGCCGGCCGCAGCCGCGCCCGAGCGCTTCGCCAGCTGGGGAAACGCCTCCAACGACGCTGCGGGCGCCAACGAGGCGCGCGCGATGGCACCGCACGTCTCCACCAGAAGCTTGCCGCTTCCCGCGCGCGCGTCGGCGAAGTCGGCCAACGCCACGACGGGGAACTCCAGCCCCTTCGAAGCATGGATGGTCATGATCTTCACCACGTCGCCGCCGGCTCCCGACAACGCGCCGGGCGCCTCCTTCAATCCTACGGCCAGCTCGTCGGCCAGCGCGCGCGCCGTGGAGGCCAGCCCCAGGTGGCGCTCGGTTTCGAGGCGATCGACGAGCCGGACGGCCTTCAGCACGTTCGCGGCTCGCGCCGTGCCCGCCGCGCCTTCCTCCTCGAGCCGTGCCATCCACCCCGAACGCACCACGGCATCGCGCACCACGGTCGCCACCGGGCGCGTGCGCGACTCGTCACGCGCCCGCTCGAACAGGCGCACGGCGTGCGCCAGCCGCGGCGGCAGTCCGTCGGCGCGCGATGCGAGGCGCGCGAAGCCCCGGTCGAGATCGCGCCGCCGCACGCATCCCGTCTCAGGATCCTCCTCGGTGGTCAGCACGAGGAGGTCGTCTGCCGACAGACGCATCATGTCGCTGGTCAGCACTTCGAACAGCGCAGCCGTGTTCGCCGGGTTCGCCAGCGCCTCCACGAAGCGGGCGACCACGCGCACTTCGGGCGCGGACGCGAACAGCGACCCGCCCGTCACCACGCACTCGAAGCCCTCGGCGCGCAGCGCCTCGGCATACATGCCCGCACGGCTCATCTTGCCCAGCAGCACCACCATGTCGCCGGGAGCGTGGCCGTCCTCGCGCAGCGCGGCGAACGCCGGGTGCTGACCCGCCTCGGCGCCGGCGCGCTTCGCATCGGCCGTGCGCACGCCGGTGCCGCGCCCCGCGGGCTGCACCGACAGCACGAGGTCGAGTGCGCGGCGCGCTGCCCCGATAGCAGGAGGGGCGCTGCTCGTTCGGCTCCAGCGACATGAACGCCTCGCCGAACACCGTCGACTGCTCGAACACGCGGTCGACGAACGACAGCACGTCGCCGTGGCTGCGGAAGTTCTTCGTGAGCTCGACGTAGAGCGCGCCCACCTTCGTCGGCGCGCATCGCCTTCTTATGAGCCTCGTACACGTTCACGTGGCGCCGCGGAAGCGGTAGATGGACTGCTGCGCATCGCCTACCGTGCACAGGTGCGCGCACCGCGGCCCGGCCAGGCGCGCGATCATGTCGATCTGCAGCTGGCTGGTGTCCTGGAACTCGTCCACCATCACCAGTTTGAAGCGGCGTTCGTAGCGCGCGGCGATGTCCGGGCAGCGTTCGAACGCGTCGAGCGTGCGCACGAGCAGGTCGTCGTTATCCAGCTTGCACGCGGCGCGCTTCGCACCCTCGAAGCGCGCGGTCACCTCGCGCGCGAGCGCCATGAGCTCGGAGGCCAGCGGGTGCGCCAGCGCGAGCGCGACGTTCTGAGCCACGCGCGCGTGCACAGCTTGATACGCTTTGACCTCGGCCTTCACGTCGGCGCCGCCGAACGTGCACGGCAGGTAGGCGCAGCCGTCGACCACAGCTGCCAGCGCACGCGCGTCGCTCGCCGCGGACGCGTCGGCCAAAAACGCCCCGAGCGCCTCCACCGCGTCGGCCGCGGCCGCGCGCGCCCGTTCGGCGGACGCGCTCTTCCCCGCCCGCTCGAGCGCGGGCAGCACGCCCTCGTAGGCCAGCAGCAGCTCGCGCGCGAGCGTCGAGGCCTGCGCGGGCGACGGCCCGAAATCGAGCGCGTCGAGGCCGCCGCGCAGCCCCGCCGCCTTGTCCATCAGAGCCTGCAGCATGGAGGCCACCGACGGAGCGAGCGGCATCGTCGAGCGTGCGGGGTACTCGTCGAACAGCGCCGCGTACGAGCCGCGCGCGATGATATCGTTGTCGTCGCCCAGCGCGCCGTCGATGGCGTCGGCCACGGCTTCGGCCCGCTCCGCATCGCCCATGATGCCGAACGCAGGATCCAGCCCCAGGTCGAGCGCGTGGGCGCGCAGGATGCGCGCGCACATGCCGTGGATGGTGGATATCCAGGCGCCGTCCACGCGCAGCGCTTCCTCGGCCAGCCCTTCGGCGCGCAGCGTGCGCTTGACGCGCGCCTTGATCTCGGCGGCCGCCTTCTCGGTGAACGTGATGGCCAGCACCTCGTCGACGCCGGACGCCGCAGGGCCGCTCTCGGGCAGAAGCGCATAGGCGATGCGCTGCGTGAGCGTGAACGTCTTGCCCGAGCCGGCGCCGGCCGACACGAGCAAGGGACCGCGCACGTGCTCGATGCTCTGGCGTTGACCAGGGGTGCAGGTTGAGAGGTTCATGCGCCCATCCTTTTCTCGCAGGCGAGCACGGGGCAATACCCGCACGGGTCTCCCCCGCGCGGATCGGGACCGATGCAGCCGTCGGCCAGCGTGCGCACGGCCCGGGCGATGCGATCCTCCACCGCGTCCACCAGCTCGCCGAACGACGAGACGCCCAGCGCCTCGCCTGCCGGCCCCGGCACGCCGCAGCGCTCGACGTCGATGCCGGGCACGTCTCGCTCGCCCACGACCGTGCGGTCGAAGGCGCCCGAGACGCGCCGATCGCGGCCGTACGACACGTACAGCGCACCCACCACGTCGAGACCCAGCACCTTGCGCGCCACCTGAGCGTACATGAGCGTCTGCACCTTATGGGGAAGCACCGCGCCGCCCGCCTGCGCGGCGGGCGATGCCGAATCCAGCGCGTAGTCGCCATTGAGCGACCCCTTGTAGTCGATAACCACCGCCTGGCCGGCCCCGTTCACGTCGATGCGGTCCACACTGCCGCGCAGCAGGCATCCTGCGTACGGGAACGGCTCGCTCGAGCCGAAATCGAACTCGAAGCGCACGGGCTCGAAGCCCGGCAGCAGCAGCGCCTCGCGGTCGAGGAACCGGACGAGCCTCTTCCTCAGATCGGCCGTCTCGGCGCGTTCGAAGGCGGTGCGCGGGATCAACGGGTTGACCGAGCGCTTGAGGTTGCGTTGCGATTCCAGATGGCGGTCGAACGTCTCGCCTAGAAGCGCGCGCGCTTCGGGAAGCGTCGCGGAGTCCACCTTCGCATGCCCCGCCTCGCGGAAATGCTCGTAGAAGCTACGCAGCACGTTGTGGGAGAAGCTGCCCATCTCGAGAGGCCCGAACCCGGCGTCCGGCTCCGACAGGCGAAGACGGCGCAGAGCGAACCACTTGTAGGGACATTCAAGGTAGCTTTCCAGCGCAGACGGCGACAGCGCCAACGCGGCGTCGGCGCCGCGCAGCCCCTCGCGCGGCGAGCGCGGCAGCACGATGCGCGGGCGCTGCTCGGGCGACACCGCGCCCGCGGCCGACAGCTCCCAGGACAGCGTCGCCCCTCCTTTGCCTACGCGCGGCTGCACACCCTCGCAGACGAGCGCGAGGTTGTCGTGGAGCGCGTCCTCCCCTGCCAGCATGGCGAAGGCGACGAGCGGCTTGGGAAGCCCCGTCGCCCGGTCGTCCTCGCCCGCATCCGCTTCCCGGTAGCAGTCGAGCAGCTCCTCGAACATAACCGACGGATACGCCTCGTTCGCATCCTCGGTGTTCAGCACGCGCTCGCACACCACCGTCTCGCAGGCGCTCGAAAGCGCGCGGAAGAATCGGCGGCGGGAGGCGGCGAGCGCGTCTGCGGGGCGGCCGAGGCCCAGCTTCTCCAGAAGCAGCGTGCCGCCGTCCTCGACGAGCCGCACCGGGTAGGAGCCCGCGTCGAGATCGCACAGCACGAGCGCGGCGCAAGAGCACGCGGGAAGCTCGGCCGCCTCGTCGAGCGACATGAACAGCGCGTCGGGGCGCGCGCCTTCGTCGCGCGCCGACCGAGCGCTTGAGGAAACCGGCATGCGCTCCAGCAACGGCAATGCGCCGTCGAACACCGCGTTCGCGCGACTGCATGCCGCCGCGAACCTGCGCGCGCACGACACGGCCGCCAGTTGCTCCGCGCGAAACGCCGGATCGAGGTCCGTACGTGCGCGCAGGCGCGCCTCGAACCCCGCGAGCGCGCCGTCCGCGTCGCCCGCCTCCAGCGCCGTCAGCGCGTCGGCCGCCGCCTCGCTTTCGCGGGCGAGATCGGCCGCGATGCGCGCGCGCTCGACCGTGCGGTCCCCGCGCCACGCGGCATCCAGCTCGCAGGCCGTTCGGATCCCGATGCCCGAGAACGGTCCGAGCGCGAAGTCGGACGCCTGCGCGATGCTCCATGCGCCGCAGGCGAACGCGTGCAGAGCGAGAAACGCGCGTCCGAACGCGGTGTCGGCGAACGCCCGGCTCGCACTCACGGCCGAGGCGGCGCCCGCTTCGAGCAGCGCGCCCGCAACGTCGTCGAACAACGCGCGAGGATCGCGGGCAGTCACCGCAACGGGCAGCGGATCGCGCCCCTCCTCGACCGCGCGGAGGCGCTCGTCGGCCACGGCCTGCGCCACCGTGCTCGCCACGAGGGTCGGCGCGGCGTAGCGTCCCGCCGGAAGCAAGAAGCGCACCCGCCCCGTCGGGCGCAGAGGCTCGGGCATCGCGGGCTTGAACAGACGCTCCAACAGCCCTTGCAGCTCGGAGGCGCGCCCGTCGGCACCCGACGGGGCGCGGCAGCCGTCATCGAGGCGAACGACGTCGGTCCGCTGCGCGAGCGCGGCCGTCATCCGCTCCTCAGCGCAGTCAAGGTCGTCGAACCCGGCCAGCACAAGGGGCGCGGGCGCCTCCATAGCCTCGGGAAGCAGAGCCGCCGCCTGCGACGATTCGCAGCACCCCGCCTCCTGCAGAAGCTCCGCGTAACGCTCGAGCACCATGAGCGCATCGCGCTCGGCCGCGCTCAGACCGGCGTTTGCGGCGACCGGC
>ENA-OQDA01000565-OQDA01000565.1-human-gut-metagenome-genome-assembly--contig:-NODE-565-length-14898-cov-3.026065_pt1 | contig 14898 bp, 13 predicted proteins | sample MGYA00242771_ERZ504603 | MGnify/ENA primary metagenome ERZ504603 (study PRJEB26092, sample SAMD00036328) | human gut metagenome | host: Homo sapiens | study: EMG produced TPA metagenomics assembly of...
CGGCAGCACCGGAGAAAAAGGGCACGGGCCGCATTGTGGGAGGCAGGGCTTTCCTGCTATGGCAAGGAAAAAGCAAAGGCTCTGTTAGTATGTGGTTGTTTCATCTCCACAGTGCGGTAAAAAATAGAGCTTTTTTCCAGTTTTCCCCGTGGCGGGATACATGGTTAAGGCATTTTCGGTTATCCCTTTGGAATTTCAAGGAAAAACCGTCAACCATTTTTTATAACACAGCCAAAGCAAAACCCGATGGAGTCCGCATGAAAAAGAAATTCGCATTCCTGCTCATGGGAAAAGAGTTCGACACAGCCAAGGATGCCGCCATATTCGAGACGGAACATATGATCAGCTACATTTTCACGGTCACCAGCTTCGAGGAAGCCCTCAAGCGGGCCGTGGCCTGCGCCGAGGACGGCGTGGGCGCCATCGAGGTCTGCGGAGCGTTCGGAAAGGAATGGGCCCGACAAAATTATTGCCGCTACGGGGAACAGGGTCGCCGTGGGCTATGTCGTCCACAACCCGGAGCAGGATGCCCTGTTCGAGCGTTTTTTCGCCAAAGCCTGACGACAAAAATAGGCTCTGCCGGAGTATGTGGCTGTCTTATCCCCACAGTATGGTGAAAATACAGGCTGTTTATCCAGCTTTCCGTCGATGGGCTTCATGATTGGGGCATTTTATTGGTTATTCCTTTGGGATTTCAAGAAAGAAAGCCTCAGCCGTTTCTATGGCACAGCCAAAACAAAAAGCTCCCGGTCAGGCCGACTGGGGGTGGGATAAGGAAAGAATATTATGATGTTCGCTTGATGCCGGGGAGGGATTCATGGCTTGGATGTGGATAGATGTGGTGATGTGGATAGCTTCCTTTGCCGCATATATTTGAATCTTTGAACGGGAAATTTTAACGCCAGCCTATATTATAATAATATTCTTTGATGAATAACTGTCTCTAAAATGAACAATTTCATGATGAATCTATTTTTGATTCATCAAGCCCGGCTTTGCTGCCGTTTTGTGAGAGATTTTATGGAATCCCATATCGCGTATTTCTGGAATGAGCTGTCGGATCGTTATCCTCAGTGGCAAGGGGCGGAAAGCTCTTTTGCAGAGGCTGTATCTCTGCTGGTGGGCTGTGTGAAGAACCACGGAAAAATCCTCATCTGTGGAAACGGTGGAAGCGCAGCCGATGCCGAGCATATTGCGGGCGAACTGATGAAATCCTTTCTGCTGCCGCGCTCGTTGCCGGAAAGTTTTTGCAGCCGTGCCAAGAAGCTCTACCCCCAGCATGCGGATGCCCTGACCCGCTTACAGGGTGGCATTGCGGCGATCCCGCTGGTTTCCGGCGTTGCCCTGCCGACAGCCTTTGCCAATGATGTGGATGGGCAGCTCTGCTTTGCCCAGCAGGTGTATGCGCTGGCACGTCCCGGCGATGTCGTCTGGGGCATCAGCACGTCGGGCAATTCGGCCAATGTCAATCAGGCGTTACGGGTCGCGCGGCTGTTGTCCTGCCGGACTCTGGGGCTGACAGGCAAGGATGGCGGCGAAATGGCTTCGCTGCTGGATGTGGAGTTGCGGGCTCCGGCATCTTCAACGCCGCAGGTACAGGAGCTCCATCTGCCTCTGTATCATGCTTTATGTGCCTGCATTGAGGTCAGCATCTTCGGCGAGTAGAGCATGCGGCTTTGCTGGGCGGATTTGCCGGTGCAGGCCCCACAGAAAAGCCGGGTTGATACGGGGCGCGCCTGAATGCTGCCGGTTCAGCGGGGCGTTGCGGGGCCTTTGTGTGTGGGGAGGGAATACGCCTACTGGCGAAAGTATGACGCGCGCAACTCCGCGAGGCGTTTTCTGATGTGCTGGGGAAAAATGCGCCGCAGGATTTTCTTGGCCTCGGCCTTGAGCAGGCTGCGTTCTTTCAGCTCATCCAGTTTTTGGGATAGTTGCCGCAGGCTGTCGTCAAAGGGGATGGCCTGCTCTGGCCTGGCTTCGTTAAGGCGGCGCAGCTCACGCAGAAAGTAGCTTTCATATGTAAGCTGGGCCCATTGGGCGTAAGATTGCTGCCGTGCATCGCCTGTTTTGCGGAAGATGCAGGCCGTAAGCGTATCAAGGTTCGCCTCTGCATGGGGTGTTGCCGGAATATCCGCATATTCTTCAGCCAGCGCGATCAGCTTCTGACGTTGCTGAGCCGTGCCAAGATAACGCTGGAAGGCCCCCCATGACCTGGGAGGGAGTGGGATTGTAAAAAAATTGTCCATCTCATCAGGAGGAACGGCTGTATCTGCAAAGGAAAGCTGTAAGCCGGTCGCCGAGGAAAGTTTCTCTCCACATTCTTCGGCATAGGAACGGTCAAGGGCAAGCCGCGTAGTATCGGCAACCATATCGCAATGGCACATGCCGACGGCGTGAAACAGGACTAAAATTCGCAAAACAGCTCCCAATTGTCTGGCGTGAAATACCCGGCATCCGCCGTACTCAGGCCGGCGCCATTTCCGATAAAGCCCAACCGCCTGATAATACTATCTTCAGTTGCGAGGCGTAAAACAGCAAGATGGGCTGATCTCTCGAACTCCTGAGACAAAAGCGAAGCGAACATGCTGTACGGATCACGCAATAGCATGACATGCAGGCCGCCAAAATGCTTTTTGTGCAGGCCAATCCTCAGGAGCGAACGGGTAAAGCCCAAAAACGGCCTGCGGCCGATGCGCCCGGCATGATCCAGAAGGCCCTGTATATAGCTGGCTTCATCTGGCGGCAGATGTTTGTAGTGATAGACGGTATCGTGGAATGTTGCCTTGTAGCCGTCCACATGCCCGTTCCCCCTGCACAGCGCGCTGAACTCCATCTGATACGGAAGGTGGGAGCCGTTTCCTGAGGCTGCGGCAAGAAGCCTGTCCCGGTGCAGGGAACCCAGTTCCAGCTTATACGGCTCAAAATAGCAATACGTCCCTTTTTGCCGGAATTTTTTGAAAATATCTGTCTGGCCGCAGCAATAGTAAGAGTGGACAAAAATGGCAGGCTGGCTGTCGGGCCGCCGTTTCACAGGATGGGCGAGCCCCTTCAGCACAGGGAAAGGACCGGATGTGCGGCAGATCCGCAATGCCGCGCAGGCCGGACAAAAGCTCCTCATGCAGAGGGTGGGCAGGGGAACAGACGTTGACCGCGTCAAAGTCCCTGCCGAATTCCGTTCCCCAATAACGATATTCCCAGAAATGCGCATTCGCCCCAAACTGTTTCGCCAGATCGGAAAACTGCCCGATTTCTTTCATATTCAGGTTGTGTATGACAAAAAGAGATCCAGTTTGCGCAGGTTCCCCTTGTCCAGCAGTTCCCGCAGACCGGCGAGGTTTTCCATAAGCCTTTGGAAGCTCGCCCCCCTGACGATGTGTTCATATGTGCCGCATGTTGCCGCGTGGATGGAAATCTGGACATGGGACAACCTGTTCAGGATGCCGAGTTCCTTAAGAAGCGGCGCCGTACAAAGCTGGCCGTTGGTGTGCAGCGCAAAGCGCATGGAGGGATAGGTTTCTGCAATACGGCGGATAAGCTGGCGGGAGTGCCGTGAAAAGAGGGGATCTCCAGCCCCGGAAAGGGAGACGACCTTGGCATTGCGCAGCAATGGAAGAAAATGGGTTTCGATTTTCCGGTTCAGCTCATCAAGTTCCTGCTGCGAAGACCGTATGGGCATATCCCGGCATGTGATGCAGGAGCAATTGCATTCCTTATCATGGCTGAGCTTAACGGCAATGGGAAGCGGCGGTTTCTCATCCCACACGATATCGTCTTCAGGAAGAAGGAAATCCATGGTTTCCCTGAAGCACTGCATGGCGTTGCAGACGGTATGGTCATCGGAAAGCAGCCTTTTTCGCAGCGCCGTCGCTTTGCTGCCATACCAGATCTCTTCAAGGCTTTGCTCAAAAATATTGCCGAGGCAATAGTAATAGCAATATTCGGGACAGCAAGGATAAACATCCCCATTTGAAAAGACTTCAATAAAGGAAAAAGGAAATTTGCAGGACATGGAACCTCCAAAAGCTGCCGTCCAGAAATATTTTTGGGGCAAACCCGCATGCCCCGTTTCAACAAGGTGGCTTTCTGTCTATGACAAATGGTTAATGACCTCTGAAAGCCCGGAGATGGTCTGGGCTTGCGGCGTTTCCCCTCCATCCTGGGCAAGGAGGAAAAGTTTGCCCACCCCTCCGGCCATGCCTGCCTGAATATCCGTAAGCGAGTCGCCTACCAGCACGGAGGCGGCAAGATCGATTTCATATTTTTCCGCTGCCTGCATGATCATGCCCGGATGCGGTTTGCGCAGGAAACTCTCCCGCCTGTAACGGCCGATTCCATGAACGGGATGGAAAGGGCAGTAGAAAACATCATGGACAACGGTGCCATGTTTTTGAAATTGCTCCTGCATCCAGTGCATAAGGGCAAAGAAATCTTCTTCGGTATAATACCCTCTGCCGATGCCGGCCTGATTGGTTATGATGATGACCAGATATCCTTTTTGGTTGGCGGCGCGCACCAGAGGAAAAATGTTTTCCACAAAGACAATATGTTCCTTCTTATGCACATAACCAAAGTCCACATTGATAATGCCATCACGATCAAGGAAAAGGGCCTTGTTCATCATTGTCAGGCATACCGTTTCAAATAGGTTTGGGCCAACAGATAGTCCTCCGGGACGCCGATATCTATAAAAGGTTCGTCGATGGGAAACAGGCGGAAGGCCCTGCGGGAGATTTCCCGCGCCAGAAAGTCCTGTTCCAGCGAAAAGCTCGCCGGAAGGTTCTGCCCGTCAAAAAGCGTAACCGGAAAAAGGTAGCTTCCCGCGTTGATGATGCCCGGCCCCTTCCGTCCCTTTTCCAGAAAGCCGGTGACGCGGCGGCCATCCGTCAACAGGCTGCCGTAGCGTGCGGTATCGTCGGATTGTACGCCGAAAAGAATGGGGGCGCGGTGGTGTCGCCAATCCTGCCCGGCTTGTTCCAGATCAACATCAAGAAAGGTATCGCCGTTGAGCGCCAGCACCACGTCCTCGCGGCACTGCCGCATGGCGAAGCGCAAGGCCCCGCCTGTGCCGAGAGGCTCATCCTCGTAGGCGTAGCTGATATGCAGTGAGGCAAAACTGTCGCCGAAATGGGATTCAATGATTTCCGCGAGGTAGCCTACGGAAAGGATGACGTGCCGTATCCCCTTCTTTTCCAGATGCGCCAGCAGGATTTCCAGGAACGGCTTGCCAGCAACAGGGGCCATGGCTTTCGGCAGATCCGGAACGGCGGATCTCAGCCGAGTGCCGAACCCTCCTGCAAGGATGACAGCTTCCCGCATAAAAACACCTCTTTTATTCGTCATGGCAGTGAATGGCGGCCGACTCAGGCAGCCGGAAAAGGGGCTATGAGCCCCGGCTATGCCTGCGGCAATGTGCGTTCATGTGAAGCCCGCAGGTATTCCCTGTAATGCGGCAGCACCTCGGAGGGAGGGCCGTACATGGCGGTCTCGCCATCCCTGAGCCAAAGGATGGAATCGCACGATTCCACAGTGGAAAGCCTGTGGGCGATAATCGCCAGCGTCATTGATCTGGGAAGCGAGGTGATGGTTTTCATGATGGCCGCCTCTACCCCCATGTCCAGCGAGCTTGTGGCCTCGTCAAGAATCAGCAGGTGCGGCGAGGCATACAGGGCGCGCGCAATGGAAAGGCGCTGCAACTGTCCCCCTGAAAGGCCGCTGCCCCCTTCCCCTATGGGGAGGTTGATGCCTTCGGGCCGCTGATCCGCAATATCCAGATGGGCCATCCGGCAGGCCTGCCGCACGCGTTCCTCATCATAAGGCCGTCCCCATTGGCTGAAGGCGACGTTCTGCGCGAGCGTGCCCGGCGCAACGTATGGGTTTTGCGCCACATACCCCACCCCAAGCATATAGGCGGCGCGCTCCGAGGGGGACAGGGGGTTCCCATCCACGAGCATCCGCCCGGCAGTAGGCTCAATGAGCCCGCTGAGGATATTGGCCAGAGAGCTTTTCCCCGCCCCGGACTGTCCGACGATCCCCAGCCTCTCCCCTTTGGCAAGCCGGAATGTGACATGGCGCAGGGCGGCCTTCTCAGACGAGGGGTAGAAAAAGGAGACATCCTCAAAGCTGATAGCCTCACTGAACTCCAGCCGCTGTTCGGCTTCCACGGCCGGAGGGATGGGAGCTTTCTGTATCTCGTCAATAAGCCCGGCACACTGGAGCGCCGGATAGTGCGCTCCGCGCAAGGCAACCATGTTCGTCATGGAGCGGTTGAGCAGTGGCAGTACGCGCCATGAGGCAAGCATGATCATGGTCAGCACGCCGGTAATGCGGGACATGGAGGCATCATAAAACGATATCATGATCCACAGCGCCGCGGGGATTACGAGGAAGGCGATGCTTTCCAATATCCATGTGGGGATGGGAGGGGCGACGGTGATGAGCGCCCGGCTCTGCATGGCCTTCATCCCTGCGGAACGGTACGCTTCAAAAAAATACGGCTGCTGTCGGTAGATATGCACTTCCATCATGCCGCGTTTGGCGTTTTCCAGCGCCAGGTATTCCATACTGGAGCACTCGGCGGACTCCTTGCCGGCGGCATCGACGCTTTGTTTGATTCTTTTGTAAATAAAAAAAGCATAGCGACGTGACGACAACCAGCGTTGCCAGCAGGACTTCGGGCGTTGCCGAGATGAGTATCAGAAACAGCGCGATGGAGATGACAATATATGTGTAGACCTGCATCAGGTTTACAAGGAAAAATCCGAGCTGGCTGCGCCATGAGAACACTTGGGGGATCTGTCGGGTCTTCCCCGAAAGAAAATCGAGATATGAGCTGTTCAGAAAGTAGCGGAAGAGCGTTTCCCCGGCATACTGAGCCACAGCTTCGCCCAACATGGCGGTGCGCATCCCTGCCAGGGCGGACATGGCGTTCTTGACGATGGTAAGCCCCGCCACCAGAAGGGCCACCCAGAAGGCGAATATTCTGACATCGGACTGGAGGCTATGGAGGCTTGGAAAGATATCAAAGGCATACCTGACCAGAGGCAGGCTCATCGTCTTGTCGGGAGAGGCGACGCTCAGCAGCCCAAAAAAAGAAAGCGAAAGAATGGATAATGCTTCAAAGATGGCGATCACCAGCATCAGCAAAAAGACAAGGAGGATTTTTCGGCGGATAAAGGCCGGCATTATCCTGTAAATGGTCAGGAAATCCCTGAGCAACATATTCTGGATATTCTGAAAGAGGGACATAATGCTTGTATCCTGTGCTGACTGGCGTGATCAGTGCTGTTTTTCCGTCCGCGTGCCGCTGCCATTCCGCAGCGTTCCATAAACCATGCCGTCTACAACGGTTTGGGCAAAGGCATCCCATGTAAAGGCCGCGGATCTGGCAAGCCCCTTGCGGCGTAATGTCTTTTGGAGATCTTCATGTTCCAGAAGTTCGCCCATCCTCGCCGCGAGCGCTTCCACATCCGAGGGAGGGACATACAGGGCGGCATCGCCGCCTATCTCCGGCAGCGATGTACGGTTCGCAGCAATAACGGGCGCGCCGCAGGACATGGCTTCAAGGACAGGAAGGCCGAACCCTTCATATTCCGAGAGATACAGGAAAGCACGGCAGCCGCTCAGGAGGGCCGCGACAGCCTCGTCGGGGAGAAAGCCCGTCAGGTGGATCTGCCGGGTTTCTGCGCATTCCCGCACGATTCCGCCGCAGTTCCAGCCCTTCTGCCCTACAAGCAGGAGGTGCGCATCAGGATATTTTTCCACCAGGCGGCGAAATGCACGGATAACGCAGGTAAGTCCTTTTCGTGGCTCCACGGTAGCCAGGCTGACAAAAAACGGCGTATGGGCGGGGATGCCAAGAGCACGCAGGACGGATTCCGTTTGCCCTCCGTCTGCCGCATGAAAATGATCGCCGCCGCCAAGGAGGGCTACGCGTACCTTGTCCCCATCCGCACCGGGGAAGAAGGAGAGAAAGTCCTGCCGTGTAAACTGGGAATTGGCCCAGATGATGTCCGCTTTCCGCAGATGCTGGCGCATGAGATCAAGGCAAGGCCCGTAAAAAGGGTGTTTGTCCCGCAGCCGCAGGGGGATGATGTCATGCAGCACAACGCATGACCGTATGCCGGGCATGGCGGAAACCTCATGGGGGACAGGCTGAAAGCACGAAAACCAGACAGCTTTTCCCCCTGCTGTCATGTGCGGCAGAATCGCTTGGCGCAGGGCCTCGCAGGGTTGATCGTACAGGGCAAACGGGCGGACGCCGGCAGCCTGTTTGAGCCAGCCCTGCACCCTGCTCGGCAGGGGGGCCAATATCCGGCGGATGGCAGGTTTCAGCTTCTTCCCGTGCCATGAGCCGGATGGGTTCTTGGACAAGGCAAGGTGAAGGAGGGAAGCGTTACGCGCCCAAGGGTTATGCTCCAGAAAGCGGCGTACATCGTTTTCCATGCCGCTGGGGGAGATCAGCAGTACGCGGATATCCTCACGTCGGACGAAGGCCCGCAGCGCGCGTGTTGCCATGCGGCCTATGCCGGTTTTGTGGATATCCGACTGTTCCCAGAGGGCAAGCGGGGCCGCATCGAAAAAGAATGGAACAGGGGCTTTCCCAGGGGGCATATCGCCGGCGCTGCCGTCTGCCTGCCTCCGCATGCCCTCAAGCGCAGCCCGATAGGTATCCATGCGGCTGTATTCGTAAAATAGCCTGATCGATTCTTCACGGAGAGGAGGAAGCATCTCTTTGCGCTGCGTCAGGGTGACGATACAGTCCAGCATGGACGCCCGGCCCGGAAGGGCATGCCAGGGATGCACCGCGTTCAGCCCCCGGCTCCCGGCGCCGCCGCACAACAAAGGCCGCCCATAGCTCAGGGCTTCCAGCGACTTGATCTTGATGCCTGTCCCGCTGAAGTCGGGATTGATCACCAGATGCAGATCAGCGTAAAAACGCTCAAGGTTTTCGACACGGCCAAGAAGATGTACTGAAGGGTCGCGCGATTTGATAAAATTGCAGACGTCCCCGGCAATATGCAGCTCGGTGCAACCATGCAGGCGGGATTCGCGTTCCCAGCGGATCAGGAAGTCGCCGACGGCGTACCGGTTGCTTTCGTTGTCACTGGCAAGCACTCCGACAGCCAGCTTATCATGGACGCGAGGCAGAGGGAGCCGAGTGTTGTCCGGGAAAGGAATTTTGAAGATCACAACCTGCCGCTGTGAACACAGCTGCCGTTCATACAGCGCCTTCTCTTCATCCTGAATCGCAAAAATAATATCAGCCCGCTTCATGCAGCGCGCCTGTTCAGCTTCCTCAAGGTTCAGCCACGCCGAACGTGCGGGAAGGCCCTGCCGTTCAAACAAGGCGGCGCGCCCGGCAAAATTATCATGCATGAAGAGATATTTTTTTATTCCTTTCGGCACACAAGCGAGCACACGGGACAGCCAAGGCTGGTGCACGATGACGCCGCAATACCTTCCATCCTCCAGCAGGAGCGCGCAGGCATCAAGCAACTCACTCCCGCACCATGTATCCAAGTTGGGGGCGGTAACCCCGTCCGCCAATCGTTCCTGACGCGCTGTCCGGGGGTAGATTACGGCTGTGCGCTCAAAGTGCCGCTGAAGCACTTCGGCATCCTCACGCGAACAGCCGTCCATAGCGTAGACAAGGGCATCAAGGGCATACCCCATGTCCCGCAACAGCCGGCACTGGGTACGGACGGCCGTCGCCACGCCGCTGGGCAGCAAAGGGTTGCAGCTAAAGACCACAAGGCAGCGCGCCTTTTCCGTACACAGGGGAGAGGCGAGCAGGATATCCTGTTGAAGGGAAGCGTTGCCGCGCAAAAAAGACAGCGGGCTGTGCGTGCCCCTGTTCAGGTTTGCCTTGAGGCGCTGCCAGAACAGGGGGCGGTCATACAGCCAGAGGTCATAGGCTTTACGGAGTGAAGGCATGTTTTTTCTATCCAATAACAATACTATGCCGAGCATGAGGCTTTAAATAAACCAAGGAATCCGGCAACGCTGCATGAAAGGATTATTTTTTGTGGACTCTAAGATAAAGGTGGACAATGCCGTTATACGCCAAAATTCCAGTTCAAGCCCTGATGTGGGGAGCCACTCGGAAAGGGCCTTTGATTCGCCCTTTTCCAGCCCCCATGACCAATCGTCAAAGACAAGGATTGCACCATCAACCAGCCTGTCCCGAAGAAAATCAAGGCACTCGACAGCCGGCTGATAAAGGTCGGAGTCGATTCTTGCATAACAAATTTTATCGATGCCTTGAATTTCCGGCCTCTTGAATGACTCGGAAAACCATCCCTTGATCAAGGAAATATTAGGGCGTTCATGGGTTTTGAGCAGGTTGCAGACCTTTTCATAGGTGTTGAAAACTGGCCGCGCTCCCATCCGGGATAGTCGTTTTCACTTGGTTCCGGTAACCCTTCAAAACTGTCAAAACCAATAATTTTTTTATTCAAGCCTATACGGTTGCAGGACTGCCAGAGCCTTTCAATCCATCCCCCTTCAAAAACGCCAAACTCAACGATATCGCCTTCAATGTTCTTTTGTTTCAGATCGAGAAGGAGATCCTCGGCATAGACTGCCTCAACCTCATCCATGATGTTCTTAATAGGCAGTCCATATTTTGAATTCCAATCCCATGAACTTGCCAAGGGGCGTTTGGGTGAGACGGGGGCGTTATGAATGGAATTGCAAAACCAGTTGTCAAAAGAGTTCCAGTCGTTGACTGCCGCTTTTTCAGTATGTTTTATGTCTTCGCCATGAGAGGCTTCACAGTCATTTCCAAGGATTTTTTTCAGAAATGGAATCATTTTGCTTTCCTTCTTTTACTATTAAAGATAATCAGGTTTTTTTTACGGCAATATATATTGCAGCCCTTTTGGACATCTTTTACTTCAATGCCTAATTTATTGATAAAATCTTTTTGCTGGTGTGGGGTGTAGTCAATATCCGTTACAAGCCGTATTTCCTGCCACGGCTGTTTGGCTGCTGCCGAACATATTTGGGCAATCGACAGTCGGTTGATTTGATCGGAATCATAAATTTGCGAACAAATGGCATCGGCATGTTTTTGAGGGACGGATCTTTTTACCAGAGCTTCACGCAGCTCGTCTTTCGTCATGTATAAGTGTGAAAAAGGCCTGACCGGACAGTTTTCATCACCAAAGGAATAGAGTGTATCATCGCAAAGTATATATGTGTGATGGCCAACCGCCGAATGCCACAGGGGGCATCCATGCAGAATGGCCCAGCCCCCTGGTGCGAGCCGTTCAAACGCGCATTCAAAGAACTCAGCCATATTGACTATATGCTCCATGACTGCACAGCCGTAGATGATATCAAAGGCATTGGATGCGGATGTCATGCTTTCAAATGGCAGCCGGACAAGTGAAACGCCGTACTGGGACAGGGCCTCATCGGTTAACGCGGTGTTAGGATAGGGATTGCTGACTACGACGCGTTCTCCAGTCAGCCTGTGCCAGAGGCGGGCGATGCCAAATTCCCCGTCGCCGCCAATTTCACAAACCCTGCGGCCCTGCAGCGTGTTGAAGCCTCCCAAATCTATCAGGCGCTGCAATACGGGAAGCTGATAATGTTCCAGGTTCAAGCCTTCAGAACTCGTTTTGATTGATTCCCTCAGGTAGCCTTCGTTTTTGATGCGGGCATGCAGCCGCTCAATGAAGGGATAGGCGGAATCCTTCAGACCCTTTTTGAGGTTGTCAGGTAACATTTTGAAAAGCTTACGAAAGAGGGTCATTGGCCACAGCTCCTTTTTCTTGCCTGTTGAATCAGGAAATCAAAACCTTCCAGGCTGGTTTCATAAAATGTCCTGTACCGTTGCCGGCTGCACTCGGCGAGCTCTCCAAGCAGTTGGGGCTGCCTGAAGATGTGGAACACCGCGGCGGCAACTTCCTCTACCGTTGCGTGTGAGTGCATTGGGTGCCCTGTTTCTATTCCCTTGCATCCAAAGGCGGTTGTCACAAGCGGCATGCCGTATGACATGGCCTGTACCGTTTTGACATTGATTCCTGTGCCCAGCGTGACCGGCGAGACAACAAGGTCAACATCCGCATAAAAACCGGCGATATCTTCCACAAAACCGAGGAGCTTGACCCAGGGGCAGTGGAATGCCTCGCGTTTGCAGGCGGAGACATCTTTAATCATGGTTGAAACTTGGCCGGCTATTCTGACCTCAAAGGGAGGGGCCGCCTGCTGGGACTGCACGGCGTGAAGGAAATCGGTAACAAGATCCAGATTGATCCTGTTGGCGCTTGCAACCAGGCCGACGGCGTGTACCCCTTCAAAACTGCGCTGCAAAAAATGCGGAGGTTCCACATGGGGAATGACAATAGCTGAATCCTGGCCGCTGACTTCGTTAAAGTATCTGGCCTCTTCCTCTCTGCGCGCGATTACGATGTCGGCACGGCGCAGGTAGCGGCCCTCGTCTTCAGGGCTACAGGAAAAAAATTCTGTTTTAACGCCGCGTGCTTTTTGTGCGGCATAGCGTCCGCCCATCTTGTCGTGCGTATCAATAACCTTCAGGATATGTTTGGGAACGAATTCCAGCATCTTTGACTGGAACACATAGGAACAGAACAGGACGTCTACGGAATGGAGGGAGCACAACCAGGCGATATGCTCGCCCAGCCCCTTTTCGTACCAGCCGTCAAAAGGGACATCGACCCCCAAATGGCTTTCATCATGGAACGGGTAGGGAAGGGTGGCCACGCTGTCCCAGGCCCTGTGCATGGCGGTCATGTCTTCGGGGGTACAGCGATCAAGTTCCAGAAGGCCAAAATGGGCTTCACAGCCTTTTTCCCTGAAAATTTTCCCGAAGAATTGGATGGTGCTGCGGTTTCCATGGCTTGCCGGATGTGAGGGATAGGGGGAATAATACAGGATGCGTACCGGCCTGCCGGTTTCATTCACGGTTGCTGGGATATAGCGATCCTGAGCCGCCAAAGCTGCTGCTTCTTCATCCGAAAGGCCTTTTCCCTGCTGTTGCTGTAGCGGCTGCCCAACATCGGGCAGATATGCCTCCAGGTCAGCACACAAAACCGCCAGGGAGGAATTGTCAGTAAAGCCGATGAAACCTTCCGACTGCTCCAAAAGACAGATATTTTTTCTTTCAGTGCTGAACAGGCCAACTCCCTTTTTAAAGAGCAGGAGGTGCAGCGAGAGAAGGGGGACAGAGCGGGTGATCCTGAAAAAGGGGGCCTTGAATGATTCGCCCTGTCCTATAGGGACGATATGGCCATCTTTCAGCTGTGCCCCAGCTCCATGCAAAGAGCCGTCCGCCGCCAGGAGGCGGCAGCCGCACAGGTGAACCTCAGGCGACTGCTTGAGTATCGCCAGTGCGCTGTCCAGTCCTTTCAGCAGCAACGTACCGTCCTTGACCAGCAGGACGGCGTCACAGCTGCAACTCTTTTCAATAAGAGCCAGATGTTCCAGAAAAAGAACCGGTGGAATGTCAAGGTGCTTCCACGCTACGGCGAGTTGCGATACCCACTCAGGGAGTTTTTTTCCCCAGAATACGATTTCGCATGCCAGCCCAGCCTTTTCACAGGCTGTAAGCAGGGCCCCAACCATATTTCGCGTGGTTGAAGCGTCTTCATGAAGCTGAATTGCCAGGGAGACAACGGGAACGCCTCGAATTTGTGTTGAAATGGATTGCTTTGCATAGTAATCGGCAATGCATTTGGGAGGCAGGATTTCACAGCGCGCAAGGAAATGGACTATCTTGTCTATTTCAATATTCAGGTTTTTATCCGATTCAGGAACAGCCAGCAAAGAAACATGAGCTGGAATAAAAGATATTGTGTAACAAATGATATGGTCAATTTTTTCAAGTAGTGAAGAATCTACAGAACGAAGTTCAGAAGTATCGTCGCAGATACAGAAAATTATACCATGAGGGGATACGTAACGCATCGTATCCAAAAAGCTATGCTTTAGATCTGCTACGGGAACCAGAAAGCCTGAATAGCAATCGCCAACTTCATAACAGTAGTCCGCTACAGATGCGCTGTGGCTCCGTGCAAATGCGCGATAAACGCCTAGCTTTCGTAATGAAGCAATATTTTTGACAAACAAATCGTCTTGCTCTGTAAAGGCCTCTACATTATAGGAAGCGGTTTTCAGGCAATGCAAAAAAGTAAGCAGCCCTTTGCCCGCGCGTGCGTTTTTGTCAAAACAGAGCAAAAAATTCCGGCTGTTGTCTTTTCGTTGTATCGCGAGCTTATGTATTTCAGCCAGAGAGGCGAACAGCATACCCCTCAAGCCGAATTTCCGAAGCTTGGCAACCACGTTGACAAGGCCGTAATAAAGCCCCCCGTGTCTCTGAAGATAGGAAGCCCCGAAAAAGAACGACAGTATGGTGACGGCCTCCCAGTGCGGGAGGTCGGCGCACGCTTTTCCTATCCTGTGCCGATCTGCAAGAAGTTCATAAAAATAAGGCCAGCCACGGGCGAGAGTTTTCCTGACGTTGCGAAAAGAACCTTCGCAAACATAGGCGCACGGCAGCAGAAAAAGGCAGGCCAGCGGGGAAGGAGCACGGGTATTCATAGCAACCTATTCAGTGAAATAAATGATTTGTGAGCCGCCGGTTTCAAATTCGAAAGGGACATACAGATAGTGCTTGAGGGCGTCTTTTACGGCCTGCTGTTTGTCCGGTTCCACGAAAAGCAGAAAAAAGCCTCCGCCCCCAGCCCCAAGCAGCTTCCCGCCAATGGCCCCAGCCTGCCGTGCCCGATCATAAATTTCATCAATGCGATCTGACGTTATCCGGCTGGGCGACGGACAGTAACGATCCTGACAGTTTTTTCCGGCCGTTGCTCAGCTGTGCCGCCATCAATTCGCAGACCAACTTTGCCCACTGGTGTAATCCGCAGTTTGACA
>ENA-OQDA01000569-OQDA01000569.1-human-gut-metagenome-genome-assembly--contig:-NODE-569-length-14830-cov-1.991702_pt1 | contig 14830 bp, 18 predicted proteins | sample MGYA00242771_ERZ504603 | MGnify/ENA primary metagenome ERZ504603 (study PRJEB26092, sample SAMD00036328) | human gut metagenome | host: Homo sapiens | study: EMG produced TPA metagenomics assembly of...
AGTGAAATAGGCAGCGGTTATTTTCAGGAGACCCACCCGCAAGAGTTGTTCCGCGAATGTAGCCACTATTGCGAGCTGGTTTCCAGCCCAGAACAGATCCCACAGGTGCTGGCAATTGCCATGCGTAAGGCGGTGCTCAACCGTGGCGTCTCCGTGGTGGTTTTACCCGGTGACGTGGCGCTAAAACCTGCGCCTGAAAGCGCCACCACGCACTGGTATCATGCGCCGCTCCCGATGGTGACTCCACAAGAAGAAGAGCTGAGAAAACTGGCGCAACTGCTGCGCTACTCCAGCAATATCGCCCTGATGTGCGGCAGCGGCTGTGCCGGTGCACATAAAGAACTGGTTGAATTTGCGGCTAAAATCAAAGCGCCGATTGTTCACGCCCTGCGTGGTAAAGAGCATGTTGAGTACGATAACCCCTATGACGTGGGTATGACCGGGCTGATTGGCTTTTCATCCGGCTTCCATACCATGATGAATGCCGACACACTTATCCTGCTTGGCACCCAGTTCCCCTATCGCCCGTTCTACCCCACCGATGCCAAAATTATTCAGATTGATATCAATCCGGCGAGCATTGGCGCGCACAGTAAAGTTGATATGGCGCTGGTTGGCGATATTAAATCCACTCTCCGTGCCCTACTGCCGCTGGTGGAGGAAAAAACCGAGCGGCAGTTCCTGGACAAAGCGCTGGAGCACTATCGCGAGGCGCGCAAAGGGCTGGATGATTTAGCCAAACCCGCGATAAAGCCATTCACCCGCAGTATCTGGCGCAGCAGATCAGCCACTTTGCCGCTGACGATGCCATCTTTACCTGCGACGTTGGCACGCCAACGGTGTGGGCAGCACGCTATCTGAAAATGAACGGCAAACGTCGCCTGCTCGGATCGTTTAACCACGGGTCGATGGCGAATGCCATGCCGCAGGCACTCGGCGCACAAGCCACAGAACCAGGACGCCAGGTTGTGGCAATGTGCGGTGACGGCGGCTTTAGCATGCTGATGGGAGACTTTCTGTCGGTTGTCCAGATGAAGCTGCCGGTGAAGATTATTGTCTTCAACAACAGCGTGCTGGGATTTGTCGCAATGGAGATGAAAGCGGGCGGTTATCTGACCGACGGCACCGAACTGCACGACACCAACTTCGCGCGGATTGCCGAAGCCTGCGGCATTACAGGCATTCGCGTGGAAAAATCCTCAGAGGTTGATGAAGCGCTACAAAGGGCGATGTCGATTGACGGCCCGGTGCTGGTCGATGTAGTCGTGGCGAAAGAAGAGCTGGCGATCCCGCCGCAGATCAAACTCGAACAGGCCAAAGGTTTTAGCCTGTATATGCTGCGCGCAATCATCAGTGGACGCGGTGATGAAGTGATCGAACTGGCGAAAACGAACTGGCTCAGGTAAAACATCCTTATTAAATCACACACAAAATCATTCATGATGCATCAAGGCGGCTAGCCCGAAAATCCCCAGTCACATAGGTATACTATGTGACTGGGGTTTAAGGGTGCGGCCAACGCCGAGACAGCTTGAAGGATGAAGTGTAATAAGGAGACACCATGATTGATTTACGCAGTGATACCGTCACTCGGCCGAGTCGCGCCATGCTGGAAGAGATGATGGCAGCCCCGGTCGGGGATGACGTGTATGGAGACGACCCTACCGTTAACGCCCTCCAGCAATACGCCGCAGAGCTTTCTGGTAAAGAAGCCGCTATTTTCCTACCCACCGGCACTCAGGCAAACCTGGTGGCGCTGCTCAGCCATTGTCAGCGTGGCGAAGAGTACATTGCCGGTCAGGGCGCGCATAACTATCTCTACGAAGCAGGTGGCGCAGCGGTGCTCGGTAGCATTCAACCGCAGCCTATCGACGCCGCACCGGATGGCTCCCTGCCGCTGGACAAAGTGGCTGCAAAAATCAAAGTGGACGATATCCATTTTGCCCGCACCCGCTTGCTCAGCCTGGAAAATACCCACAACGGCAAAGTGCTGCCGCGCGCGTATCTGAAAGACGCCTGGGAATTCACCCGTGAGCGTAATCTTGCCCTGCACGTCGACGGCGCACGTATTTTTAACGCCATCGTCGCCTACGGCTGTGAACTTAAAGATGTCACGCAATACTGTGATTCGTTCACCATTTGCCTCTCCAAAGGCCTCGGCACCCCCGTTGGTTCACTGCTGGTCGGCAGCCACGAGTACATCAAACGCGCTATTCGCTGGCGCAAAATGACCGGCGGCGGAATGCGTCAGGCCGGTATTCTGGCAGCAGCCGGACTGTATGCGCTGAAAAATAACGTGGCGCGTTTGCAGGAAGACCATGACAACGCCGCCTGGATGGCGGAGCAGCTGCGCGAAGCAGGGGCGGACGTCATGCGCCACGACACAAATATGCTGTTTGTTCGCGTTGGCGAAGAGCACGCTGCCGCGCTGGGCGAATATATGAAAGCGCAAGGCGTGCTGATTAACGCCTCCCCAATTGTGCGCCTGGTGATGCACCTGGACGTATCGCGTGAACAACTTGCTGAAGTCGTCGCCCACTGGCGCGCTTTTTTAACCCAATAAGGAGATGGGCGTGCCGCAACGGATTTTGGTTCTTGGCGCCAGTGGCTACATTGGTCAGCATTTGGTACAGGCGCTCAGTCAGCAAGGGCATCAGGTGTTGGCTGCGGCACGTCGCATTGAACGGTTGGAAAAGCAGCAACTGCCCAATGTCAGTTGCCACAAGGTCGATTTGAATTGGCCAGAAAACCTCCACCCCGCTGCTGGACGGGTGTTGATACGGTTTATTATCTGGTTCATGGTATGGGCGAAGGCGGTGATTTATCGCCCACGAACGTCAGGTGGCGATGAACGTGCGCGATGCGCTGCGTAATACGCCAGTTAAACAGCTTATTTTCCTGAGCTCATTGCAGGCTCCCCGGCATGAACAATCCGATCATCTGCGTGCGCGACAGATAACCGCAGACACCCTGCGCGAGTCAGGCGTGCCAATGACGGAATTGCGCGCGGGCATTATCGTGGGAGCGGGTTCCGCTGCCTTTGAAGTCATGCGCGATATGGTTTACAACCTGCCGGTTCTCACCCCTCCACGCTGGGTACGCTCGCGTACCACACCTATCGCGCTGGAGAATTTAATGTACTACCTGGTGGCGTTGCTGGATCATCCCACACAGCATCACCGCGTCCTCGAAGCCGCCGGGCCGCAGGTGTTGAGCTATCAGGAACAGTTCGAGCATTTTATGGCGGTCAGCGGTAAACATCGCCTGCTCATCCCCATCCCCTTCCCTACCCGCTGGATTTCGGTCTGGTTTTTGAACGTCATTACGTCAGTGCCGCCGACCACGGCCAAAGCGCTGATCCAGGGCTTAAAACACGACCTGCTGGCTGATGACACCGAATTACGTGCGCTGATCCCACAAAAACTGATTGCCTTTGATGACGCGGTGCGCAGCACTTTGAAGGAAGAAGAGAAGCTGGTCAACTCCAGCGACTGGGGTTACGACGCACAGGCGTTTGCCCGCTGGCGTCCAGAATATGGCTATTTCGCCAAACAAGCTGGCTTTAGCGTTGAAACCTCTGCCAGCACAAAAGCACTGTGGCAGGTTGTGAATCGACTCGGCGGCAAAGAAGGCTATTTCTTTGGCAATATTCTATGGAAGACGCGCGCGGCGTTGGACCTGCTGGTCGGCCATAAGCTGGCAAAAGGTCGTCCCAAACACCCACTATTGCAAGTTGGCGATACCGTTGATAGCTGGAAAGTCATCATCGTTGAGCCGGAGAAACAGCTGACGCTGCTGTTTGGGATGAAAGCGCCGGGACTGGGTCGCCTGAGCTTCACACTGGAAGATAAAGGTGACCACCGACGCATTGATGTACGCGCGTGGTGGCATCCGCACGGTATGCCTGGCCTCTTCTACTGGCTGTTGATGATCCCCGCCCACCTGTTCATTTTCAGGGGGATGGCGAAGCGTATAGCCAAACTTGCAGAACAAATCACAGACTAATGATAAAAAGAGCCTGTATTCTTTCATGTTTCCCATTGCATACAGGCGTAATTCACGGAAGAATGCGCACGACGTTTTTTAAACACAGTGGATTGATATGAAGGTACTGGTTACCGGAGCCACCAGCGGCTTGGGCCGAAACGCGGTTGAGTTTTTATGCAGCAAAGGCGTCAGCGTCAGAGCCACCGGTCGCAACGAAGCGATGGGCAAGCTGCTGGAGAAAATGGGCGCAGAATTTGTGCATGCGGATTTGACCGAGCTGGTTTCTTCGCAGGCAAAAGTGATGCTTGCCGGCATTGACACGCTGTGGCACTGCTCCAGTTTCACCTCTCCATGGGGAACTCAGGAAGCTTTTGATCTGGCCAACGTTCGTGCTACCCGCCGTCTGGGCGAGTGGGCCGTAGCCTGGGGCGTACGTAACTTTATTCATATCTCCTCTCCGTCGCTGTATTTTGATTATCACCATCATCGCGATATCAAAGAAGACTTCCGTCCCCATCGCTTCGCCAATGAATTCGCCCGCAGCAAAGCGGCTGGAGAAGAGGTGATTGCGCTGCTCGCCCAGGCCAATCCGCAGACTCGCTTTACTGTCTTGCGCCCGCAAAGCTTGTTCGGACCTCACGATAAAGTCTTTATTCCCCGCCTCGCCCATATGATGTACCACTACGGCAGTATCCTGTTGCCGCACGGCGGGAGTGCGCTGGTGGATATGACCTATTACGAGAACGCAGTTCACGCGATGTGGCTGGCGAGTCAGGAAGCCTGCGATATGCTGCCGTCGGGTCGTGCGTACAATATAACCAACGGTGAACATCGCACCCTGCGCAGTATTGTGCAGAAACTTATCGACGAGCTGAATATTGACTGCCGTATCCGCTCCGTGCCCTACCCGATGCTGGACATGATTGCCCGCAGCATGGAGCGCTTAGGCAATAAATCGGCGAAAGAGCCAAAGCTTACGCATTACGGCGTTTCGAAGCTAAATTTTGACTTTACGCTGGATACCAGCCGCGCTCAGGAAGAGTTAGGTTATCAGCCCGTTGTGACGCTGGATGAAGGGATTGAGCGTACCGCGGCCTGGCTGCGCGACCACGGTAAGCTGCCGCGTTAGGCTGATATCCATTGCAGGGTGGCGGCACAAGCGCCACAAATACCTGCCAAATTAACCGTAGGCCTGATAAGCGAAGCGCCATCAGGCATTGGTGTCTGCGTTAACCCTGCCCGTATTTCTCCAGTAATGCTTCGGCAATCGCCTGTGTTTCCGCGTCCGCCACGCCATTCCACAACGTCGGGCGGAAGTGCATCTGGAACGCCATAATCACCCGCTGCTGTTCACGCGGCGTCATCTCGGGTTTTACCTCATAGCCATAGCGTGACAGTAGATCGAGCAATGACGCGGTTTCTACCGGCGTATGGGGCGCTCGTCCGGCGAGATAAAATGCCACACGCTGAGCATCCGGCCATGCGCCAATGCCCTGAACGGCCAGTGCTTGCCACGGAAACAGCGGACCGGGATCGTCCTTACGCTGCGGCGCAATGTCTGCATGAGCCACCACGTTTTGCGGTTTTATGTCGTAGCGGGCGATGATATCTTTCGCCAATGGGACTAACGCCTGAATCTGCGCGGGCTCAAACGGCGCAAAATACTTGCTGCCCGCTGATTTTTGCCAGCCGCGGTTTTCCAGCTCAATGCCAATTGAGGTATCGTTAATACGCGTAGCGCCGCGCCAGAAGCTAATCCCCGCATGCCAGGCCAGATCTTTTTCCGGCACCAGTTGCCAGATACGCGGCTTACCATGGTAAAGCGGCGGCACTGCTGGGATCAAATAGTGCGAACTGACGTTTTTATCGGTCAGCGTAGCCAGAGAAGAGTCAAAATCATCGGCCGTGTAATGGATAACCAGCACTTTAATGCGCGGATAAGCAGCCTGTGCCTGTCGGCGGGTATCTAACTGATACCCGTCTTTGTCGACAATCCCTTTTTCGCCAGCACATCCCACCAGCAACAGCGTAAATGCCAGCAGACACAACAGACGTTTCATCGGCGAGTTTTCACCGCGGTACCGCTGACGCTCACCATCAGCATGCTACCGTCTTTGCCTACGGTTTCGTAATCGATATCGATACCGACCACCGCATCAGCACCCAGCGCTTTCGCCTGTTCGCCCAGCTCCTGAAAAGCAATTTCACGCGCTTTACGCAGCTCTTTTTCATACGCGCCGGAGCGACCACCGACAATATCGCGAATGCCGGCGAAGAAATCGCGGAAGATATTCGCGCCTAAAATGGCTTCACCGGTAACAACACCGCAGTATTCCACGATGCTCTGTCCTTCCAGCGTAGGGGTTGTCGAAAACTGCATGGTTAATCTCCTTTTTGCGCTAAGAGCACGATCTCAAAAGCATTATCGAACCGATCCACTATCATTGAAAGGATATATTCTATCAACGTAGAACACTAATCGTAGAAAGCTAATAAGGAAATCATTATGCGCTACTCGAAACTCTCTCTGCTGGTTCCCTGTGCACTTCTTCTCAGCGCCTGTACTACCGTGACGCCGGTCTATAAAGATAACGGCACACGTAGTGGTTCATACATAGAAGGTGGGCCAGACAGCGTGGCTCAACAATTCTATGATTACCGTATTCAGCATCGAAACAATGACATTACCGCCCTTCGTCCGTACCTGAGCGACAATCTGGCTAAACTGCTGACCGACGCCAGCCGCGATAATGCACACCGCGACCTGTTTAACAGCGATCCGTTCTCCAGTCGCGCTACGTTACCAGACAGCGCCAGTGTCGCCAGCGCATCGACTATTCCGAATAGTGATGCACGCAACATTCCGCTGCGCGTAGAGACTGAAACAGGGATGACCAAAGCTGGCGTGATGAAGTGCTGATGATCCGTGAAGGTCAGTGCTGGGTCGTTGATGATGTACGCTATCTGGGCGGCAGCGTACACGCGCCAGCCGGGACGTTGCGCCAGTCTGTCGAAAACCGCTAACCGCCCCATTCACACGCTTAAATCATAACCCCCATAAATTGTCTGGCATTCTGCATAGAATGCCGACAATTATTCTTACCCACTGGTGACCTCGCTATTTTGTGCTATGTTTAGAGAAGAATGCGGTTTGCATTTAACTTTTAACGCATAAATATTGCATAACTATTCTGTCAAAGGTAGTATCTGCGGCTTCAATAGCTATCAGACTGCCAGTATCGAGTGTCAATGAGTATTCAATTAAACGGCATTAACTGCTTCTACGGCGCACATCAGGCGCTGTTCGATATCACGCTGGATTGCCCTCAGGGTGAAACACTGGTGTTACTTGGCCCAAGTGGAGCCGGGAAAAGCTCGCTGCTGCGCGTACTCAACCTGCTTGAGATGCCGCGCTCGGGCACGCTCTCTATTGCGGGCAACCGTTTCGACTTCACGAAGACCCCGTCAGATAAAGCCATTCGGGATCTGCGTCAGAACGTGGGCATGGTCTTTCAGCAATATAATCTCTGGCCGCATCTCACGGTGGTGCAGAACCTGATTGAAGCGCCCTGCCGCGTACTGGGTCTGACAAAAGAGCAAGCGATGGCGCGCGCCGAGAAACTGCTGGAACGTCTGCGCCTCAAGCCTTACAGCGATCGTTACCCATTACATCTTTCCGGTGGCCAGCAACAGCGTGTAGCCATTGCCCGCGCGTTGATGATGGAACCGCAGGTGCTGCTGTTTGATGAACCGACCGCCGCGCTTGACCCGGAAATTACCGCCCAAATCGTCAGCATCATTCGCGAACTGGCGGAAACCAATATTACTCAGGTGATCGTCACCCACGAAGTGGAAGTTGCACGTAAAACGGCCAGTCGTGTGGTGTATATGGAAAACGGTCACATCGTCGAGTTTGGGGATGCGAGCTGCTTTGCCAACCCGCAAACCGAAGCGTTTAAAAACTATCTTTCTCACTAAGATTCGGGACAATACAATGAAAAAAGTTCTGATTGCCGCGCTAATCGCAGGTTTTAGTCTTTCCGCTACCGCAGCCCAAACCATTCGTTTCGCCACCGAAGCGTCTTATCCTCCGTTTGAATCTATCGATGCGAATAACAAGATCGTAGGTTTTGACGTTGATCTGGCAAACGCGCTGTGTAAAGAGATTGACGCTACTTGTACCTTCACCAATCAGGCCTTCGACAGCCTGATTCCGAGCCTGAAATTCCGTCGTTTTGACGCGGTGATGGCCGGTATGGACATCACGCCTGAGCGTGAAAAACAGGTGCTGTTCACCACCCCTTACTACGACAACTCTGCGCTGTTTGTGGGCCAGCAGGGTAAATACACCAGCATCGACCAGCTGAAAGGTAAAAAAGTCGGCGTTCAAAACGGTACCACGCACCAGAAATTCATCATGGATAAACATCCGGAAGTGACCACTGTGCCGTATGACAGCTACCAGAATGCCAAACTCGATCTGCAAAACGGTCGTATTGACGGCGTCTTTGGTGATACCGCAGTAGTAACCGAGTGGCTGAAAGACAATCCTAAGCTTGCCGCGGTTGGTGACAAAGTCACGGATAAAGATTACTTCGGTACAGGTCTGGGCATCGCGGTACGCCAGGGCAATACCGAGCTGCAGCAGAAATTTAACGCTGCGCTGGAAAAAGTGAAGAAAGATGGGACTTACGAGACCATCTACAACAAATGGTTCCAGAAGTAATATTTGATGAATGAATTTTTTCCTTTAGCAAGCGCCGCCGGGATGACCGTCGGCCTTGCCGTTTGTGCGCTGATCATTGGCCTTGCACTCGCCATGTTTTTTGCCGTCTGGGAGTCAGTAAAATGGCGCCCGGTGGCATGGGCGGGCTCGGCCCTGGTCACCATCCTGCGCGGTCTGCCAGAAATCCTGGTGGTTCTGTTTATCTATTTCGGTTCCTCACAATTGCTGCTGACGCTGGCCGATGGCTTTACGATCAATCTCGGGTTTGTACAAATCCCGGTTCAGATGCAGATCGAAAACTTCGACGTCAGCCCGTTCCTGTGCGGTGTCATTGCACTGTCATTATTGTACGCCGCTTACGCGTCGCAAACGCTGCGTGGCGCGCTGAAGGCCGTACCACTCGGACAATGGGAATCAGGTCAGGCGTTGGGTTTGTCTAAAGCCGCGATCTTCTTTCGTCTGGTGATGCCGCAGATGTGGCGTCATGCCTTACCGGGACTGGGTAACCAGTGGCTGGTATTGCTGAAAGATACCGCGCTGGTCAGCCTTATCAGCGTGAACGATCTGATGTTGCAAACCAAGAGTATTGCCACCCGCACCCAGGAGCCGTTTACCTGGTACATTGTGGCGGCCGCTATTTACCTGGTGATTACGCTGGTGAGTCAGTACATTCTCAAACGCATTGACCTGCGCGCGACACGTTTTGAGCGGAGACCAGGCTGATGCTTGATTATTTACCTGAATTGTTGAAAGGGCTGCATACCAGCCTGACACTGACGGTCGCCTCCATCGTGGTTGCTCTGGTGCTGGCGCTAATCTTCACCGTCATCCTGACGCTGAAAACGCCGGTGCTGGTGTGGCTGGTACGCGCGTATATCACGCTGTTTACCGGTACACCGCTGCTGGTGCAAATCTTCCTGATCTACTACGGACCTGGACAGTTTCCGGCATTGCAAGAATATCCGGTACTGTGGCATCTGCTCTCTGAACCCTGGTTATGCGCCTTAATTGCGCTGTCGTTAAACAGTGCGGCCTACACTACGCAACTGTTCTACGGCGCTATTCGTGCAATCCCGGAAGGTCAGTGGCAGTCCTGCGGAGCGTTAGGGATGAGCAAAAAGGATACGCTGGCGATTCTGTTGCCGTATGCCTTTAAACGCGCCCTCTCCTCGTATTCCAACGAAGTGGTGCTGGTATTTAAAAGTACCTCACTGGCTTACACCATCACGCTGATGGAAGTCATGGGTTATAGCCAACTGCTGTACGGTCGTACTTATGACGTTATGGTCTTCGGTGCCGCGGGTGTGATTTACCTGATCGTCAACGGCTTGCTGACGCTGATGATGCGCTTAATCGAACGTAAAGCGCTGGCGTTTGAACACCGGAATTAAGCATATGCCTGATGGCGCTACGCTTATCAGGCCTACGGTTCATGCACCTTTTGTAGGCCGGATAAGGTGCTAGCACCGCCATCCAGCAAATGTGCATAAGTAAAAAACATAAAGACGGACAACAACCTAAATTGTCCGTCTTTTTTCACACCAATAAAATATTTAATCATTTTTATTGCATATAAATTCATTAAATGGCATTGTTACTCCACGCCGCAGACACGGTAATAATCATAAGATTGACAGACGGGAGTTCCACCATGAAAAGTTAGTACTGGCCGCATTACTTGCTACTTTCGCCGCTGGCGCCTCAGCTGCTGATAAAATTAGTTTCGGTGTATCAGCCACATATCCGCCATTTGAATCACTGGACGCAAGCAATAAAATTGTCGGTTTTGACATCGACCTGGCAACGGCGCTGTGCAAACAAATGCAGGCAGAATGTACTTTCACCAATCACGCTTTCGACAGCCTGATCCCCGCGCTGAAATTCAAGAAATATGATGCGGTAATTTCCGGAATGGATATCACACCTGAGCGTAGCAAGCAGGTTGCATTTACTCAGCCTTACTATGCCAACTCCGCGCTGGTGATTGCGAAAAAAGACACCTATAAAACCTTTGCCGACCTGAAAGGTAAGCGCATCGGTATGGAAAACGGCACCACCCATCAGAAATACCTGCAGGATAAACATCCTGAGGTGAAAACTGTGGCCTATGATAGCTATCAGAATGCGATTATCGACCTGAAAAATGGCCGTATTGATGGCGTATTTGGCGATACTGCTGTGGTTAACGAAATGGCCTAAAAACCAACCCGCAGTTAGGCGTCGCCACTGACAAAGTAACCGATCCGCAATATTTCGGTACTGGCCTTGGCATCGCGGTTCGCCCGGATAACAAAGCCCTGCTGGAAAAACTGAACAGCGCGCTGGCGGCCATCAAAGCTGACGGCACGTACCAGAAAATCAGCGACCAATGGTTCCCGCAGTAACGTCTGCTCAATCTGAAAAGCCGCGCTCTGCGGCTTTTTTTATCTCTTCGCCTGCGCTTTCAGTCAGTTCTTACGCCATAAATGCTTTCCTGGCATACACTTGTTAAAACGAAAAAAGTGAGGCAAACGGATGATAGCGTTCCCTGCCAGTTTACTGATCCTCAATGGAAAAAGTGCTGATAATCTCCCCCTGCGTGATGCCATTGCGAAGCTTCGCGATGAAGGCGTGGAAATCCATGTTCGCGTGACCTGGGAAAAAGGCGATGCCCAACGCTACGTTGATGAAGCTCGTCAGCTAGGCGTTGAAACGGTAATAGCCGGCGGCGGCGACGGCACAATAAACGAAGTTTCGACGGCGCTTATCCAGTCGCAGGGCGGCAATATTCCGGCGCTGGGTATTTTACCGTTGGGAACGGCGAATGACTTTGCCACCAGCGTTGGTATACCCGACGACCTTGATAAGGCGTTAAAGCTGGCTATTGCCGCAAATGCGACTGAGATCGACATGGTACAGGTCAACGATAAAACCTGTTTTATCAACATGGCGACTGGCGGATTTGGCACGCGTATCACCACCGAAACGCCGGAAAAACTCAAGGCCGCGCTCGGCGGTGTCTCTTATTTAATCCACGGTCTGATGCGCATGGATACCCTGAAGCCGGACCGCTGCGAGATCCGCGGGGAGAACTTTCACTGGCAGGGCGATGCGCTGGTCATCGGCATCGGCAACGGCCGCCAGGCCGGCGGCGGCCAGCAGCTGTGTCCGGAGGCGTTGATTAACGATGGTCTGCTGCATCTGCGCATTTTCACCGGCGAAGAGCTGATCCCTGCCCTGTTCAGCACCCTGGCGAATCCGGAAAACTCGCCGAATATTGTTGACGGTGTCTCCTCGTGGTTTGAAATAACCGCGCCCCATGAGATGACGTTTAACCTCGACGGCGAGCCGCTCAGCGGAAAAACCTTCCGTATGGAGCTGTTACCGGCGGCCCTGCGCTGCCGGCTGCCGCCCGACTGCCCGCTGCTACGCTGATCAGGCTTCGCAAAGCAAAGACGGCGCCGGCTGGTATACAGCAGCCGGGTTCGTTGATTGAGCCTCTGAATGTTAAGGTAAAACGGCACCTGCGGCTGCAGGAAAAACCTGGGCAGGATATCGATCCAAGCACCGCACTTACATTAATAGACGATACCCACCACCACAAAAAACCTATAACATCAAATAGTTACCTATTAAAATGGGCGCATCTGCCGTGAGACAATGCGCCATAAAGCTTAGTATTCCGCCACCTCGCGCGCCATTTCGCGCGTATATTGCCGACTGGCGTTAACCAGCATCTGCGTATAGGCCGTCTGCGCCTGGCCGCTGACCAGCGCATCGACCGTCAGGGTTTCGAGGATCTTCCCGTACTGCATCACCGCCACTTTCTGGCATAAGTGGGCAATAACCCCAAGATCGTGGGTGACCATCAGGTAAGTGAGCTTAGCCTCCCGCTGCAATTCTGCCAGCAGGTTAAGGATCTCAGCCTGCACCGACACATCCAGCGCCGACGTCGGCTCATCCAGCAGCAGCACCTGAGGCTCAAGAATCAGCGCTCTGGCTATCGCCACGCGCTGCCGCTGCCCGCCGGAGAGCTGATGCGGATAATCTGTCAGCCGTTTTGCCGCCTGGCGGATACCAACGCGATCAAGGCAGTTAAGAATTTCGCCACGAGCCGCTTCCCGACGCATCCCGCGGTGGAGTGAAAGCACTTCATAAAGCTGTTTTTCCAGGGTATGCAATGGATTTAACGACACCATCGGTTCCTGAAAAATCATGGCGATCTTATTACCGCGTACACCGCGCAACGTTTGATCGCTGACATGAAGCAGCGATTCGCCATGAAAACGAATATCGCCGGAGAGATATTCAACCGGCGGGGAAGGGAGCAGGCGTAAAATTGACAGCGCGGTAACGCTTTTGCCTGAACCTGACTCACCCACCAGCGCCAGCGTTTCGCCAGCCTCAATCTGTAGTGAAACATCATTGACTACTGTACGTACGGTTTGCTGATGGCGAAAACCCACCGACAAATTTTCAATCGCTAACAGAGTTTGCGTCATGCTACACCGCCTTATTAGGATCAAATGCGTCGCGGACGGCTTCACCAATAAAGATCAGCAAAGACAATAATATCGCCACCGACAAGAATGCGGTGATCCCAAGCCACGGGGCCTGAAGGTTATTTTTCCCTTGTAACAGCAGTTCACCGAGTGACGGTGAACCGAGCGGTAGACCGAAGCCGAGGAAATCGAGCGAGGTCAGGGTGGTTATCGAACTACATAAAATAAACGGTAAAAAGGTGAGGGTCGCGACCATGGCATTAGGCAACATATGACGCAGGATGATACTGCGATCGCTGACGCCAAGCGCCTGTGCCGCACGAATGTAGTCGAAATTACGAGTAACGTAAAACTCCGCCCGCACCACGCCGACCAGACTCATCCAGCCAAACAAGACAGTAATTGCCAGCAGCCACCAGAAGTTAGGCTGTACGACGCTGGAAAGTAAAATAATCAAAAACAGCGTCGGCATCCCCGACCATACTTCAATAAAGCGTTGTCCCCAGAGATCGACTTTACCGCCGTAATAGCCTTGTAGCGCCCCCGCCAGCACGCCCATCACGCTGGAACAGAGAGTCAGCATCAGGCCAAACAGAACCGAGATCCGCGTGCCATAGAGAATGCGTGCCAGCACATCGCCGCCGTTGGCATCCGTTCCCAGCCAGTTTTGCCGGGAGGGTGGAGAAGGGAAGGGCTTATCGGTAGCAAAGTTGATACTGGTAGCACCAAAGCGAATCGGTGCCCACAGTACCCAGCCGTTATTTTCCAGCCGTTGTTTCAGCCACGGGTCCTGATAATCAGCCTGACTTGCCAGCGGGCCGCCCAAAAATCGCTTTCGCTGTAGTTTTTCAACAACGGGAAATACCAACTGCCGTCATAACGCACCAGCAACGGTTTATCGTTAGCGATAAGTTCAGAACACAAACTCAAACCAAACAAGACGAGGAAAATCCATAACGACCAGTATCCGCGACGGTTATGGCGAAAACGCGCCCAACGGGCCTGATTGACGGGGCTGAGTCGCGACATTAACGTCCCTCAAAATCTATACGCGGATCGACCAGCGTATAGCTGATATCACTGACAATATTCAGCAGCAGGCCAATCAGGGTGAAAATATACAAGGTACCAAACATTACAGGATAATCGCGCGAGACGGTCGCTTCGTAGCCCAGTAAGCCAAGACCATTGAGTGAAAACATCACCTCAATCAGCAGCGAGCCGGTAAAAAACATGCTGATAAACGTCGCCGGAAAACCGGCAATCACCAGCAGCATGGCGTTGCGGAACACATGTTTCCAGAGAATGTTTTTCTCACTTACCCCTTTCGCACGCGCGGTCACCACGTATTGCTTGCGCACTTCATCAAGGAATGAGTTTTTGGTCAGCATGGTCAGCGCCGCAAAGCCACCAATCACTGTCGCCAGCACCGGTAGCGTGATATGCCACAGATAATCGGTGATTTGCTGATACCACGGCAGCGAATCAAAGTTAGCGGAAACCAGGCCGCGTAGAGGGAACAGGTCAAAATAGCTGCCGCCCGCGAAGAAGACAATCAGCAGGATGGCAAACAAAAAGGCCGGAATGGCGTAGCCGATGATGATAAATGCGCTACTCCAGACGTCAAAGCGGCTCC
>ENA-OQDA01000570-OQDA01000570.1-human-gut-metagenome-genome-assembly--contig:-NODE-570-length-14826-cov-8.636506_pt1 | contig 14826 bp, 25 predicted proteins | sample MGYA00242771_ERZ504603 | MGnify/ENA primary metagenome ERZ504603 (study PRJEB26092, sample SAMD00036328) | human gut metagenome | host: Homo sapiens | study: EMG produced TPA metagenomics assembly of...
GCGATTGTACAAATCAGACATTTATGGCCCTCCATTTTTGTGCACAAAATGGAAGCTCTAATTTTTGTACAAATACAGGTTGACTTGTACAAGTGCTTGTACTATAATCAAGCCATGACAGGTACAAAAAATAGTGCTTATGTTTGGTGACACTTATATATTAGTACAAGATTTTGTACCTGTCAACTTAATTTTTTAAGAAGGGAGGAATTTTGTCACTATGGCTGAATATACGGGCTTTGGTTTGGAAGTTAAGACGAGACTGATTAAATCTCCCGTAAAAACACAAGCGCAACTTGCCAAGCAAGTATCAGAACGCACCGGTCTTTATGTAGACGACGCATATATTTCAAAGATCCTTACCGGGCAGCGAAACGCCCCGAAGATCGTCCGAGCTATCCGAGAAATTCTGGATCTGCCGGAGCAGGGACAGGATACCACAACCGGAAAGTAATAAACAGGACTATTGGAAAGGAGAACATCATGGACGACATCAAGAACTACAACCCCGCAGAAGCGGAAACCCTGGACAGCCGCGAAGTGGCTGAGATGGTAGGCAAACAGCATAAGCATCTTCTTCGAGACATCAATGGGTATATCGAAAACATGAAACAGGGCACTGAGCCCAAAGTTGGGCTGAGTGCGGCTGAGCTCAAAATTGAGCCGAGCGAATTTTTCATCCCCAGTACTTATACCGATAGCACCGGTCGGGAACTCCCTTGCTTCCTCGTTACCAAGAAGGGGTGTGAGTTCATCGCCAACAAGCTCACCGGTGAGAAGGGGACGAAGTTCACTGCCCTGTATGTAACCCGCTTCAATATCATGGAGGAGCGCGAGAAGGTCGCTATCGGCGGAAAGACCGCAAAGAGCGGTAAGACCCCGGAGGAGCTGGCCGCCGCCGACAAACGGGCCACGGCGATGCTGCTCAACGCCAAGAACCGGGCGGCGAGTTTCCTTCAAAAGCTCTACGACCGGGCGGGCACCAAGCCAGAGTATCAGGCAATGGCTCTCAGCGATTTCTATTCCGAGGATGGGATTCACCTCCCCCGCATGGCATTCCAGGACATGAAGCATACCTACGACAAGAGCGCTATTGCCGAAAAGCTGGGCGTCTACTCCAAGGCATCCGGCGGCAAGGTGCCCCATGCCCAGGCCATTGGTGCGATTATCTCCACGCTGGATATCTCAGAGGACGAGCGCGAACGGCTTCCCTACTGCAACAACGGGCACGACGGCGTAGATTACCAGTATACCGAGAGCGTGGTTGAGAAGGTGCGGACGTGGATTGAGGCACACGGCAGGCCCAGCACGATCACGGTCAACGGGAAGAACTACGCGGTGGTTTACAGGGAGAGGTCATGAATCGGAATGAATAAAGAGGCGATTGATTTCAAGGTGTATGAATACCTCGGACGTGCGGGCATTGCAAGTGTCCAGGGTAACAGAGGAGAGTTGAGAAGGGATATGCTGTCCCTATTAGTTCTATACCGGCTCCGCTCCAGAGATGCCAGCCAAGAGCTTGCAGAGAAGTGGGCTGCTATCCGCGCATTGGATAGGAGCATGAAGAAAGCGGAGTCCGCCGGTATATCGTTCCCTCTTGGTACACAGCGCCTATCAAAGTTACGGGAGGATTACCGTGTAGCGGAGAGCAGATTTGCGGAGATAGGTCAGTGTATTGCGATTGCTCTGGATTTGTGGCAAAGTGCTGGGGCTACCCTGGATGACCTGTGTAATCTCTGCAATTGTGACCCCGTTCAAGTGAAGGAGAATCTCCACCCAACGGAGAAACTGTTTTCCGAGATGGTTTTTGTCCACAATCTGGATTATAAAGACCCTCGCAACGTTGGCTGGATTGAGGACGAGGTAGACGCCCCGCTGACGCACGCCGTCAAGGCCCATTGGATTGACCTGGTGCGCCACACCGAGTCAGGCAGAAAAGCCGCTCATGAAGCGTTTAAGGCGGTGTTCCCCGAGATAGCAGAAAACGCTCTAACCGTTGTCACTGATGCAGATGGCATCCAGCATTTGATTGATAAGGACGGAGTAGACGTCGGGACGGTCGACGAATAAGGATAGGAGGACACTATGGAAAAAATCGCGTACAACGTCCAGGAGGCCGCCGCTGCGCTCGGCCTGTGCGCAGACGCCGTATATGACTTAGCGCACCGGCCGGACTTCCCGGCGGTACGGGTCGGGAATCGGATTTTGATCCCCTGTGAGAGCCTGGCCCGGTGGCTGGAGGCCCAGGAAGGGAAGCAGCTATGAAGCGGGCCGTCCTGGAGCGCCTGGCCGCTGTGCTCGTCCTGGCGGCCTGTATCTGCGCCGAGTGTATTCCCCTGCTGCTGGCGCTGGTGGCTGCGGCGGCCCTGTGCGTGGGGCTCGCAAATTCACAAGCGCTTGTGAATTTGCGCAAAAAAGAGAGGCCGCCGGTGCTGCGAACACCGAACGGCCCAAAGAAAAAAGTTGATCCGCCCTTATTGTAGAGGGCTCAAAGGAGATTGTCAAGTATGAGCAGCTACATAATCCCGGGCCGCATCCGGCCAAAGCCTATCCGGCCCGGCTTGACCAACCTGGAAGACATTGAGGCCATCATTGCCGAAGTCCCTTGTGCCATTCTCCCGGTCGTTGGTGACTGTTTGGAGGGCGTGGACGTAGTAGGTGGCGGATGGGTGGCGGTAGATTTCACCCGGCGGCCTGCGCCCCCCAGGTATAGGAGCAAGGGCGGCGACGGAAGCTCCGATCTCTGCCTCTGCTATGCCACGTTCCCCGGAGCGCCTGGCCCTATGGTCATGTATAAGGAGTATCAGGGCGTATGGGGTCCCTGGCAGATGGTGGGCACTCGATATAAGTCAATGTGGGAAGGCGGCAAGCTGCGCCTGAACTGCGGCATGGTGGCAAAGCGTATCTTCGGCGTAATTGTGGCCTCCTACGACCAGGATGGGCGGCTTCTGTGGCAGAGGAACCCCGAGGAGTTTCCCGAGGAGCTGGGCACAGCGCCAACCATTCATGGTGATGTAGAGCCGTACCAGGGGGTGAGAGCATGATTACATTTCCAACCACGGTGGAGACTTTTGTCGCCTGCAATGGGGAAACGGTCGCTGACCTTGATGCTACCACGATAGAGCTCCTTGACTACTGTGTCAGTATCTTCAATGGCGCGTTCTACGCTGGGACCAAAGGGGAAGCACCTGTTAATATCATAAAAGATGCTGCAGAAGACTATGCCCAAACGGGGATGCAACAGGACTTTGAGAATCCGAAAATTAAATGCTTTTATGCCAGTTTGCAACGTATGTGCGATGAGGCATGGAAGCAAGGGGCCGCAAAAGCGGAAAGAAAGGGGGTGCAAGCATGAACCGCCCTTTGAATAAGGAACAGGTCAAGGGCCTGTTTGAGCAGGAGGCCGTACTGATGGGGACGGAAAACTGCGTACCAGATTTCCGGGCCGCGGCGCTGTTTGGTGGGGACGCCGTAGAGCATGCCCGCAGGCTGGACGCCAACAGGCCGGGGCATTACTCCAACGGATACGGCATCGGGGACTGTACAATGGCGGCCCTCACCCTGCGAGGCTTTCAGGCTGCCGCCAGTTTCTATAACGTTCAGCTGCTAAGAAAGGAGTACGAAAACCATGATTGAAATTAAAATCACCGGAACCACCCCACTGGAGGCGCTGGCCTCTGTGACAGCCTTCGGGATGCACTGCATGAAGAACCAGGACGTTCATGCGGCGGCTACCCGTGTGCTGGAGACAGAGGAAGGCAAAGTGTCCAAGTCGGACACAGCCCTAACCGCGCCCATGGCCCCTGCGGCCCCCGCCGTATCGGCTCCGGTAAACCCTACACCTGCGCCTGTAGCCCTGGTAAACCATGCACCGGCCCCCGTGGCTGCTGCTCCGGTAGCTGGCCCCCAGGTGACACCCCCCTGGTAATGCACCCGCCGTTGCGCCGGTGGCCGCCGCGCCTGCATACACCGTGGAGCAGATCGGCAAGGCCGGGGCCGACCTGGTATCCCAGGATGCGGCAAAGATGCCGGAGCTGCTGGCCCTGCTCCAGAAGTACGGCGCGCAGGCCATCACACAGCTGAAGCCGGAGCAGTTGGGCGCCTTTGCCACGGAGCTGCGGGGACTGGGGGCGAAGCTCTGATGCCACCTGAGAAACACGGCCCTTCTCGGGGCCAGCAGCGCGGAGCGGTGGCTGATGTGCCCGCCCTCCGCCCGGCTGGGGGAGCAGTTCCCCGACACGGCCAGCGAGTACGCCGCCGCCGGCACATTGGCCCACGCCATCGCGGAGCGAGGCCCGGAAGTATTTCGTGGAGCCCATGAGCGACCGGGCGTTCAACGCCCGGCTGAAGAAGCTGAAAGAGGATCCCCACTACGACAAGGGCATGGATGCCGCCACAGACACCTATCTGGAGCACCTGAAGGCTCTGGCCATGTCCTACGGCTCCGTGCAGCCCTTCGTGGCCCTGGAGACCCGGGTGGACTTCGGGGACTACGTGCCCGAGGGCTTTGGCACTGCGGACTGCATCATCATCGGCGCGGGCCGGATGTGCGTGGTGGACTATAAGAATGGAGCCGGCGTCCTGGTGGAGGCCGAGGCCAACCCCAGATGATGCTTTACGCCTTGGGCGCCCTGAAGGTGTATGCGCCCATCTACGGAGACACCATCCGGGAGGTGCATCTCTCCATTGTCCAGCCCAACGGCGGGGCGTCCGGGAGTGGGACACCACCGTGGAGGCCCTGCGGGAGTGGGGCGAAAAGGTGGTCAAGCCCGCCGCCGCCCTGGCCTGGGAGGGGAAGGGAGACTTTGCCCCAGACGAGTGGTGCCGGTTCTGCCGGGCCAGGGCGCGGTGCTCCGCCCGGGCAGCTAGGATGCTGGAGCTGGAGCCCATGAAGAACGCGATTCCCGAGGGTGACAGCTACGACCCGGAGGATATGGTTCTCACCGACGCCCAGGTGGGCGACGTGCTCACCCGCGCGCTGGAACTGGAGGCGTGGGTGAAGGATCTGAAAGAATATGCCCTTACCGCCGCTCTGCACGGCCGCCAGATCGCCGGATGGAAGGCTGTGGAGGGCCGGAGCAGCCGGGAGTGGGCCGACCAGGACACCGCCTTCGCCACCTTGCAGGAGCGGGGCATCCCGGAGGCCCTGCTATGGGAGCGCAGGCCTGCCAGCGTGGCCGGGCTGGAGAAGGCCCTGGGAAAGAAGCCCTTCGAGGAGGCGTCCTTTGGCCTGGTGGTCAAGAAGCCGGGCAAGCCAACCCTGGTGCCGGAGAGCGACAAGCGCCCGCCCTATTCGCCGGCAGAAGCGGCGTTCCAGGTGGTGACACCGAATGCGTGACTACATCATCATCCGGCACGAGTCGTTCCAGGCCCGGATACTGTTATCCGAACTGCACCTGCTGGATGTACTGCACTTCCGAAGGCTCATCAAGCTGGCGGAACACGACCCCTGGCAGAACGGCCCGGAGCTGGATATGCTGCGGGAAGCACTGCCGGAGCTTATAGATTCGGCAATGGCTGAGGCGGAGGAAGCCAAGGCCGCGCTGCTCGCCTTCCGCAAGAAGCATCGTGGAAAAAACTATGGGCCGCTTGTGGAAAAGGAGCGCGAGGTGCTGAAGAAAAGGGTTAGCGCATCCAAAATGAAGGCCCATAGATACCAGGTATTTTATGAAATCATGAAGGAGGACAAGTAATTATGCCTATCACCATCACCGGAGTCCGTTTTTCCTATTGCAACCTGTTCCAGCCCAAGGCGCCCTACAACAACCCCCAGGGTGAGCCCAAGTATAGCTGCACGGTCTTGGTGCCCAAGACCAACACGGCGGCGAAAGCCGCCATTGACCAGGCGGTGGCCGCGGCCATCGAGGCGGGCGTCTCTGCCAAGTGGAGCGGCGTCCGGCCGCCCCAGCCGGCCATCTGCGTCCACGACGGCGACGGCCCCCGGCCCAGCGACGGCAGCGCCTTTGGCGAGGAGTGCCGGGGCTGCTGGGTGTTCACCGCCTCCAGCAAGCAGCCGCCCTTCGTGGTGGACGCCCAGGTGCAGCCCATCATCGACCCCACCCAGGTCTACAGCGGAATGTGGGGCAACGTGAACGTCAACTTCTTCGCCTACAACAGCGCAGGCAAGAAAGGGATCGGCTGTGGCCTGAACGGCGTGCAAAAGACTGGGGACGGCGATCCCCTCGGAAGCCGTGTGACCGCGCAGGAGGCGTTCCAGCCGGTGGCCGCCGCACCGGCGGCGGCCCAGGGAACCCCCGGCGGCTACGGCACGGCCGCTTGGGGCAGTGTCGACCCGATCACCGGACTGCCTTTTTAACGCGATATGGACGCGGTACATCATCTCAGTATTGACATCGAGACGTACAGCGACCAGGAAATCGGCAAGGCCGGGCTTTACCGTTATGCGCAAAGCCCGGCCTTTGCCATCCTCCTCTTTGCGTACAGTCTCGACGGCGGCCCGGTTCAGGTGGTCGACCTGACCCGGCCGGGTGCCCATTTGCCGGTGGAGGTAATCCGCTGGCTGTTTGACCCGGCCTGCATCAAGCACGCCTACAACGCAGCCTTTGAATGGTATTGCCTGAGCCGGTTCTTTCACTTGGAGAAAAACAAACAGCTACCCGCCGGAGAAGTGGCTCCCGCAATGGCGCTGCACCATGCTCCACGGCCTCTACTGCGGCTATACCGCCGGCCTGGACGCCACCGGCAAGGCCCTGGGGCTCCCACAGGACAAGCAGAAGCTGGCGGCCGGCAAGGCATTGATCCGCTTTTTTTTGCGTCCCCTGCAAGTCCACCAAGGGCAACGGGGGCCGCACCCGCAACCTTCCCTGGCACGACCCGGCCAAATGGGAGCTCTTCAAGGATTACTGCAAGCAGGACGTAATAACAGAGTACGAGATTTTGAAACGGTTGGAGCAGTATCCAGTTCCGGAAGAGGAAGAGTTCTTATGGCAGATGGATATTCGGATGAATGCGTACGGAGTTCGTGTGGATGAGGAGCTGATCACGGGGCTCTGGCTATCGACGCGATCAGCAGTGAAAACCTGACGATGGAAGCTATTGATATTACCGGACTTGGAAATCCGAACAGTACCTCGCAGTTGAAAGTGTGGATTGAAAAGCAAATATCCGGAGAAATCTCCGGCTTGACGAAAGAGAACGTAACGGAATTATTGAGCCGTAGTGATATATCAGATGAGGTGAGGAGGGTGCTGGAGATACGTCAGCAGCTCGGAAAGACCTCCATTAAAAAATATGTAGCCATGAAAACCGCAGAGGGAGAAGGAGAACGCGTTCGAGGACTGACCCAGTTCTACGGTGCTAACAGAACCGGCAGATGGGCAGGACGTCTTGTGCAGATGCAAAACCTCCCGAGGAATTATTTGAAGACGCTGGACGAGGCTAGAAAGCTGGTAAAAGCAAAAAACTATGAGGGCGTCCGACTGATCTACGAAAACGTACCGGATACACTTTCCCAGCTGATCCGAACAGCGTTTATCCCTTCCGAGGGGCAGAAGTTTGTAGTGGCGGACTTCTCTGCGATCGAGGCACGTGTGATCGCGTGGCTGGCAGGAGAACAGTGGGTAAATGAAGTGTTTGCTACCCACGGAAAAATCTACGAAGCGACGGCGTCTCAAATGTTCCATGTGCCGATTGAAAAGATTGCAAAGGGGAATCCGGAATACAGCCTCCGACAGAAAGGAAAGGTTGCCACGCTTGCACTTGGGTATCAGGGCGGCTCTAACGCTCTAATCGCAATGGGGGCTTTAAATATGGGACTAACAGAAGAAGAACTTCCGGACATCGTGCAGAGATGGAGGAGCGCAAACCCGAGAATCCGTGACCTGTGGTATGCCGTAGAAGAGGCATCGTTACAAACGATGCTGACAGCACAACCGCATGCGATCAACGGACTGATCTTTGCGCTGGAAAGCGATCTTGTGTATGGGCAACACTTCCTTACAGTACAACTTCCGAGCGGAAGGAAGCTTTTTTACCCGAAACCATTTTTACAGGAGAATCAGTTCGGGAAAGCGGCAATCCATTACTATACTGTAGGTCAGCAGACAAGGAAATGGGAAGTGACGTCCACTTATGGTGGCAAAATGACAGAGAATATCGTGCAGGCAATCGCAAGAGACTGCCTTGCGGAAACATTACGAAGAATTGAGAAAAAAGGGCTGCAGGTGGTATTCCATGTCCACGATGAAGTGATCATCGACGCGCCGATGGATGTGACAGTAGATGAAATTTGTAATCTGATGGCAGAACCGATAACATGGGCGCCAGGGTTAATACTGAAAGGCGCAGGATTTGAAAGTAACTATTATATGAAAGATTAGGGGGATGTCGGATGCAACATAACAGAAAATTACACATTAGTACCGCCGGCACAAGAAAAACAAAGCACTGGCCGGAAACAGAAATCCTCTGGTCCGAATTTGTAGACAGGGTAAAAACTCCGGTACGAAGTACGGAGACAGTGGAAGAATATCTTGCGATGCCAAAATACCGACAGGATGAATTAAAAGATGTCGGTGGTTTTGTGGGCGGCACATTTGAGAATAATATCCGGAAAGCTGCTTATGTAAAGGGCAGAGATCTTCTGACTCTGGACATGGATAACATCCCCGCAGGCGGTACGGATGAGATTTTGAAACGGGTATCCGGTTTGGGGTGCGCGGCTCTGGTCTACAGCACAAGAAAACACGCTGGGTATGCGCCCAGACTCCGTGTGATCGTACCACTGGATGCGACCGCGTCAGCGGATGAATATGAGCCGGCGTCAAGAAAGCTAGCATCTTTGATCGGAATGGAATTCTGTGACCCGACTACTTTTGATGTGTCGAGGCTGATGTACTGGCCAAGCTGCTGTAAAGACGGGGAATACATCTTTGAAGTATACGATCACCCATTCTGCAGCCTGTCCGGTCTCCTTCAGATGTACGGAGACTGGACAGATATTTCGCAATGGCCACAGGTGCCGGGAACGGCAGCAATCGAAAAGAGACGGCTTGCGAAACAGGAAGACCCGACTACAAAGCGTGGAATCATCGGTGCATTCTGCCGGACATACACGATCTCTCAGGCAATGGAGAAGTTCATTCCGGGGATGTATGATCCTACGGATATTGAGGGACGTTATACCTACACTGGCGGGTCTACGGTGGGCGGTGCAGTTGTGTATGACGGGGATCTGTTCCTTTATTCTCACCACGCAACGGATCCGTGTTCCGGCATGCTCGTTAATGCCTTTGATCTTGTGCGCCTACATATGTACGGTGATAAGGATCGGGACGCGAAAGACGGAACTCCTGTGAATAAACTGCCGTCCTTTGTGGCTATGAGCCATTTGGCAGTTGGCGATAAGGGCGTTTCCGATTTGCTTGCGAAAGAGAAGATGGAACAGGCTCGACAGGCATTCCAAGCAGAGGAGGGAGAGACAGTATCGGAAGATGACCTGTCTTGGATCTCCCGACTTACCCATGACGGAAACGGAAAAATAGAAAAGACGATCAATAACGCGGTGCTCATCTTGCAGAATGACCCTCTTTTAAAAGGGAAGATTGTGACGGATGAATTTGCAAGCTGCGGCTTGATCCTCGGAAAAGTTCCGTGGAGTGCGGGCGAGGAAAAGCGGAGATGGAAAGATGAAGATGATGCGGGCTTCTATAATTATATGGAATTGTTCTACGGGATTACCGGTAGAGAGAAGTTGGATAATGCACTCCTGATCGTGAGTAGTCAGAACCGCATCAACGACGTGAAAGAGTATTTGAAATCCTTAAAATGGGACGGACAGAATCGGCTAGATACACTTCTGAGCGTGTATTTGGGTGCTGAGGATAACGGCTACACAAGGGCCGTCATGCGTAAGTCTCTGTGTGCAGCGGTGGCCCGGGCGGTCACAGGTGGCGTGAAATATGATTATATGCCAATCTTTACCGGTCCGCAGGGAATCGGAAAGAGTACGTTCCTGCGGATACTGGGAAAAGACTGGTTTTCCGATTCCCTGACTAGTTTTGAGGGAAAAGAGGCCGCAGAACTTATACAGGGAACGTGGATCAATGAGGTGGGGGAACTGACTGCTATGACAAAGCAGGAGACCAATGCGGTCAAGCAGTTTTTAAGTAAGACAGACGATATCTACCGTGCCGCCTATGGGCGCAGAACAAACAAATATCCGCGCCGCTGCGTCTTCTTCGGAACGAGCAACGAAGAAGAGTTTTTAAAGGACATGACGGGAAATAGACGGTTCTGGCCAGTGGATGTGGGCGTGCATCTGGCAAAGAAGTCCGTGTGGCAGGATCTGCCGCAGGAAGTGGATCAGATCTGGGTTGAATTTCTGTGATGATATAAGCGGCAGTCAGAATCGCATCAACACCCTGATGCGGGGTGGAACCATGAGAGGAAACACCCTCGACTTCAATGCGGAAATTATCGCAGCTTGCCATACGTGGACCAGTTTCAAAATTCATATAAGGAGCATCCAGCTCTCCCCAGATATGTGTGCCGTAAATGGCATCTACATCGTCCAGAAAACCATGCTCGACATAGTACTGTGCACCGTGGCAGGATTCTTCAGCAGCCTGGAAAATAATCTTTACATTTCCTTTTAGGTCTTCTTTTTTTGCCATCAGCATACGGATTCCGCCCAGAAGCATGGCAATATGGCAGTCATGTCCGCAGGCATGCATGACACCCGGATTCTGGCTGCAAAATGTAAGCCCGGTGTGTTCTTCGACAGGAAGTGCATCGATATCTGCACGGAGGGCGACTGTCTTGCTGCCAGGGGTGGATTTTCCCCCTTTGATTATTGCCCAGAGACCATTGTAATCCGGGTAATAATGTGGCGTAAGTCCCATTTCTTCGAGGCACTTTCCAATCTCATGCGTTGTATTTTTTTCTTCGAAAGAAAGCTCTGGATGCGCATGAAAATAACGCCTCTGCTCGATGATCCAGTTTTCGTTCTGTTCTGCGATATCTCTAAAGTTCATGGTGTTTTCCTTTCTGTTTTATCTATATAAATACAAAACTCCTGTTTGCAATAACTTCTTTGGAATGCTATGATAAAGTCATTAATTATTATAAAAATAAACAAGATAAAACGCAACAGGGAGATAGGAAAATGGAATTCTGGGATATTTATGATAAAGATAAGAAACCGACCGGACGTACAATGAAACGCAATGACTGGTGTCTGAAAGACGGGGAATATCATCTGACAGTACTTGGCGTAGTTGCACGACCGGATGGAACATTTTTGATCACAAAACGTGTCATGACCAAGGCGTGGGCACCGGGCTGCTGGGAGGTTTCCGGAGGAGCAGCACAGGCAGGTGAAGAGTCACGCGAGGCTGTTCTTCGCGAAGTAAAAGAAGAGACCGGCCTTGATGCACGGGATGCTGACGGCGGTTATTTGTTTACTTACAAACGTGAAAATCCGGGCGAGGGTGACAACTATTTTGTCGATGTATACCGCTTTATTATGGATGTTAAAGATGAAGATCTGCATCTGCAGGAAGCAGAGACAGATGGCTACATGTTTGCAACTCTGGACGAGATCAAAGCCTTTGCGGCAGAGGATAAATTCCTTCATTATGACAGTATCAAACAGGCATTTGAATTCTGATAAAGCTGTCGTATCAAACATGGCAAAATGTGATAAAAGCAAGTGCAATCTATTCGATATCTTTTAATACAAAACTATTTTTGTGATAGTCCAGAAGCCCTTCTTTTTTCATTTTACTGAGTTCTTTTGAAAGGGCGCTGCGATCCAGGCTGAGGTAATCGGCAAGCTGCTGGCGGTTCAGCGGAATGTCGATGTAACGGTTTTTCTGCAGTCCTGCCTGATAGGAAAGATAGGAGAGCAGACGATCGCGGATCTTCTTGGAAGAGGTGTGTAGGATGCGGCGTGAGAGCAGCAGGTTTTTGCGTGCGCTGATTATCGTCATATTGTGGATCAGATGCGAATATTCGCCTTTTCCGGCGGCGGAAAGCCTGAAAAGTTCCGGCACATTCAGAAAGAGGATTTCTGCTTCTTCCATTGCTATGACATCGACCATCATCGGCTCACCGGGAACACAGGCATAAGCTTCAGCAAACACTTCCCCGGTGTGTGCAAGACTGATGATATTTTTGTTGCCCCACAGGTCGTTGTTTTCAATCTGGACAGTACCGTATAATACGATTCCTATGTCAGTGACAGGAGTTCCGGCAAGATAAACCGGGGCTCCTTTTTTATATTTTTTTGTAAAAGTTTTCAGCCCGTGCAGAAGCTTTTCTGTCTCGGAAGGGGAACAGCCTTGAAATAGTGCAGTCTGGGAAATCATTTCATAATCCATAGCAATTCTCCGTTTTTGTTTATTTTGTGGTTATAACCACATATTTTTTCTTATTAGTTTAGTATTCTTTGTGTGTAAGGTCAAGGCACCAAAAGAAAAAGAGTAAGAAGAAACCAATAAAAATAAATAACAAAAACAGGAGAATATCTTATGATCAGAAGAATTATTCATATAGACGAAGAAAAATGCAACGGATGTGGTGCGTGTGCGGCTGCCTGCCACGAGAGCGCAATCGGAATGGTTGACGGCAAAGCGAAGCTTCTGCGTGACGATTATTGCGACGGACTTGGTGACTGTCTGCCAGCCTGTCCGACCGGTGCGATCACATTCGTAGAGAGAGAAGCAGCAGCTTATGATGAAGAGGCTGTACTTGCAAATCAGCGAAAAAAAGCAGGCGAGAATAAATCAGCACATCATATGAGCGGTGGATGTCCGGGAAGCCGTATGCGTCAGATGAAGCGTGAGACAACAGCTCCGACTGAAAATAAAATGGAATCTCAGCTGCAGCAGTGGCCGGTGCAGATTAAGCTTGTGCCGACGCAGGCACCGTATTTTGAGGGCGCGAAGCTTTTGATCGCAGCAGACTGTACTGCCTATGCCTACGCAAATTTTCATCAGGATTTTATCAGAGGGAAAGTTGTTTTAGTGGGCTGTCCGAAACTGGACAGTGTAGATTACAGTGAGAAACTGGAAGAAATTATCCAAAGCAATAATATCAGCAGTATGACGGTTGTGCGTATGGAAGTTCCGTGTTGCGGCGGTCTGGAAATGGCAGCAAAAAAAGCTCTCCAGAACAGCGGGAAATTCATTCCGTGGCAGGTTGTTACAATCTCCGTTGACGGAAAAATTCTGGACTGAAACAACACAAACAACAAATACCTGCTGAAATAATAAGCAATAAGCATTGCCAATTTTGACAGAATCCCTTATAATGTGACATAGGAAATGACATTTTTTATGGAGGGATTTCAATGGGAAAGACCGTGACGATCTGTTTTACCAATAACAAAGGCGGAAGTGGCAAATCTACCACCTGTTCAAACCTTGGTGCAGCTATGGCGCGTGCCGGAAAGAAAGTTTTGCTGGTGGATGGAGATATGCAGCTGAATCTGTCGCTGGCATTCTTCCCGGAAGACTGGGTGCTGGAGCATGCACAGGGAGAGAAGAACCTTTATCATGCGATTGGGAAACAGGAAGATCTGACTGATTATATCGTGCATACACCGTACGAGAATCTGGATCTGGTTCCGTCCTCTACCCTGATGAGTTCGATTGAATACGAACTTTTTACTAAATGGCAGAGAGAGTTTATCCTTCGGAAATGCCTGCAGAAGGTCAAAGATTCAGAAGTTTATGATTACATCCTGATCGATGCACCGCCGACACTTGGCGGTTGGGTCATGAACATTCTGTGCGCTTCGGACAAGGTGATCATCCCAGTAGAAGCGAGCCCGTGGGGGATGTTTGGCCTTGCAAATATGTTCGAATTTCTGAATGAAGTAAAGCAGATTTCGCCGGATCTTGAGGTTGCCGGAATTGCAGTGACCAAGGTGGATACCCGCAAGAATTACTTCAAACAGACAATGGAAACATTGCATCAGCTGGAGAGTATTTATGTATTTGAGCATGTGATCCGTGTAGACAGTTCTGTGGAATGGTCTCAGGATAACAGCATCCCGGTTGTAGAATACAGGAAATCCAGCAGAAGTGCAAAAGAATATACAGAGTTGGCAGAGGAGGTAATGAATCGTGTCAGTAGGTAAGGACAGCATCCTGCGTGCAGCAAACGCAGATGCCAAAAAAACAGAAGTAAAGGTAGAAACAAAACCAGCAGAGGAAGTAAAGGCAGCGGCTAAAGCCGAAGCAGCTCCGGCGGCTAAGAAGGCTCCGACAAAGAAAACAGCGGCAAAGAAGACAACTGCAGCCAGAAAAACAACAAGAAAGGCTCCGGCAAAGAAAGCAGTGAAGACATCCGTTCTCACACCACAGAATTCCGAAGAGCTGGAGAAAGCATTTGTGAAGGGCGAGCAGCCGGAAACAGTGAATGGTCCGGTTCATATCAAAGACGAACTTCCGATTTATCTTCTGTAATCAGAAGTACCTTTTTATCGGAATTTGCTGGATGGATATTCTGAATAAGTACAAACAAAAATCTGGTCATACAGGAAATCTTTTGTGATTCCTGCAGACCAGATTTTTTGTGCAGTTTTCCTTTTATAATAACTGGCTTATTCAGCAGAAACAGCTGCATCCTGTACTCGTTCATTTTCTCTGAAGATATGTCTGAAGATAAAACGAACGATTGGTCCGGCATAGATGAGCTGCCAGAAAAATGCCGCCGGGAAATTCATAGCTGTCGTCTGAATCCATACAGCGATGAACTGACTTCCTGCATTCTTAAACAGGATTGTGGCAGCAAGGCTCATCAGTGGACACATAAATGCCACAGATGGTACAGAAATAGCAAGAATTTTACTGAATGGAT
>ENA-OQDA01000572-OQDA01000572.1-human-gut-metagenome-genome-assembly--contig:-NODE-572-length-14819-cov-3.049551_pt1 | contig 14819 bp, 14 predicted proteins | sample MGYA00242771_ERZ504603 | MGnify/ENA primary metagenome ERZ504603 (study PRJEB26092, sample SAMD00036328) | human gut metagenome | host: Homo sapiens | study: EMG produced TPA metagenomics assembly of...
ATCATTCTAAGCAGATTGATTTTTCGTTCTCCGCAGATCTGTACGGAAGATTGTGGCGGTGGGGAAATGGCTTGTATTCAGTTATTTATACGACAAAAGCCGATGGGGAACCCTCCATCGGCATTTGTCTTCTTTTTTTAGGGGAATCGCAGCCCGTTGCTTTATTCTTTGATAACTTTCTTGCCGTCTACAATATAAATGCCTTTCTGCAATCCGTCTAAGGCATGGGTCTTGGCTACGTTGCTCTTTACCCGCATGCCTTGCAGGGTATAGACGTTTGTGGTCTCTGTTTGCTTTCCGGCCCATGTGGAATGGATGGAAGACTCGAAATCGTCTGTACCGAATACGACGTGGATGGTTTGTCCGAGTAAGGTCATTTCAATGTCGATTGTAGTGTAGAATTTGTCATCGGAAATTTTACCTGCCATTTGTAGGGGCACATCGCCTAACATAGGACCGAGCCACATGCCTTCAATAGGTATGTCTCCGGGCTCAATTTGTATGGTCTGGTTTGTGGTGAATGTGCTATATAGTCCGGAAGCAGTCAACGGGATTTCATTCACCTTGATTGTCCCTACATACATCATGTCTTCTCCTGCGTTAAGACAGAAGTTGGGAAGTGTAATGTTCATGATGCCGTCTTTGGGGGTGTCTACCGCGATTTTAGTAGTTTGTTCAGGACTGGATTCACCGTTAATGGTGACAACGAGTTTGTCTGTGTACTCTTTAGATGCCTTGCTTCCTGTTGAAGCAGCGTTCATGGCGTACCCTTGCGTGAGGCTTGCACAAATTAATAATAAGGTAAATAATTCATCTCATATTATATTTTTTAAGTGATCAATAATAATAAGCCATTCCGAAAGTGGCATAAAGTGGGAAGAGTGAGAACGTGACAGTTTCAAAGTCGCTTTTGAACACATCGTTCATACCCCAGTCCAACAGGCCGAAGACGTTAAGATGCTTCTTTATGCGGAAGTCTGCGCAGAATTCCATCCCCCAGGAGAAATGGCGCATGTCGTCACTGAAATCGTAGGAAGCTGGATTGTCGGCGCCGATGGTTATCTTTTGCCCCACGGGCGAACCTTCGCGCAGGTAACCGTCGAAGACTTCGCCGTCGAAGTCACGATAGATCCAATAGCTGACGTATGGGCCGAGATTGAATGTCCATCTGGCTCCTACACGGTAGGTGGCCGTTACGGGAATCGTAAAGCCCGTCATACGGGTCTCGGTAATGTCCGTACCCGTGAAACGTCCTTCTACTACGTCTTCGCCCATCACGATGGCCATGTTGTAGTTTTTCACCTCTGCCCCCGTGCGCATGCCTTGCATGAAAAAACGAAGTCCGGCGGAAAGTCCCCATTTCGTATTGAAATACTTATATCCGTCTATTCCTAAACTGAAACCGCCCTTCGGAGCGAATTCGTTGATTTTACGGATTTCCTTGGGAAGAGGAAGAGGAGTCGTTCCGCCCAACACGAATCCGGCTCTGACGACATAGCCCATACCGTTGTGGTCGGATGTCGGTCCCCATTTCGCATAGTTGGCTTCCCGGTTCTCGCGGTTTTCCTTCATCAGTTCTTTGAGGTCTTGTGCCTGTAACGTGCCCATGGCCGATGACAGGGCAAGGATTAGGATATATTTTAGATGTTTCATGTTCTCTTCTTTATTATGGGTTATTCTTCACAAACCACTTTCACTTCATCTACCAGCAGCGTGCTTCCAATGGCACCGCAGAAACTGGCTCCTTCGATGCTGGACGTGAAGACGACTGCCAGATTGTAACCGTAAGCTTTCAATAGTTTTTCGTCTACGTTGCCGCTATATTCAAAGGGGATGTCGAAGCGGGTCCAAGTATTGAAATCGTGTACCGGATTTTGGATGCGTGCCAAAGCCACGATGTTGGGATGGGTCAACACGTCGTCGCCTTTCAAGGTAACGGGCTGCCCGTGTTCATCCGTATTTTTATATAATACGGCATATAAGTCCGGTTCGTCGATACGATCTTCGATGATGGTTCCTTTTCTATTTTGGAATTTTTCGCCCGGCTTGAATTTATAATATCCTTCAAAACGCAACGGTTTCTTGTTGAACGGCAGTCCGAAGCGTGTAGCGGCCATGGCGTCTTTCAGAGCGTTAGCCACGTCGAACGTCCCGATAAACAAGTTGCCTGCTGCGATGCGCATATTGACCATGGCACCGAAAAGACCGGTGTCGCACGTTTCGAGCTTGACGGACTGTCCGCTTACGGCATCCTGCGTCCACGGTATCGTAGGGAACTCGTCGGGTTGGGCGGACGAACGGCTGATGGCGTAACCCGGGTTGCCGGTTGCCCATTGGGAGATGTCATTGCCGTGTGCCGATTTTTCGAACCACTCATAATAACGTCCGTTGGCTTCCATCCTGATGTTCTCGAAAGAAAGGTCGGTCTCTATGGGCTGTATGAGTGCGAACTTTACGTGATAATCCCGGTGCCATTGACGGTCTTCGGACGTGACCCTGTAATGTACACTGCCATGCGTGAAGTCTTGCACACTACCGTTTTCAGGTGTGATGGAGGCACCCGGAGTGAGTTTGAAGTTTATTTTCAGCGCTTGCAACTGTGTGGAATCTGTGAAGTCTTCGCGCAGATAAAACACGATGGACGTGTCGGACGACGCCACGTCCTTCACGGCATCATTTGGGGTGAAGAACAAAGCCTCTTCGTCTGAAGCGAGAACATAAGCCTCTTCTATGTCACACTCAGAGTTAGCTGGTTCGTTTTGTATGCAAGAGCTTAACAGAAAAGCGGACGAAAAGAGAAAGTCCGAATAAGATTTTCTTCATGAATATACAAGTCTTAAATTAAAACCAAGGCAAAGGTAATGAAAAAGGTTGGTTAAATCGCAAAAAACGGTATAAAGAGTAGTTTTACCATTATTTCTCGTCATGCGCAGGCGGGTGGAGAGAAAAGAAAACACCGATGAAATCGGATGTTTTTAATATAATCCGGGCGAATACCGCCTTTTGCCCGTTGCTCCGGCCTTCTTCGATTTTTGTTCTACCACGGCATGCAGGATTACGATGTCGGTTTGCGGTCGGTCGTGGGAATCTGTCGCGGTGGATTGGATGTTTTCCACCACATCGAGCCCTTCGATGACCTCGCCGAATACGGTGTATCCTCCGTCTAACCCGGGTGTGCCTCCGGTGGTGAGGTATTCTTGCTCCATTTCCCTGTTGGTTTCAAAATCACCATATAGGCCACCTCGTAATCCTGCCCAGGCAAAGGCCAGTTCCCGGGGGCGGTACTTCTTTCCCCACACGATGTAGAATTGCGACCCGTTGCTCAGACGGTCCGGGTTGTTGGCATCGTCTTCGCGCGCCATGGCCACCGCTCCTCTTTTATGGTATTGGAAAGGCAGGTCTATTTCGGGGGCCAACATATATCCCGGCCCTCCTTCTCCCAATATCTTTCCGCCCGGAGCCTGTTTGGAATCCGGGTCGCCTGCCTGAATGACGAAGTCTTTCACGACGCGGTGGAAGAGCGTTCCGTCGTAGAATCCTTCTGAAACTAATTTGAGGAAATTATCCCGGTGGACCGATGTTTCGTCGTTCAGCGCGATGCGGATGTTACCCATTGTGGTTTCCAATCGCACAATCGAACGTTTTCGCGGATTTTCCCTTGGGCATGAAATGCGGTCATTCCTATCAGAATCGCCAATAACAGGAGTTTTTCATAAGGTTTCAGTCTAACTGCGGGCAAAGATAGTAAAAACTATTTCTGCCGGGAAATAAATCGCTCTTTTTCTTGCAGATGCCTCGCGTTTCTCCCTTCGTAGACTTATTAACATCATGTCGATAAATATTTTATTATAATAAGGTGTATGTATCTCTGAAAATTCGTACCTTTGACCTCGCGTAATGTAAAATATTGATGGAAGAAGCAGTTTATCACGTCCCTGTCTTGTTGAAAGAATGTGTAGACGGTCTGGTGGTCAATCCTGCCGGATATATGCCGATGTCACTGCCTTGGGGGCGGAGGACATAGCCGGGCGATTGTGTCCCGACTGGATGCGGCCGGGCATTTGTATGGTTTTGACCAGGATGCGGATGCCGAGGCGAATATCGTTGCTGACGGACGTTTCACATTTGTCCGGAGCAATTTCCGGTATCTGAAGAACTGGATGCGTTATTACGGCGTAGAACAGTTGGACGGTTTGCTGGCTGATTTGGGCGTGTCGAGCCACCATTTCGATGATGCGGACGGGGTTCTCGTTTCGTTTCGACGGGAAACTGGACATGCGGATGAACCAGCGGGCGCGGCTGACTGCGGCGGATGTGTTGAATGATTACGCGGAAGAGCGGCTGGCCGACATTTTCTATCTGTACGGTGAATTGAAGAATGCCCGTAAGTTGGCCTCATGGGTGGTGAAAGCCCGTATGCACCGGAGGATCGAGACGACGGAAGAGTTCATGGAGGTGGTAAAGCCTTTGTTTGAGCGTGACCGGGAGAAGAAAGAATTGGCTAAGGTGTTCCAGGCTTTGCGTATAGAAGTGAACCAGGAGATGGATGCCTTGAAGGAGATGCTGACGGCCGCGGTCGAATTGCTCCGGCCGGGAGGTCGCTTAGTGGTGTTGACCTATCATTCTTTGGAGGATCGGATGGTGAAGAATTTAGTCAAAACCGGAAATGTGGAGGGCAAGCGGATACAGGATTTCTATGGCAATGTGGATTGTCCGCTCAGGGCTGTCCACAATAAAGTGATAGTGCCGGGAGAAGAGGAGCAGCGTGCGAACCCCCGTAGCCGCAGTGCCAAGTTGAGAATCGCGGAAAAGAAATAAAGGATGAAGGAAAAACTGGATTTGGAAGAAAAAACGGACGTGGAGCCCGTGGGTGTGCCTACGGAAGAGGCAGCCGGAAGTCCCGGGGCGGAGGAGGCCGTGTCGGGCGGGGACATGTCCGACGGGGACGGTGTGATGCCGGGCGATGAGGAAAAGGCCGAGTCGGGCGAACTGTCTCCTATCAAGGCTTTCACGGAGAGTGAGGGGGTGGACCAGCGTCCTAACGTGTCTTTACGCGAGATATTGGGTGGGGACATCCTTACGGCCGGGTGGTTACGTCGTCAGATGGGATTGATTTTACTCTGTACGTTTTTTGCCATCATTTATATCACGAACCGTTATTCCGCAGAGCAGGAGATGATTGAGATTGAAAAGTTGAAGACGGAACTGACGGAGGTGAGATATCGGGCGCTGACCCGTTCCAGCGAGTTGACCGTAAAGACACGGCAAAGCCAGATAGAAAAAAGTTTGAGACAGACTCCGGACAGTGTGCTGCAAAGTCCGAAAGAACCTCCTTTTTTGATTAAATCCCAAAACGAGGAAGAAGAATGAACTTCGACAATAAAAAGATAATGCCCCGTTTCTTCGTGGTCATCGTACTGATGAGCTTGGGCGGTTTATATATATTGGGCAATGCGGCCTACCTGATGTTCGTGGAGAGCGAGTATTGGACGCAGGTGAGCCGTAAGTTAGTGAAAGAGAATGTGCCCATTCCCGCCAAGCGTGGAAACATCCTTTCGGCAGACGGACAGATTATGGCCAGTTCCTTGCCGGAATATAAGATTTATATGGATTATGTCGCGTCGGATAAGAATCCGGAAACGGCCAAGGAACTGCAGGCTTGGAGGGACAGTGTGTTGATAGCCGACCTGGATTCCATTTCCCAGGGGCTGAGTAAGATCTTTCCCGATAAAACCGCCGGATATTTCAAGAAACGGCTGAAAAGGGGAAAAAGTTGAGGCGGAGGAACTGGCAGATATACGGTCGGCGAATTTCTTACATCCAGTATAAGGAATGCAAGAAATTACCGTTGTTCCGAGAGTCTCCTTTCAAGGGCGGATTCTATGCTGAGGAATTCAATCAACGAAAGAAACCATACGGTTCGTTGGCCACGCGTACGTTGGGGGCTCTGTATGCCAGTAAGGATTCGGCGCGTTACGGACTGGAGCTTTCCTACGACTCCATTTTGAGGGGTAAGGAAGGCGTATCCCATCGTGCCAAGTGCGTAATAAGTGGTTGAGTTTGGTGGACGCCCCTCCGGTGGACGGCAATGATATTGAGACGACCATCGACGTGTCCATGCAGGATGCGGCGGAAAGGCCTTGTTGAAACAATTGAAAACATCAATGGCGACGTGGGCGTGGTAGTGCTGATGGAGGTGGCCACGGGAGATGTGAAGGCCATTGTGAACATGACGAAATGTGCAGACGGCGAGTATCGCGAGGTGAAGAACAATGCCGTGTCCGATTTAATGGAACCCGGTTCTACTTTTAAGACCGCTTCCATCATGGTGGCGTTGGAGGACGGAAAGATTTCGAAGAATGATTTCGTAGACACCGGCAACGGGCAGTGGGAGATGCACGGACGAGTGATGAAGGATCACAACTGGCGGCGTGGCGGTTACGGAAGAATCAGCGTGCCCGAAGTGCTGATGTATTCTTCCAACATCGGAGTCAGCCGCTTGATAGACGACAACTATAAAGACCATCCGGAAAAATTCGTGGATGGGCTGTATCGTGAAGGAGTGGGCATTCCCCTGAATATACCTTTGATGGGAAGCGGAGAGCCTCGGGTACGCCGTCCGAAGAAAGACGGTAGCAATTGGTCGAAGACTGCCTTGCCGTGGATGAGCATCGGGTATGAGACCCAGATGCCGCCGATAGCCACACTGACTTTCTATAATGCCATCGCCAACGACGGAAAGATGGTACGTCCGCGTTTTGTAAAAGCTGTCCGGAAGAATGGTGAAATCGTGCGCGAGTTCCCGGTGGAGGTCATCAAAGAGCGGATATGCTCTCCGAAGACACTGAACGACATTCAGGAAATACTCGAAATGGTAGTAAGTAAAGGATTGGGCAAGAAAGCCGGATGCAAGGATTTCAAGGTGTCCGGCAAGACGGGTACTGCCCAGGTGGCCCAAGGGCGCGGCGGTTATCATGGAGGCCGGATGAAATATCTTATCAGTTTTTGCGGTTATTATCCCTCAGACCGGCCGAAGTACAGTTGTATCGTCGCGATACAAAAGTCCGGTCTGCCGGCTTCGGGAGGCGGACATTGCGGTCCGGTGTTCAGCGAGATCGCCCAAAGCGTCATGGCGAAAGGGGTATATCGCGATGTATCGGAAGCGTCAGACTCGGCTTCCGTCTTCGTTCCGGATGTGTTGGACGGTGATATGAATGCCACGCGGGCAGTACTGAAAGAACTGGATATTCCTTTCCGGCAAGACTGGAGTACGGACGAAAGTGGAAAGAGCGTTTGGGGGAAAGCGGTGAACAGCGGGAATGTCGTGACGTTGCGCGGTGACAATACGCCGATGGAAATCGTACCGGACGTGAAAGGCATGGGGGCGAAAGACGCTGTGTATATGCTGGAGAGCCGGGGATTGAAAGTGAAATTGGAAGGCGTGGGGCGTGTGGTTTCGCAGAGCATCCCGCCGTACGTCAAATATAAGAAAGGGCAAACCATACAGATTAAATTAAAAAGATAAGAGGGAAGCATGATGATGGAGTTGGATATTTTGCTGAAAAGCGTGAGTGTCGTACGGGTCACAGGCGATACCGTACGGAATATTACGGGAATCAATATGGATTCCCGGCTTGTGCAGCCGGGCGATTTGTTTGTCGCCGTCAAAGGGACGCAGGCCGACGGTCACGCTTATATCGGCAAGGCAGTAGAGAAAGGAGCCGTAGCCGTAGTGTGCGAGGCATGGCCGGAGGTGCAGGCCGAGGGGGTGACGTACGTACAAGTGAAAGACTCCGAAAGTGCGGTGGGACGGTTGGCTACGGTGTTTTACGGCGACCCGACTTCCAAGTTGCAACTTATCGGAGTGACCGGTACGAACGGCAAAACTACGATTGCCACCTTATTATATAATATGTTCCGGGTGTTCGGTTATAAGTGCGGACTTTGTTCTACGGTTTGCAATTATATAGATGATGAGGCTGTCCCGACAGAGCATACTACGCCCGACCCGATTACGTTGAACCGTTTGTTGGGACGTATGGCGGACGAAGGTTGCAAATACGCTTTCATGGAAGTCAGTTCGCATGCAGTAGCCCAGCATCGTATTGCAGGCCTGAAGTTTGCAGGAGGTATTTTTACGAACCTTACGCGCGACCATCTGGATTACCATAAGACATTCGAGAACTACCGCGATGCCAAGAAGGCATTTTTCGACGGTTTGCCCAAGGGAGCTTTTGCCGTGACGAATGTGGACGACCGCAACGGGATGATCATGGTGCAGAACACAAAGGCCGTCGTGAAGACTTATTCTTTGCGCGCGGCTGCCGATTTCAAGGCAAAGGTGTTGGAAGAGTCGTTTGAAGGCATGTGCCTGGATGTCAATGGCAAAGAGGTGAGCGTTCCTTTCATAGGCCGTTTCAATGTATCCAACTTGTTGGCTGTGTACGCTGCTGCCGTTTGTATGGGGCGCGGGGCTGAAGACGTTCTGGTAGCCCTTAGTACATTGCGCCCGGTGAACGGACGTTTCGAGACGATTCGTTCGAAGGAAGGAGTGACTGCCATTGTCGATTACGCCCATACGCCGGATGCGTTGGTCAATGTGTTGTCGACCGTGAACGAAATACTGAAACGGCGCGGCGAAGTCATTACGGTCTGCGGAGCCGGAGGCAATCGTGACAAGGGCAAGCGTCCGATTATGGCGCAGGAAGCAGTGAAAAACAGCGATAGGGTAATCATAACCAGTGACAATCCGCGTTTCGAGGAGCCGCAGGAAATTATCAACGATATGTTGGCCGGACTGGACAAGGAGCAAATGCGCAAGGTGATTTCCATTGTCGACCGCAAGGAGGCTATCCGTACAGCCTGCATGATGGCACGGCCCGGAGATGTGGTGCTGGTGGCCGGGAAGGGGCATGAAGATTATCAGGAGGTGAAAGGCGTGAAGCATCATTTCGACGACCATGAGGTGATAAAAGAAGTATTTGGCATTTAACCGTTGCGCACATGTTGTATTATTTGTTTCGATTTTTAGGAGAGTACGGGATTCCCGGTTCGCATATATGGACCTACATCTCTTTCCGGGCTTTGCTGACCCTGATTCTGTCGTTGGTCATTTCCGTATGGTTCGGGGAATACTTCATCAAGTGGATGAAACGCCATAACGTGAGCGAGGCGCAGCGCGACAAGTCGATAGACCCTTACGGGGTAGAGAAAAAGGGAGTGCCTACCATGGGCGGTATCATCATCATCGTGTCCATCATCGTTCCTTGTCTGCTCTTCGGGCGTTTGCGTAACATCTATATGATACTGATGATGATTACGACCGTGTGGTTGGGTGTTTTAGGGTTCGCGGACGATTACATCAAGATGAAAGTAAGCAAAGACGGTTTGCGGCCTGTGTATAAGCTGGCGGGACAGACCCTTTTGGGACTTTTTGTCGGCCTGACATTGTGGCTCAGTCCCGACGCGGTGATTCGGGAGAATGTATCGACACAGCGTTTGGGCAACACCGAAGTCGTCGTACACAAAAGCGAGAAAGTGAAATCGACCATTACCACGATACCGTTTGTGAAGGACAACAACTTGGATTATGCCGAGATTATGAGCTTTTGCGGAAAATACAAGACGGCTGCCGGGTGGTTCTTGTTTGTGGTCATGACTACGTTGGTCGTGGTAGCCGTGTCCAACGGGTCGAATCTGAACGACGGCATGGACGGCATGGCAGCGGGCAATTCGGCGATTATCGGTGTGGCATTGGGCGTATTGGCCTACGTGTCCAGTCATATAGCCTTTGCCAGTTACCTGAACATCATGTATATACCCGGTTCGGAGGAACTGGTCATCTTCATCTGTGCTTTTGTAGGCGCGTTGGTCGGTTTCTTGTGGTATAACGCCTATCCTGCCCAGATTTTCATGGGGGATACGGGCAGCTTGTCCATCGGAGGCATCATTGCCGTGACGGCCATCATCATACATAAGGAATTGCTTATCCCCTTGATGTGTTTCGTGTTCCTGATGGAGAGTCTGAGCGTGATTCTGCAAGTGAACTATGCGAAAGGGGAACCGGAAAGGACTGAAGTTAAGAGTGTTCAAGCGAGCCCCGATTCATGATACTTTCCGGGGTGCGTCCCGGACAGTTGGCTCCGGACGTGAAGGTGCTGTGCAACTGGCCTAAAGGATTGGTTTGGATTAGAATCGAAAGTCACGGTCCGTTTTTGGATTGTCACGATCATCTTGGCGGCCATGACGATTATAACGTTAAAAATCAGATAAGGAAGAAGCTATGGGGAAAAGAATGGTAATATTGGGAGCGGCCGAAAGCGGCGTGGGCGCTGCGGTGCTGGCTCAGAAAAAAGGCTTTGATGTCTTTGTTTCCGATATGGGAAAAATCAAGCCTCATTACGTGGACATGCTGGACCGTTACGGAATTGCGTGGGAAGACGGCGGCCATACGGAAGAACTGGTCCTGAATGCGGACGAGGTGATAAAAAGCCCGGGCATACCGGAAGATGCCCCGATGGTGTTGAAGGTGAAAGCCGCCGGTATTCCCATTATCTCGGAAATAGAATTTGCCGGACGCTATACGCACGCCAAGATGATTTGTATTACGGGCAGCAACGGCAAGACCACTACTACGTCCTTGATTTATCATATCTTCAAGAAAGCGGGTTACAACGTCGGGTTGGCCGGAAATATCGGCCAAAGCCTGGCCTTGCAGGTGGCCGAGAAAGATTATGACTACTATGTGATAGAACTGAGCAGTTTCCAGTTGGACAACATGTACCGTTTCCGGGCTAACATTGCCGTGTTGCTCAACATCACGCCCGACCATCTGGACCGTTACGACCATTGCATGCAGAATTATGTGGATGCCAAAATGCGCATTTTGCAGAACCAGGAAGAGACGGATGCTTTCGTTTACTGGAATGACGACCCGATTATCCGGAAAGAATTGGAGAAATACCAGATCAAGGCCAAGAAATGTCCGTTCTCCATCTTGAAGAAAGAAGGGATGATAGGTTATCTGGCCGACGGGCAATATGTGATAGAATACCCCACACCGTTCAACATGGAGCAGGAATCATTGGCTCTGACCGGGAGCACAATATGTACAATTCTTTGGCGGCAGGCATCACGGCCGACATCGCCGGGGTGAAGAATGAAGTGATACGGCAGAGCCTGGGTGATTTCGAGGGTGTGGAACACCGCTTGGAGAAAGTGGTGCGTGTGCGTGGCGTGGATTATATCAACGATTCCAAGGCCACCAACGTGGATGCCTGCTGGTATGCATTGGAGAGCATGAAAACGCCCACGGTATTGATTTTGGGAGGGAAAGACAAAGGGAATGATTACGAGGCCATAGCCGAACTGGTCCGGAAGAAATGTGTGGGGCTGGTGTTCCTCGGGGCGGACAACCGGAAACTTCATGATTTTTTCGATTCGTTCGGTATTCCTATTGCCGACACCCACAGCATGAAAGACTGCGTGGAGGCGTGCTACAAGATGGCCCGTCCCGGTGATACCGTATTGTTGAGTCCCTGTTGTGCCAGTTTCGACTTGTTCAAGAACATGGAAGACCGTGGCGAACAGTTCAAGTCATTGGTAAGGGCGTTGTAAAGTAAGGGAGCGAAAGGATGGTCACACCAACAAAAGTTTTAAAGAAGTGGAGCCTGTTCGAAGGCGACAAGGTCATCTGGATGATTTTGTTCTTCCTCGGCATGATATCCATCATAGAAGTGTATAGCGCTTCCAGTAATATGAGTTACAAGACGGGGTATTATTGGAAGCCGATTCTGCAACATGCCTCATATTTTGTCGTGGGCGTGTTGGCCACGATCTTGGTGCATAAGATACCGTGCCGTTATTTTAAGTTGATACCTTTGGCCGGCATACCGTTGTCCGTATTCTTGCTTGGAATAGCCATGTTTACCACGAAAGTGAACAATGCAAGCCGTTGGCTTGAGGTGGGCGGTATCGGTTTCCAACCTTCCGAGATAGCCAAGGGCGTATTGATTGCCACGACGGCCATGATTCTTTCAAGCATGCGCGACGAGGCCGGGGCGCAACGTCGTGCGTTCAAGTGGATTATGGGCGTGTCGGTCGTAATCTGTTTGTTGATTGTGTCCGAAAACTTCTCTACAGCCGCCATGACTTTTCTGGTCATTCTGGTGATGATGTTCATAGGCGGGATACCTTGGAAACAGTTAGGCACCTTATTGGGGATTATCGTTATTGCCGGAGCCAGTTTGTTTTCATTTTTGCGTTTTGCACCGGATTCTACGATAGAATCCATGAGCGACTGGCCCGGTCTGCACCGTTTGCCGACGTGGGCCAGTCGTGTGCGTGGGCATGGGAATATACCGGAGAATGCGGCGGACTACGATTTGACTAAGAATCCGCAGGTGACGCATGCCAAGATAGCCATTGCCACGTGTAATGTGATAGGCCGGGGGCCGGGAAATTCCGTGGAACGCGATTTCCTGCCACAGTCGTTTTCCGACTTCATTTATGCCATCGTCATAGAGGAACTCGGATTGGGCGGTGGTGCCTTCGTCATGTTCCTGTATATCGTGTTGCTTTTCCGGTCGGCCAGGATAGCCAGCCGGTGCGAGCGAAACTTCCCGGCTTTCCTTGTGATGGGGCTATCGCTGATGCTCGTCACGCAAGCCATGATTAATATGGCCGTGGCAGTCGGAGTCTTTCCGGTGACGGGCCAACCCTTGCCGTTAATCAGTAAAGGAGGTACGTCCACTTTGATTAATTGTGTGTATATGGGAGTCATCCTGAGCGTAAGCCGTTCGGCCAAGAAAAAGCCTCAGGTAACGGAAGAAACTGAAGATTGAAGAAAGATTCGCATGAGGGGCGGTGATGTTCCCGGGAAGGGAACGGATTTTCCTTTGTGTCATGATTTATGATTCGCCATCCGCAGCTTGCCCTTTGGGTGAGGCCTGTGGATGGTTTTGTTTGTAGAAGTCTTGTTTTCAGTAGTTTATGTCTTGTAAATCTCTTGCCGCAGATCGGAAAATTTTTCTCAGGCGAACGAAAAATCATTCGGCTGAGATTGGAAAATCGTTCGGCTGAGAATGATTTGTCATCTTCCGTAAGGGCGTGGAATGACAGGCTGTGAAGGTCTGAAATGTAAGAAATAATTCATTTTCAGAATAAAATAAGGAAGAAAAAAGGGTAGAAATACCGGATTTATTATTATTTTTGCTGATAAAATTCAGTTTCATGAGAGAAGAGTTAAGGATTATCGTGAGCGGAGGAGGAACGGGCGGACATATATTCCCGGCCGTGTCCATTGCGAATGCCATCAAATCGCAGCATCCGGAAGCCGAGATATTGTTCGTCGGAGCCGAAGGGCGGATGGAGATGCAGCGTGTTCCGGCTGCTGGTTATCCTATCAAGGCATTGCCGATTTGCGGTTTCGACCGCAAGCATTTGCTGAAGAATATTGTCGTGCTTTTCAAGATTTGGAAAAGCCGCAGGATGGCGAGGAAGATTATCCGTGATTTCAGGCCGATGGCGGCCGTGGGAGTAGGAGGCTATGCCAGCGGTCCCACGTTGAATGTGGCCGAGGCGATGGGAATCCCCACATTGATACAGGAGCAGAACTCGTATGCCGGAGTGACCAATAAGTTGCTGGCCAAGCGGGCCGATAAGATTTGTGTGGCTTACGACGGAATGGAGCGTTTTTTCCCGAAAGAGAAAATCATCCTGACGGGAAACCCTGTCCGTCAAGGTTTGCTGGAGAACACCAAAAGCCGCGAAGAGGCTTTGGCCGACTTCGGCCTGTTGCCGGGGCTGAAAACGGTGCTCCTGATAGGCGGTAGCCTGGGAGCGCGTACTTTGAACGAGAGTGTGCTCGCTAATCTTACGGCCATTTCGGCTTCCGGTGTGCAGTTTATCTGGCAGACGGGAGGTTATTATTTTGCCCATATACAGGAACAGTTGAAACTGAAGGGACAGCCCGACAATCTGTTTGTGACGGATTTCATCGCCAAGATGGAAGACGCATACGCGGCTGCCGATTTGGTTATTTCAAGGGCCGGGGCCAGCAGCATCTCGGAATTGTGCCTGTTGGGTAAGCCGGCCATATTGGTGCCTTCGCCGAACGTGGCCGAGGACCACCAGACTAAAAATGCGTTGGCCCTGGTTGACAAACAGGCCGCGCTTTACGTCAAAGATGCCGAGGCCGTGAACAAATTAATCGGTCTGGCTCTGAATGTCATCCGGGATGCGGACAAGTTGTCCGCATTGAGCCGGAATATCAAAGCCATGGCCTTCACGGACTCTGCCGACCGCATTGCGGAAGAGGTTTGCAAACTCGCTGTGGCATATAGGGACAACCGCGATTAAGCGAGCGCGGAGGCAAGCTCGCTTGCCTCTGCCGAGCGGGAGCGGTTTATTTAAAGGAAGAAGTAGAAGATGGAAATGAACGCGATAAAAGCAGTGTATTTCGTAGGGATAGGCGGAATCGGCATGAGTGCCATCGCCCGTTATTTCCTGCAGAAAGGGCTTTGTGTGGGAGGTTACGACCGCACGCCTTCCGAACTCACGCGGAAGTTGCAGGAAGAGGGTGCCCGGATTCACTATGAAGAGGATGTGGAACAAATCCCTTCCGCCTGTCGGGACAAAGACACTTGCCTGGTGGTTTATACACCGGCCATCCCCGGCGAGCATGCCGAGCTGGCCTATTTCAAGGCGAACGGATTCGAGATAGAGAAACGTGCGCAGGTGTTGGGTACGTTGACGCGTGCCCATAAAGGGCTTTGTGTGGCCGGGACGCATGGGAAAACCACCACATCGTCCATGGCGGC